>Ga0182739_1003743_pt1 | contig 13054 bp, 9 predicted proteins | sample eDN5th30CBELigBY_FD_128873 | JGI IMG/M metagenome (GOLD analysis project Ga0182739, IMG submission 128873) | Enriched backyard soil microbial communities from Emeryville, California, USA - eDNA 5th pass 30_C BE-Lig BY (version 2) (version 2) | ecosystem: Environmental > Terrestrial > Soil >... | reverse complement strand
GCCCTGGCCTGCCCCGACGTCGACGTCGAGTTCACCACCGGCGGCCCGATCGTGCTGCGACGGTCGACCGATCCGGAGGACGGCGAGCTGCAGATCGTCATGGCGATGCGAGTTTGAGATGTCGCCAGCCGAAGCGAACGCCGTTCGGTGGAGCCTGCTGGCCGTGGCGACGCTCGCCTTCGCCGCGGGCCCGGCCGAGGTCGATCGCTGGCGCCAGGACAATGGCCGCTACCTCGCCCGGATCCGGCGGCGCTATCCGCGCCTGCACGATCTGATCGAGGAGGCCGCCGAGACGATGGCCGGGCGACGGCGGGATCCCGGCCTGGAGGACGTCCGGGTGCGCTATCCAAACCTCTACGCCCTTATCGAGGCCACCGGCTCGATCATGGGAGGCGCCTCATGACCGACCTGTCCCTCACCCAGGCCGCCGGCAAGCTGGGCTGGTCCCGCAAGTCCCTGGTGCGGCGACTGGCGCAGCACGGGATTCCAACCTACGGTTCGGGCCGCCTGGAGCGCATCACGCCGGCGAACCTCGAGCTGCTGAAGGAGAAGGAGCAGCGATGCCGTACAAGCTCATCCCACCCGGCAAACGCGGCCCGTGCTGGTATGTACGGGGTACCGATAGCAGCGGGGAGTTCGAGTTCTCAACGCAGCAAGACACTCGGCGCGCAGCTGAGAGGTGGGTCGAGGAGGTACTCCTCCCCGGCCGGGCGCGTCGTCGCGTTCCCGGCGCCGGAGAGGTCGTAGGCTTCGCCACCGCGGCCCGGCATTACATCGCCGCCAAGCCGCACCTGTCGAAGCAGGACATCCGCAAGGTCCAGGCCGTCGCCGCCGAGATCGGCGAAGTCGACTGCCGCACCCTCACCCACGCCCACCTGGTTGCCGCCGCCGGCGAGCTCAAGCCCGGGCGCGCGGCCGCGACCCAGAACCGTTTCGTCATCGGCCCTTGTGCCGTCGTGCTGCACTACGCGGCGGAAAACAAGTGGTGCGACTACCAGCGCATCAAGAAGTTCGAGGTCAGCCGGAAGTCCAACCGCCGGCCGGCGACGCCGGAGACCATGGCATTGCTAGTCCGCCACCTCGAGGATCCGCCCGAGGAGATCGCGCCGCAATGGAAGGCGCAGGGTTTGGGCGACGTCCACCTGCCCTACAAGAAGATCCTGCTGGCCATCCTGTTCGAGACCGGGCTGCGCCTGGGCCACGCGCTCAGCATCGAGTGGGAGCGCGTCCACCTGGCCGACGGCCGGATCGGGGTTGACGTCCCCAAGAGCGACGAGCTCGCCCTGGTGCCGATCAGCCCGGTCACCGTCACGATGCTCGCCAACCTGCCGGAGGAAGAGAAGACCGGCCGGCTGTTCCCCTGGCTCACCAGCTCGGGGGTCTACCCCTGGCTCAAGCGGGCGAAGGAGCGCGCCGGCGTCCAATACACGCCGCATCTCAGCCGCCACGCCCTGGCCACGGCCGCGCAAGACATGCCCGACAAGAAGGCGGCCGAGCTCGGCGTCTGGAAAGACCCGCGCAGCCTTCACCGCTACCAGCACGTCAAGCCGGAAGCGATTCCTGGACGCCACGTGGGGACCATCTTCGAACTGGCCGAGAAGCTCTATGAGCCTGCGACGACGTTGGACGGTAAGGAAGAGGCCGGGGAGACGGCAAGAAAGAAAACTGGTTGATCGACTAGGCTGACGGCTCCACGACTGCCAGAACGTTGATTGACCAGACGATATGCGAACGGCGATCGCCCAGCCCTAGTTTGCAGCAGGCAAATCTTCGGGCTTCAAAATAGCCCTTCGGATCGACCGATAATCATCCTTCGGCACGTCGGCAAAGCCGTCTTCATCTTCCAAAAGACCCGTCGGCTCCGCGTTGGTGTTTATTTTATCAACATAGAATCCGTAGTCGATTTTAAAAACGTCATATCGCTTACCAGGCGTGTCGTTCGACGAAACGTTTCGCTTCCGGACGTGAAGGACGCGCGAGTCAAACAGCTTATCAATCACATCATTGGAAGTGTTGCTCGGGAACAGAAAAGCGCGAGCTTTTCGGCCAGCAATGACGCTATCAATGATGTAATCCAAGGCCTGCGCTAGTTTTGGATCATCTCGAAGAACAGCAGCTTTCTCGCGCTGAAACCATTCGAGCACAGATGCGCGTAGCTGCTGCATTCCAATGCGAGTACCAAAATTTCTAGTAGCAATAGAAGCAAGTAAACTAAGAGCGTCACGCGGAACGCCCTCGATAGCTCGCACAAACTCGGCGAAGACGTTCATCTGAGTGAAAGTGATCCGGATAAGTTCGTCTGCAGTCGCGATATTCGCGCTGGATGCATCACTAGCAGAATAATGGCGAAAAAGGAGGTTTTTAAAGAATGCCACGCTCTTTGACTCATTCGAATCGAATACAAGAAAATCGTCCATATTGAGGATCGCCGGCATGTCGGCGCCCAGTTCAATGCCAACGTATTCGCCCTTGTCCTTTCGGATGGAAAATCGCGAGCGATGTTCGATGGCAGCGATGACAACCACACAATTATTTGAAGGTAGGATCGTTCGACGAAATAAGTCGGCCAGGAAGGGCTGGAGGCTTACGGGAACTTCACTCCATTCATCGATCAGCAGCCATAGCTTCCCAACACCGAGAACGGTGACGAGCCCAGTTAGGGCAGACTGTACGCTTCCGAAGTCGATGTGCAGAAATTCCTGACCCGTCCTCTTAAGACGGAGGGCGTCGGTGGCGGCAGCCGATTCCTCTGCATTGGCTTTGGCCCCCATGGAAGCGGTCGCAGGCGATGCGCTGAGGTTCAATTCCAGAGCGGACTTGCTTCCCGTGGTGTTTGAAGAGCTCACTTCTTGCTCTGTCGAGCCATGCACTCGGACCGATCCTATGGCGCTCTCGAAGTCTTCCAGACGTAGGAGAATTTGGTCAGGGTGGGTTGCCGTGTCCAAAGCCTGGTAGGCGAGTTGATTAAATTCAGCCACAAGGGCGAGAAAAACGTCGTTAAGGAGCTGGCTAGCCCGTTCAGCAAGGGTCCGATTCGTATCGGCATATATCGAATTGTTGGATCCGACAGCGCGCAGATCTAGGTAGACTGCCGCTTCCTTATTTGCGGCCGCTCGATCCGCCACTACCTTCAAAGCATGGGTTTTTCCTGTACCTCGGCGACCATAAAAAACCTGATTATTCCCCGTTGAAAGGATATCTATCAGCGGAGCCGCATCGACGAAGGTCTCTTTGACTTTCTCATCTGCAACTTTCTCCGCTCGCATTCGGAAAGAGAGGAAAGCCTTGTGGACTTCCTTCAATTGAGACTCTTCGGTGGTGTCCATTTCCGCTCCCTTCGTTCCTTGGCCGGAGTGACCGTAGCTGCGTCACTCCGCAGAGGCAGTCTAGCTTGGGAGGGATGTAGCGGCTATGCATCAGGCAGGATCACGGACGTGGCCAGCAAGCTCGTTGTTTCGGGCGCCCTCCTCCGGGTCGCCGTGGGCCGATAATTGCGAGCGCCGGCGCTGGGGTTTTGTCGGGGAAATAGACCTAACCCGTTGAAATTGCTGAAACCGTCTACGCCCTCTCAAGGCTAAAACACGGGTTCGAATCCCGTAGGGAGCGCCAGGCGCAATCCATTGAAATAGCTTGGTTTTCCGGCGAATTCGCAGCGACTCGTCGCTGTGGATATGTGTCGTCAAACAGTACGAAATAGCACCAAAATGCGCGAGAAGTGGGGGAAGACTGGGGGACAAGTCCCGTATCGTTGTGATCGATACAACGGAGGTTCCCCTGCTACCCCTTTCCCTGCCGACTTCACCGACTTGACCTCGTGGCATCCGTCCGGCTGGTCGCCGGTCCATGACCGGCTCGCAAGCCGGCGGCACCTGGTCGGCTTCACCACCCTGCAGTGCGGAGTCGACCGGCTGGTGATCGGCCAGGAGACGGACCACGAGTTCGGCTCGTTCAACGGCCGGTTCGTCGAGACCGGGGACTGTCGTCACCTGCCCGGCTTCTGGCACTAGCGCGGCGCGCCCGGTATCGGGGCGAAGCCGGCGCCCTACAACCCCTGCCCGATTCGCTACAACCTTTGCGGGCGGCGTGGCGACTGGTGACGGAAGTCCTCCGCGGCGTTAGGTCGGCTTTTGACGAGGCTTAGTGGCTGCTACGCTTCTTAAGTCCCAATCTTCCTGAACGGCTCACGTCCAAGGTTAGAACGCGCACGCATATGGAAAGATATTTTCGCGATCTAAATTCTGAGTTAGAACAAAACCGATGAAAAACGCTAAAGCGCTAATGGGGCGCCTCCGCTCTCGCCTCGCGCAGGACAGATTAACCGACGCCGAGTTCACAATGGCGTTGGCCGAGGTCTTGGCTGCTACAACAGAACGACTGAGCGGCGCCGACAGCCTCTTATTGTCTCACGAGATGCGTGAACTCGAACAGAAGTGGCGGAACAGTATGCATCGGCCCGTTAACTGAGCTTCTGCTTGCTGGGCTCGCTCATGTTGGCTTTGCTCCAAGCCCCCACTTCATCATGCCAGCTATCGATCGCAGCCTTCAAGGATGCCAGGCGCTCGTCAGAGTTATCGACGCGAAATTGAGCGAGTTCATTGACAACCCGCAGCCTCGCCGCAAGTACATATCGACTATGGCAATCAGACATTGCAGACCCACACCCCGACACACCCGCACGCTCGTTAGCATCGCCGGTGAAGTATATCAAGATACACAGCGTGGATTGATGCCGTCTACACCCTCCCGTCCACAGTTCCAATTAGCGATTTGAGCCGGTCGAGCCCTCGTCTCAGGCAACAGCTCGATCGCGTCGTCGGGCGTCGGATTCCGAAACTGCAGAGCTTCTGCTGGCTGCATCTCAAGTGATTGCTCTGGCTCTTCCCGGTAGAGATACCGCATCGCCTTCTCATGGATCGGCTCGACAATGCCGCTCCCTCTGTCGTGAGGAGCGGAAACAGGCGTCAGGGTCAAAGGCACACTCCAGGGCCGGGGCGCCGTTCGACGCGTACATCGCGGCTCGCACCCGAGGGTTCACTTTACCCGGCGCATCTTCGTCTTCGCCAGGGAGAGACACCGCCGGGGCAACGTACCGGGATCAACCGGGACGTACGCGATCAGTGGAGTGCGTGGAGGTCGAGCCAGCGCTGCAGGTGATGAACTCACACTCGGCTCTACCAATCAGGACCTTGGAAACTGCTCCCGCGGTCTTTAGCGTCATGATGTTTCGGCTTCCTAGTCCCAAGGTCGCTGGCGCTGGTAGGTTCGCTATCAGAAGCCAAGGGAAAAATGATCGAATGACTGGGCTCGAGTGGAAGCTAGATAGTGATCGGCGCGCCTTGACTCTGACAGTCTCCACGAATCCGCCCGTCGTCTTGACGCTCGATGCGGCGCAGACTGACGAGATGCTGGAAAATCTTGGCCGCTTCAGAGCGGCGATGACGCCGGGTCATTCTGCGATCTTCGCTCCCGGTCAAAAAGTCGTCTGCGCCCGCAATCCTGCATGGCTTGCCGAACTTGACATGATGCAGGGGGACTCTCTCCTTCACCTTCGCGATCCGCACTTTGGCTGGCGGCACTATTTGATTCCGCGCGAGGAAGCCAAGAAGTTGGCTGACGTCCTTCGAAATCAGGTGGAGGCCCCAATCGCCGCAATGCCAGAGAATAAGCCGAACTAGCGGACCGTTCCCCGCAAATGACGCGACTAGAAAGTAATAGAAGCGACACTAGGCAAATACCTGGCGCCGGCCAAATGGTTCGTTCTGTACTTGGAAGCTGATCGAAGACTGGCGCAGGCTCACCCGCCGGCTTGCAATGAGCGATTCCTATTGGGGAAATGCGCTGAAGGATTGCAAGGCAGTTCCCCTGCAGCCCACGCCCTCTTGGCTATGCACACGATCAGCGCTCAAGGCGCGTCGCCGCCCGTTACCTCCAAGGCACCGGCGCGGTTTTTCCGCGCCGGTGAGCCGAAGTTTCTACCAGAACCGCGTCGCCCCCAGGAAGCTCACAGCCGTGCGTTCGTCGCGATGGCGGGCACCTAGCGCCGCGCCGGCACAAGCGGCAGCACAGCCGATCGCCAAGGTCGCCGCCGCGAGAAAAGCGGCAATGATCGCGGTCTTGCGGGCGGCTTCCGCCGCGTCGCGCGCCTTTTGCTCGGCTGCCTTCAGGTCCGCGTAGGTGTCATCCACCCGCTTCTCGGCCTCCGCTTGCGACATGCCCGTCTGTTCGGAGACCACCCGTGCAAGGTAGGTACGGTCGCGGACGTCGAGCTGCGGCGTCGTGAGGCCGGCCATGAGGGCGCGAGCCATCGGGGCTTCGAGGTCGGCGCGCGTGCGCCGCGCCTGCATCGCAGGCGCCTGAGCCCCTGGCTGAGCGGCGTTCGCCGCAGGATCGGCAGGTGCGGCAGCGGGAGCCGGCGCAAGGAGGCGATCGATCGCGTAGTCGGTCGGCTTGAGCGAAAGCTGGCCGAGAGCGGGATTAGATGCCGCCCCCGCAGTACCGGCCGCCGCGATGGCGGTCGTGGCCTTCCCAGCGGCTGAGACGACGGCACCGACGCCGGAAGCCGCCAAGGCCGCACCCAGCAGCACGCCGATCGACCATACGCCGAAGCCGTGCGCGCCATCGCGGAAGTAGCTCTCCGTCTCGTCCGTGGTGCGCCAGGGCGAGCGCATGCGGCCGGCAATGTAGCCGCCGGCCGCAAAGCTCGCGACCATCACGAGGGCGAGATAGACCGCTGCCAGAATGGCGGCGCCCTTCGCCGAGATGCCAGCATAGGGGTAAGGCGACACGACGCTGAGCCCGAGCGCCGAGCCGAAAGCCAGCAGCACGACAGACATGGCTGCCGCGCCCAAGGCGCCGAGAATCACCGGCCCCCAATCGAGATAACGGAAAGGAACGGTCTCGACCGGAACGGCGGTGGTGGGGGTGGGGGTGGCAGTTGCCATGATCGTGTCCTACCGAAGACCGAGGAAGGACAGGACAAACATGACGACGACGACCAGCCCGACCAGATAGATGATGCCATTCATTGCAATTCTCCTCAGTTGGCGAGGGGAACGCCACCTTCCTGCCTGAGTTCCGCCAGGATGTGCAGATGGATCGAGTTGTCGGGTTCGATGAAATCTCGCGGGCCGGGCGCCACTCCGGCTGACCATGTTTGGCTACCTACGCACCGTGAGGTCATGGTCGCTGCTGTCGGATATCCGCTTTGGGCGTGCCCCCGCTCAAGGTGGGCCCTCCCCGGCTCCCGTGCGTCGAGCTGCGTGTCTGCATTCCACGCCGCCGCGAGTGTCATGGCCCTTACACGTCTCGCGTCGTCCTCACCAGACGCGTTATCAACAGATGCTCATCCTGGCGAAACTGACGAGACCAGGGAGATGGGAACTTCACTCCAGAGCAGATCGAGACGCGTCTGCGGCGAGAGATCAATGCTGCGCCCGCGAACAACATCGTGCGCCACTTTCGGAAGACTTGCGTCGAGGCTCAGCGAGGTGCCCGACCAAGCCCCTGTGTAAAAGCCCAGACCATCCTGCTCCGTCATCATCGGCACCATGAGCCGGGGAACCGCGACCAGCACCCATTCGTCACCGGCCTCTCTTACGAAGGCGACGACCGAGTGACGCAATGGTCCCTCGACCTCTACCGGTCTATAGGCGCCCTCCGCAAAAAGGTGCGGAGCACGCCTGCGGAGCGCCAGGGTGCGCTGGATCACCGCCTGTTTGATCGCCCCATCGCGCCAATGCCGGACTAGACCGGGCAGGAGTGCGCTCTCCATCTTCGCGCGCGCAGCAAAATCAACCGGCCGGCGATTGTCAGGATCGACCAGACTGAAGTCCCAAAGATCCGTGCCCTGATAAAAGTCGGGCACGCCTGGCACCGTGAGCTTGAGAAGACACTGGGCCAGACCGTTCACCGCCCCGGCGGGAGCAATGCGCCGTTCGAAGGCCAGGAGATCGTCGAGCAGACCGGGCATGGTATCGTCGGCGACGAGTTGCATGGTGAACGACCGCGCGGCCCTCTCGTATGCCTCGTTGACGGCGGCCCAGTCGCTCTCGAGCTTGGCCTCGCGCAGCGCCTTCTCCTGCCAGCCGCAGAGACGCTCGGCAAAAGTCCGCCTGCCAGCGGCGTCGTTCCGGTCGAGGTCCAGGGGCCACGCACCGACGATCATCTGCATCAGCATCGCCCGGTCACCCGGTGAAACTTCCGACGATATTCCATCGATCCAACGCGCCAGGAGAGCGGTCCAATCGGGCGCAAGCTCGCTCACCACCGCAAGCCGTGCCCGGAGATCCTCCCCGCGCTTGTGATCGTGCGTGGCCGTAGCCAGCATCGCATGCGGATAGTCGGCGCGTCGCCGCTGCATGCGCGCATGGAAGGCATCGACGTCCAGGGAGAAGGTCTCGATGTCGAAACCGACGTCGTTGCGCGACAGAAGCCGGCCGTAGCGATAAAAGCCGGTATCCTCGACCGACTTGGCCGCGACGGGAGCGCTCAGCTGCTGGAAGCGCGCCATGGCACGCGGCCATGCAGCCGGCGCTGTCCGCGGAGCCAGCATCACCGCGAGCAATGGTTGGACCGCCCAGCGATCGGTGGCGAGGCAGCTCGCCTCTACCTTCCCGGCCACGTCCCGCAAGATCTCGATGTCCCTTTCGGAGAGCGCGTCGCCGGCCCCGTAGGTACGATAGACCGGCACGTGGGCGAGAAACTCTCCGAGCAGCCGCCGCAGGGTCGGCCTGGGAATCTGCTCTCCCAAGATCGTCTGCCAGGCCGCAGCACAGGCTTCGAGCTGCGCGGAGAAGCTGCGGGCGACGATCTCACGCCGTGCGATCAGCTCTTCTTCAGCGAAATGCGCCGGCCGGCCGCTGAGGCTCGTCCACGAAGTCGCAAGCACCGATTCACCTGCCGGATCGTGCTGAAGCGCACTCACCTCGTCCATGAAGTCGTAGCCCGTCGTGCCATCGCAGCCCCAGTCCCTCGGTAGCGTCTCGCCCTTCAACAGAATCTTCTCGACAACCAGCCACGCGCGCGGCCGTCCATGCCGCTTAGCCAGCGCGTCGAGTCGTTCGCGCAGCTGGCGGCAGTAGCCGGCGGGGTCCGTCAGTCCGTCGACATGATCGATCCTGAGCCCGTCGATCACCCCTTCGGCGTAAAGCCGCAGCGGCAATGAGTGGACGGCCTCGAAGGCCTCCGCCCGCTCCATGCGCAGGCAGACGAGTTCGTTAATGTCGAAGAAGCGTCGCCAGTTGATCCGATCACCGGCCACTCGCCACGAATCGAGACGGTAATGCTGGCGCGCCAGCAGATTGACGACACTTCCGCGCCCCTCGGCACTGCCGTCAGATAGTGGGAACGCGTTTTCGAAGTAGCGGAGTTCGGCGCGGCCCTCGCCGTCGGGCGTGACCGAGAGTTCCCCGGCGTCGATCGCTTCGGAGAGCGGGCGGCCGAGAACGGGCAGCAGGATTTTCGCCGACCCATCCTCCGTCGTCTCCCAGTCGATATCGAACCAGGCGGCGTGAGGACTCGCCCGACCTTGGCGCAGCACGTCGCGCCACCATCTGTTGCGGGTATCGGCCGCCATGTGATTGGGCACGATGTCGAGGATCAGGCCGATGCCCACAGCCCTCAACGCCTGTGCGAGAGCAAGCAACCCGTCCTCCCCACCGAGCTCCGGATTCACCGCGGTCGGATCGATGACGTCGTACCCATGCATCGAGCCCTGCCGGGCAACGGCGATCGGCGAGGCATAGACATGGCTGACGCCCAGTCGGGCGATCCAATCGGCATGGGCGGCGGCGTCTGCAAAGGTAAAGCCGCGATGGAACTGCAGCCGCAGGGTGGCGCGCGGGATCATGGCCGGCGGGCCACGATGGTGGCGGCCCGCCTGGCGACCACGGGATCGTCGAGAAGGTCCGCAGCCCGCGGTTCGAGGCGACGTCGCCAGTTGGGATGCTCATCGATCGTGCCCGGCAGGTTTGGCTGCTCGGTCAAACCCAAGAGATCCTCCATTGGCGCGAGCATGAGGGGTGCAGGCGAGCTGGCGGCAAAGCCCAGCGCCGCGTCGACCGCTGGAGCGGGATCCTCCGGTGGGGGCGGCGCGCCTTCCGCTGTCCCGGCCGCCACGAACGCCCGCCACAGGCGACGCCGGTCGCTCTGCCTCTGCTCGGCCTCTCCCGGAGACGACAGGCCGAGCGCGTCGCGCACCTCGATGTCGCTCCCCCGCCACCAACCGGCGACCGTCGGTAGATCGTGAGTAGTGGTCATCGACACCGCATCGCGGCGCCACCGTGCCGGCGCCCGAAACCCGCCGCGATTTCGCTCGAACCACATGACGTCCATGCCGGCGATTCCCGCATCGCTGAGGCGGCGGCGGAAACCACGCGGCACGGTCCCCAAGTCTTCGCCAATAACGACCGCCCGGTGCCGGTGCGACTCGAGGGCAAGCAGACGCAGGAGGTCGTCCAGCGGATAGTCGAGATAGGCGCCGTCTGCGGCCGACGCGCCCTCAGGCACCAGCCAGAGGCGCTGCAACCCCATGATGTGATCGATACGCACGCCGCCGGCGTAGCGCATGGCCGCACGCACCGTGGCGAGGAAGGGTTCGAAGCCCGTCGCCACGAGTGCTTGGGGAGAAAAGCCCGACAAGCCCCAATCCTGTCCCGCGCGATTGAATTCGTCCGGCGGCGCCCCGATATTCAGCCCCAGCAACAGGTCGCTCTGCCTTGACCAGGCATGACTGCCGGCGCGGTCCATACCGATCGCCAGGTCGCTGATGAGACCGATCTTCATGCCCGCTTCAACGGCCGACCTCTGCGCCGCTTCGAAGGATTTGGCAGCGAGCCATTGCAGGAACTGATGGAAACGGACCGTGGCTCTTTCGCTCGAGAGAAATGCGGCCATTTCCGGATCGTCAGGCCGCAGGAGACCCTGCCGGAAGGCCGGTGGCCAGTCTCGCCAGAACCCAAGTCCAGGTTGGCTTCCCAGCCACTTGCCGTGCAGCGCTTCGAACAGCGCATGCCCCTGCAGCAAATCTCCACCGTCACGTAAGAACGCTTCGAAGGCCCGCGCCGGTTCGGTCCCGTTCGGAACGTCTTGAGCCTCGAAATCCTTGAACAGGCGCCGTAGGAGCTCGATCTTCCCCTCTGCCGCCGGTCGCCAGTCGACCAGGGGCGCCTCCTCCTGCGGGCCACCATCGCCACGATGCTGCGCCACGCGCTCCGATCCGAAGACGATTTCGGGATCGGCGAACAGCGGATTGAAGAAGAGCCGGCTCGATGGCGAGTAAGGACCGTATCGGCCGGGATCGGCGGCGAAAAGACTGTGCACCGGGCTGAGAGCGACCGCATCCGCGCCATGGCGGGCCGCACTCTCGGCAAGCTGCCGCACCGCCGTCGCATCGCCGATGCCCCCGTCGCCGGGGCGCCGCAGACTGTAAATCTGCGCCGCGACACCCCAGAGATGCTTGCCCTCGGCACGGTCCTGGATTGTCACGCAGCGCGTAGGAGCCACCGCAACGGTGAGCTGGCGGTCACCGAACTCCAGCCGGTGATAGCCGATCCGGTCGAGCGCCGGGCCGACCAGTTTGTCGCCTCGCATCGAGAACCTCAGCGTCGCAACGCTGCCGTCCTCATAGGTGAGCTGCCCGCGAGCCGCGCCCCCCACCCGCGCCGGAAGCGTGAGGCGGGTGCCAGCCCTCACCGTCACGAGCGGAGGCAGGGTGCTGGGCGGGCCCAGTCGCCGTCGACTGTCTTCGAGGTCCTCGAACGAGGATGTCTTGAAACCCAAGGAGTCGAGAATTCGACGGAGGGAATCGATTGATACCTGCTGAGGGATGCCGAGCGCATCCGTCCATGACTCGGCGAGGCCGGCCGCGCGGGCGAGTTGGCGAATTTCGTCGTCGCTCACGATGCGGGAACCATGAGTGCCACCGTGGTAGCGCCCGGTATGCGGCCGCCACGTACCGCATCCGCTGAACCGAGCCGCGATTCATACAGGAGGTTACCCTCGACCCCTTCGATTCGCGCGGGCTCGCTTCCGAGGTTGGAAACCAGTACCAGCGTCGCGCCGTCGCCCAGCTGCCACCGGGCCACCACCGTCGCTGGTTCGACGGCAGAGGCGCCCAACGATTTCGCACCGACTAGCCTCGGAGTGAGCCACTCGCGCCGTATCGCGAGAAGCGTGTGGTAGAGACGTTGCCGCGCCGGTCCGCGGTCGGCATCCGGGATGATTCGGCTCTGGTCGAAGGTACCGGGTTCGTTGGGGTCGGGAATGCTCGACGTCCCCTCGCCCGGTGCGAAGCCCTTGAAGCCGGCGAACTCACGCCGACGTCCTTCGCGGACGGCATTGGCAAGGTCGCCTGTATGGTCGGTGAAGTACAGGAAGGGCGAAGTCGTGGCCAGCTCTTCGCCCATGAAGATCATGGGCACGTGAGGGCAAAGCAACTGCAGGGCAATCGCGGCTTCGAGTCGTTCAGGGTCGACTTGGCTCGTCATACGATCCCCGAAGGGCCGGTTGCCGATCTGGTCGTGGTTCTGCAGGAAAAGGACGAAGGATGTCGGGCGAAGGTCGTTGCTCGGCGTTCCCCGCGGCTCGCCTTTGCGATAAGCCGAGGGATCACCCTGATAGACGAAGCCCTCGGAGAGCGCGCGGGCCAGGCGTTGCGCCGGCAGGTCGGCGTAGTCGGCATAATAACCGTCACACTCGCCAGTCAGCATCGCATGCAGGACATGGTGCGCGTCGTCGTTCCATTGCGCGTCGAAGTCCCGACGCAGGTGATCGGCCACGTTGCCGTCATGCTCAAGCACGAGATGCACATGTCGCCCGGGCTCGACGGAGCCGCGAACTTCGGCTGCCATCTCGTCCAGCCAGTCCGCCTCCGAGATCGCATGCACGGCATCGAAACGCAGGCCGTCGAACCGATACTCGTGGACCCAGTACAGGGCATTCTCGGTGAAATAGCGACGGACTTCGGGTCGTCTGAAATCGATCGCCGCTCCCCAGGGAGTCGCGATGTCATCGCGGAAGAACGCCGGGGCATAGGCAGAGAGATAATTCCCGTCCG
>Ga0182739_1003742_pt1 | contig 13057 bp, 9 predicted proteins | sample eDN5th30CBELigBY_FD_128873 | JGI IMG/M metagenome (GOLD analysis project Ga0182739, IMG submission 128873) | Enriched backyard soil microbial communities from Emeryville, California, USA - eDNA 5th pass 30_C BE-Lig BY (version 2) (version 2) | ecosystem: Environmental > Terrestrial > Soil >... | reverse complement strand
GGCTCCCAGCGTCCGGCGGGCCTGCTCTTCCCCGAGAACGACCGCGAGATGGTCTTCCTGGGCTCCATGGCCCTGGCGTCCGAACCGACCGCGCGCAGCTATGGCCAACGCCCGGAACGCGACTTGGTCGGGGTGCTGGAGCGCGTCGGCGAGGCCCGCTGGCGCCTGGTCACGCCCTGGCCGGCGACGGAATCCAACCTCGACCTGCTGGAGCTGGTCCCCGCGACGCCTTCGCGCTGAACGGGCGCGCTGAACCGTCGCCGTTCCCGGCCGTTAGGAGGGGATGATGTTGGAGACTCCCATGCGCCTCGGACCCGCCTGCGCCGTCGTCATTCTCAGCGCCGCCGCCCTGGCCGGCTGCGACCGCGCCGCCGCGCCCGATCGGCCGGCCTCGCCCGCGCCGGCCCCCGTCGAGGCGGCCCCTGAGGCTCCCGCTCCCGCGCCTGAGGCGCCGGCCGCGACCCCGTCTCCGGGCGAGCAGGGCGGGGGCGACGACTGGCGCGCGGTGGCCACGCCCGCCGACGCCAGTCTGCTGGGCCGTCTCGATCAGGCCTGGCGCCTGGCTCGGGCCGAGGCCGAGGAACGGGGCTTCGCCGATGAGGTGGAATCCCTCGGCGTCCTGGTCGACCCCAACGCCGGCCAGGCCGGCCGTCTTCAACCCCCGCCGGGCGACTACCGGTGCCGGACCATCAAGCTGGGCGCGCGCGATTCCGGCCAGGGCGGTTCAGGGGGGCTGGCCTACGTCGCCTATCCCGCCTTCCGCTGCCGCGTCGAACTGACGCCGGGCGGCGACCTGATCCTGGAGAAGACCACGGGCAGCCAGCGCACGCGCGGCCTGCTCTATCCCGACACCGACCGGCGTCTGGTCTACGTCGGCGTCCAGGCCTGGGGCGACGAGACCGGCTTCCCGGCCTACGGCGCCCAGGCCGAGCGCGATCAGCTGGGCGTGTTCGAGCGCATCGGGCCCCAGCGTTGGCGCCTGGTCATTCCCTTCCCCAAGCAGGAATCCAAGCTCGACATTCTGGAGCTGACGCGCTGATCGCGGCTTGACCGGGCGGGGCCGCGCCCGTCACCCTGTGCGCTTTCCTCGCCTTAATTCGGGAGCACGCGCATGCGCGGCGTCGGCCTCACGCTCGGATCCATCATCGCCATCGTCGTCGTCCTGGCGGTCGTGCTGATCGGCTTCCCGACCTACAACGTCTATACCAAGCAGATGGCCGGGCGCGCCGCCTATGAGGAGGCGGTGCAGAACCGCCGCATCCGCGTGCTGGAGGCCCAGGCCGCGCTGGACGCCGCCAAGTTGACCGCCCAGGCCGAGATCGAGCGCGCCAAGGGCGCCAATGAGGCCAACCGCATCATGGCCGAGGCCCTGGGCGGCCCCGAGGCCTATCTGCGCTGGTCCTACATCAACATGCTGCAGGAGACGGCCGGCAAGGAAGGCCGCCAGACCATCTACATCCCCACCGAGGCCGGGATGCCGATCCTCGAGGCGGGGCGGCGCCCGGCGACCCGTTAGGTCGAAGGCGACGGAACCGGGTGCGCCGCTCAGGCCTTCTGTCGATCACGAACGATTGAAGGAAGGGATGTTTCATGAAGTTGCGGCCGTCAGTACGGGGCCTGCCCGTTCTTCTCGGACTCATGATGCCGGCTCTGGCGGCGTGTGGTCAGGGCCAGGCCGAGAAGGCCGAGGACGCGGCGCCGCCGCCCGCAGCCGCCGCGCCTGAAACGGCGCCGTCCCCGACGGTCGCGGCGTCTCCGGTTCCTCCTCCTCCGGCGGCGGCGCTCCGCTCCTCGCCAGGCCCTCGAGGGTCGACCGTGGACCTGACGCGGGTCCAGGTCACGGGCTCCATCCTGACGGTGGAGCTGCGCTACACGCCGCCGCCTGGCGAAGCGGTCTCCCAGTGGTTCTTCAACATCAGCGACGTCAGCGTCATCGACGACGCCACCTCGCAGCGCTACGGCGTGTTGCAGGACGAGGAGAAGAAGTGGATGGCCGCGCCGCTCTCAGGCGGGCGGATCGGCGTCAGCACCGGGCGGGACAAGCCGGCGATCATCTGGTTCAAATTCCCTGCGCCGCCCGCCGACAGCGCCACCATCTCCCTGAACATGCCCGATGTCAGTCCGTTTGACGGCGTGCCGGTGCAGCGGTGAGGCGAGTGCGCGTCGCCGCCGCGGCGACGGGGCTGGTCGCGGCTCTGGCCGCCTGTTCCGGCGAGCGGTCCGACGAGTCTGGCCCGTCGCCCGCCGCTGCGCCGACGCCCTCGCCGCAGGTCGAGACGAACCCCGTCACGCCGCCGACGGCGGGGACCGGCGCCCAGAACGGCGCCCTGGGCGGCGGCGCTCGCCTGACCGGTCAGGTCAGCGGCCTCACCGGCCGGATCAGCGGCTTCGCCATGCGCCAGACCGAGTCGCAGACCATTGTCGAACTGGCGTCGGACGTGCTGTTCGCCTTCGATTCCGCCCGGCTGACGGCGAAAGCGGAAGCGGCGCTGCGTCGCACGGCCGAACTGGCTGCTCAGGCGGGATCGGGCCGCATCACCGTGGTCGGCCATACCGATGCGGTCGGCGAGGACGCCTATAATCTCGCGCTTTCCAGGCGACGGGCCGAGGCGGTGGCGCAGTGGCTCGCGGCGTCGGGCGGCGTCCCGGCGGATCGCCTGCGCGCCGAGGGGCGCGGCGAGGCCGAACCCGCAGCGCCCAATGCGACGACCGACGGCCAGGACGACCCCGAGGGCCGCGCCAGGAACCGCCGCGTCGTGGTCGCCATTCCGCGCGCCTGAGCCGCCGCCTCAGACCCGCGTCAGCCGCAGGTCCTGATAGTCGTAGCTGAAGTCGATGTCGGGCGAGACGCCCTTGATCGTGGCCGTCGCGGGCCTGGCCGTGGCGATGCTGAAGGTGACGAAGGCGTCTTCCTCGCGCTTGTCGGGGAAGCGGGTGCGGAAGGTCTCGCCGTCATAGGGCTCCAGCCAGCCCTGCAGCGCCGGGGTGTGGGTGAAGCGCAGCCACAGGCCGGACTTGCGGTTGCGGCCGCGCCCCTCGGTCTTCGGCTCGATGACGATGTCGCCGTACCAGGGATCGCGCCAGGTTCCGGCGTAGGCCTCCAGCGGCAGGGACGGGGCCGCGCCCGCCGCCTGTTTGGCGTCGATCTCGACGGCGGCCTTCAGCGACTTCTCGATCCCTTCGGCCTCGCGCTTTTTCGAATCCGCGATCCAGTCGACGTCGACCTTGTTCATGGCGATGTCGGACAGGCCCGAGCGCAGGGCGCGCAGCAGGAAGCTCTCCTCGGCGTTGGTGAAGACGGAAAAGCCGATCTTGCGGCCGGGGATCAGCACCGTGGCTGAAATGCCGCCGGGCGAGCCGCCGCCGTGCGTCGCCAGCCGCTCGCCGCGATAGTCCTGCACCTGCAGCCCCATGGCGTAGGTCGAGGCCACGGCCCGATTGGGCAGCTCCGCCGTCGGTCCGTTGGACGAGGAGACCACGATGTTGGGCTTGTACATCTCGCGCGCGGCGGCTTCGGAGAACAGGCGCGTCCCGTCGGCCAGCCTGCCTTCGTTCAGGCGCACGGCGATCCATTTGGCCCAGTCGGTCGCGCTGGCGCAGATGCCCCCGGCCGCCGCCGCCGAATCCCAGTTCCACACCTCGACGATGGATTCGGCGATCTGGGTCATCGGCCCCTGATAGCGCAGGGGCGGCCCGACGCGGCCGTGCGGCAGGGCGGACTTCGCCGGATCGGCCAGACGCGCCAGGGGCACGCTCTCGCTCATGCCGACCTTGTCGAAGATGTGGGTCTGGACGAAGTCCTCCCACGACAGGCCGGATGCCTTTTCGATCACCGCGCCCGCGACCACGAACATCAGGTTGCAGTAGTCGTAGTCCTCGCGGAAGCCGTCCTCGATCGGCACGAAGGCGGCCTGGGCCAGCACCTGCGCGCGCGTCCGGTCGCTGTTGGGCCAGAACAGCAGGTCGCCGGCGCCCAGGCCGAAACCGGCGCGGTGGCTCAGCGTATCGCGCACGGTGATCTGCTGGCTGACCAACGGGTCCGACAGGGTGAAGCCCGGCAGATAGGTGCGGATCGGCTCGTCCCACTTCACCTTGCCTTCATCGACCAGGATGGCCAGGCAGGCGGCGGTGACGTTCTTGGAGTTCGACGCGATGGCGAACAGGGTGTGTTCGTCGGCCGGTTCGGCCTTGCCCTGGCGGCGCACGCCGTAGCCCTTGGCCAGCACCGTCTTGCCGTCGCGGACCAGGGCCAGCGACACGGCGGGCTGCTCCGGCCAGGCGGCCATGCAGCGCTGCACCCAGGCGTCGGCGGCGGCGGCGATCTCCTCGTCGGAGCGCGTATCGGCGCTGGTCTGGGCCCAGCCGGTCGCGGGCAGAGCCGCGCCCGTGGCGGCGACGGCGGAGGAAATCAACGCCGCGCGGCGCGACAGGCGGATGGACATCAAGGACGCTCCCGAAGACTGAACGGCGACGCTAACGCCGCCCGTCCGTCGGGCCAAGGGGCGCCCACCCATTCATCCCGCTCATCCCGGCGGATGCCGGGATCCAGTGCTTTGGCTTCAGGCGCGACGGTTCATACTGCGAACGCGGCTCTTACTGGACCCCGGCGTCCGCCGGGGTGAGCGGAGATTTCACAGACCCTACGCCGCCAGCCGCCACCTTTGCAGGTGCTCCAGCACGTCCGCCACGATCTGGGCGCGGGTGAAGCCGGTCACGTCGCGCGGGCGCGTGCCGTCCCCGGTCACGGCGCTGAGCCGCCATTCCAGGGCGCGGCGGCTTTCGGGCGCCTCCAGCGCGGTCAGGGCCGGGCGAGGCCGCGACCGGGCGCCCAGCCGATACAGGAAGTCCCGCCCGTTGGCGTGCTCGACCCTCAGCCAGACGCCGTTGTCGTCGCCCTGGACCTCGCTGTTCTCCAGACCCTCGGCGGCCACCGCCGCGCGCACCTCTTCCAGCGCCGGGGCGCCGTGGCGGGCGATCTGGCGGTCGATGTCGCGGCGGCTGGCGGGGGCCAGGATGCGCTTGAGCTGTTCGCGCAAGGGCGCCGCCTCGGTCTCGACGGCCTCGCCCCTCAGGTCGGCGCCCATCTGCCGCGCCAGGCCGAAACAGGCCAGGATCATGATGACGGCGAAGGGCAGGGCCGCCACCAGGGTCGCCGCCTGCAGAGCGCCCAGCCCGCCCGCCAGCAGCAGCAGGGCCGCCGCCAGCCCCTGCAGCACGCACCAGTAGATGCGCTGCCAGCGCGGCGTGTCTTCGACGCCGCCCGAGGCCAGTGTGTCGATCACCAGCGATCCTGAATCCGCCGAGGTGACGAAGAAGACCGCCACCAGGGCGATGGCCAGGGTCGAGGTGATCGCCGTCCCCGGCAGATACTCCAGAAAACGGAACAGGGCGGTCGACAGGTCCGCCTGAACGGCGTCCGAGATCGCGCCGGCGGCCGCGCCCAGATCCAGGCTCATGGCCGTATTGCCGAAGACCGTCATCCACAAAAAGGTGAAGCCCGACGGGACCAGCAGCACGCCGATCAGGAACTCCCGCACCGTGCGCCCGCGCGAGATGCGGGCGATGAACATGCCCACGAACGGCGACCAGGCGATCCACCAGGCCCAGTAGAACAACGTCCAGTCCGCCATCCAGGCGCGCGGCTCATAGGCGTAGAGGGTGAAGGTGCGGACGAAGAAATGATCCAGATAGAGGCCGAAATTCTGCACATAGGCCCGCAGCAGGAACAGCGTCGGCCCCGTGATCAGCACGAACAGCATCAGGCAGACGGCCAGCACCAGGTTCAGCTCCGACAGACGCCGAACCCCCTTGTCCACGCCCGACAGGACGGACAGGGTCGCCACGCCCATGACCACGACGATCAGGGCCACCTGCATGGTGACGCTGCTGGGCAGGCCGAAGACGTAGTTGAGGCCCGAGTTCATCTGGGCCACGCCCAGCCCCAGGGAGGTGGCGATGCCGAACAGGGTGCCGCAGATGGCGAAGATGTCGACCATGTCGCCGATCGGGCCGTTCACCCGCTTGCCCAGCAGGGGATAGAGGCTGGACCGCATGGTCAGGGGCAGGCCCTTCCGGTGCGCGAAATAGCCCAGGCTCAGCCCGACAACGGCGTAGATGGCCCAGGCGTGGACGCCCCAGTGGGTATAGGTGATGACCATGGCCTCGCGCGCGGCGTCGATGGTGCCGGGCTGGGCCTCGGGCGGGGCGATGTAGTGCTGCACCGGTTCGGCCACGGCGAAATACATCAGGCCGATGCCCATGCCCGCCGCGAACAGCATGGCCAGCCATGAGACATAGGGGAAGTCCGGCTCGGCGTCGTCCGGCCCCAGCTTCAGCCGCCCGGTCGGACCCACGGCCAGCACGGTCGCGAACAGCAGGAACCCGGCCACGGAGGCGACGTAGAACCAGCCGAAGGTCTCGATCACCCAGGCCTGGGCGCGTCCGAACAGCAGGCCGGACGTGGCGGGCGCCAGCAGGGCGAGCAGCAGCAGTCCGCCTGCGATCGCGCTGGCCCCCCAGAAGACACGGGGGTTCATCTTGGTCGTCAGCATGGGCCGCAAGCGCACGGCGACGCTTATGGTTCCATAGCTGGGCCACAGAGCCGCCTTCGGGATGAAAAAGATGTAACTCGGTTACGTCGGATGGCGCTGATATCGGCGAAGCAGGACGTTGAGGGACGTCCGTGCGAGGACGCCTGTCATGACGAAATACAAGTTCGGGCCCCTGCTGGGCGTGGTCCTGGCGCTGCCTGCGGCGGGCGTCCTGGCGCAGACGCCGCCGGCTGGGCCGCAGCAGATCCAAGGCCCGCCTGCTCCGACGCCGCCCGAGAAGAGCGACAAGGATGATCAGCCTGCGGCCTTGGGCGACGTCGTCGTCAGCGCTCGCGCCAATGACGTGCGCACCTCGATCGATTCCATCAGCTACAGTCTGGCCGACGACCTGCAGGCGGCGACGGGCTCCCTGGCCGAAGCGCTGCGCAACGTGCCTTCCGTCGACGTCGATCCTCAGGGCAACGTCTCCCTGCGCGGCGACGGCAACGTCACCATCCTGGTCGACGGCCGGCCCTCGGCCATCCTGTCGGGGCCGAATCGCGCCGACGCGGTCCTGCAACTGCCCGCCGATCGCTACGCCCGTATCGAGGTGATGACCAATCCGTCGGCCGCCTACAGCCCCGAAGGCTCCGGCGGAGTCATCAACCTGATCACCAAGCCGGTTCCGGCGGCGGTGGCGGCCGCCGCAGCCGCGGGGACGCCGGGCGCGACCGTCACGACGGGATCGCTGCGCGCCAACGTCGGCGACAACGGACGCTGGAACATCGGCGCAAGCGGCTCGCGCCAGCGCGGCAAGCTCACCCTGACCGGCGACGTCAGCTATCGCCACGACGAACAGAACTTCGCCTTCGACCGCCTGCGCGAACAGCTGGACCCTTCCGGAGCGACCGTTTCGACCACCGCCACGGCTCAGAACAGCGATTCCATCCAGAAGGGCGTCTTCGGACGAATCGCCGCCGAATACCGGCTGACGGAAAAGACCATGCTGACGGGCGAAGTCCGGGCCAACCGCTTTGACGTCGAGGGTCAGGTGCGGGGCCTGTTCGAGACTCGTGACGCCTCGGGAGACCTCGCGCGCGCCTACAGCCGCGACGGCGTCAGCGAGTTTTCCATGGACGGATGGGGCGTCACTGGGCGCCTGCTGCGCCAGTTCGACGCCTCGGGACACGAGTGGTCGAACGAACTGCGCTATGACCGCAACGACAACGAGAGCCAGTCTCTGATCGCCAATGTCTTCCGGACGCCTGTCGAGCCGACGTTGTATGAACGGTTGCGCTGGCTGAACGCGCAGGAGACGATCGGCTTCACCAGCGCCTACGTCCGGCCGATGGGCGAGGGGGCCAAACTGCGCGCGGGCTATGAGCTGACTGTCGCCCGGCCGGACCAGAACAATGTCGTGCTGCGAGGCTCCTCCGAGAGCGCCCTTGCGCCCGTGCCGTCGCTCAGCAACCGGTTCGAGGCGGAGCAGACCGTTCACGCCCTCTACGCCACCTATGAGCGTCCGTTCGGCGAGAAGCTGTCCGGCCAGTTCGGGCTGCGGCTGGAGCAGGCGGACATCGAGGTCGAGGACGTCACCAACGCCGTGCGCGCCTCCCAGGACTATTTCCGCGCCTATCCGACCTTCCACCTTCAGTATCAGCTGACCGAGACTCAGACCCTGCGGGGCAGCTATTCGCGGCGCATCCAGCGGCCCCAGCCGTCGCAGCTGAATCCCTTCGTCACCTATGGCGACCCGCTGAACCTGCGTTCGGGCAACCCGGACCTGGAGCCGCAGGAGACCGACAGCTTCGAGGCCATGTGGCAGATGCGCCGGGACCAGAGCTTCTATCAGGCCACCGCCTATTTCCGCGATACGACCAAGGCCTTCACCGATGTAGCGACGGACGTGGGCGGCGGCGTCCTGCTGACCCGGCCCGAGAACCTCGGCGCCCGCCGCGACCTGGGGATCGAGCTGACCGCCAGCGGCCGTCTGCATCCGACCCTGCGCTACAACGCCAGCGTCAACGCCTTCCGCCAGGAGATCGACGCCGCAGGCATCGCCGGCGGCCGCGACCGCGAAGGCGAGATGCTGACCGGGCGCCTCAGCCTGAACTGGCAGGCCACGCCCAAGGATTTCGTCCAGCTGATGGGCTTCTGGCAGGGCGATCAGCTTCTGGCCCAGGGCAGGCGCGAGAGCGGCGGCATGCTGAATTTCGGCTATCGCCGCAAGCTGAACGACACCCTGTCGCTGCAGTTCACCGCCCGCGACATCCTCAACTCCTTTGGCGGGGCCACCACCTACGACACGCCCCAGTTCCGCGAGCGTTTCGATCAGGATCTGAACCTGCGCGCCTTCTACCTGGGCCTGACCTGGTCGTTCGGCGGCCCGCGCCGCCAGCCCGAGCAGTTCGACTTCTCGACTGGCCCGACCGGGGGCTGACGCCCTTCCGCGATCGCGTTCCGACGCCCGTCGCGCCCCCTGTGGCGGCGGGCGTTCTCGCGTGGCCCCTTGCGTGTCTCATCGGCCACACCCACCTCGTTTGCGACAGCTCAAGGCGTCGCTTCCTGTAAGGGCGCATTGAGTCGACATCCGCCTCCCGAGGGGAAACCGAACGCCATGAATCTCGACCTCTATTCCGACCGCGCCAAACAGGCCGTCCAGTCCGCCCAGTCGCTGGCCCTCGCCCGCCGTCACCAGCAATTCGCGCCCGAACACCTGCTCAAGGTGCTGCTCGAGGAGCGCGACGGCCTGGCCCGCAAGCTGATCGATCAGGCCGGGGGCGACCCGGCCACCGCCGAAGCCGTCACCGAAGGCCTGCTGAAGAAGCGGCCCCAGGTCGAAGGCGGCTCGGGCCAGCTCTACCTCGACGGCGATCTGGCGCGCGTCTTCAACGCCGCCGAAGAGGCCGCCAAGAAGGCGGGCGACGCCTTCGTCACCACTGAACGCCTTCTGGCCGCCATCGCCAAGGAAGGCGGGGCCGCCGCCGAGGCGCTGAAGTCCGCCGGGGTCACGCCTAAGAAGCTGGACGACGCCGTCGCCGAGATCCGCAAGGGCAAGACCGCCGACAGCGCGGGCGCCGAGGACAGCTTCGACGCCCTGAAACGCTACGCCCGCGACCTGACCGAGGCCGCGCGCGACGGCAAGGTCGATCCCGTCATCGGCCGCGACGAGGAGATCCGCCGCACCATCCAGGTCCTGGCCCGTCGCACCAAGAACAACCCCGTCCTGATCGGCGAACCCGGCGTCGGCAAGACCGCCATCGTCGAGGGCCTGGCCCTGCGGATCGTCAACGGCGACGTGCCCGAAAGCCTGAAGGACAAGAAGGTCCTGTCGCTCGACATGGGCGCTCTGATTGCGGGCGCCAAATACCGCGGCGAGTTCGAGGAGCGCCTCAAGGCCGTGCTGAACGAGGTCGCCGCCGCCGAGGGCCAGATCGTCCTCTTCATCGACGAGATGCACACCCTGGTCGGCGCCGGAAAGACCGACGGCGCCATGGACGCCTCCAACCTGCTCAAGCCCGCCCTGGCGCGCGGCGAACTGCACTGCGTCGGCGCCACCACCCTGGATGAGTACCGCAAATACATCGAGAAGGACGCGGCCCTGGCCCGTCGCTTCCAGCCGGTCTTCGTCGAGGAGCCGTCGGTGGAGGACACCGTCTCCATCCTGCGCGGCCTGAAGGAGAAGTATGAGGTCCACCACGGGGTGCGCATTTCGGACAGCGCCATCGTCGCCGCCGCCACCCTGTCGAACCGCTACATCACCGACCGCTTCCTGCCGGACAAGGCCATCGACCTGATCGACGAGGCCGCCAGCCGCGTGCGCATGGCCGTCGACTCCAAGCCCGAGGCCCTGGACGAGATCGACCGCCGCCTGGTCCAGCTCAAGATCGAGCGCGAGGCGCTGAAGAAGGAGAGCGATCAGGCCTCTCAGCACCGTCTTGAGAAGCTGGAAGACGAGATCGACGACCTGCAGGGCCAGTCGGACGAGATGACCGCCCGCTGGAAGTCCGAGAAGGACAAGGTCGGCCAGGGCGCCCAGGTGCGCGAGACCCTGGATCGCCTGCGCCTCGAACTGGCCGCGGCCCAGCGCGCCGGCGACCTGGGCCGCGCGTCCGAGATCGCCTACGGCCAGATCCCCCAGCTGGAGAAGCAACTCGCGGATTCAGAGTCCCAGGCGGCGGTCGCCGCCCCGCTCACGCCCGAAGTCGTCGACGCCGAACAGATCGCCGCCGTGGTCAGCCGCTGGACCGGCGTGCCCGTCGACAAGATGCTGGAGGGCGAGCGCGAGAAGCTGCTCAAGATGGAAGACGCCCTGCGCACCCGCGTCGTCGGCCAGGACGAGGCCCTGGTCGCCGTGTCCGACGCCGTGCGCCGCGCCCGCGCCGGCCTGAACGACCCCAACAAGCCGCTGGGCAGCTTCCTCTTCCTCGGCCCCACGGGCGTCGGCAAGACCGAGCTGACCAAAGCCCTGGCCGGTTTCCTGTTCGACGACGACAACGCCATCACCCGCATCGACATGTCCGAATACATGGAGAAGCACTCGGTCAGCCGCCTGATCGGCGCCCCTCCGGGCTATGTCGGCTATGACGAGGGCGGCGCCCTGACCGAGGCGGTGCGTCGCCGCCCCTATCAGGTCGTCCTGTTCGACGAGGTCGAAAAGGCCCACCCCGACGTCTTCAACGTGCTGCTTCAGGTGCTGGACGACGGCCGCCTGACCGACGGTCAGGGCCGCACCATCGATTTCAAGAACACCCTGATCATCATGACCTCCAACCTGGGCAGCCAGTATCTGGCCGACCAGCCCGAGGGCGAGGACGTCGAGGCCGTCCGTCCGCTGGTCATGGAACAGGTCCGCGCCCACTTCCGGCCCGAGTTCCTGAACCGCATCGACGAGATCATCCTGTTCCACCGCCTCGGCCGCGAACAGATGGGCGGCATCGTCCGCATCCAGCTGGCGCGTCTGGAAAAGCTGATGGCCGACCGTCGCCTGACGCTGGCCCTGGACGACAGCGCCCTGACCTGGCTCGCCGACAAGGGCTACGACCCGGTGTACGGCGCCCGCCCCTTGAAGCGCGTCATCCAAAAGGAGCTGGTCGACCCGATGGCGAAGAAGCTGCTGGCCGGCGAGATCGAGGACGGGTCGGTTGTGGCCGTGTCAGCCGGCGCGGACGGGCTGGAGATCGGCAAGGCTAGGGTGCACTGAGGGTAGCTTGACCGGTTCAGGCAAGCTGCCGTATCCGTGTTCTGTGGATCTTTTGCAAACGATACGGGCTGATATCGAGGCCGTGCCAGACGGCGAGCATACTGCTGGCTTGAAGGCTGTGTTGCATCATATCGAGATCGCTTATCGTCATCTGGCGCGGGGGCAAGCCGAAGGGGAGGACTCGGCTTTTAATGATGCGATCTATCGAACTAACCAAGCGTTCGAGGGGAGCATCAAGGAGGCGTATAGAGTTCTCGCAGAAAAAGACCCCTCTGGAAAAACGCCGGCGTCTATTGAGAAGTATCTAGAGCAGAAGAAGATTTTCAAAGACAGGGTTTTGGCCCAGTTGAAGGACTGCAGGACGAACTGGAGGAATCCGTCAACACATGATTACAATCTTTTCTTTGATCAAGATGAAGCTTTTTTAGCTATTGTTTCGGTTTCTGCGTTTTCGAAACTTCTTATTCGGCAAGTTTCTGGTTTCATATCATTTAAAGAAGCCAAGGAGGCTGTGAAGGAGGTTGCGGCTCCTGTTCCTGAGGTCGTTGATTCCGGTGCGGTTGACGCGCCATATCTCGGATTTTTGATTAGAAAGCTTGTAGTTGATTTTTTCTCCAATCAGCCAATCTCTCAGTCTGAAAGCGTAAGTGAAACTAGACTTCTGGGTGGATTGGAGGGATATATTTCAACTTTGCTTCCAGATTTTGAAGTTGTTACTGACGTTGGTGTAGGTGATTCTCGTAATCGCGTCGATATGGTTGTTTTGGGTAAGGGGGCTTCAGTTTTTGTGGAGCTGAAGCGATGGCGGTATGGAGAGAGTTGGCGCGATGCTGGCGTTGCTCAGATGATGAGTTACCTTCACGAAGCGGGATCTAAAGAAGGTGTTGTGGTCTTTTATGACGTGAAGGAGACCACGTATGTCGAAGTCGGTGGGTTTGCCTCGGGCGATATTTCGGTAAGCGTGGTGGCCCCAGCCTCGGAGTTGCGTTGATCCGCGTCGGATTCGCTCTCTTTATTCCGTCATCCTCCGGCAAGCCGCGTCAGCGGCGCAGACCGGGGGACCCAGCGGCGCGCGGGAGCGCGAAAGATCCACGCTCGGCGGCCGTGCTAACATCGCCTTCGGCGCCGCTGGGTCCCCCGGTTCCGCGCTGCGCGCGGCCCGGAGGATGACGAAAGAGGGGGAGCGGCATAGGTTGTGCGCATGGCGACCCATCGCACCTTCATCGCGACCTACATCATGGCGAGCGGGCGCAACGGGACGCTCTACGCCGGCTCGACCTCCAATCTGGAAAGCCGCGTGTGGAAGCACAGGACGCGCGCCTTT
>Ga0182739_1003741_pt1 | contig 13057 bp, 8 predicted proteins | sample eDN5th30CBELigBY_FD_128873 | JGI IMG/M metagenome (GOLD analysis project Ga0182739, IMG submission 128873) | Enriched backyard soil microbial communities from Emeryville, California, USA - eDNA 5th pass 30_C BE-Lig BY (version 2) (version 2) | ecosystem: Environmental > Terrestrial > Soil >... | reverse complement strand
GAGACGCGGGTAGACCTGACCGAGGTCGACGGGTATGTCTGGCACTGCTACCTGCCCCAGATCATCCCCGGACAGCGCTACGGCTACCGCGTCCACGGCCCGTACGATCCGGCCCAAGGGCTGCGCTGCAATCCCAACAAGCTGTTGCTGGACCCCTACGCCAAGGCGGTGGAGGGACAGGTCGACTGGGACCAGTCCCTGTTCGGCTACAACTTCGGCGACGAGGACTCCCGCAACGACGAGGACTCCGCGTCGCACATGATGCTCGGCGTCGTCGTCAGCCCCTTCTTCGACTGGGCCGGGGACCGCAAGCCGCGCACCCCCTACCACCAGTCGGTCATCTACGAGGCGCACGTCAAGGGCCTGACCGAACTGCACCCCGACGTCCCCGAGGAACAGCGCGGCACCTATGCCGGCGTTGCCCACCCGGCCGTGATCGCGCACCTGCAGAAGCTGGGTGTAACGGCCATCGAACTGATGCCCGTGCACCAGTTCGTCAACGACTCCACCCTGCAGGACAAGGGGCTCTCCAACTACTGGGGCTACAACACGATCGGCTTCTTCGCCCCGCAGAACACCTACAGCTCCACCGGCGACCAGGGCCAGCAGGTCCAGGAATTCAAGGCGATGGTGCGCACGCTGCACCTGGCCGGCATCGAGGTCATCCTCGACGTCGTGTACAACCACACCGCGGAGGGCAACCACCTGGGCCCCACGCTGTCCTTCCGCGGCATCGACAACGCGTCCTACTACCGGCTGACGGATGAGGACAAGAAGTACTACATGGACTACACGGGCACCGGGAACTCGCTGAACGTGCGCAGCCCGCACTCGCTGCAGCTGCTCATGGACTCCCTGCGCTACTGGGTCATGGAGATGCATGTGGACGGGTTCCGCTTCGACCTCGCCTCCACGCTGGCCCGCGAGTTCTACGACGTCGACAAGCTCTCGACGTTCTTCGAACTCATCCAGCAGGATCCGGTGGTCTCCCAGGTCAAGCTCATCGCCGAGCCGTGGGACATCGGACCCGGCGGCTACCAGGTGGGCAACTTCCCGCCCCAGTGGACCGAATGGAACGGCAAGTACCGGGACACGGTGCGCGACTTCTGGCGCGGGGTGCCTTCGACCCTCGGCGAGTTCGCCTCCCGCATCACCGGTTCGGCGGACCTCTACGAGCAGTCCGGCCGGCGCCCGGTGGCGTCCATCAACTTCGTCACCGCCCACGACGGCTTCACCCTGCGCGACTTGGTCTCCTACAACGAGAAGCACAACGAGGCCAACGGCGAGGACAACAACGACGGCGAGTCCCACAACCGCTCCTGGAACTGCGGGGACGAGGGCCCCACGGACGATCCGGAGGTCCAGGCGCTGCGTGCCCGCCAGCAGCGGAACTTCATCGCCACGCTGCTGCTCTCCCAGGGCGTGCCGATGATCGCCCACGGCGACGAGTTGGGACGCACCCAGCGGGGCAACAACAACACCTACGCCCACGACTCGGAGCTGAGCTGGATCCACTGGGATGAGGCGGACCAGCCCCTGCTGGAGTTCACCGCGGCGGTCAACAAGCTGCGGGCCGAGCACCCCACCTTCCGCCGCCGCCGGTTCTTCGACGGACGCCCCGTCGAGCACCCCGACGGCGCCAAGCTCCCGGACATCGTCTGGCTCGGGGCCGACGGCAAGGCCATGAAGCCCGAGGACTGGGACGCGGACGTGGCCCTGTCGATCGGTGTCTTCCTCAACGGGCAGGGCATCGCCGGGACCGATTCCCGCGGCCAGCGCATCACCGACCTGAACTTCCTGCTGTTCTTCAACCCCCACCACGAGGACGTCGAGTTCAAGCTCCCCACCCGCAAGTACGGGGCCAAATGGGAGCAGGTCATCGACACGGCCGGCAGCTATGCGGACTCCCCACCGGTGGCGGCGGACAGCAGGCTCACGGTGCGCGGCCGCTCGATGGTGGTGCTGCGGGCCGAGAACCCGGAAGAGGAAGTGGCACCGGACCACTCGGTCGCCGCGTCCCTCGCGGCGCTCGCGGGCGCGAAGACGCGCGAAACGATGGCCTGACCCCGCAGGCCGGGGCCGTTGGAATGGGAACAACCGAATCGGGGGATCGAATGCATACACTCAGCAAGACGCCGGCCTCGACCTACCGGCTACAGATCAGGCCGTCGTTCACCCTGCACGACGCCGCCGGGCTGGTTCCGTACCTGCGGGACCTGGGCGTGGACTGGCTCTACCTCTCCCCGATCCTCACGGCGGAGAAGGGCTCGGACCACGGCTACGACGTCGTCGATCCCACCACGGTGGACCCTGACCGCGGCGGCCGCGAGGGACTGGTGCGGCTCGCGGCCGCGGCCCACGATGCGGGCATGGGCCTGCTCGTGGACATCGTCCCCAACCATATGGGGGTCGCCACGCCGCGGGCGAACGCCTGGTGGTGGTCGCTGCTGCGCGAGGGCCGCGGCTCCCGCTACGCCGAGGCCTTCGACGTGGACTGGGACGCCGGAGGCGGCCGGCTGCGCCTGCCCGTGCTCGGCGACGGGGACGGCGAGGAGGCCGCGCTGCGGCTGGTGGAAGACGGCGCCGGCGGATTCGAGCTGCACTACCACGACCACGCCTTCCCGGTCGCCCCGGGCACCGCGGCGGCGGGCGAGGAACCCGCCGCCGTCCATGCCCGGCAGCACTACGAGCTGGTGAACTGGCGCCGGGCCGACGCCGAGCTGAACTACCGCCGCTTCTTCGGCGTCAATTCGCTGGCCGGGGTGCGCGTGGAGGTGGACTGGGTCTTCGACGAAACCCACGCGCAGATCAAGTCCTGGTTCGACGACGGGCTCGTGGACGGGCTGCGCATCGACCACCCCGACGGCCTCGCGGACCCGGTGGGCTACCTGCGCCGGCTGCACGGGCTGACCGGCGGCGCCTACGTGCTCGTGGAGAAGATCCTCGAACCCGGGGAGAAGCTTCCGCCCGACTGGGACTGCGCGGGAACCACCGGCTATGACGCCCTGGCGGACGTGGACCGGCTGTTCGTGGACCCGGACGGGCGCGAGGCGCTCAGCGACGTGGCGCCCGGCGAGGTGGTTCCCGGCGCCGACCCGTACCGGCAGATGATCCACGACACCAAGCGCGCCATCGCCGACGGGCTGCTGCATTCGGAGGTCCAGCGGCTCACCCGCCTGGTGCCCGCGGACGCCGGGCTGGACCCCGCCACCGCCGCCGACGCCCTGGCCGAGATCCTCAGCTGCTTCCCCGTGTACCGCAGCTACCTTCCACACGGACGGGAATACCTGGAGCAGGCCGTGATCGCCGCCCGCGTGCACCGCCCCGACCTCTCCGAGGCGATCACGGTGCTGCACCCGCTGCTCGGGCCGGCCGACGGCGGGCCCGCCACCGAACTGGCCGTCCGCTTCCAGCAGACCAGCGGCATGGTCATGGCCAAGGGCGTCGAGGACACCGCCTTCTACCGCTACACCCGGCTGACCTCCCTGAACGAGGTCGGCGCGGACCCCTCGGAGTTCGCGGTGGAGCCGTTCGAGCTGCACACCCGCTTCGCCGTGCGCCAGCTGGAGCTGCCGGAATCGATGACCACCCTGTCCACCCACGACACCAAGCGCTCGGAGGACACGCGCGCACGCATCAGCGTGCTCAGCGAGGCCGCCGACGCGTGGGCGGAGTTCCTGCCGCGGTTCGAAAGCAAGGTCCCGGTCGAGGACCTCGCGTTCGCCGACCTGCTGTGGCAGGCCGCGATCGGGTCCTGGCCCCTCAGCCGGGAGCGTGCCCACGCCTACGCCGAGAAGGCCGCCCGCGAGGCCGGCAACAGCACCGGCTGGGCGGATCCGAACACCGAGTTCGAAGCGGGCATGCACGCCGCGATCGACCAGGCCTACGACGACCCGGCGGTGAACGAGGCCGTCGCCGAGATGGCCGCACGCCTCGCTCCGGCCGGCCGCTCCAATTCGCTGGCCGCCAAGCTGGTCCAGCTGACGATGCCCGGGGTTCCGGACGTCTACCAGGGCACGGAGTTCTGGGACTATTCGCTGGTGGACCCGGACAACCGGCGCCCGGTGGACTTCGCGGCCCGCGCCGCGGCGCTCGCCGAGCTGGACTCCGGTTCCGCGACTCCGCCGCCGGTCGGGGCGGACGGGCGGGCGAAGCTGCTGTTGGTCAGCAGGGTCCTGCGGCTGCGGCGGGACCGTCCCGAGCTGTTCACCGGCTACGAGGCCGTCGCCGTGGAGGGACCCGCGGCGCAGCACCTCTTCGGGTTCGACCGGGGCGGAGCCGTTTCCCTGGTGACCCGGCTGCCGCTGCGCCTGGAGAACGGCAGCGGCTGGCAGGACACCGCCGCCCTGCTCGCCCCAGGGTCCTACCGGGACGTCATCACGGGCCGGCTGCTGGAAAGTGACGGACGGCTGGCCGCCAAGGAGATCTTCGCCGTCTACCCGGCGGCGCTGCTGGTCAGGGAGGATGCCTAGCATGGAGGATTCCGGCATGGACCTTTCCGGCAGGGACACCCGGTTCGATGTTTGGGCCCCGCGCGTCAGCACGGTGCAGCTGGCCGTGGGCGGTGACCGCCTGCCGATGGAGGAACGCGGCGGGGGATGGTGGCGGCCCGCCGCCACGGTCCCCGCCGGCGAGGTCGACTACGGCTACCTGCTCGACGGCGACGAAACGCCGCTGCCGGACCCGCGCTCGCGCCGCCAGCCGGACGGGGTCCACGGGCTCTCACGCACCTTCGACCCCTCCGCGCACCCATGGCAGGACACCGAATGGGTCTCCCCCGGCCTGGCCGGCGGGGCGGTCTACGAACTGCACGTGGGTACCTTTACCCCGGAGGGCACGCTTGACGCCGCCGCCGCCAAGCTGGGCTACCTCGCGGACCTGGGTGTGCAGCACGTCGAGCTGCTGCCGGTGAACGGCTTCAACGGCGTGCACAACTGGGGCTACGACGGCGTGCTCTGGTACACCGTCCACGAGGCCTACGGCGGACCGGCCGCCTACCAGCGCTTCGTCGACGCGGCCCACCGGCACGGCCTGGGCGTGGTGCAGGACGTCGTCTACAACCACCTGGGCCCCAGCGGCAACTACCTGCCGCGTTTCGCCCCGTATCTCGTGGAAGGCAACGCCAACACCTGGGGCGACGCGCTCAACCTCGACAAGGAAGGATCGGACGAGGTCCGCGCGTACATCGTCGAGAACGCCCTGATGTGGATGCGGGACTACCACGTGGACGGGCTGCGGCTGGACGCCGTCCACGCCTTCCGCGACGAGCGCGCGGTGCACCTGCTGGAGGAACTCGCCACCGCGACCGACGGGCTGTCCGCGCGCACCGGCCGGCCGCTGTTCCTGGTCGCCGAGTCCGACCTGAACAACGACCGGCTGATCCATCCGCGCGACGTCAACGGCCACGGCCTGGCCGGGCAGTGGAGCGACGACTTCCACCACGCGGTCCACTCCAACCTCACCGGCGAGGACGGCGGCTACTACGCAGACTTCGCCTCCGTGGGGGCCCTGGCCAAGGTACTGCGGGACGGGTTCTTCCACGACGGCAGCTACTCCTCGTTCCGGGGCCGCCACCACGGCCGGCCCGTCAACCACGGACGCGTCGAACCCCGCCAGCTGGTGGTCTGCACGCAGAACCACGACCAGATCGGCAACCGCGCGGCCGGAGACCGGATCACCGCCGCCCTGGACTTCGATCAACTGGTCCAGGCCGCCGTGCTGAACCTCGCCTCCCCGTTCACCCCCATGCTCTTTATGGGCGAGGAGTTCGCGGCCTCGACGCCGTGGGCATTCTTTACTTCCCATCCCGAGCCCGAGCTCGGCAAGGCCACCGCGGAGGGCCGGCTGCTGGAGTTCGAGCGGATGGGCTGGGATCCCGACCAGGTACCGGACCCGCAGGATCCGCAGACGTTCCAGCGCTCCAAACTGGACTGGAGCGAGGCCGGGCGCGGCGACCACGCACGGATGCTCGAGGTCTATCGGCGGCTCCTGCGGCTCCGCGCCGCCGAACCGGACCTGGCCGCGACGCGCTGGCCGGACGCCGTCGAACACGCCGAGGAGGAACGGTGGCTGACCTTCCGCCGCGGTTCGCTGGCCGTCCTGCTGAACCTTTCCCGGGACGAGCGGAAGATCCCGCTGGGCGGCACCGCCAAGGAGGTGCTCTTCGGCACCGAAGGCGTCAGCGGTTCCGGGCCGGACGGCACGGAACTGGCGCTGCCCCCGGCCGGTGCCGCCATCGTCCGCCTCGGCCGTGACTTAGCAGCAGTCGATTAGCTGAAGGTTCGATTCGCTGAAGCGGGGTCCCGGCCGGCGGCCGGGACCCCGCCGCGGCTCGGGTCCAGACAGAGTTCAGGTCCAGAAATCGTCCGACAGGGCTGAGTCCTCGGAGAACTCGCGGCCCTCGACGATCTTCCCGTCGTGCAGGACGAACACGATGGCCGTGGCCATGTCCAGGGTCTTGCCGTCGCTTTCGGCATGGGTCTGGTGGATCCCCACGGTGTGCTTTTCCCCGCCGAGGACGTCCCGGACGGTCGCCCGGAAGGACCCCTGGGACTGCTCCCCCAGTTCGGCGAAGTAGGCCAGGACTTCATCGCGGCCCAGCTTCGTCCCGGACAGCGCGCCGCTTCCGACGGCATGCCACACCACGTTCTCCGCAAACAGGTCGCGCAGCGCGGACAGGTCCCCCGCGTTGAAGGCCTTGTACCCCCGCCGGACCACTTCGGCGTTTTCCGCAGCTCCCATGGCGCGCACCTTTCCGTCGTCCCTGTCGGTCATGCCGGGATGCTTTAAGGCTATTCCCGGCCCCGGAGCGTGTCGATGGGACAGTCCCGGCGCGGGCCGCGCGGCTCAAGCCCAGAACTCGTCCGACCGGGCGGGATCCTCGAGGAATTCCCGGCCCTCGACGACCTGGCCGTCGCGCAGGACAAACACGATCACCGTGGCCATGTCCAGGGTCTTGCCGTTGCTTTCGGCGGTGGTCTGTTGGATCCCCACCGTATGGCTTTCCCCGCCGACCACGTCCTGGACAGTCGCCTGGAAGGACCCCTGCGAGCGCGCCCCCAGTTCGCCGAAGTAGGCCATGACGGCATCGCGGCCCTGCTTCGTCCCGGACAGCGGGCCGCTGCCGGCGGCGTGCCAGACCGCGTCCTCGGCGAACAGTTCGCCTAGCGTCTCCAGGTCTCCGGCGTTGAAGGCCTCATAGCCCCGCCGGACCAGTTCGGCATTTTCCGCAGCTCCCATGCCGGGCACCTCTTCCGTCATCCTTGTCGGTCGTGCTGGAACGGTTTTAAGGCTATTCCCGGCTGCGGGACGTGTCGATGGGATCGGCGGCGTGATGGCGCGTTCCGGCGGACCCGGGCGGTGCGCCTAGAACACCGGCAGCCCGCCGGTGACCCCCAGGACGGTGCCGCTGACGTAGCTGGCCTCGTCCGGTGACGCCAGGAAGACGTAGGCTCCGGCGAGTTCGGCGGGCTGGCCGATGCGGCCAAGCGGCGTGTCCCGGCCCATCTTCGCCACGGCCTCGGGTTCCTTGGTCGCCGGCTGCAGGGGCGTCCACACCGGGCCGGGGGCCACCGCGTTCACCCGGATGCCCTCGGGCCCCAGCTCCGCGGCGAGGTTTGCCGTCACGTTGTTCAGGGCGGCCTTGGTCGCCGCGTAGTCGACCATGGTGACGGAGGGCCGGTAGGCCTGCAGCGACGTCGTCATGATGATGCAGTCCCCCCGGCCCAGGTGTGGAAGGGCGGCCCGCGTGGTCCACAGCGTGCCGTAGAGATTGGTGCGTACCGCCCGCTCGAGATCCTCGGTGCGCAGCCCTTTCAGCCCGGCCTTGCCGCGCGCCCAGTGGTAGCCGGCGTTGTTGACCAGGATATTCAGCCCGCCGAGTCCCTCCACCGCGCGCTCGACGATGCGTCCGCAGGTTTCCTCGTCACGCAGGTCGCCGGGGACCAGCACCGCGGTGCGCCCGGCCGCTTCGATCCACCGTGCCGTGTCGCGGGCGTCCTGCTCCTCTTCGGGCAGGTAGTTGAGGGCGACGTCGGCACCCTCCCGCGCGTAGGCGATCGCCACGGCCCTGCCGATCCCGGAATCCCCTCCGGTCACCAGCGCTTTCAGTCCCGTAAGGCGGCCGCGGCCGGTCCAGGTGTCCTCGCCGTGGTCCGGCACCGGGTCCATCGGCCCGGTCAGGCCCGGCGGCTCCTGTTGCTGCGGGCGCATCCCGCCGTCCTCGGCGGGGAGCCGCTCGGCGCGGCGGGAAACGTCGGACTCTGGCATGGTGCGGCCTTTCCGTGGTCGGGTCGTGCTCCTGTCCCCACCCTAGGGAAGCCGGCCGCGCCTGTCAGTTCGCCACGGCGCGCCGGCGAAGGACGCCCACCGTCCCCGCACGGACCGCGCCGGCGGGGCGTAGGGTGGTCCGTGTACCGGCCGGAGTGCATGTACTGCTTGACCGCCAACCGAGGAGGACCCATGAACCCCATCAACGGCAGCGACGACAACCCGGACTTCGAGGACCGCCTGGCCAACCCCGGCAATGAAGGGGTGCTGCCCGGCGAGGCCCCGCACCAGGTCGAGGAGGGCGAGATTCCGGTGGCCGGCGACGAGGCCCTCGCCGAACGGATCGAGGAGGAAGCCGACGGCGACCGCGACGGGGATGGGGAGCCCGACGGCCCGCGGAACGTGCCGTTCCCCGGGTAGCCGCCGGCCGCGCCTCAGCGCCTGGGGACCAGTTTGGCCAGCTCCAGGAGGTCGTCCAGCGGCGGCCGGGGGCTCCGGTGCAGGGCGATGCCCGGCGGGAGGCCGCCGACGGACGCCGTGGAGCCGGAAACATCCAGGGTGAGCCGGGTGTTGCCCAGCGGCGCGTTTTCGGTGTGGAGGTCTCCCCATTCCCCGGGCAGGTGGGGGTCCAGCCAGACGCCGCCGCGGGGAACGTCGGCACCGTAGCCCAGCAGGCTCCGGACCAGCATCACCGGGGCGGCCGAGGCCCAGGCCTGCGGGGAACATGACGTCGGGTAGGGCACCGGGGCCGGGTATTCGGAGCGGGTGAATCCGCAGAACAGTTCCGGCAGCCGGTTGTCGGTGGTCTCCGCGGCCTCCATCAGCGCCACGGCGAGCCGCTGGGCCTCCTTGACGAAGCCGTAGCGCATCAGCCCGGCCACGATCAGGGCATTGTCGTGCGGCCAGACCGAGCCGTTGTGGTAGCTGACCGGGTTATAGGCACCCATGTCGGTCGCCAGCGTGCGCACCCCCCAGCCGGAGAACATCTCCGGGGACATCAGCCGCCTGGCCACCAAGGGGGCCTTGTCCCGGTCGACGATGCCGGACCACAGGCAGTGCCCCATGTTGGAGGCGCAGGCGTCCACGGGCCGTTTGTCCCTGTCCAGGGCGATCGCGTAGTAGCCGCGCTCGGGCAGCCAGAAGCGCCGGTTGAATTCCTCCTTCAGCTGCACCGCGCGCTCGCGCAACTCGGCCGCCAAGGCGAGGTCGCCGGCGTCGTACGCCATCCAGGCCCGGGCGATGTAGGCGCTGTAGACGTAGCCCTGGACCTCGCACAGCGCGATCGGGACCTCGGCGAGCCGGCCGTCGGCGAAGTTGATCCCGTCCCAGGAGTCCTTCCAGCCCTGGTTGATCAGCCCCTGGTCGTTGAGCCGCTCGTACTCGACGAAACCGTCCCCGTCCCGGTCGCCGTAGTCGCGGATCCACTCCAGCGCGCGGTCGGCGTGCGGAAGCAGCGCGTCGACGGCCTCCCCCGCCACGCCCCAGCGGCCGACCTCGCCCAGCAGGGTCACGAACAGCGGGGTCGCGTCGATGCTGCCGTAGTAGGCCGACTTGCCGCCCAACGCCAGCCCCGTGCCCACCCCGAGCCGGACCTCGTGCAGGATCCGCCCGGGCTGTTCCTCGGTCAGCGGGTCCACCGCCGTGCCCTGCCGGCCGGCCAGCGTCTGCAGGGTCCCCAGGGCCAGGGAGGGGTTGATGGGGACCAGCATGCAGGAGGCCAGCAGCGCGTCCCGTCCGAAGAGCGCCATGAACCAGGGCGCCCCGGCGGCCACCACCATCCGCTCCGGATTCTGCGGATCCACGATCCGCAGCGCGCCCATGTCGTCGTGGCTGCGCTCGATGGTCCGCGTGACCGACGGATTGCCGAGCCGGGTCGCCGTGATGGAGGCGGTCCAGGCCTGCTGCCGCCGGTCCTGCGGCGTGACGGTGTCCGGGGAATACTGCACGGGCGGAGCCGCCGGCCGGCCGTCCACCAGGGGCGTCACGGTCACCTGGACGGTCCACTCGCCGTGCCCCGGAATCATGCCGCGGAACAGCAGGCCCTCCGGGCCGACGTCGGCCTCCGGGCCGCGCACGACGACGCCCTTCCGCACGCCCTGCCACAGGCCCTCGATGGAAACCTCTCCGCGGCCGGAGCGCCGCGACCGCTTCCATTCCCGGCGGGCCCTGCCGTCCTTGACCTCGAACAGGTCGGCGAAATCGGCATCGACGGACAGGGCCACCACGCACCGGGCCGGCTCGAGGGCGTAGTTGCGTACGGTGATTTCCTCCAGGATCCCGGCCCCGACCAGCCGCCGCCGTTCCACGGTCAGCGGGCTGTCCGCCCGGCCGTCGGAGCGCTCGGCCCTGCCCACGAAAATGCCGTGGTAGGGGGCCCGGTTCCAGCCCGCCAGCGGTTCCAGCGGCTTCCCGTTGACGGCCAGCCGCCAGTCGGAAACGATCCGGGTGTCCTGGAAGAACACCCCGTGCGGATGGTGGGGAACGATGTCCCCGCTCTGTTGCGAGATGCAGAAGGACGAGCCTTCCACCAGCGTTACGGCACCGGCGCCCATGGGTCCGGCCGCGTTGTCGGCATTCCATCCGGCCATCGCTGGCTCCCTTGAAGTTCAGGCATCCTTCAGCTTGAAATCTACGCCGCTGCCCGGATCCGCGCCAGCCGCCCGGGCCGCGCCGCAGGCCGCTAGACTGGCCGCGTCGGGCCGGCAGGCGGAAACGGGGGCGGATATGGACATGCGGCACGGATCGGCCCTGCGGTGCGGACGGCTGGCGGCCATCGTGCTGGGTTCGATGGTGCTGGCCTCCTGCGCTCCCGCCGACAACGGCCGTCCCGTCATCGTTCCCACCCCTGTCCCCAGCCTGCCCCCCGCGCCCTGGTTCGCCGGCTATGTGGATGTCACGGTGCCTTCCAGTTACCGGATCGATGAACCCCCGGTGCCGGAGGCGGCCAACGCGGTGCTCTCCTTCATCGTGGCCGGCGGCAGGGATGCGTGCACGCCGACGTGGGGCGACTACTACAGCCTGGACCAGGCCCGGACCCGCGTGGACCTGGACGGCCGCATCGCCCGGGTCCGTGAAGGTGGCGGCGAGATCGTTGTTTCCTTTGGCGGCGCGCTCGGCGATGAACTGGCCACCGCCTGCGGCGATGCCGCCGGGCTTGCCGACGCTTACGGCAGCGTCATCGACCGCTACGGGCTGGACACGATCGACCTGGACATTGAGGGAGACGAGCTCGAGGACCCCGCGGCCGGGGCCCGGCGGGCGGCCGCGATCGCGGGCCTGCAAAGCGAACGCCCGGCCGGGGATCCCCTCCATGTGTGGCTGACGCTTCCGGCGGAACCGTCCGGGCTGACCTCCGAGGCCGTCCCGGAGGTGGCCAGGATGCTTGCGGCCGGCGTCGAGTTGGCCGGGGTGAACATCATGGCCATGAACTACGGCGACAGCCGCCCGGAGGGCATGTCCCTGCTGGAGGCGTCGATGGAGGCCGCGGAGGCCACGCACGCGCAGCTGGCCGGGCTCTACGCCAAGGCGGGGATGAGCCTGGATGACCGGGCCATCTGGAGCAGGATGGGGTTGACCCCCATGATCGGCCACAACGACCTGGCGGGCGAGGTGACGGACCTGGCCACGGCCCGGGGCCTGAACGGATTCGCCCGGGAACACGGTATTGCCAGGTTGTCGATGTGGTCGCTGAACCGGGACCGGTCCTGCGGCAGGGAGGTGGAGCAGCCCTCGGACACCTGCAGCGGCGTGGACCAGGAGGAGGGGGAGTTTTCCCGCACCCTGGGCGCGGGCTTCACCGGTCCGATCCGCTGAGTCCGGCCACCGAGTGCCTGCCGCGGGGGGAGGCAGCAGGCAGGGGCTCTCGGCGACCGGACGTTTTATTGGGCTCCCGCGGTGCCCGGGACCAGCAGGACGCTGTTGGTCCGCTCAGGCTTGTACCAGCCGACCACCCGACCCTTGAGGGCCTGGATCAGGGAGGCGTAGAGCAGGTAGGCGCGCAGGGGTTCGTAGATCAGCCGGTAGATCGGCACGATCAGCAGGTGCAAGGGGCTTTCGCGGACCATGGCCACGGCGATGACCGAGATCAGCATGTGGGTGAGTGCGACGAAGGCGGCGAAGGCGGCAATGCTTTGCCAGTTCCCGGCGGCCAGGCTGGCGGCGGTGGCCATGATGGTCAGTGGCAGGAACAGCAGGGGCACCAGGGTGGACAGGAGCGTGTACGGCAGGGCGACCATGCCCAGGGCGCCGTAGTGGGGCCGCAGGATCATGTCCCGGTGCTTGACGAGGGACTGCAGGTTGCCGTAGGTCCAGCGCAGGCGCTGCCTGGCCAGCCCGCGCAGCGTCATGGGCGCCTCGGTCCAGGCCACCGCCCGGTTCTCCTGCACGATGCGGTAGCCCAGCCGTTGGATGCACAGGGTCAGGTCGGCGTCCTCGGCCATCGTGTCATGGGAGTAGCCTCCAGCCTGCAGCAGCGCCTCGCGGCGCCAGGCGGCGCAGGCACCCGGGACGATCGAGATGGCGCCGACGAGTCCTTCAGCCATGCGGGTGACGCAGATGCCGGAGATGTATTCCAGGCTTTGCCACATCGTGACCAGGTTGCGCCGGTTGCCCACCTTCACGTGCCCAGCCACCGCTCCGACGCGTCCTCCGCCGTTGGCGTCGAGGAAATGCCGGGCGAGCATCCGCACGGTCTGCCGTTCCAGGAGCGTGTCCCCGTCCAGGGTCACGATGATCCCGCCGCGGGCCTGGGAGATGCCGAAGTTGCTGGCCGCGGACTTGCCGGCGTTGG
>Ga0182739_1003739_pt1 | contig 13058 bp, 11 predicted proteins | sample eDN5th30CBELigBY_FD_128873 | JGI IMG/M metagenome (GOLD analysis project Ga0182739, IMG submission 128873) | Enriched backyard soil microbial communities from Emeryville, California, USA - eDNA 5th pass 30_C BE-Lig BY (version 2) (version 2) | ecosystem: Environmental > Terrestrial > Soil >... | reverse complement strand
CCGCCCGCGGAAAGCGGGCCCGCGGCGGGCCGGACGACGCCGGGAGCGGCTTCGAGCGGGCCAGGTTCGGGATCGACGAACTGCAGGAGGCCCCCGACGGCGCCTGGCACGTGCGCCGGATCTCGCCGACCAACGCGGCCAAGACGTACACCTGCCCGGGCTGCCGGCACCAGATCGCGCCGGGGGTGGAACACATCGTCGCCTGGCGCGCCGACGCGTGGTTCGGCGAGGACCGCGCGGCCGCCGAGCGCCGCCACTGGCACGCCCACTGCTGGCGCACGCGCAGCCACCGCTACCTCTGACCGCCCAATGACACAGGCTGCCTCCGTGCCCCTCAGCGCCGGAACCGTCCGCGGAGCCACCGTCCTTCCGGCGGTGCGCCGCGACATCGTGCTGCGCACCGCCGACGGGCTGCGGCTGGTTGGGGAACTGGCGCTTCCGGCCGGCCGCGAGCCCGCGGCCACGCTGGTGATGTGCCATCCGCTGCCCACCGCCGGCGGGTCCATGGACTCCCACGTGTTCAGGAAGGCGTCCTTCCGGCTGCCGGCACTGGCCGGACTGGCGGTGCTGCGCTTCAACACCCGCGGCACCGGATCCGCGCGCGGGCGCAGCGAGGGGGCGTTCCAGGACGGTATCGGGGAGCGCTTCGATGTCGGGGCCGCGGTGGATTTCGCGCTGGAGCAGGGCCTTCCCGCGCCGTGGCTGGTGGGCTGGTCCTTCGGCACCGACCTGGCGCTGATGTACGGGGCCGTGGAACCGCTGGCCTCGCGCACCGCGGGGGCCGTGCTGCTGTCCCCGCCGCTGCGCCGCGCCGGGGACGCCGACCTGGACGCCTGGGCGGCCTGTGGCAAGCCGCTGGCCGTGCTGGTCCCCGGGCGCGACGACTTCTTGCGCCCGGCCGAAGCCGCGCGGCGCTTCGCCCGGGTCCCGCAGGCCCGCCTGGTTCCCGTGGACGGGGCCAGGCACCTGTGGGTGGGGGAGAAGTACGCCACGGCGGCGCTGGACGGGATCGTCGGGGCGGTGCTGGGTGCCGGGGATCCCCGGGACCGCTAGCGGCGGTCCTGCCGGGAGATGAAGACCTCCTTGAGCAGCAGCATGGCCGCGGCGGCCAGCGGGATCGCCATGAGCGCTCCCGCGATGCCCATCAGCGCCCCGCCGGCGATCACCGCGATGACCGCCACGGCCCCGGGCACGGCGACGGCGCGCTGCATGATGCGGGGGGAGATGAAGTAGGCCTCGAACTGCAGGTAACCGAAATACAGCACCGCGTAGGTCACGCCGGTCTGCCAGCCCACGGTCAGCGCGATCAGGGAAACCAGGATGCCGGCGATCAGGGCGCCGACCAGCGGCACGAACGCCAGGATCGCGACCACCAGGGACAGCAGGATGCTGAACGGGACCCCCAGGATGCTCATGATGATGAACGCGTAGGTGCCGTTCAGGAAGGCCACCGCGGCCTGGCCCATGACGTAGTTGCCCACGCTGTTGGTGATCTGCTCCGCGAGCGCCTGCACGCGGGGGCGGCTCGAGCGCGGGGCCAGCCGGTACGCCCACGCCTTCATCCCCGGCAGCGAGGCCAGGAAGTACACGGCCAGCACCAGCACGGTCAGCGTTCCGAACAGGGTTTGGGCGATCACCGTCCCGGCGCCGATCACCCCGCCGAACAGCCCGCCCACCGCACCGCTGTCCGCGAAGAACTTGTTGACCTCCTCGGTGACGCGGTCCCGGATCTGGAACTGCGCGTCGATGGTCCGGAAGAACTCGGAGGCCATGAAGTCCTCGACGAAGACGGGAGCCTTCTCCACGAACTGTCCCGTCTGGGACACGAGGGTGGGAATGAGGACGCCGAAAAACGCGGCGGCCCCTCCGGCCAGAAGCGCCATCGCCGCCAGCACCCCCAGCGGGCGCGGCACGTTCCGGCCCTCGGCCCAGCGCACCAGCGGGTCAAGTCCCAGCGCGATGAACAGCGCGACGGCAATCCAGACCATCAACTGGCCGACGTTCGTCAGGATGAAGTAGCCCAACAACGCGAGGCCCACCCCCACGGCCCCCAGGAACCCGGTGGCGATGGGGTGGCTGGCCCAGGAGGTGAAGTTCGCCGCTTCCTCGGGGCCGCCGTCTTCGGGTTCCGGCGGGACCGCGTACCGGGACCGGCGTCCCAGCGGTGCCAGGGCCGCCACCAGCCGGCGGATCCGGCCGGGAGGCGGTTCCGCGGCGGCCGGCGCGGCGGGCTCGGCCGGGGGCTCCGGCGGCAGTTCGGACAAGGGGGCTTCGAACCCGCTTCCGCCGGCGGCGGGCCCGGGTTCCGTTCCGGCTCCGTTTCCGGCGGAATCGGCTGGTGTCGGCTGTCCCTGGTCGTCGTTCGTCACCTTGCCGAGCCTACCCTCGCCCGCGGCGGCGGCCGTGGTCCCGGACACGCTCGGGAACCGGGGCCTTGTCCGATTCGTTACCCTTGAGTTGTGGGCCGTCCGCCGCCAGGAGTGGATTCCGGCCGCCCCGGGACTGGAACAGACCCCGAATCCAACCCAGCCGTGAGGTGCATTGTGCGATTGCTGATATCCGTGTTGTCCATCCTGCTTGGTGCAGTGGCCCTTGTGGCCGGCATCGGACAGAAGACCTTCTGGGCGCCACCGGAGATCGCCACGGCAACGCTGGCGGCCCCCCTGGAGGGCGCCCCGGTGACGGTGGTCGAACCCGGCGTGGCTTCCGTGCCCGGCTCCCCGGTGGACATTGCCATCGACGCGGACGGAGCGTTCACGCTGTCCCTGGGCCGGTCGGCCGACGTCGACGCCTGGGTCGGCGGCGCCGCGCACAACACCGTTTCCGGGGTGGACGCCGAGCAGGGCACCCTGGTCGCGGCCCACACCGCCGGCGACGCCACGGTCCCGAACCCCCAGGATTCCGACCTGTGGGTGGCCACCCAAAGCGCCGAGGGGCACCTGGTGCACCAGTGGACCGAGCCCGCCGACGGCGACTGGTCCCTGCTGATCGCCGCCGACGGCACCCAGCCCGCGCCCACCTCGGTCACCGTCTCCTGGCCCAACGACGCCGGCACCCCCTTCGCCATTCCGCTGATGATCGTCGGCACCCTGCTGCTCCTCTTCGGCATCGCGGTCGCGGCCGGCATGCGCCGCGGCGGCAACGGCGGCGGATCCCGGCCGAGCGGCCGCCGCGCCGGGGGAGGCACCCCGGCCGGCGGTCGCGGCTTCGAGGAGACCGCGTTCGGTGGCGCTCCCACCGGCCCCATCGGCACCGTGGGCGGCAAGCCCTCGAGCGAGGCGCCCACCGGCCTCATCGACACGGTCGGCGGCAAGCCCGCCGGCGAAGCCCCCACCGGCCCCATCGGCACGGTCGGCGGGAAGCCCGCGGGCGAGGAGCCGGAGGGCCGGGGCGAACCGCCCGTTGTCCGCCGCGCCGCCACCCGGATCGCCGCCGTCGCCGCGGCCGCCGTCCTGGCCGTGCTGCCCGCCGTGCCGGCCCAGGCCCAGACGCAGGTGCAGGCCACCGCCACGCCGTCGCCGTCCTCCGGGCCGGCCAGCGAGTCCGAGGCTCCCGAGGACTCCTACCCGGTGCTGCTGCAGCCCCAGCTGGAACGCATCCTGGAATCGGTGGTGGGCGCCGTCGAGGAGGGGGACAAGTCCAAGGACGCCGGCAAGCTCGAGGACCGCGTGGGCGGCAACGCCCTGGAACTGCGCAAGGCGAACTACGCCCTGCAGGCCAAGGGCGCGGACATCGACGCGCCCGTGCCGCTGGCCGCATCCCCGGTCCGCTCGGCCGCGGTCACCACCACCCCGGAGTGGCCCCGCACCACCATGGCCGTGACCTGGGTCAAGGACGCCAAGGTGCCGCAGGTCCTGGTCCTGCGGCAGGACTCGGCCCGCGACAACTACAAGCTGGTCTCCGGCCCGTCGGCCCTGCCCGGCTCCTCCTTCCCCGGCATCGCCGTCGGCGACACCTCGGTGCGCACCCTCCCGCTGGACGCCGAGCTTTCCCACACCCCCAAGGACGCCGTGCAGGCCGTGGCGGACTACCTGAGCGACGCCAATTCGGACGCCAAGGACAAGGTCCAGGACAACGTCTTCATCTCCTCCATGCACAAGGCGCAGGATGACCTGAAGGAAGCCAACAAGAACGCGAACATCAAGTTCACCCGCAGCGTGGACGAGGGCCAGACCGTGGCCCTGTCCACCCCCGACGGCGGCGCCCTGGTCAGCGCCTACGTGACCAGCACGGTCACCAGCACCCCGAAGGAGGAGGGTGGAACCATCCAGCTCGACGTGCTGAGCCACGCTTCCGCCGGGAAGGGTTCCACTGACAAGGGCGTGGACGTGGTCTATGGGGAGCCGATGGTCCTCTACGTTCCCGCCAGCGGCAGCCAGGACAAGATCTCCATGCTGGCCGCGGACGACGTCTTCCTCTCCGCCAAAGTGAAGTAGCCGCCAGGGTGAAGCGGCCGCCAGGGTGAAGCGGCCGGGCGCGGCCGGCGGAGCGGAGGGAACGCGGTATGGCCGGAACGGGGCGCGTGGCTGGATCGGAGTGCGGCGGGCGGCGGCATAGAGTAGGACCATGACCACCACGCCCGAACCCGCAGCGCCCGCCTCCCGGGGCGCAGTCGACCTGTCCGCTTTCGGCCACGCCGCACCCGCTCCGGGCCCGGCCGCCGCACCCGCCGCGCCCTCCCCGGGCGGAGCCCCGTCCACGGCCGGTTCCTGGTCCCGCGCCGTGGGCCAGCAGGACTTCGCCGACCTGATGCAGTTGTCCTCGCGCGTCCCGGTTGTCGTGTCCCTGGGCAGCGCCCGGATTCCGGCCTCCGCCGAGATCGACGCCGTGCTGGCGGCGGCCGTCGACGCCCAGGCCGGACGCCTGGTCCTGGCGACCGTGGACACCGACCGCGAGCCGGCGATTGCCCAGGCCTTCCGTATCCAGCAGGTCCCGGCCGTCGTCGCGCTGCTCAACGGCCAGCCCGTGCCGATGTTCCAGGGAGCGGCCGCGCCGGAGGAGATCCGCGCGCTGCTGGAGGAACTGCTGCAGCTGGGCGTGCAGCACGGCGTGGCCGGCACCGTGCCGCCCCTCAGCCAGGGCGCGGAGGAGCCGGCCCTGCCGCCGCTGCACCAGAAGGCGATCGAAGCCATCGACGCCGGTGACTACGAGGCCGCCGCGGCCGCCTACCGTCAGGCGCTCGCCGAAAAGCCCAACGACACCGACGCGCAGACCGGCCTGAGTCAGGTCGGGCTGCTCCAGCGCACCGCCGGCCTGGACCTGCAGGCCGTTCGCCAGGCCGCTGCCGGGGAGCCGGACGGGCTCGCCGAACAGCTCGCGGTCGCCGACCTCGACGTCGTGGGCGGGCACGTGGAGGACGCCTTCGCCCGCCTGGTGGCCTTCATCGGCCGCCACGCCGGCGAGGAGCGCGAGGCCGCCCGGGAGCGCCTGGTGGACCTCTACGCCGTGGTCGGCGTCCAGGATCCGCGCGTGGTCAAGTCCCGCCAGGCCCTGGCCCGCGTCCTGTTCTAGCCGCTCCCCGTCCCTCCCGGGTACTCCCCGGGAGGGATCCGCGGGCGCGGATTCCTCACTTCGGATGACGCGGCGGGCCCGCGCCCGCTGCTAGCGTCGGTGCCATGACCATGCCACCGGCCACACCCCCCACCACGCCACCTGCCGCATCACCGTCCGCGCCCGCGATCGCAATCCGCGGCCTCGGCAAGCGCTTCGCGGACAAGGTTGCCGTCAACGGCATTTCCCTGGACGTGCCCGCCGGGTCCTTCTACGGGCTGGTCGGCCCCAACGGGGCCGGCAAGACGACGGCCCTGTCCATGGCCACGGGCCTGCTGCGTCCCGACGCCGGCCAGGTCTGGGTGCACGGCACCGACGTGTGGACCGACCCCCTCGCCGCCAAGGCGCTGATGGGGGTCCTCGCCGACGGCGTGCGCCTGTTCGACCGGCTCACCGGACGCCAGCTGGTCACCTATGCCGGCCTGCTGCGCGGCATGGACCGGGACACCGTGGCCGCCCGCGCCGGGGACTTGCTGCGCGTGCTCGGGCTCGAGGACGCGGCGGGCAAGCTGGTGGTGGACTATTCGGCCGGCATGACCAAGAAGATCGCCCTCGCCACGGCCCTGATCCACGCCCCGCGCGTGCTGGTGCTGGACGAGCCGTTCGAGGCGGTGGACCCCGTCTCCGCCGCGAACATCCGCGAGATCCTCGCCGACTACGTGGCCCACGGCGGCACCGTGGTGGTTTCCAGCCACGTGATGGACCTGGTCCAGCGCATGTGCTCCCACGTGGCCGTGATCGCCGGGGGCAACCTGCTGGCAGCGGGCACCGTGGACGGGGTCCGCGACGGCAGGAGCCTCGAGGACCGGTTCGTGGAACTGGTGGGCGGACGCTCCAGCACCGAGGGGCTGTCGTGGTTGCACACCTCCTGAAACTGAAGGCGACCCTGCTGCGCAACGGATTCCGGCGCAGCCCCTGGCAGCTGGTCGGCGTGGTGCTCGGCGGCCTCTACGGATTGTCCGTGGTCGCGCTGCTGTGTGCCGGGCTTTTCTACCTCGGCGGCACGGACCCCGCCTTCGCCGGTACCGTCCTGGTGCTGGCCGCCTCCGCCGCGGTGCTCGGCTGGGCGCTGATCCCCGTCCTGGCCACGGGCGTGGACCTGACCCTGGACCCCGCCCGCTTCACCACGTTCACGGTCAAGCCCTGGGAACTGGTGGCCGGGCTGCTGCTCAGCGGCTTCATCGGCGTCCCCGGCGCGGTGACGCTGCTCCTGTTCGCGGGCCAGGCGCTGGCCTGGCGCCAGGCCCCGGCCGCGGCGGTCCTGGCCGTGCCCTGCGGCGTGCTCGCCGCGGTGCTGTGCCTGGCGCTGGCCCGGCTGACCACGACGGCGGCCTCGGCCCTCACCGCCAGCCGCCGCTTCCGCGACGTGGCCGGCGTGCTCCTGATCGTGCCGCTGGTCATGCTCGGCCCCGTCCTCACCCTCGTCTCCGAGGGCTTCGGCGATGCCATGGCGTGGCTGCCGCGCGTGGCGGCCGGCCTCGGCTGGACGCCGCTGGGATCCTTCGCCGCGGTTCCGGCGGACGTGGCGGCCGGCGCCTGGGGCACGGCCGCGGCACGCTTCGCGCTGTCGCTGGCGTACCTGGCCGCCGTCGTCGTGCTCTGGAAGCGCGCCCTGGAACAGGCGCTGGAGACCCCGCCGCAGGGCCCGCGCGGCGGCAGGGCCACCGGGGGCCTGGGCCCGTTCGCCCGCTTCCCGGCCACCCCGTGGGGCGCGGTGGCGGCGCGCTGCCTGGTCTACTGGCGTCGGGACCCGCGCTACGCCGTGGCGATCATCATGGTCCCGCTGCTGCCGGTGATGATGTGGATCGGTTCCACGCAGACCGGAAGCACGGCCATCCTGCTCTGGCTCGGGCCGATCGTGGCGATCCTGCTGGCATTCAGCATCTCCGCCGACGTTTCCTATGACAGCACGGCCTTCGCGCTGCACGCCACCAGCGGCGTGCGCGGGGTGCATGACCGGCTCGGCCGGGTGGTGGCGTGCGCCGTGTTCGCGCTGCCGGCCGTGCTGGCGGCGGCGGTGCTGCCGCCGGTGCTGCTGGGCGAGGTCCGCCTGCTGCCGGGCGTGGTGGGGCTCTCCCTCGGCGCCCTGGCCGCCGGGTTCGGTGTGGCCTCGGTGGCCTCGGCCCGCTTCACCTACGCCGTCCCGCAGCCGGGGGACAGCCCCTTCAAGAACCCGCCCGGCGCCGGGATGCGCATGGTGGTCGTGCAACTGGCGACCATGTCGGTGATGGGCCTGCTGCTGCTGCCCCCCGCCGGCCTTCTGGTCGCGCAACTGGTGACCGGCAACGCCGCCTTTGGCTGGGCGGGCCTGGGCGTGGGGCCGGTGCTGGGCGCCGTGCTGCTGGCGGCCGGGCTGCGGCTGGGCGGGCGCTGGTTCGACGCCCGGGTCCCGGAGCTGATGCAGGCCACGGTCCTGAACAAGTAGCCGGTAGCGTCTACCGGCCTCCCGCCCCTCGCTTCGCTCGCGGCGGGGCCCTCGGCCGGTAGACTGGACCACATGAGCCTTCCCCCGGATCCTTTCAACGACCCGCGCGACCCGAACTCCACCGGCGGCGGCACCGCCACGATCGAGCGCCAGGAAGAGCGCCAGCTGATCGAACCCGGGGACTCGGAACGCTTTGCGCATTACGTGCGCAAGGAGAAAATCATGGAGTCGGCGCTGACCGGCGAACCCGTGATCGCGCTGTGCGGCAAGGTCTGGGTCCCCGGGCGGGACCCGAACAAGTTCCCCGTCTGCCCCGACTGCAAGGCCATCTACGAGGGCCTGCGCCCCGGCGGCGATGGCGGCAAGGACGGCGGCGGCAAGTAAGCCGGCCGTGTCGATGGGACGGGCCCGGCCCGTCCGCGCGTAGGATTGGACACCGCCGGCGGTCGCCGGCAACCACACACGCCACCGAGCGTTTCTAGGAGGTCGGCCGTGGGCGATGCCCTGTTCACTTTGGGCGGGAGCATGCCACCGGCATATCCCGAGCGCGCAGCGTGGGGCACCGCCCCCAAGCTGCGCCAGTGGCAGGCGGAGGCCCTGGAGCTGTACTTCAGCCGGGCCCCGCAGGACTTCATGGCGGTCGCGACTCCCGGCGCCGGCAAGACCACGTTCGCGCTGCGCGTGGCCAAGATGCTGGTGGACGCCGGCACCGTGAACCGCATCACCGTGGTCGCCCCGACCGACCACCTCAAGCGCCAGTGGGCGGACGCCGCCGCGCGCATCGGGCTCTCCATCGACCCGAACTTCAAGAACTCCGACGGCCGCCACGGCGCCGGGTTCATCGGCGTCGCCGTCACGTACGCCCAGGTGGCCTCCAAGCCGCTGCTGCACCGGGCGAAGACCGAGGCCGCCCGGACGCTGGTCATCCTCGACGAGATCCACCACGGCGGCGACGCGCTCAGCTGGGGCGACGGCATCCGCGAGGCGTTCGAGCCGGCCACCCGCCGGCTGGCGCTGACCGGCACCCCGTTCCGCTCCGACACCGCCCCGATCCCGTTCGTCGAGTACTCCGAGGACAAGGACGGGATCCGCCGCTCCAAAGCCGACTACACCTACGGCTACGGCAACGCGCTCAAGGACCACGTGGTCCGTCCGGTGCTGTTCATGGCCTACTCCGGGTCCATGCGCTGGCGCACGTCCGCCGGCGAGGAGATGGAGGCCCAGCTCGGCGAGGGTTTCACCAAGGACATCACCGCCCACGCCTGGCGCACCGCGCTGGATCCGCAGGGCGAATGGATCCCCTCCGTCCTGGCCGCCGCCGACCGGCGCCTGACCGAGGTCCGCCGTACCGTGCCCGACGCCGGCGCGCTGGTCATCGCCACCGACCACGAGGACGCCCGCGCCTATGCGGACCAGCTCAAGCGCATCACGGGGGAGAAGGTCACCGTGATCCTCTCCGACGATGCCAAGGCCTCGGAGAAGATCGACGAATTCTCCGCCGGAGACTCGCGCTGGATGGTGGCGGTGCGCATGGTGTCCGAAGGCGTCGACGTGCCGCGCCTGTGCGTGGGCGTCTACGCCACCAGCACCTCCACCCCGCTGTTCTTCGCCCAGGCGATCGGACGCTTCGTGCGCTCGCGCAAGCGCGGCGAGGTCGCCTCCGTGTTCCTGCCCTCGGTGCCGACGCTGATGGAACTGGCCAACCAGATGGAGCTCGAGCGCGACCATGCCCTGGACCGCCCCGAGCAGCACGCCGAGGACCCCGACTTCGTCCCCGAAGAGTCCCTGATGGACGAGGCGAACCGGGAAGAGAAAGCCTCCGATTCGCTCACCAAGCAGAAGTTCGAGGCCCTCCACTCGCAGGCCTCCTTCGACAGGGTGCTGTTCGACGGCGGCGAGTTCGGCACCGGCGGCGCCGTCGGCTCCGAGGAGGAGCAGGACTTCCTCGGCATCCCCGGCCTGCTGGACGCGGACCAGGTGGGCGTGCTGCTGCGCCAGCGCCAGCTGGACCAGGTCACCCGCCGCCGCAACCGGCCGGCGGCGCACGCGGAGGAATCGGCGGCCGGCGTCGTCGACCACCGCCAGCTGCTGGAGTTGCGCAACCAGCTGGCCAAGAACGTCTCCGCCTGGAGCGCGCGCACCGGAACCCCGCACGGGATGATCCACAACAAGCTGCGCGAGGTTTGCGGCGGCCCGGCCGTCGCCCAGGCCAATGCGGACCAGCTGAACCGGCGCCTGTCCAAGCTGCAGGACTGGTTCGTCGGGCGCAAGTAGCCGGCCGGACGCCGCCGGCGCCCGGCCGTCAGGCCTCGTCGACGTACTCGGTGGGGATGACCGGCTCGCCGCGGTGCAGGCGCTTGGCGATGCCGGGCATTTCCTGGATGCTGTCGTGGTGGCGCCGCGTGGCCCGGGCGACCCCCTCGGATCCGGTCCAGCCCGGGAGCACCTCCCCGCCGCGGACGAACTGGCGCAGCAGCAGCCGGTCGTTGGCGTCGGCCAGCGGGACCTCGCCGATGCCCACCACCTCCGCGGTGGCCCGGCCGCGCTCGTTGAGCCGGCGCAGCGCGAACTTGCGTCCGCCCACGCTGCCCTTGCCCTTGGCGGCCTTCGCGACGTCGACCCAGGCGCCGTCGCCGTTCTGGCGGCTGACCAGCTTGTACACCATGGACGCGGTGGGAGCCCCGGACCCGGTCACCAGCGCGGTGCCGACGCCGTAGGCGTCCACCGGGGCCGACTGCAGGGCGGCGATCGCGTGCTCGTCCAGGTCGGAGGTGACCATGATGCGGGTGTCCTCGTTGCCGAGGTCGTCCAGCAGGGTGCGCACCCAGCGCGCCTGCTCCACCAGGTCTCCGGAGTCCAGGCGCACGGCACCGAGCTCCGGGCCGGCCACCTCGACGGCGGTGCGCACCCCCTGCTCGACGTCGTAGGTGTCCACCAGCAGCGTGGTGTCCGCGCCGAAGGAAGCGACTTGCGCCTCGAACGCCGCGCGCTCGGAATCGTGCAACAGCGTGAAGGCGTGCGCGGCGGTGCCGACGGTCTTCACCCCGTAGCGCAGCCCCGCCTCCAGGTTCGAGGTGCTGTCGAAGCCGGCGATGATCGCCGCCCGGGCCGCCGCCACCGCGGATTCTTCGTGGGTGCGCCGCGAGCCCATCTCCACGCACGGGCGGGAACCGGCGGCCGCGCGCATCCTTGATGCGGCCGAGGCGATCGCGGAGTCGTGGTTGAGCGCGGAGAGGATGAACGTCTCGAGCACGCAGGCCTCGGCGAACGTGGACTCGACGATCAGCACGGGGGAGCCGGGGAAATAGATCTCGCCCTCCGCGTACCCGTGGATGTCCCCGGTGAACCGGAAATCCGCCAGGTAGTCCAGGGTCTGCCGGTCCACCACGCCGGCCCGCTCCAGGAACTCCAGCTGCTCCTGCCCGAAGCGGAAGTGCTCCAGTCCCTCGAGGATGCGCCCGGTGCCGGCCACCACGCCGTAGCGCCGGCCCTCCGGCAGGCGCCGGGCAAAGACCTCGAACACCGACTCCCGGTGCGCCGTCCCCGCCCGGAGCGAGGCCTGGAGCATCGTCAGCTCGTAGTGGTCGGTGAAGAGCGAGGTGGGCTGCTGCCACATGGCGGGGGACTCCTCGAAGTCGGCGGTGCGGGCGAAAGGGGTGCGCGGGCGGCCCCCAAGACACTCTAGCCGGGGCGCTGGAGGTCTTGTCCGACGTAGAATGGGGGCATGCCAATTGCGACCGCGCGGACCGATGTCCTGCCCCGCCCGGAGACGGAGGGGGCAACCCTGACCGAGACCCCCTACGTCCTGATCGTCTGGAACGACCCGGTCAACCTCATGAGCTACGTCAGCTTCGTCTTCCGCAGCCACTTCGGCTACAGCGAGGCCAAGGCGAACGCGCTGATGCTCGAGGTCCACCACCAGGGCCGCTCCGTGGTGTCCACGGGCACCCGGGAAAAGATCGAGGCCGACGTCGCGGCCATGCACGGCTACGGCCTGTGGGCGACCTTCCAGCGGGCGGACCAGGCCTGAACCGTGGCAAAGGCATTCAAGAACACCCGGCGCGGCATCACCTGCGAACTGGAGAAGGCCGAACGCGACCTGCTGCGTGGCCTCTTCCAGGACATCGTCACCCTGCTCGAGCCCGAGCGGGCCGCCGACGAGGACCCGCTCTGGGCGCTCGTGGGCATGGATCCCAACGCCGACGCCGAGCACTTCCCGGTCCCGCGCGACCGCGCCGAACTGCGCCTGTTGCCCGATGCGGTCAGGGACGACGCCGACGCGTCCCTGGAGTTCCGCCGGCTCACCGAGCGGGGGCTGCGCGAACGCAAGGTCGGGGGCCTGCGCGCCGCCGCGCTCGCCGTCGAAACCTCCCCGCTGCTGCTGTCCCCGCAGGCCGCGGCGCAGTTCGCCGCGGCCCTGAACGACGTCCGCCTGGTCCTGGCCGAACGGCTGGGCCTGGAGACCGAGGACGATGCCGAGCGCATCCACGACATTGACGACTGGAGCCGGGCGGACACCGTCGAGGAATACCTGGCGCTGGTCTACAACTTCGTCACCTGGCTGCAGGAATCCCTGATGCAGGCCCTGCTGCAGACCCTGTGAGGTCCTCCCCGGACACGGCCGTCTCCAAGGACGCGATGTACGGCGGGGCCGCCGCGACGCAGTATTCTCGGTAGACCATGACTACTGCTTCCGGCCCGCGCCCCGCCGCGGAGACGGCGACTTCGCCGCGTGCCGCGGCGCCCCTGGGAATCTTCGATTCCGGCGTCGGCGGCCTCACCGTCTCGCGTGCGATCATCGACCAGCTCCCCTCGGAGTCCACGCTCTACGTCGGCGACACCGCCAACGGTCCCTACGGCCCGCTTCCCATCGCCGAGGTCCGCGCCAACGCGCTGGGCGTGATGGACGAACTCGTCGATTCCGGCGTGAAGCTGCTGGTCATCGCCTGCAACTCGGCCTCCGCGGCGGTGCTGCGCGACGCCCGCGAACGCTACACCGCCCGCTACGGCATCCCCGTGGTGGAAGTGATCCAGCCGGCCGTGCGCCGTGCCGTCGCCGCCACCCGCAACGGCAGGGTCGGGG
>Ga0182739_1003738_pt1 | contig 13060 bp, 15 predicted proteins | sample eDN5th30CBELigBY_FD_128873 | JGI IMG/M metagenome (GOLD analysis project Ga0182739, IMG submission 128873) | Enriched backyard soil microbial communities from Emeryville, California, USA - eDNA 5th pass 30_C BE-Lig BY (version 2) (version 2) | ecosystem: Environmental > Terrestrial > Soil >... | reverse complement strand
ATGGCTCCTGTCGGCGATGATCCCCTCGTCGGGCTGCCTGATCTGGCCGCTTGATCGATCCGGCACTGCCCTGGATCGCCGTGTTGACTAACTGTCAGCTACACCACGTCTTGGGGCACGATCATCTCGGATTGCAGTTCAGAATCCGAAGGCGGCCGAGCAGCAAAAAATGAAGAGGCCCGAAAGCCCCGTGGCACGGGCTCTTTTCGCGTCGTCGCCAAACGAGGTTGCTGCATCACCATCCGTGATTTCACGCAATTGGTGATGCAAGCATCAAACAGCCACCTTGGGTTCGAATGTCTGTCTGCCCGCCATTCAGTCTGCGAACCTTTTCTCCGGGGCCGTCTGCCTCGGGGAAAAGGCCCGATTTCCGGGCATTTCGACGGGAAAAAGAACCACCACGCGGCGCGCAAATCGCACCTAGATTTGGCCCGTCCCGCCGCTTTCAGCGCGCATTCTCCGCGCGGCGATCGTCGAGTGGTCGTTCCCGATCCACATGAAAAAACGCCGCCCCGTTTGCATCGGACACTGATGCCATGATCTGACATCCCGATTCCCCTGCGAGCTGGCACGTAGAATGCCGTTGCACCGCAACATTGCGCTGCAACGTGAACCATCACCTTCAATTCGAATCCCAATTGGCAGGCGGCGAGTCAGACCCCAACTTTTTCTCCGGGCACAGCGCGCGTCTTAGATTTCAGAGTACGATAGCGAACTGCCCGTGCTACGAAAAATGGGAAGCCAAGAAAGCCCCATTAAACGGGCCCCTTTTACTTCGTCGCAAGACGGAGGCCGCTCATCCGCATCCGCAGTTCCGCGCCAACGGTGATGCAACCATCAAACAGTCACCTCAGGATCGAATGTCTGTCTGCCCATCAGCGGAAACCAGGCGCGCAAGCTGTACCTAAGGAGCACGACTTCCTCTTCTGCCAAGAGTGAGTAGTGTGCGATTTGCGCTCGCAGGGTGTTTAGTCGCTAAGCTGTGGTGACAAATCTTACTTGAGCCAGAGCATGATGCTGGCGAGCTTCACGAAGCCGAGGAAGTTGGCCGCGAGCTTGTCGTAGCGGGTTGCGATGCGTCGCCATTGTTTGAGCTTGGCGAAGAAGCCTTCGATGCCCCAGCGTTGCTTGTAGGCGATACGGTCGTAGCGATGTTGGTACTTGCGATGGCTGCGTGGCGGGATGACCGGCTCGCCGCCTTGTTCGAGGACAAGTTCGTAAAGCCTGTCGGCGTCATAGGCTTTGTCGGCGAAGACCTGATGGGCTGGAAGGCCACGGATCAAGTCGCATGCCGGTGCCATATCGTTTTGTTGCCCCGGTCCGAGCGCGAAGCGGACCGGCAGGCCGAGCGCATCGACTACCGCGTGGAGCTTGCTGGCGAAGCCCCCGCGCGAGCGCCCGAGAGCCTGGGCTTGCGGTCCCCCCTTTTACGCCGCCCACTCGCGGCTTGCGCATTGGCGCGTATCACGGTGGCGTCGATCGAGAGCCATTCCAGATCGTGATCGGACGCGACAGCCTCGAATAGCCGTCGAGGGCCAGCACGGAGGCAAGGCCGTGCTGGTCGACGCGCTGCCCGTCAAAGAGCTTTTCGAGGGCAAGACCGTCTGGGAGGGCGTCGTGCACGTCTTCGACCTGGAGGGCCACCCCAAGGCCACCAGAGCTTATGCGTGGTCGTCCCCGGTGGAAGGCAGTGACCGGTGCCGGTTCTATGCCGTGCTGCACCTAGGGGGCATACGGTCGCCGCTGGACGCGGTGCGGGCGGCTATCGTGGCGGAGAATCGTGCCAAGCTGTAAGGTCGGGGACGTGACTGGGAGGCATCCATCCTGTTCAAGGTCTTGATGATCGGCTCGGCCCTCATTGTTGCCGTAGGCGTACCTGTCGCGTTTTGGTTAACCAAGCTGGTTTGGCCGCCGAAACCAAAAGAAGAGGCGATCCATCGTGGGATCGAGGAAGCCGGCAAGCGAATCGTTAGATTCCCCTACTAGATTCAAATTAGGACACTACCCCACAGCCTAGCCACTTGTTGAAGGCGATGCAGTTGCGCCAGGGTTTGAGGTTGGTCAGCTCCACCGCATGCCGTGCATGCAGCCTACTCGCCTAGAGGACCTTTTGGGCAAGCCGGCCAAGCATAAGGATCAGCACCAGTGTTTCGGCATCGATTTGAAAGAGGAATTGAAGGCCGCGAAAGGCAAGGAACAGTTTCATCATGGCGCTCCGGGCTACCCAGCTCGGCCGAACCTGATGAACCGGACTTTGGAAATGCAAGGCGCATCACCTAGGTCGGTGCTGAAATGCTTGCCGGGAATAACCCCTCAGTCCAGCCGCGTAAGTCGCTGCGTCGTAAACTTCTCGACGGCATAGGGTGCTAGCTTAGGCATCAGCGCCGACATGTGGGCGGACTTGAAATCCGCCTGGATGGCGTCGCGATCTGACCAGCGCTCGACCAGAATGTACGTTCCCGGCTCCTCGGCGCGGTACCATTCGTAGCGCAGGCAGCCCTTGTCGTTTGCGAGAGTCGCCGTCTCGACCTCTCTGAAAAGTGCCTCCGCTTCCGCTTCGAAGCCGGGCTTGATGCGCTGTGTCACAACAATGTCGATCATGAAAGTCTCCCTCGCCTAAGTAAGCTGACGTGCCGATCAATCCGCCCAAACATCTCCCGTGTAGCCCGCACCTTGCCACTCTCGATGTCCTTCACGTTGACCATCGGGTAGCCCACAGGCGTCTCCGCGCTCTCTTCCCAACCCTGACGAAGGGTGAGCTGTCCTCGTCATGCATGGGCGGCGAACAACTCCCACTGCCCCGGTATGCCCTTAAGTTCGTGCGTTCCACGCCCAGAGAAGCCAAGCCCGGCGCCCGCAACTAGATCGGTCACCACCCGCGAGACCAGCACTTCGCCTGGCTGCGAATGCCCCATAACGCGCGCCGCTGCATGAACGGCAATACCTCCCACGTCTTGGCCGCGAACTTCTATCTCCCCTGTGTGAAGACCTGCCCGCAAAGGCACGCCGATCTCCCGCGCTGCTGCAGTCAGAGCAAGGGCACATCGGACGGCCCTGCCGGGTCCATCAAAGGTGGCGAGCACGCCGTCCCCTGTCGTCTTCACGAGATTGCCTCGATGGCGCTCGATCATCCTCCGTCCGAGCCGATCATGCTCGTCTAGTACGTGGCGCCACTTCTGGTCACCCATCTCCACTGCGCTCTGCGTCGACCCCGCGATGTCTGTGAACAGCACCGTTGCCAGCACCCGTTCAAGATCAGCGCTGCTGCCGTCACGGTGGCCTGTGACAAACTCCTCGATGTCGCCGAGCAACGCTTCCGTGTCCCCGCTCCAGAACCCATGGTCGCCTTCGGGATACTCGATGTACTTAGCGTTAGGAATGAGTTGCGCCATGATGCGCCCTTGTTCGACCGGGACGATAGCGTCGCCTTTTCGATGAAGAACCAACGTTGGCACGCGAACTATGCCGAGGATCGGCGTCACATCGATACGGCTATTAACGAGCATGGTGTTCCTTTGGGCTCCCGGACTGGCCGCCAATCGCTCGAACCGGCCGTAGGCCTCCATGGTGCTGGCGCTCACCTGCTGCTGTGATGCCACTGCGCGCTTGACGAAGGCGCCGGTCCCCCAGTGCTTTTGCATTATCGCAATCCTGTCTTCTACAGGGGCGGGCTGATAGCCCCCCCTTGGGAAGGCCCCGAACAGGATGAGGCGCGACACGCGGTCGGGGTATGTTGCTGAGAACAAGGTGCTCATCGCTGAGCCTTCGGAAAAGCCGATGAGTATCGCGCGGCTCGACCCGACTTCATCCATGATCGCTCGTACATCACCCATGCTCGCTTCGAGCGAAGGCGCCTCGGACATCCTGTCGGAAAGACCCTGGCCTCGCTTGTCGAAGGTGATGACACGGGCGAAGGTCGCCAGGCGGCGGAGGAAGGCGGTGTAGCCCGCCATATCATGTATTGCCTCGATGTGAGATATCCCGCCGGGGATCAGAACGATATCGACCGGCCCTTCACCCATGACCTGGTACGCGATGCTGACAGTGTCATTCAGGACGTACCGAGTGATCGGCAGCGCAAAATCGCTCATCAGGTCCCCTCGCGCAGCCACTCTGTGTCATGGCCGGGTTGAGCGTAGCGGCAAGAATGCAACGACTGCAATGCTTTTGGGCTGGCGATCCCCGAGCCCCCTACTTACTCTGAAGAGGCGTCCATCCACGGGGACAGACAGCCAACACTGCGCGAATGGAGAGAGAGACATGTACAAGTTGCTCGTCGCATACAATGAGCCGAAGGACCCCGCACACTTCCAGAAGTACTACGTCGAAACGCACTTGCCGTTGGCAAGCAAGCTCCCCGGGCTTAAGGCGAGCCGATACACATTCGATGTGAAGCCCCTTGGACCCGGTAAGGCCCCGTACTTCTGTATCTTCGAGGCCGAGTTCGAGAGCGAGGCGGCGCTCATGAATGCTCTGGCGTCCAGAGAAGGACAGGCGGTCGCGGGTGACGTTCCCAACTACGCCTCAGGCGGCGTCACCATGATGCACTTCGCATTTGAGCGCTAGCTCGGTTGTTGGAGGGCAAGCATGTTCTTGGATATTGGGGGCAATAAGGTCTTCACTCTCAGTTTCGGAAGTGGACCCCGCACGATCCTGGCTCATAGCGGTTGGGTTGGGAACTTCGAAGACTGGATCGGCGCGCTCGCCCCACTAAGTGAGACCTGGCGGACGGTTGTCTATGATCATCGCGGTACCGGCGAGACGACCGCCCCTGTTGAGGCCATTACGCAGGAGGCCTTGGTTGACGATGTCTTTGCCGTTATGGACGCCCTTTCAATCCAGAAATGCGTGCTCGCCGGCTTCTCGCGCGGGGTGATGACGGTCATGCGGGCCGTCCTTCGCCATCCCGAGCGGTTCGAGGGATTGATCCTGATGAACGGGACTGGCGAGGTGCAGCTTCCTGGTACGACACCGGCTCCGAGGGTGCCCCCGTCAAAGTGGCCGGGAGATACCCATCGAGACCGCCTCAAGTGGTTCATCGAACGCAGCACGCCGGAGCCGGATGTCGAGCACGTGCGGCGGTGGGGAGTGAATATCCTTTCTCGCGCTGCACCGGAGGCGGCCGAAAGGATCATGACAATGCAGTGGGAGAACCCAGTAGATTGGGCCAGCGAGCTGCCGCGCCTACGTCTTCCCACTCTGTTGTTGCACGGGGAAAAGGACTTCCTCGTTAACATTGAGACGATGCGCTACATTGCGTCGCTGATCCCTCAAAGTAAGCTTGTCGTGTTGGAAGGCTCAGGTCACATCCCGGCAATGACAAGGCCGCTTGATGTGGCCGCTGCCATCAACGACTTCTTCGAGGCGCCCCGGTAGGCTCGATGTCAGAGGGTCTCTTTGCCCTCGCGGATGGCCCACCCAGAGCGATCCAACTCGCGACCCATGACGGCAATCTCGGCGATGGCTTCGGGGCTCTGGATGAAGGAGGGGAGGGAGTCCGGGAGCTTCTCGACGGCGATGCCGGAGACCCATTCGTGTCCTGTGGCGCCCCATCCGAGGGCGGCGGTGGAGGTGAGGAAGGAGAGCCCGAGGGCGACGAGTGGCGCCCCTACGCCAATGCTGTGTCCGACTAAGGTGACTTGGCGCGCGCCGTTGCAAACTTGGGTTGAAGGCATGAAACGAACCCTTTCGGCCGTTTCGCCTCGTAAATGAGGGAGGACGTGGTCTGCCCCCAGTCGCGATACCAGTTCGTAAGTTAGAGTCCGGCAGCTCTGGCCAGCCCGTGGGCTGACCGGAGCAGAGCGTAGGGCAGGCCATGGGCTGGCGGCAAGATGGCTTCCGGCGCCGGCGGGCGATATCCGAGTGACGAGTGTGGCCTGACGGCATTGTAGTGCCGGCGCCAACTTTCGATCAGCACCTGGGCCTCACGGAGCGTCGTGAACATCTCGACGTTGAGCAGCTCGTCCCGGAGTTTCGAGTTGAAGCTCTCGCAGTAACCATTCTCCCAGGGACTGCCCGGCTCGATGAACGGCGTTTTCACGCCAACCCTGCCAAGCCAGTGCCGAACCGCCTTGGCAGCGAACTCGGGCCCGTAGCACATTGGGAACGGGCTCGATGGGAGCCTCGGGCGGCTGCGCGAAGCCTCGTGAGCGCAGCGCTGCCGTCCGAGGCGATCGTGGGCCGGTCGCAGGTCTCTAAAGTGAGCGTGTCAGCACTTCACTCCGGAGGCATCAGCCCATGATTACGACGCAGTTTACGCCGCCGCAGGCGGTGCTTGTAGCCATCGATATCGCCAAGAACCGCCATGAGGTCCTTATTGACCCCGGCGCTGGAATGCGGCGCCGTCGACTGAGCGTTCTGAACAATCGGGCGGAACACGATCGCCTGGTCGCTACTCTGCGCGATCTCGGTAGGCCGGTGATCGTCGGCTTCGAACCCACCGGCAACTACCACCGCGTCCTTGCGTATCGGCTGATCAGCGCCGGGTTCGAGACCCGGCTGATCTCGAGCATGGCACTCGCCCGCACCCGCGAGGCCCTTCACAACGGTTGGGACAAGAACGATCCGAAGGATGCCCAGGTCATCCTGCATATGCTGCGGATCGGTGCCACGACCGTATACAGCGACCCTGGCTACGGCCGTCTGAACGACCTTCAGGAGTTGTCGAAGACGCACGACATGGTCTCGCGTGCCAAGACAGAACTCTGGCATCGCCTCCTGACTCACTACTTGCCACTCTACTTCCCAGAGGCCGAGCGCTTCCACGGCAACTCGCGCAGCGACTGGTTCCTGGCCCTCCTCGAGCAGTTCCCGACGCCAGCCAGCATTACGGTTCTCTCCAAGGAAGCGTTCATCGAGGCCGCGTGGGACCTCGTCGGCCGCAAGGTCTCGAAGACCCGGCTTCTGGCCGATATTTACGAGACAGCACGTAGTTCGACGGCCCTGCCGGTATGGCTCGGTTCGCCGGCGATCGCAATGTTCCGCATGGTTCTTGCCGAGGGCAGAAGCCTCCTGCGCCAACGCGACCAGATCGAAGCCCAAGCCGAGGCTCTCTTGCTCGACGATCCAGATTCGGCCCGGTTGCGCCAGCTCCCGGGTATCGGACCAATCATCGCCCTGACCATTCTCGCCGAGGCCGGCAATCTGCGCCGCTTTGGCCATCATCGCCAGTTCCTCAAGTTCTGCGGGTTCGATCTTGCGACCCATCAGTCCGGCACCTTCCGCGGCCAGACCAAGCTGTCCAAGTTCGGCAACGCCCGACTGCGGCGCTCCTTCTGGTTGGCGGCCCAGGTCGCGATCCGGCAGCGCGACAACTCATTCCGGGAACATTATGGCCGATACGTCGCCAAGGATCCCGAGAACAAGCATCTCCGGCGCAAGGCGCTCACCGCAGTCGCCGCCAAGATGGCGCGCGTCGCCCATGCGATCGTCCGCTCCGGAGCCGACTACCGGCCGTTCTTCGAACAGCCGGTGCCAAGTGGAAGGACTTCGCTCTGTTAGTGCCGTGAGGGCGCGGTTCACCCCGCTACCCTGTAGATAATGTTGGGGCCTTTCACTTGGTCGCGTATCTCGTTTTAAGGACGGTCAGGACCGTCTCGTTCCGGCGGATCCTCAGTTTGCTATGGTTGAGAGCGCACCCTTGAACGGTGGAAGCCACTTGGTCCTCGTTCTCCTTAACGGCGACCGGCACACGCCGGCGCAACGAGACCTGCTGTCTGATCGCTACCTCTTGACTGACCAATTAGGACGTTGTCTGACCGGATGTGTTCCGGTGGCCCATGCTCGACGAACAGGTCGGTCAGGCACTGCAGCACATCGTCGGATCGCAGCCGTCGCGCTACCACGATGGCCAGGCAGCGACGCGTGAACTCATCGATCACGCACAGCATGCGGAACGTTCGGCCATCGTCTGTCCGATCCTGCACGAAGTCGTACGACCAGACGCGGTCGGGCCGATCAGGGCGCAGCCGCACGCACGAGCCGTCGTTGAGCCACAGACGGCCCCGTTTCGGTTGCTTCTTCGGCACTTTCAGCCCCTCCCGCCGCCAGATCCGCCACACGCGCTTGACGTTCACCCGCCAGCCCTCGTTGACCAGCAGCCAGCGGACCCGTCGACAGCCGTAGCGTCCGTACTGCTTGGCCAGACGCTCGATAGCGGCCGTCAGCCCAGCATCGTCGTCGCGAACCCGCGGACGACGCCGCTGCGTCGCCCGAGGTTGGCCGACAACCGCACAGGTGCGACGCTCTGAGACCGCCAGTCGCGAGCGCACGTGATCAACGCACGCTCGCTTGCGGGAAGGGCTCAGTATTTTCCCTCGAGGGCTTCCTTCAGGATCAGCTTGTCCAGCGTCAGCTCGGAGATCGCCTTCTTCAGGCGTTGGTTCTCTCGCTCAAGATCCTTCAGGCGACGCGCTTGGTCGACCTTCAGTCCGCCATATAGACGGCGCCATCGATAGTAACTCTGCTCCGAGATCCCCAGAACCCGGCAGATCTTCCCGATCTTCTCGCCCTGGCTCAGCCGCACCTCCGCTTCCCGCAGCATCCCGATCGCCTGCTCAGGCGTGTAGTCCTTCCGTGCCATTTCTCGCTCCTTCGAAGCTCAAAATAGCCGAAACTCTAACTCTCAGACCGGTACCGTTTCAGGGGAGCAGACCACTCCCCTGCGTGCAGTTAACTGCAATCGGATAACCAACGCTTCTCCCACTGGCTACTCCACGCCGAATCCACCATACCGGAAGGGCGCCGACCGGTTCCGGCCAAGTTCGATCAATATGACATCGCAGTTAGCTCACCCGGCTCTGCAAGAGATGGCGGGTCCTCAAATCTTTTTCCTGCCTTTGCTTTTCAGCGTCGCCTTCGTTGACACAAACCGCTTCGTAACGGGGTCTATATACTTGGCTAGTTCCAAGTTGCTTGCAGAAGTATCCAGTCTGCTACCAAGAGATATCCACGCTCCCTCCGTCCTGGGATAGCCGCGCCAACACTGACGACGCTCGAATTCCAATTGGCCTGCGGCTCCTGCGACAATTGCGTCGCCGTCTCCACCTTGAGGCTTCTGGACCTGCGTGGCGGCCGTTATCAAGAACCATCCAGAACTCACAGACACACCAGAGTTTTAGCGGGGACCGCGCTCCATTGTTGAGAAAGCAAGCTGATTGTGATTGAGTCCTTGCTCTCAACCGATACTGAGGTGGGAGCGACAAGCGGGGCGTTAGGGGGATGTTTAATTTCCTTCGGGACGGCGATGAGCAGTCCATGGAGCTGGAATGGCCGGCCGGTGCCGACAAGGTGCGGCAGGCCATTGCCGAGGCAATGAGTGCGCGGAATATAGCGTTCCTCCTCGGCTCCGGGTGTTCATCGCTCCGGAACGAAGGGACGGAGGTCGGCATCTCAACGATGGCCGCGCTGGCCCAAGAATTCTGCGGGGAGACACTGCGTGCCAGGGCAGACGGCTTCTACGAAGAACAGGCGGAGGAGCCGGTTAGCGGAAACGGCGTATTGGCCGAAGATCCTGATCGCGACGCCGAGAGGATTGCTGAACCGGGGGAAGAGCAGCAGCCACGTCCAGCTTTGTGGCGCCTGTCAAGAGAGGAAGTCCAATGCCTAGACCACCTTGGCATTGACCTTGAGCAGTACAACGCGAACCTAGAGCGGTTGGCGGAAGTCTTGTTCAGCCTCCGGTTCTTCCATCGCCAAAGCCAGAGTTCTGCGTTCTGGCCCCAACGCGATGCAATAAATGGCATCATCGCTAAGTTGCAGACATTCCTCTTCGAGCGGATAAGCAACGGCCGCTTCGCACAAGGGGACACGACCGTTCGTGACCTCTATGAGCGCTTCTATCGGAAGTTAGTCCTAAGAGACCGGTCCCTGCCGCGGCCGTGGGTGTTCACCACCAACTATGACATGTTCAACGAGACGGCAATGGACCGGCTCGGCATCCCCTACGCGAATGGCTTTACCGGCTTTGTAGAGCGTCGATTTAATCCGGCGAGCTTCCGATACGCACTTGCGGAGCAATTCGACATCGGCGGCCGAAAGTGGGCCGCCGTTGATGCGTTCGTGTACCTCTGCAAGCTGCATGGCTCCATAAGCTGGACCGAGGACGAGCATGGTCTCTTCCCCATACGGGAATCTTGGCCTCAGACGGAAGCGGATAGGATGCTCATCTATCCAACGCCAGCCAAGCAGAACAGTTCACTTGCTTCCCCATACTCGGATCTGTTTCGCGAGTTCCAGTCTCGCATAGTGCAGGAGCAGAGCGTCCTCATCACCGCTGGCTATTCTTTCGGCGACGAGCACGTCAACAACATCATCTATCAAGCGCTCACGATACCGACGTTCCGGTTAATCATATTTGCCGCACTAAATACGGCCGGCGACATCGCAAAGCTGCGGGCGCTTCGAGATCCTCGAATTTGGATCATCGGAGGTGACGGACCGACCGCCGGTTCGCGCGCACACTACTTCGACACCATCGTCGAGCATTTCCTACCGCAGCGCCCCAGTGACCGGGTGGACGATGCCGTGAGGAGAGTGTTGAAGGAAATGGCACCTCCCCAACAGGACGAGTAGCGTGACCCACGACGACCGCAAGCGCGCGATCGGCAAAGTCGTATCGGTGGCGTCTGATCGCTTCGTGATCGAGATGAGGAAAGGCACCGACAATTTCACCGTGGTCGGGTTTGATGATGTCCATTATGTCGCGCGCCTTGGAACGTTCCTTTTGATCCCTGCGCAGACTGAGTACGTTGTCTCTGAAGTCGTGGGCCTACGCGAGCGCGACATCACCATTCCGGGTGGGCGGAGCGACTTCGACCTAGCCGCATCATCGAAGTACCTAGACGTGGTCCCCGTAGGAATGCTGCCTATGGGCGGCGGTGACTTCCGTTTCGGCGTATCGATTTTTCCGTCGCTGTATTCGGATGCCCTATACGCGCTCGATGATGAGCTAGATCGCGTGTTTGACACGCAGCAGCTACCGGAGGACCGAACGCGGGTTCGGGTGCTCCCGATCGGCAAATCCGTTGTCTTCGAAGACTACGACGTAAAAGTCCGGCTGGACGAGTTTTTCGGCGGCCATGCGGCTGTGCTTGGAAACACCGGCAGCGGCAAGTCATGTACCGTGGCATCAGTGCTTCAGTCGCTGTTTGAGAAGCCCGAAGAGTATCACGCGCGCGGCGCGACCTTTGTAATGTTCGACGTGAATGGCGAGTATCATGAAGCGCTGGGCGGCCTCACGAAGGAGGGCCGAATTGGCGTCCAACGTCTTGAGCTCAATGGCAGAGCGTCCGGCTTCCGGCTACCGCACTGGTTCTTAGAGTCCGGGGAATGGGAGTTGCTTCTCCAAGCGAGTGAGCGCGCCCAGCTACCGGTGCTCCGTACCGCGCTTGGATTGACCAGCCTGTTCAATGCGAACACGCCCGAGGCGCTCAGTGTTAAAGAGCACTTCATCGCCACCTGCATCATAGAGTGCTTTCGGGGCGCAGATGGTGATTCGCCGGTCTCAAAGTTTCAGCGGGTCGTATCTCTTCTCCAGAAGTACCCGACGCCGGATCTCAATATGGCGTTGATGAATCAGTTCAATCCGAATTTTACGTACGGCAATTTTGTCCCCGGCAGCAATCAAGTTCTCTTCCTCGATCAAGTTCGCCAGAAGCTGCGCGACGATGTGAAGCTCCCTTCGTATGAACGGATTCCATTCTCGTTCGACGATCTAGAGGAGTGCTTGGATTTCGCCATTTTGTATGAAGAAGCGCACGGCAACAGGCAGGTGCGCGACTACTGTTCGTCCATGGTGACGCGACTGAAATCGCTTCAAGAGCGGGCCGAATACGAGTTTCTTCGCCATATCGGCCCCGCCGTGACATCCGCCAGGGCCGAAGAGGATTTCCTCGCGCATCTTCTAGGTCTGGCAAGGGCAGGGTTTAGCCACACAAAGCGCCACCAAGTGATCATCCTCGACATGAACGACGTTGAGGATGAGATCGTCGAACTGGTCAGCGCGGTGGTCGCGAGGATGATCTTTCGCCTCTTGAGGCGCGCGGACCCACGCAACAGGTTTCCGGTACATCTCGTTTTGGAGGAGGCACACCGCTACGTGGCTTCTACGCCGACACGGTACGCCCTTGATGCGACCAAGGTGTTCGAGCGGATTGCTAAGGAGGGCCGGAAGTACGGCATGTTTCTGATGCTGGCCTCGCAGCGGCCGAGTGAGCTATCTAAGACCGTGTTGAGCCAGTGCTCGAACTTTGTCGTCCATCGCATTCAGAACCCGGACGACCTTTCGCAGATTCGGCTCATGACGCCGTTCATTTCAGACACGGTGCTCAGGCGTCTCCCCTCACTTCCTAAGCAACATGCGCTTGTGTTCGGCACATCCGTCAACCTGCCGACGACGTTTAAGGTTCGCCAGGCCGTGCCGCGTCCGCGAAGCGACGACGCGAAGATTGTCGATCTTTGGTTTCACGAGGAGGGGCGAGCGGCGAACATTCGGCTCTTACCCAATCCGGCTGTTCCCGCGAATGACCCCGATGATAACTTCGATCCGGACTTCTACGAGCCACAAGGCGGCGGGGGAGAGGACTTTGATGAGCCCCCTGAGCCGGACGATCCCTGGGATTGAGGGCGGCGGCTAACGTGTGGTGACGGCGGCGTTACTGTGCGCCTGCCAGGAAGGCGCTAATGCAGCCGTGAGCGAGCATGCTCCGGTCTGGCTATCGCCTTAACTATCCGGTGGGTCCCTGGTGGGTCCCGAACGCACGTCCCGGTTACCTTCTTCAAATGATTAGGAGAAGGAACCCAACCGAAAAAGCTCGTTCTTAGGGCTCTTTCCCGAGAGAGAAATGGCGCGCCCGGAAGGAGTCGAACCTCCAGCCTTCTGATTCGTAGTCAGAAGGTACCTCCGATCGCTCCTATAATACCGCTTCAACGGAGAGCAGTAAGCGTCGTTCTCAGGCCACGGCCTTGAGCGCTGGTGCGGTGACGTATGCCCAAGGGAGCAAGTCGTCGAGACGGTTCTGGGGATGGCCATCGACGATGCGGGTGATGACGTCGGCGAGGT
>Ga0182739_1003737_pt1 | contig 13062 bp, 10 predicted proteins | sample eDN5th30CBELigBY_FD_128873 | JGI IMG/M metagenome (GOLD analysis project Ga0182739, IMG submission 128873) | Enriched backyard soil microbial communities from Emeryville, California, USA - eDNA 5th pass 30_C BE-Lig BY (version 2) (version 2) | ecosystem: Environmental > Terrestrial > Soil >... | reverse complement strand
TCCCCGTATCGCCAAGGGCACCATACACCTCGTCGGTAGAGACGTGGTAAAAACGGTGGCTGTCATACGCTCCTACCCATTGCCCACGCGCTGCGTTCAGCAGGTTCACCGTACCCACTACATTGGTGAGCACAAATTCAATCGGACTGCTAATCGAGCGGTCCACGTGCGATTCGGCTGCCAAATGGATAACCGCGTCGGGTTGTTCCGTTGCAAACAGGTTATCGATAAATACGGCGTCGGTAATATCGCCTTTTACAAAACGGTAATTAGGTTCCGTCTCGATGTCCTTGAGGTTAGCCAGGTTACCCGCGTAGGTAAGCTTGTCTAAGTTAATAATTTCATAGTGCGGGTAGGTAGTTACCAGCCTGCGCACCACATGTGATCCGATAAACCCGGCCCCGCCGGTAACGATGATCTTTTTTTTGGAGTTATTCATACTTCGTTAGGTAAGCCCAGCGCCACCATATAGGGTTGCATGCCCGATCGGTGCGCAAAAGCCAATGCATCATTCAATTCGTCCCGAAATTCAAACTGCAAATCTTCATGCAGTTTCTCATACTTTCCGAGGATGTATTTCATCCGTCCGGCCTGGTAGTTCAACAGCCTGTCGTTTCGCTGGTACAGGTGCTGTTCAAAAAGCTGATCGAAGTGTGTCAAGCTCTGCGATACCAGGAATAAGCGGAGCCGCACTTCGCTCATTTTATCTTTCGTTACGGTGGCATGCTCGTTAATGAGCCCGCTTCCGTATTTCAATTCACCCATGAGGTTGTCCGCATTCCGCGAGTGATTCACATTAGGTATATAGCCCGCTGCCCGTTCGGCAAGCTCCTGTAGCTTACCAAGAAGCACCGCCGTACGCTCATCCAAATCACCCTCATCTTCCAGCAACTGGAAATGCAACTGTTTTATTAACATCCGGTCTTTATTGATAAGCCGTACCAATAGCCTGTCCTTCTCTGCCTGCGGCAGGTCCAGAATCGCCCTTTTCAGCGCCGGTTGTTGATTGAGCCGCATCTTCCTTACGTCAATGGATTATCGTTCAGGTACTGTTCCCATTTCCATGCCGACCGCATCATATCAGCAATAGTCAGTTCGGCTTTCCAATCCAATTCGGCAGTCGATTTGGATACGTTGCCCCATACCTGCTCCACATCGCCGGCACGGCGCTGCCCGATTTGGTAATTAAGTTTCACTCCGGTCGATTCCTCAAACGCCCGGATCACTTCCAGCACAGAATTGCCTTTTCCGGTACCGATGTTGAATACGTCATAGTTGCCGTTCGGGTTGCCACGTTCCAATAGTTTTATGGCCGCCACGTGTGCTTTCGCCAGGTCAACCACATGGATATAGTCGCGGATGGCTGACCCATCGGGCGTATTGTAATCATCGCCAAACACCGTGATGGGACCTCGCTTGCCGATGGCACTCTGCGTAATAAAGGGCACCAGGTTCTGCGGAACTCCCAGTGGTAGCTCGCCGATCAATGCCGTGGCATGGGCACCCACCGGATTGAAATACCGAAGCGAGACCACCTGGTAGTTGCCAGCCGCAGCTGCGGTTTCCGAGAGGATTTCCTCGGCAATCTGTTTCGTATTTCCGTAAGGTGATTCCGCTTTTTTTACCGGCGCCCCTTCCGTAACCGGTAACTCGTCGGGCTGGCCGTATACCGTACAACTCGATGAAAACACGAAATTCACCGGCTTATCGCGATAGGCATTCAGCAGGTTTATCAGCGAGAAAAAGTTGTTGTGGTAGTATTTGAGCGGTTGCTGAACCGATTCACCGACGGCTTTATAAGCCGCAAAATGGATGATACCCGTGATGTCTGGCTGGCTGGCCACAAACCGGCGTACCGCATCTTCATCACAGAGATCGAAATTATGGAATTCGGGTTTTGTGCCGGTAATTTTCTCAACCTGATCCAGTACCCCGATGTTGGAGTTCGACAAGTTGTCTATTACCACCGGGATATAACCGGCCTTCTGCAATTCGACCACCGTATGCGATCCGATGTAGCCCGTACCTCCAGTAACCAATATTTTGCTCATCTATTTTTTATTGTAGTATGTAAAGTCCTTGTGCTTTATTTCCTGATCGGGCAGCGACCGGAAATAGTCGTACGTAATCCGCAACCCCTCGGCGCGGTCTACCTTCGGCTCCCAGCCCAGCAGCTCACGTGCCTTCGCGATGTCCGGCCGCCGTTGTTTGGGATCATCAACGGGCAGGTCGTGGTACACCAGTTTCTGCGTGGTGCCTGTAAGCTTGATGATTTCCTCACCAAACTGTTTGATGGTAATCTCGTCGGGGTTACCAATGTTCACCGGATGTGGATGGTCACTGTGCAGCAGGCGGTATATGCCCTCCACCTGGTCGTCCACGTAGCAAAACGATCGCGTCTGCGAACCGTCGCCGAACACGGTGAGGTCTTCCCCACGCAACGCCTGGCCAATAAAAGCCGGCAGCACCCGCCCATCGTTGAGCCGCATCCGCGGACCATAGGTATTGAAAATCCGTACAATGCGGGTTTCCAATCCGTGGAACGTGTGGTATGCCATAGTAATCGCTTCCTGAAAGCGCTTCGCTTCGTCGTATACACCACGCGGCCCGACCGGGTTTACGTTACCCCAATACCCTTCGGGCTGTGGGCTCACCGTAGGGTCGCCATACACTTCCGAGGTGGAGGCTACCAGAATACGGGCGCCTTTGGCCCGGGCAAGTCCCAGCAGGTGATGCGTACCCAGCGAACCGACTTTCAGCGTTTGTATCGGGATTTTAAGATAATCTATCGGGCTGGCCGGAGAAGCAAAATGCAGGATGTAATCCAGCGTCCCCGGCACGTGCACGAATGTGGAAACGTCATGGTTATAAAACTCAAAGTGTGCCAGTTTAAACAGGTGCTCGATGTTGCGGAGGTCGCCCGTAATCAGGTTATCCATGCCGATGACATGGTAATCCTCTTTGATGAAACGGTCGCAGAGGTGTGACCCCAAAAAACCCGCTGCACCGGTGATGAGTATGCGTTTTCTCGACATAATGTTTTTAGCGTAACCGACTAAGCATCCGGTTTTGATGTATCCGACGCGAAGATAAGAATTATCACAAAGATGTTAGGCATCCCCTTGGGTTACAATCACCACTTAGGCTGGATTGATTTTATTTTTGTCGCGTTTTGGCGACATGCGGAGGCATTATGTACCGTGTTCAACGAATAATTCCGAAGCAATATGATCAGCAAACAGTTTGCCTTTCCTGGTCAACGTGGCCACCGATCCGACGAGTGATACGTCACCACGCGATTCGAAGGGTTGCAGCGCTACGCCAAGCATGCTGCGATAACGACCACCAAACCGGCTTTCCACCACATCCAAATCAAGCCCCCACACCGTACGCAGCGCGGTCATGATGTACTCGTTGAGTTGGTCTGTTGCACTTAATTGTTCGGTTTCACATGGAATCTCACCCTCCTCGATCGCTTTCATATAATGGGCATTGTTACGCACATTCCATTGGCGCGAGCGACCATCAAATGAATGTGCAGAAGGGCCAATACCCACATAAGGAACGCCTTTCCAGTAATTGCTGTTGTGACGGGCATAGTTTCCCGGCCGGGCAAAGTTCGAAATTTCGTAGTGGATAAAACCAGCGGCCACTAAAGCATCCATCAGCAATTCGAACTGGGTAGCGGCCTGCGCTTCATCCATAGGCAACTGCTTGCCTTTGCTGATGAATGCCGCCAATGCTGTCCGCGGCTCTACCGTCATACCGTAGGCGGAGATGTGGGGGATACCGAAATTCAGCAGGTGATTGATATTGGATTGCCATTTGGCATCGGTCAGCAACGGATACCCATAGATCAGGTCGGCCGTGATGTTAGCGTAGCCTGCGTCCTGCACACGTTTGATAGCTCCCTGGGCTTCTCCCGCCGTGTGCGCCCGATTCATCCACCGCAGATCTTCTTCAAAAAACGATTGGATACCAATGCTAAACCGGTTGATCGGAGTAGCACGCAGCGTCTGCACATACATGTTGTCCAAATCGTCCGGATTGGCCTCGATGGTTACCTCGGCGTCGGGACGGATCGCAAAATGGTCAGCCACCGCACCGATCAGCCGGTCGATATCTGAAGCCCCCAACAACGACGGGGTACCGCCCCCAAAATAGATGGTTTCGATGCTGGCATCCGGGCCGGCGAAGTAACCCGATTGCAGGGCTACCTCACGGCTTAATATCGCTACCATGTCATCACGGTACTTCAGTGATGTACTGAAGTGGAAATCGCAGTAGTGGCATGCCTGCTTACAGAAAGGTATGTGGAAATAGATACCGGCCATGCCACAAAGGTAATGTTGTTTGGCAACTATTCCTTTCTCACCAGCTTTTTCTCCTTCTTAGCGGCTTGATGCGACGCTGCCTTTAATGAGTGCGCGGGCCACGATATCCATAGGGTCTAACAATGTTATACTCCGGTACCGTGTCCCCGTAATTGCCAGTGGAATTTCTGAACACCCCAATACTGCGCAGGTAGCTCCGCTTCTAATCAGTTCATCCAGCGCACCATGCAATTCTTGTATAGCCTTGTCGGATAGGGCTGGTTTTTGCGATTTAATCCCATAGCCCGGATGGTACACCGCATTGTGCACACGCTGTACCCAAGGCGCCGGCAATGCCACTTGATGTATGCCAACCTCTTCCAGCGCATGCCGATATAAACCGAATCGCCACGTACCCGCCGTAGAAAGAACCCCGACCCGATCGTACCGATGATATTCACGTATATATGCCACAGTCTCCCGGATCACGTGCACCAAACGCAACTGGCTGTCAGCTGCCGTTAACCGAACGATAACCTCATCAAAAATCAGCGGGGCGTGCGCGGTATTACAGGCTATGACTCCCACCCGGGCACCCATTTGCTCCAATTGCAGCAACTTTTCAGCAATGGCGACTGCCGGATTGACTTTTTCATTACCGAGCAGGTACTGCGTACGATCAGGAATATCTCCAGGGTGCGAGAGTAAAATAAACGACAAGTGTTCCTGATCGGAATCTGCCATCGTATTCTGGGTTAACCGGGCTGCAAGCCCTACGCCTGCCAGTGGTCCCAATCCACCTAATATCCCAATCATGTTATTTATTCCGCCACCCGTTCAAACCAGACGTTCCTTGCACGTGGTACACTGACATAAAACCCCGTGATCTCCCCTTGTTTATTCCGTTCGAAACGGAACGCATGCTGGGGGCCCTGTGAAAACCTATCCTTCGCTATCGGTTTCAACCGGTGGCGGCGGTTGGATGGTGCTGTCATCAACAAGGCCGTATCGCCATCGAGCGTCGCTACAAGCTCACCGTCGCAGGCTTTACTCACATAGCGGCCGGCAAACGCCGCCAGGACATCTTTATCGATATCGTAAGATGTCACCGCGTTTGTCTCCCGGTTAGTTTCCGTCGCGGGTGGTGTTCCTAAAAATAATGCTGCAATCCGGCTGCCCGTGCCGGTGGTGGATAAACTGCCGTCGTTGGCAAGGTATACGATGGATAAGTCCTGGTCGGGATAATAGGCCAGCCACGCGCGGTATCCTGCCGTAGCTCCACTATGGTTCACCGATGGGTATCCGTTGTATTCGTCAACCATTACACCCCCCGCGTAGGCAATGGTATCACCATTGTTCAGGATACCCCGCGTTGTTCTTAACCTCAGCAGCGCCTCACCGCCCAGTGGACTGTTTTTCCAACTGGTGTTCCATTTATCCAGATCTGCGGTGGTCGTTAACAAAGCCGCGTGTCCGTACGTGTTTTCAAACGGCATATCGGTTTCATAACCGGTACCCGACTTGTTATACGCGGTCGCCCGGTGCGGTACAATTTCGCGGAAATCGGTTCGCCACAGGGTGGCATCCATCCCCAATGGGTCAAATATACGCTGCTGGGTAAAGTCGGCCAACGGCTGGCCCGAAACGCGTTCCGCGATTACGGTGAGGAGCGTATAATTGGAATTGCTGTACAAATACTCGGCGCCGGGCGTATAGTTGAGCGTAGGTTGCTTAACAATATAATCCAGGGCCAATTCGTTTGTATACTCGCGTGTGCCGCGAGGCCAGCCGCCAAGCCCGGCCAATACCCCCCAATCTTTCAAGCCGCTGGTGTGATTGAGCAGGTGTCTCACCGTAATCGTCTTTTCATAGACAGGTAACTCGGGGATATACTTCCGCACATCGTCGTCCAGCCCGATTTCTCCATCCTGTACCAGTAACAATACGGCCGTGGCTGTAAATTGTTTAGAAACGGAGCCAGCTTCAAAGCGCGTGCTGTCGTTAATGGGTACACCCAATTCCAGGTTAGCAGCCCCCTTATGCTTGTGGTAAATCACCGTTCCATGACGACTCACGGTAACGGACACGCCGGGCGTTTGTTGGCTAACGTCTTCGAACAGTGCATCAATCCGATGCAATGTGTCCTGTAACGTCTGCGCCGCCGCAAAAAAAGGTGCCAGCAGCAGTAAAAACAGCGGTAGTCTGCGTTTTATCATTGTCTTCATGTTAGTTAAATTTTCGTGTACGAACATTCATCAAAAAATTTCAGTCGAGCCGGGGGTTATCCCAATCCCCGGTTTGCCGGTCAGCACAAGTTGTCCTTCCGAAAGCCCGATACCGGTGTAGGGGTTGTTGACGGTATCCAAATGCCCATCCAGATCCACCCAATCGGCCAGTTCGGCTAGTTGTGCAGCGGCCGAAATGGCGCACGAGGTTTCCGTCATGCACCCTAGCATCACTTTCATTCCCAGCGCCTTTGCTGTGACGGCCATTTTAAACCCTTCCCGAAGTCCTGTACATTTCATCAACTTGATATTAATACCGTGATAGGTGGAAGAAGCCCTGCTGATATCAGCGAGCCGCTGCACAGCCTCATCGCCCACGGTAGGCAGCGGGCTCCGTTCGGTGAGCCAGGCATTGCCAGCTACATCTTCTCTGGGCATGGGCTGCTCGATGAATATCGTTCCCTGCTCTTTGAGCCAGTATATCAGCTCCAATGCCTCCTCTTTGTTCTTCCATCCCTGATTGGCGTCAATGAAGAAAGGCTGTTGGGTAACCGACCTGATGGCGGTAATCATGGCGCGGTCATCTGTCGTGCCCAATTTAATCTTCAGGTAGCGGAACCCCCGGTAGTTAAGTGCCTTCCTCGCCATTTCATCCGGTGTGTCCACCCCAATGGTCATCGACGTGTAGGGCCGAGCTGCCGGCAACCCGAAATAACGATGAACCGGCAACTGAAGTAGCTTGCCGACCAGGTCGTGCAAGGCAATATCCAAGGACGTCTTGACTGCCGTATTTCCAGGGGCCAGGCTGTCGATATACTGCAAAATACGCTCGGTATCAAACGGATCGGTAAACCCGGAAAGGTCGACCCGATTCAGGAACGCTGTGGCGGACGCCACAGACTCGCCGTACAACACCGGCATCGAAGCCTCACCGTAACCGTGTATGCCCTCAAAAGACAACCGCGTGAGCATCAGCGGCGCATTGCTACGGGACCCGCGCGAAATCCGGAACACATGTTTTAAACGGAGATCGTACGGTTGAAATGCTAATGTTAACATATTAAAAAAGATTTTCGTTTGGCCATTCCACGGGTGCGGAAATAATATTTTCTAGTAATGACTGTAAATCGGATGCATCGCCATTCACCATTATCGCGGCACATACCCCGGATCCGGTACGTATCCAATGACTCCTACTTCCCGGAAACGATCCGCCATGCGACCAGGTACTCCCGTCGATGTTGAATCCGAGGGCATATCGCTGGTAATCGAACGGCGGGGTCGTCATGGTTTGGATGGTCGTTCCCTCCAACAAATCGGGCACCGTAGCAACGCCATCTACATGCACAAACAACCGTACCAAATCGGTAGCCGTAGCAACCCAGCCACCGTTTGCATCGCGCCTGGAAAAATTACGCGTATATGCACCGGCACTGTGGTAGCGGGATTCCCCCGGTTTACGTTCTTCCAGCGTATTTCCGCCTATTTCCATGCCAGTGATCCCGACTGGACCGAGGATTTCATCCTGCACATATTGCTCGTAGGTTTTCTGCGTAATTTTTTCGATAACACGTCCCAGAATCATGAACCCTACGTTGGAATATGCATAGCTTGTTCCCGGCGGATTACTGAGCGGAACATAATCGATGATATACGAAAGCAATTGCTGGGCGTCCAAATCGTCGCGCATCATCGTCGGATCATTACTGGCATTCCCCCATCCCCCCACGTGGTGCGACAGGCAATGTTTAATGGTCAAATCGGTCACATACTGTCGGTAAGGTCTTTGGGAGCCGAAATCATTTCCAAGGATGCCATCGTCGCCAAAAACATGGTCATCCAAATCGAGCTTTCCCTCCTCCATCAGTTTCATAATAGCAACCGCAGTAATGCTCTTGGATATACTGGATATGCGCGAGCGCGTATCCGTTTTCATCCGTTCACCGCTTTCGCTATCGGCAAAACCATACGCCTGGGCATAAACCAATTTGCCGTCCCGACTTACCGCCAATGTAGCTCCCGGAACGCCCTGCTGACTCATGTACCGATAAACCAACTCATCCACCTGTTCCAACCCATCGCCCCCCGAAGGCGGTGGTTTGACATCCCCTTTTTTTGAACACCCGCCAATGCCAATCAATGCGATAAAAAGCATTGAAAATGCCGCTATTCTTTTATTTATCATGCGCGCTCTTTATGTTTTGATATTGTCTTGATATTGTCTTTCGATTATTTTGCTACGTATCATCAGGGCCAGAATTCACCTACGTTGATCGGATGGTTGCCCAGCTCGCCCTCAAAATACACCGACGGATCGGTGGTACTCGTAAAGCGGATGCGATCGCCCGTACGGTTTGTGGCAAATTCAGTGGTCATTAGAAAGTCGTCGATGACCTCCGGGGAACGTATAGCGCCGCCATTGGCATTCTCATAAATAAAATCGAACGGCTTGATATGCCCTTCACCGTCCGCTTGCCACCGGAAACGCATCTGGCCCAGGAAGCGACCTCCGGACGACGAATAATAGTAATTAACCACCTGTACGTCCTGGAAATTGAATGCTGGATTGAAATAAAACAGCATTTTATGCAATTGCCGGCCTGCCAGGCTTTCAATATAGGCTTTGCCTTCCTGCCAGCGCGACCGGAAAGCGGGCGACTGCTCCGGAGCGTCCGGATCTATATATAACGTGGAGAAATAGCCGTCTTCCCCATCGGTAAAGAGTTCGTGCATGGCGGGAGACGAAGGAAACGGACGAATGTTGCCGCTGGCACTCAATGTTTCCAAAGGCCCAATAATATAGGAATCGGGATCATCCGTACGGAAAAAGCCACCAAGCTGTGCGGCCGGACGCCCGGGTGTGGCCAGTGCTGGGTCTACCCAATCTACTTTAAACGTATGTCGTTCCAGGTAATCCCCTAAAATGGGATAAAAGTTTTCCCGTTGCGCACTGCCGTTGCCATTGGCTTCCAAAAACTCCAGTTTTCCAACACCCTCCGCATCCAATACCATCTTATACGTCCATATCGCCGTAGGACCCGCGGTGAGGCTATTCCCACCACCACCATAGTATTGGGCTGTTACATGCACCAAATCATCAGCGTCGAAAAACACATACAGGCTTTGCAATCTGCGCGAACCATCAGCATATGCCGCAAGGTTTGCGGCAGACTGCGCGATGCGTTGCGCGACATCCGTGGGCAGGTGCGGATTGAGCGGATCCAAATAAATGCTGTTGTAGAAATTTTCGGGTCCAAGTTGCTCATGCAACGGATGTCCCGTGCTGGGTGGCCCCATCAGTGAGATGGACACACCTATCCGCTTGTAGTTTTCACTTACTTTTACCTGTTCGTTTCCGACCAGTTCCAACACCAGTGTGTCCATACCGGCCTCGGCCGGAAAATCCAGTATTTCAATGGAGACCAGCCCGGTACTGCTGTTCGCTTCCATCACAAAGTTTCCCCCATCTGGCAAGGCGAAGTGCGTACCTTCCATAGCCGTGGTTTCGTCTGGTACCACACGGTATTGAAGTGTTTGATCGGCATCCAGCTGCCCACCTATTAAGTTAACCTGGAATGTATGCACTCCGCTACCTTTCTCCAAGGTTCCCAATATAGGGTAAGTTTTCCCCGGCGCGTTGCTCTCCCACGTAGCCCGATCAAACTCAATCATTTTGTCTGTAAACAGAAAGTCATCTGTAAAGTCTTTGAAACAGGAAGTCAGCGTGGATAACGTCAGTACCAACGTTAGTACTACGCCCGCCCGCTTTATGAAGTTGCTGTATCTTGAGGTCATCATCAATGGATTCATTAGAAAATTAAAAACCGAAATTCTGCTTGAGGTTCTCGTTGCGCTGCACTTCCGTATACGGGATGGGTGCCAGGATACGATACTCATCGAATCGTACATTCCCGATGGGTTTGGTGACGCCCATTCCCTGCCGTTTCAAGTCGAAAAACCGATGTCCTTCAAACGCGAGTTCGAGCCTGCGCTGCAACGCGATTTCATCGATCAACGCCTGGCCGGAAAGTGTCTCTGACACCGCGTCCAGTCCGGCGCGTTCCCGGATGCGGTTTACATCCTGCCGGGCCAGTTCATCCATCCCCGATTTTGCATAAGCTTCTGCCCGGTTCAAGTAAACTTCAGCTACACGGATTACCGGCACATTATCGTGGTTTATGGCACTACGGCTCAAAAACTTCGTAATCTCGGTCCGGTTCGCATTCCTGCCCAGTCCGTTGATGAAAAGATTCCGGCGTATATCGCCGGCCGAATAGCGGCTATAGAGGTCATCCCCCACGGTTACATTGCCCCGATTGGAAAACGAGGTGGCGCCCAACGTCTGCCGCGAGGTGAACGTTACCCGTAGCGACTCATTAATGGGATCGGCGTGATCGCCCAAATGGAAAACCACCTCAAAAATGGACTCGGGCAGCTTCATTTGGCGCCACCCATTGATGTAGGCACTTTGGCTCAAAAACTTGCCACCACTCAATACCAATGCTTTATCCGCCTCCGTAATGACCCGTTCGTAGTCTTCGTTGTAAAGCGCCACGCGCGAGAACAATGCCGCTGCAGCGGCGGCAGACGCGTAATATTCCGGGTCGGACGCGTCGACCGTCTTGCCTTCCAACAGGTCAAAAGCCGTAGCCAAATCATCGTAAATTACGCCGTATATGGCTTCCACATCGGCTCTCGACGGATACGTCACCTGATCGGTATTCAGTACCGGTTCCAGCAATAACGGCACACTGCCATAGTTTACCTCATCAATACTGGCTTTGGGGTCATAACCATATATCCGAGATAAGTTGTGGTAGAACAGCGCGCGCAAAAAGTGAGCCTGCCCGGCTATACTTTCTTTAAATTCGGTACTCACTCCTACCGGAGGTGCTTCAAGCACACGGAGAATGTTATTGATCTCGTTAATGGCCGAATAACTACTGCTCCAAACATTCATATGGGCCCCCGGCTGATTACGGAATTGGCTATACAAAGCCGTGGGATTATTGGTATGCTCGGTATTGTCGGCCAGCAACTCCGGAATGGCGACGAGATCCCTGCCGTACTGGCTCGTTTGCCGCAGGTACGCATAAACCGAGTTTAACGCAGCCCGGATAGCCTCGGGGCTTTCTAGGGCCTGCTCCGCATCGATAGACTGCTTCGGTGTGACGTCCAGGATACTATCGCATGCCGATATGCTTATCCCAATCGTCAGCAACATGCAAAAAAATGATTTCTTAATGTATATATTCATCACTATTCCGTATTAAAATCCAACTTGTATACCCGCTGTGAAACTCATGGTCTGCGGCACAATGCCCTGGTTGGTCGCTACCGACCCGTCAATGGCGAACTCGGGGTCATAACCCACCCATTTTGTCCACGTATGCAGGTTTACCGCCGTAAAGTAAACCCGCGCACGTTCGAGTTTCAGTTTGCCTAGCAATTTGGGCTGAAACTGATAAGCCAAGGTCACTTCACGAAGCCGGATGAATGACGCATCATGCAAGAACTGCGTAGTGGCCGAGCTTCGCGTGCTGCTATTCTGTTCAGCCCCACCCGCAATGGGCCTAGCCACGTGGGTTACCTGGCCGGGGGTCGTCCATCGCTCGTCATAAAGTTCCTGCAGCGTATTTCTTCCCGGATTGCTCATCACATTGTACCAGACCTGGTACATGGTATTGGCCATATACCGCCCCATGTCGAAGTGAAATAACGTATTCAGCTCAAATCCTTTGTACGAAAAGACATTGGTTAGTCCGCCAAAATAATCAGACTGCCAGCCGTTTTCGGTTTCCACGTTATCGTCGGCGGTTAGCAAGTAGGTAATGTTACCATTTCGATCATACCACATTGGGCGTCCGTTGGCCGAGTTTACGCCAGCATACCGGGCCCGGTACCAGATCTTCAACGGATACCCTACCCGTACGGTATTGGAAATGAAATCCAGCCCGTCGTACAACTCCACCACTTCATTTTGCAGAAAGGAGATATTAAAGTTTGTCGACCATTTGAAATCAGCGACATCCACATTCACGGTATTGATATCGATTTCAAGGCCTTTGTTGACCAACCGGCCTAGGTTGTCGTCCACATTACCGAATCCGCTCGTCTCGGGCAGTGGCCTGTTCAGGAGCAGATGTGCGCTATTGCGGTGAAAAGCTTCCACCGTACCTGAAATCCGGTTTCCAAATAGGCGATAATCCAAACCAATATTGGTCGATACGTTACGCTCCCATCCCAGCTCGGGATTCGCCAGCGTTTGTAAGCGGAGCGCGGCATTTTCATTGTAGCGGGTTCCACCCTGATAGAATCCGCGCGACGATACATTGTTGATCTGGTCGTTGCCCACGACGCCGTACCCGGCACGGAGTTTAAGCTGGTTGACCCAGCCGACGCTTTCCAGAAACCGTTCCTGTGCCATGTCCCAGCCAGCCGAAATCCCCGGAAAAAAACCAAATCGATTGTTTGCACCAAACCGCGACGAACCGTCATACCGGGCTACCGCCGAGACGAAGAGT
>Ga0182739_1003736_pt1 | contig 13062 bp, 12 predicted proteins | sample eDN5th30CBELigBY_FD_128873 | JGI IMG/M metagenome (GOLD analysis project Ga0182739, IMG submission 128873) | Enriched backyard soil microbial communities from Emeryville, California, USA - eDNA 5th pass 30_C BE-Lig BY (version 2) (version 2) | ecosystem: Environmental > Terrestrial > Soil >... | reverse complement strand
TTCCGCGCATCCTGGTCGCCGTCTTCGCCGGCGCCGCGCTCGGCGTTTCGGGTGCGGTGTTCCAGTCGGTGTCGCGCAACACGCTCGGCTCGCCGGACGTCATCGGCTTCACCACCGGCGCGGCGACCGGCGCGCTGGCGCAGATCGTGCTGTTCGGCGGCGGGCCGCTCGCCGTTTCCCTGTCCGCCGTGCTCGGCGGCATGCTCACGGCGGGCCTCGTCTATCTCCTGTCCTTCAAGCATGGCGCCACCGGCGGCTACCGGCTCGTGCTGATGGGCATCGGCGCCGGCGCGACGCTGAATGCCCTCAACGGTCTGATGCTGGTGCGGGGCGATCTCGACAATGCCGTTGCCGCCAATCTGTGGCTGGCCGGTTCGCTGAACGCCCGCACCTGGGAGCATGTCCTTCCCGTGACGGCCGGCTGTCTCCTCCTCGTCCCGGCGGTCGGGCTTGCCGTGGCGCGGCTCGGGCTTATCGAGATGGGCGACGACGTCGCCCGCCAGCTCGGCGTGAATGTCGAGCGCACGCGCTTCGGCATGGTCGCCTGCGCGGTGCTGCTCGCGGGGCTCGCGACCGGTTCGGCTGGCCCCATCGCCTTCGTGGCGCTCGCCGCGCCGCAGCTCGCCATGCGGCTGACGGGCGCGCGCGGCGTGCCGGTGGCGAGCGCCGCGGCGATGGGCGCCTTCCTGCTCGTCCTTGCCGATCTCCTGACCCAGCTTGCCGGTGTCGACCTCGTGCTGCCGATCGGCCGCGTCACGGGCCTTGTCGGCGGGCTCTATCTTCTCTGGCTGCTCACCCGTTCACGCCGCCGCTAGAGCATTCCAGCCGAAGCGGGATCGCTTCGGCGTCGGATAATGCGGCTGAAACAAAAAGCTAAAGCATTTCCGGCGGCGGCGCGGCCGGCTCGTCCAGCGGCACGATCAGCGGATCGCCCGTCACCGGATCCGCGATGACGACGGAGGCGAGGCCGAACACCTCCCGCACGCGTTCGGCGGTCATGACGCTGCGCGGATCGCCTTCGGCGAGGATTCGCCCGTCGCGCATGGCCACGATGTGGTCGGCATAGCGGCAGGCCTGGTTGAGATCGTGCAGCACCGCGACGACGGTGTGGCCCTGCCGCCGGTTGAGGTCGCGCAGGAGGTTCAGGAGCTCGATCTGGTGGGCGATGTCGAGGAAGGTGGTCGGCTCGTCGAGCAGGAGCAGCGGGGTTTCCTGCGCCAGAACCATGGCGATCCACACCCGCTGGCGCTGGCCGCCGGACAGTTCGTCGACGGCGCGGCCGGAAAGGTCCTCGACGCGCGCGGTACGCATCGCCCAGGCGACCGCGGTCTCGTCCGCCTCGCTCCAGCGCTGCAGGAAGGTCTGGTGCGGATAGCGCCCGCGCGCCACGAGATCGGCCACCGTGATCCCGTCCGGCGCCACGGAGCTCTGCGGCAGCAGGCCCAGCGTGCGGGCCACGTCGCGGGCGGGAATGCGGTCGATCTGCTTGCCGTCGAGCACCACCTGGCCGGCGCCCGGCCGGAGAATGCGGGCGAGGGCCCTGAGGAGCGTGGATTTTCCGCAGGCATTCGGGCCGACGATGACGGTGAAGAGCCGGTCCGGGACCTTGAAGGTCAGGTCGCGGGAAATCGTCCGCTCGCCGTAGAGCAGCGTGACGCCGCGGGCCTCGAGCCGTGTGGTGGTCTCCTGCGGCGCATCCGAAACTGTCCCGGGCATGGTTTCTCCTGCTTGGATCAGGCCAGATAATAGGCGCGCCACGCACGGTCAAGGAAGAGCCGGAAGAGGAGGCCTTCCGGATATTTCGGGCGGAGCCTGGAGAGAACCTTGCGGATGGGCCCGAGCCTGGTTTAGAGGTCGTGGCGGGGCAGCCTTCGACGACGACAAAGCCAACCGTGCCGGGAACGCAGGAAAATGAGCATCAGCGAACGGCGTTTCGAGCTTCGGAACCGGACCCGCGAAGGGCATCAAAGACTTGACGCCGCTGTCGGGACATTCGCCACGCGGATGGAATATCGCCGCTATGTGGCGTTCCTGAACTCGTTCCGCGCCGCCATGGATCTGATGCTTCGGGACGTTAGCTGGCCACGGGATTGGAAATGGCAGCCGACATCCGTGTCCGAAGCCCTTTCCAAGGACACGGCCGATCTCGATCTCGAACCGGCTTCTCCTGAAAATGCGAGCGTAAAGCTTGGCGACGAGAGTTCGCTGCTGGGCGCCCTTTATGTCCTGGAGGGCTCCACATTGGGCGCCCGTGTCCTGAAGTCGAGGGCCGCGGCCCTCGGGCTGGACGATGCTTTCGGGGCACGGCATCTCGCGCTCATGGCGAATGCAGCATCCCAATGGCAATCCTTCCTCTCGCTGCTGGATGACGCGCAGGACTTCGACATCGACCATGCGGCGCAATCGGCAAACGCGGTTTTCGAGCTCGCGATGCGGTGCCTCGACAGGGAAACCGCCGTCTATTCCTGAACCGATCCGGGCTGACGGCAGCTCCTGGAGCATTTCCAGCAAAAGTGCGAAGCGGTTTTGCGTTCGGAAATGCGGGACAACAAAGGGCTGGAGCGTTTTCGCGATTCGGAGAAAAGCGGAAATGCTCTAGCGCTGGGCGGCCTGTATCGGAGCCGTCAGAACCACCCTCAGCCCCGGCATATTATCCTCCTCGTCGAGATTGCCGCCGAGGCTGTCGACGATGGCGTGCAACATCCTGGAGCCGAAACCGGTCGTACCGGCTTTCTGCTTGCCGCGGCCGCGATCGGAGACGATGAGGCGGAGGGTGTCGCGGTGCTGTTCCAGCTTGAGCGCCAGCGGCCCGGGATTGCCGTCATAGGCATATTTCTGGGCGTTGATCACCAGTTCCGTCAGCACCAGACCGACATTGACCGCCTTGTCCGTGGCGATGAGCACGGGAGAGAGGTCGAGCGTCAGTTGCTCCGTCCAGGCCGGGTCCATGCCCTGCAGCATGTCCGCCAGCAGCGTCTCGATGTAGCGCGAGAGGTCGATGATCTCGACGCTGTCATCCTGATAAAGCCGGCGGTGGACGAGGGCCACGGCGTTCAATCGTTTCTGGGCCTCGTCGAGGCTTGCCGTGACGTCGTCGGACTTCGCATACCGCGATTGAAGCCGCAGGAAGGCCGACACGAGCTGCAGGGAATTCTGCACACGATGGTTGACTTCCCTGAGCAGGAAATCCTTCTGCGCCAGCAGGCTTTCGTTTTCACGCAGGCTGGTCGAAAGCTCGCGGTTCAGATCCCGCATGCGCTGGTTGTTTCTCTGCTCCAGCATGAGACGCATGATGCGGCTGGCGGCCTCCACCTCGGCATGGGTCCAGGGCGGCGCGGTTCCACGGACGCTCTCGGACCAGGCGGCGAAGGATGTGCGCGGCCGCAAGGTCGCGCCGGGCTCGAGCGGTACGTCCTTGTGCGGTTCTCCCGCCCATTTCAGCACCTCGATATGCTCGGCGCGGAACCAGATCAGGATCGTCGGCACCTCAGTCGACATCGTTACCCCGAGCAGCCCGCTTGCCTGCTCGCGAAATGCCTCCGCTTCCTTCCACTGCCGCGACAGGCTGCTGGTGACGAAGGGCTGGCGCGCCGCCGGAAGCCGGATGTAATCGGCGATCTTTCGAACGTCGATCTTGTCCGGCAACCGCCCATAGACAAAGAGATCCTTGCCCTGCACGGCCGCGAAGCCATCGGCGGCCAGGAGCGCCGCAAGCTCGGGGCCGGATACTTCGAAGAATTCCTCCAAGGACCGGTCGCTGCCGAGCTTCGAAAGTACCGTGTCTTCCTGGGAGCGAAGGCGGATACGCTCACGATAGAGCTCGCCTTCCTCCTTCGACCGGATCTGCCGGGACAAGGCATTCGCCAGGGCCTGGCATCCCATGCGCACGGCAAGCGGAATCGTCCGCGGCGAATTGTGATGGCATGCCACCATCCCCCAAAGCACGCCGTCCTTGATGATGGAGAACGAGGCCGAGGCGCCCACGCCCATGTTCTTGAGGTACTGGATATGGATCGGGGACACGCTTCTGAGCGTGGAATCGCTGAGGTCGAGCTGCCGGAGATCGCGTTCGGAGCGGATCGGCTGGGGCACGTAATCGACGTCGGGAATGACCCTCGCCCTGTTCCTGAGATAGAGCGCTCTTGCCTGCTTCGGGATATCGGAGGCCGGGAAGTGATGGTTCATGAAGCCGGACGTATCCGCCTCGACGCTTTCCCCGACGACCACGCCGGCGTCGTCGTCCAGGAACTGGTAGATCATCACCCGGTCATAGCCGATCAATTGCCGGAAGATACTGGCCGCTTCCTGGCAGAGTTCCCTGGCGCTGCTGGCGCGCTCGAAACGGGAGCTCGCCGCATCGAGCGTGACGAGGAAGGGCACCGCTTCGATGGTCTGCTCCTCGGCCTGGTCGATTTCCACGACGAGATAGGCCCCGGACCGGTAGGCAACCGCATTGAGCATGGCCGAAGCGCCTTCGATGCGCCCGAGGAAGGTAATCCTGCCCGTCGTCGCATCCGTGAGACGATCTGCACACGCCTCTCCGAGAATATCCGGCAACCTGAGGCCTTGCGCTGGCCTGCCCAGGAAACGGATAACATCCCCGGCTTCACCGACACAGATCATTGTCGCTGCATCCGCAACGAGCATGATCCCATGCGGCTGGATGGAGCCCGGGATGTGAATAGGCTCGACATCACATGACGTGACGTCGATCGTCGTGGCGCTTGCTTCCATACGGGCCCTCCTGATGCAGGGAATGCGGCGAATGTAGAACGCAGCCTTATGCCGGGCCAAGACCCCTGACGGGCCGGAGTGCTGTTTTCTCAACGAGGGCATCGCACTCAATGTTGGCTAAAAACAGAGATCAACTTCTCGACGAGAAAATAAGTTCTCGGCGCAAACCTGCAAAGCTGGGAAAACGAAGCGGAAATCTGTCGTTGTTTCGTGTTTTCGAGGAACCAAACGCCGCCCGTTCGGTTTCTGCGTTGCCTTTAACGGCCTGAAACGAGGACGACATCATGAACAAGCTACTGCTCGCCGCCGCGTTCGTCGGCGCATCGACCTTTGCTGCTCTTGCGCAGACTTCGACCGCTCCGGCCACCGATGGCGATACCCCCGCCATTGCGACCCCCGACGACAAGAACGCCACCGCGCCGGTAGAAGGCGCCAACAGCTTCACCGAGGACCAGGCGAAAGAGCGGATCGTCGAGGCAGGCTATGCCGACGTCACGGGCCTCAAGCTCGATGACAAGGGCGTCTGGCGTGGCACGGCCACGAAAGATGGCAAGTCCGTCAATGTCGCGCTCGACTATCAGGGCAACATCGTCGCCGAATAACACCCCAATTCGAGGAGTTTCCCATGACCAAGACCGTAACCGGACTTTATGACGATTACACGGATGCCCGCGCCGCCGTCAGCGCGCTGGAAGCGCGTGGCGTTCCCTCCGACGATATCAGTATCATCTCGAACAATGCCGACGACCGTTACACCAAGGAAACGAACGCTGCCGAGGGCGCCGGCGCAGGTATCGGTGCCGCCGTGGGCGGTGTCGGCGGTCTCCTGACCGGCCTCGGCATCATGGCCATTCCGGGCGTCGGGCCGGTGGTCGCGGCCGGCTGGCTTGCGGCAACGGCGGCAGGGGCCGCGGCCGGCGCGGTTGCCGGCGGTGCGGCAGGTGGCCTGATCGGGGCGATGACGGAATCGGGTGTTCCCGAGGAGCATGCCCATGTTTATGCCGAGGGCGTCCGGCGCGGCGGCACGCTCGTCACGGCGCGGGTCGATGAAAGCCTCTATCCGGAAGCCGAAGCGATCCTGCGCCAGTCGAACTGGGTCGATCCTGTCGAACGCCGTGCCGCCTATGGCGAGCAGGGTTGGACGCGCTTCGACGACACGCTCGACCCTTACGGCCCGGCCGAAATCGAGCAGGAGCGCCTGCGCTATCGGCGCTGACCTCCAGGAACCATGAGCACCGAGAGCGGCCATCTGGCCGCTCTTTGTCGTTCTGGCACTGGCATAACTCTTGGCGCTTTGGATTGCTGTACCGGATATTTCCGAAGATGGCGCGTGGGCAATCGTATCGCGCATTCTATGGGCCGGAGGAAAGTCAGGGACGGACTGCCGGCATGATGGGAGACGACTCCGACATCGCCCTTCGCAACGAGAAGAGAATTCTTGTAGAGAAACCGTGTTCTGTATAAAGGATTTTGGCTTGCAACCAAGCGGCGCAATCGGGGGAGTCATGAAAAGAATCACACGCAAGACGTCCAGTCCGCGCACGAAAGACGCAGCGGACGTAAATCCTTCTGCTACCGGTGCCTATACATCCGAATTGCGCCAAAGCGGTTCGCGATGGCTGCTGACGGCCCAGGACGACGATTTGCATCCCCAGCTTCCCGCGCCGGGGCTTGTTCCCGCCGTCGAGAACGCGGTCGGCATCGTCAATTTCATAAACCGCGCACCGGGGCATATGGCGTCGCTGACGGAGATCCTGACGGCGCTTTCCATATCGAAGAGCCACTGTCACTCGATCCTCAAGACGCTGACCTATTTCGGCTGGTTGAAATTCGATCCGCGGACGAAGGCCTATCACCTGAATTCGGGGCTTCTGGCCAGTGCGTCCTCCCTGCTCGGCTCGCCCGTGCTCGACACGATCCGCCACGAATTGCAGCAACTCGTGCGGCGCACGGAAATTCCGGCCGTGCTCACGCAGCCGCAGGTCGACGACACGTTCATCGTTATCGACAAGTTCAACGGCGCGCAGTCGATGGAAGTCTCGTTTCCGATCGGCCACCATTTCCCGCGCGACGCGACAGCGAACATGCGCGCCTATCTCGCATGGCAGCCGGAGAGTGTTGTCGACCGCTGGATGAAGAACTGGCGGCCGGTGCGCTATACCTCCGCTACCCTCATGACCGAGGAGGACATGCGCGCGGAAATCGTTGCGACGCGAAAGCGCGGCTATGCGCGTAGCGTCGGGGAGCTCACGGAAGGACTGATGGCGCTCGGCATGCCGATCTTCGACAGGCAGGGCGAGGTCATCTATATTTTCACCTGCTCCGGGTTGCTCTCGGCGCTGGCGCCTCGCGAGGAGCAATTGGCGCGGGAGATCGTGCGAACGGCGATTTCGATCAACCGGGCGCTTCTCGCCCGCGTTCCGGGCGATTTCCCAACGGCCTGACCGAAAATTCCGAAGCGAAGGGCGGCAATAGCCGCCCTTCGTCGTTTTATCGAATCCGCGTTGACAAACGTTCGGAGCATGCTACACCTTTTGTGCTCCATGAAGAACAATGTTCTGTATAAAGAACAATCACTCATTGAGGTGCAGGCTGAGGGGCCTAAACATCGTTATGGACAGAGGGAGAATGGCATGAAAACTTCGACATATCGGCGCATGCTGCTCAAGATGGCGGGGACCGTTGCGCTCGCCGCCGTCATCGGCCAGCCATTCGCGGCATCGGCACAGGAAAAGACGCTGAAAATCGGCCAGCTCGGCGTGATGAGCGGTGCGGAGGCCTCCTGGGGCCTCGTGAACAAATATGCCGCCCAGGCGACGGCGGCCATGTGGAACGAAAAGGGCGGCGTCGAGATCGGCGGCGAGAAATACAGGATCGAGATCGTCTCGGTCGACGATCGCAACGATCCCAAGCTCACCGTTTCCGGCGCCGAGCGCCTGATGGGCGAGGAGGGCATCCGCTACGTCATCGGGCCGAACACCGACGTCACCGCGACCAGCGTCCGTCCGATCGCCGAGAAGTACAATGCGATCTATTTCCCCTATGCCTCCAGCCGCTCGCTGTTCACCCAGCCGGCGGAAAACGCGGTCATGGGCATGGTGGCGAGCTATCAGGTCGCCCCGGCGATCCTTGAGCTCCTGAAGAACGAGCGCGGCGTCAAGAAGGTCGCCTTCGTCGCCCGCAACGACAGCGATGGCCTCAGCAACCGGGACGACGGTGTCGCCGCCGCCAAGAAGCTCGGCCTCGACGTGGTCGTGGCCGACGCCACGTATGAGCCGAACGTCACCGACTTCTTCCCGGTGATGTCCAATGTGGTCGACAAGGCGCCGGACCTCATCTTCCTGCCCGCGTCGGCGCCGTCGAACACGCCGCTTCTCATGCGCGCTGCCCGCGAACTCGGCTATACCGGCCTCTTCGCCAGCGATTCCGGCCAGGATATCAAGGTGATCAAGGAGATGGCCGGCGACTATGGCGATGGCCTCATCTCCATCGGCGGCGCTTCCGCGCCGGAAATCCGCAGCGCCTACATGGACGACTTCATCAAGCAATATACCAAGGTTGCCGGCGAGTGGAACGACGAGGCCGGTACCAAGGTCTATGCGCTCGAAGTCATCCTTGCCACGTTGCAGGCCGCGGGCCCGGCCGCGATCGAGGATGCCGGCCTTTTCAAGAAGGCCATTCCCGATTTCTCGATGCGCAATCCCTTCCTGAAGGAAGAGAGCGCGCTCGCCTATACGGGTGAGACCGACTACGGCCAGAAACGGCAGATCGGCGTTCCGCTGGTGCTGACCGAAACCAAGGGCGGCGAGTTCGTGACCATCTCTATCGGCGCGGTGAAGTAGCAAAGGGCCGCACTGCCGGCCAATGGTGCAGTTGGCGCGAAGATCGTTCACGCCAACTGCCGGTCATCACCGCCATAAGACAATGACAGCGAGCGCGCCGGTGAAACGGCGACGCAATCGACGAGAGACGGCATGGAACAAGTCATCATCAATGGCGCGATCCTATCGGCCAACTACGCGCTGATTGCGCTCGGCCTCACGCTCATCTTCGGCATCATGAACGTGCTGAATTTCGCGCACGGACAGATGTTCATGATCGGCGGCCTCGTGGTCTACTGGGTCTGCGCGGTCTATGGAATGCCCTACGGGGTGGGACTGGCGGCCGCGGCCGTCAGTGTCGGCGTGATCGGCATGGCCATGGAGAAGGGACTTTTCCAGCGGGTCATGGGGTCGGCGGGCCGCGAGGAAAATTCGATGCTGCTCGCCGTCGGCACGGCTTTCCTCCTGGAGAATGCCGCGCTCTATCTCTTCGGGGAAAAGCAGCGCGGCATTCCTCCGATGGTGCAGGGCGTCTATCGCATCGGCAACGCCTTCCTGCCGGCGAACCGCCTCGTGGTCTTCGTGGTGTCGCTCCTGCTGATCGCGGCGGTCCTTTCCTTCGTCTACTACACCCGCACCGGCCGGGCGATGCGGGCATTGGCGCAGGATCGCACGGCCACCACGCTCATGGGTGTCGAGGTGGGGCGGATCAGCATGTTCGGCTTCGGCCTCGGTGCTGCCCTCGCGGCAACCGCCGGCGCGCTCCTCATCTCCGTTTCCGGCGTCAATGCGGGTATCGGCACGGCCATCTCCACCAAGGCCTTCATCATGATCATGATCGGCGGAGCCGGCGTGATCGGGGGAGCCCTGCTCGGGGCGATCGTCCTCGGCTTTGCGGAGGCCATCGGCTATGCGCTCTTTCCGGGCTCCGTCACCTATCTCATCATCTTCGTCGCCCTCATCGCCTTTCTTCTGGTGCGGCCGCAAGGGATCATGGGCAAGCCATGGGGTTGACCTCCTCGCTCCGCCGCACGCCTTCGCGCCCCCGACCCGAACCCGGCAAGGACGGATAACATGGCAAAATCAATTCCCGCAGTCTCGCTTCCGGGGTCCGGACGTCTCCTCGACGGCACGCGCGGCCTGCTGGCGATCGTGCTTCTCGCGGTCTTTCTCTATGCGGTCATTCCGCTGGTCTTCTCCGGACGGGCCTACTGGTTCAACGTGATGACGAATGCCGCGCTGCTGTCATTCGCGAGCCTCGGCGTCTGGATCACCTTCGCCATCGGCCGCGTCAATATCGGCCAGGGCGCTTTCGCGCTGCTCGGCGGATACACCTCGGCGATCCTGTCGACGACCTATGGCCTTTCGTTCTGGCTGTGCCTGCCGATTTCGGCGCTGGCGGCCGGGCTGGCCGGGTTCCTCATCGGCTGGCCGCTGTTGCGCCTGCGCGGCATCTATTTCGCCATGGTCACGCTCAGCCTGACGGAAGCGGTGCGCCTCTTGTTCCTCAACACGCTCGGCGCCAGCGGCGGCGGCATCCTCAATATTCCCCGTCCCGCCGGCCTTTCCACGCCGCTCGCCTTCTATCTCTTCGCCGCAACCTTGCTGCTCGCGGGATATCTGGCGGTCTGGCGGCTCGCCAACAGCCGGATCGGCTGGGTTTTCCGCTCCATGCGCGAGAACGAGGAACTGACCATGTCCATCGGCATCGACATCGCGCGTTACCGGGTGCTGGCCTTCGTGCTGTGCTCGGCGATGGGCGGCGTCGCCGGCGCCTGCTTCGCGGCCCTGCAGCAGAACATCTATCCGGCGACCTATACCGTCTCGGATTCCATCAACTTCATGCTCTACTGCTTCCTCGGCGGGCTGGACTACGCCCTTGGGCCCATCGTCGGCGCCTTCGGCCTCATCATGGCCTTCGAGCTCCTGCGATCGATCCAGGAATACCAGGCGCTGCTCTACGGCGTGCTGATGATCGTCGTCATGCTGTTCCTGCCGAACGGGCTGCTCAGCATCGGCGCCCTCCTGCGCCGCGGAGCGAGGTGAACCCATGAGCTTCCTTGCCATCGAGAACCTGACCAAGCGCTTCGGCGGCCTGACGGCGGTCAATGACATCTCCTTCTCCGTCTCGCAGGGGGAAATCCTGTCGGTCATCGGGCCGAACGGCGCGGGCAAATCGACGCTGTTCAAGCTGATCGGCTCTTTCCTCAAGCCGAGCTCCGGGCGCGTCCTGCTGGACGGCGCGGTCGTCAGCGGCCGGCAGCCGCATCAGGTGGCGCAGGCCGGCATCGTGCGCACCTTCCAGGAAACCACCGTGTTCAAGGAGATGACGGCCCTTCAGAACGTCGTCGTCTCCCACCAGCTCGGCCTGAAGGCGACGCCCTTCGGCGCATATTTCTCCACCGCGACGGCCCGCGCCGATGCCAGGGCCGCCGCCGAGAGCGCGGCGGAAATCCTCGATTATCTGGGTCTTGGCCATGTGAAGGGGGAACTCGCCCGCAACCTGCCGCATGGGCATCTGCGCGCGCTCGGCATCGCCATCGCGCTTGCCGCCAAGCCGCGCGTGCTGCTGCTCGACGAGCCCTTCGCCGGCATGAACCCGGAGGAGACCGACCGGGCGGTGGAGATGGTCGAGGGCATCCGCAAGCGCGGCATCACGGTGCTGCTCGTCGAGCACGACATGCGTGCCGTCATGCGCATCAGCGACCGCATCGTCGTGGTGAGCTTCGGCTCGAAGATCGCGGAAGGCCTGCCGGCGGAAATCCGCGCCAATCCGGCGGTCATCGAGGCCTATCTCGGCCAGGACGACGAGACGATCGGGAGCTATTGAGGCATGACGGTGAGCAGCATGAAATATTTCGAGGCGCGCCGCATGACCGTGCGCTACGACCGGGTGCGGGCGATCTCGGATGTCAGCATCGGTTTCGATGCGGGGGAGGTCGTTTCTCTCATCGGCGCCAATGGCGCCGGCAAGAGCACGAGCCTGAGGGCGATCACCGGGCTCGTGAACCTTGCCGAAGGCGAGATCTGGTTCGACGGGCAGCGCATCGACAAGCTGCCGGCTGCCCGGCGCGTGGCGATGGGCATCGCCATGGTGCCGGAAGGCCGCCGCGTCTTCCCGCTGATGTCGATCCGCGACAATCTCCTGATGGGCGCCTATACGCGCCGCGACGGCGCGGTGAAGCGCGATCTCGACCGCATCCTGGATCGTTTCCCCCGGCTGCGCGAGCGCTTCAGGCAGCAGGCGGGCACGCTTTCGGGCGGCGAACAGGAAATGCTGGTGATCGGCCGCGCGCTGATGTCGAAGCCGCGCCTTCTGCTTCTCGATGAGCCCTCGCTGGGACTGGCGCCGCTCGTCGTGCGCGACATCGCCCGTCTCGTCACGGAGATCAACCGTGAGGAGGGCACCAGCATCGTGCTGGTCGAGCAGAATTCGCGCATGGCGCTGCGCATCAGCCGATACGCCTATGTGCTCGAAACCGGGCGCATCGGTCTCGAAGGAGCCTCGCAGAGCCTCCTCGACGACGACAAGGTCAAGCAACTCTATCTCGGCGGTTGAGGCTCCGGGAAAGGAAAAGGAGAGGAATATGCCAGGAAAGATCATTCTCGCGGTGGGCCAGCTTGGACCCATCGCCCGCAGCGACAGCCGCGAACAGGTGGTGAAGCGGCTCGTCGACATGCTGGAGGAGGCCGCGGCCCGTAATTCGGATTTCATCGTCTTTCCCGAGCTGGCGCTGACCACCTTCTTCCCCCGCTGGTATTTCACCGACGAGGCGGAGCTGGACGCGTTCTACGAGACGGAAATGCCGAGCCCGGTGACACGCCCGTTGTTCGAGGCCGCCGCGAAACACGGCGTCGGGTTCAATCTCGGCTTCGCGGAGCTCGTGTCGGAGGGCGGCAGGAAGCGCCGCTTCAACACGTCCATCGCCGTCGACAGGACCGGCAGGATCATCGGCAAGTACCGCAAGATCCATCTGCCGGGCCACAAGGACTATGAGGACTACCGCCCGTTCCAGCATCTGGAGAAGCGGTACTTCGAGACCGGCAATCTCGGATTCCCGGTCTACGAGGTCGATGGTTTCAAGATGGGCATGTTCATCTGCAACGACCGGCGCTGGCCGGAGACCTGGCGCGTGATGGGTCTCAAGGGCGCGGAGCTGATCTTCGGCGGCTACAACACGCCGCTGCACAATCCGCCGGTGCCGCAGCACGACCAGCTCAGCTCCTTCCACCATCTCCTGTCGATGCAGGCGGGCGCGTACCAGAACGGTGCGTGGACCGCCGGAGCGGGCAAGGTCGGCGTGGAGGAAGGCTGCATGCTGCTCGGCCATTCCTGCATCGTCGCGCCCACCGGGGAGCTTGCCGCGCTCACCAACACGCTGGAGGACGAGGTCATCACGGCCGCTGCCGATTTCGCCCGCTGCCGGGAAATCCGCGAGAACATCTTCAATTTCGAGCAGCATCGCGAGCCGCAGGAATACGGGTTGATCGCCGCCGTCTGAGCGGC
>Ga0182739_1003734_pt1 | contig 13066 bp, 11 predicted proteins | sample eDN5th30CBELigBY_FD_128873 | JGI IMG/M metagenome (GOLD analysis project Ga0182739, IMG submission 128873) | Enriched backyard soil microbial communities from Emeryville, California, USA - eDNA 5th pass 30_C BE-Lig BY (version 2) (version 2) | ecosystem: Environmental > Terrestrial > Soil >... | reverse complement strand
CCGTGCACATGTCGGCGCTCGCCGGCATCGACCAGGCGCTCTGGGACATCAAGGGCAAGGCCTATGGCCAGCCGATCCATGCCCTGCTCGGCGGCCAGGTGCGTGACAAGATCAAGGTCTATAGCTGGATCGGCGGCGACCGTCCTTCCGACGTCGCCAACAATGCCCGCGAGGTCGTCGCCCGCGGCTTCAAGGCCATCAAGCTCAACGGCGCCGAGGAAATGCAGATCGTCGACACGCACGACAAGATCGAGGCCATCGTCGAGACCATTGGAACCGTGCGCGATGCGGTAGGCCCCTACATTGGCATCGGTGCAGATTTCCACGGCCGCGTACACCGGCCGATGGCCAAGGTGCTGGCCAAGGAACTCGATCAATTCAAGCTGATGTTCATCGAAGAACCCGTCTTGTCTGAAAACCGCGAGGCTCTCAAGGAGATCGCCAACCATTGTTCGACACCGATTGCGCTGGGCGAGCGGCTCTATTCGCGGTGGGATTTCAAGTCGGTCCTGTTGGACGGTTATGTCGACATCCTTCAGCCGGACCTTTCGCATGCCGGCGGCATCACGGAATGCCGCAAGATCGCGGCGATGGCGGAGGCCTACGACGTGGCGCTGGCGCCGCATTGCCCGCTGGGCCCGATTGCGCTCGCCGCGTGCCTCCAGATCGATGCCGTCAGCCACAATGCCTTCATCCAGGAACAGAGCCTCGGCATCCACTACAACAAAGGCAACGACGTCCTCGACTACATCTCCAACAAGGAGGTGCTGCACTATGCTGATGGTTTCGTGTCGATCCCGCAGGGTCCGGGCCTCGGCGTCGAGGTTGACGAGCAGTATGTCATCGAACGGGCCAAGGAAGGCCACCGCTGGCGTAACCCCGTCTGGCGGCATGAGGATGGCAGCGTCGCCGAGTGGTGAGGTCCATTGGGTATGTCCATATTTTCGGACAATAGTTCGATACCCATCAAGAGCTAAATGAAGTACCGCCTCTCCTGAATCTCATCGGATGCCGGGGTTTACTTGCTTGCTGACGTGCGGATGATTGGGGGATGGGTGTCCCCTTGCGCCAAATAAAGCCATCGCCCCTTCATCATGAGGCGGCTTCTGACGGCACGCCATGCCGCAAGATCACACTTTCGATGTTTTGCCCCTTCATCTGCTCCTCGACAACGAGAATGGCAGTGCCCACCATCCCGGCATTGGGATCAGGCGGGGAAACAACAAGCTTGAGGTCTCGCGTGGCAAGCGGAAGGGACCGCTTGTAGACAAGCTCACGCATCCCCACCAATAGATGATCGTTGACAATGGCAAGGGTGCCGTGTTCGAGCATTTCGCCGGGCACGATGCCGAGATCATGCCGATCGAGCGCGGTTCTTCTGCGACCTTCTTCCTTGGAGAGGTTTCCATACAGGCGCGGCCGAGCAACGTCGTCATGAGCGTCAAGGCGGACGACGAAACCGGGCTTGCCTATATCTTGCCTATATAAAGTGTCTGGCGGCAAGCCACCTGATCGAGTTCGTGGAAGGAGAGCGGTCGCGTTTCGCATGGACCGGCGACGGTGTGGTATAGCCAGTTCCCGAATTTCCGCGAGATGACGGTCGAGCGAGTGATCAATGTGACGCCGCATATGCGCCGGGTCACGCTTTCGCGTTCCGATCTTGGGCGCCATGCGACCCATGGTCCTTATCTCATGCTGTTCGTGCCGCCCGAAGGCATCGCCAAGCCGGAATGCCCGTGCCGGGCGAAGACGGTCTGCCTGTCTGGTCCGCCGATGACAGGCGGCCACAGGTGCGCACCTACACGGTGCGCCGTCTCGATCTCGAGGCCGGGACTATTGACGTGGACTTCATGCTGAACGGCGATTACGGTCTCGGCTCGCGCTGGGCGCTGAATGCGCGGCCGGGGGACGTCATTGGCGTGCGCGGTTCGACCGGGCGTCGCCAGCCGGAGGTTACCTGGTATCTGCTCGTCGGTGACGAAACAGCCCTGCTGGTCATCGCCGGTCTTCTTGTTGATTGGGGATCGTCTTCCCTAGTTTTTCCGCGGCAGAAACCAATTTTCCCGTCGCTAAATGGCGGCCTATAGATTTGCCGCGAGGTCCGCACGTTGTTTTTCGGTCAAGGGGCGGGTGTGCTCGCCGCGCAGCAGGAGGAAGAGCTTTGCCGTTTCCTCCAGTTCCTCTGTTGCGTATTGCGCGTCAAACAAGGTTTTTCCGGCAACCACCGGACCATGGTTCGCAAGAAGCACAGCATGGCTTTCACGGGCCTTGTTGCGAACCGCTTCCGCCAGCTTCGCGTCTCCTGGAGGATGGTAGGGTATCAACGGCAGTTTCCCGACCCGCATGACGTAGTAGGCCGTCAGGGGAGGAAGCATGTCCTCGGGGTCCAACCCGTCGATCACGCTGAGCGCCACGGCATGCGTGGAGTGCAGATGGACGACCGCGCCGGACAGCTTGCGTTCGCAATACATGCACTGGTGGAGGAATGCTTCCTTCGTGGGTTTGTCGCCATCGATATGGACGCCCTCGGCGGAAAAACGGGAAAGCCTGGCTGGATGAAGGGCGCCGAGCGAGGCATTCGTCGGCGTCATCAGGATTTCGCCATTAGAGAGCCGGGCACTGATATTTCCGGTCGAACCAAAGGTGAGGCACCGGTCGAATAGCGATTTCCCCACTTCGACGATCTGGTCCCGGATGCGGGTTTCTTCAGAGAGAATTGCTGTCATTTCATAGACTTCCATAGATCGAAAGCATGGCGAGCGGCCAAAGCCATCAAGGCAAGCCGTGACGGCCGCGAGGGCTTACGGCCGGAGATTACGATGCCGAATTAAATGAAAGGTTGACGATCAACTAGTCAACCTTTTATACCACTTTTGCCAAAACATTTCGGGAGGATTAGTCTTGAGGCAGTTTCGAAAAATTACTGCGACAGCGGCTTCGCTGACGCTGCTATCAGCCATTTGGGTCACTCCGGTGCTGGCGGAAAAGCGTGCGGAGCCTTTCCCGGCCTGGGAGCGGGCCGCCATTCAGTCGACGCTCGGCCTTGACGAGGCCAAGCGGCTCGTCGAGGAGCGGACCAAGGCGCAGACCGAATGGAAAGGTCCTTCCGAGGGGCCGCGCGCCATGGAAGGCGCGCATCGCATCGTCTATGTCTCCGCCGACCAGTCTTATGTGTCCTTCGTGAACTGGGGGCGCGGCGTCGAGGAGGCGGCTGCGATCCTGGGCTGGAAGGTCGAGATCCTGAATGGCAGAGGTGCCGTTACCAGCACGCTTCAGGCCATGCAGCAGGCCGTTGCTTCCCAGCCGGACGCCATCATCACGTCTGCCGACGCCAGCGCCTTGCAGGCCCCCATCCAGCAGGCCGTGGCGGCGGGCATCCCCGTTATCGGCATCCATGCCTCCGCATTCCCCGGTCCGGACCCGGAATTGCACCTCTTCACCAATATCACCTCTAATCCGGTCGAGATCGGCCAGACGCAGGCGGCCTATGTGCTGGCGGAATCTGGCGGCAAGGCCAAGCTGCTGCATTTCCTCGACAGTAGTTTCGCCATTGCGCGGCTCAAGGCGCAGGCGGCGACGGACCCGATCAAGAATTGCGAAGGGTGCGAATTCGTCGAAATGGTCAACATTCCGATCGCCGACCAGACACAGCGAATTCCGACGGTGGTTTCGGGCATTCTCGCCAACAATGGCGACGAATGGTGGGGAACGACGTGCTGCGACAATTTCTTCCCCTATGTGGCGGCGTCCCTGAGGGCCGCGAACGTCGATCCGTCCAAGGTTAGGCTGGTTGGCTCGGACGGCCCTCCCTCAGCATATGACCTGATTCGCAAGGGCGAATACGAGGTGGCGACCGTTCCGGAGCCGAGTACGCTTTTCGGCTTCCAGGCGATCGACGCCGTCGTTCGGTCCATGGCCGGAGAAGAGCCCTCGCACTTCGTGCAGCCGACCTATCTCGTCACGAAGCAGAATGCGGATGCCGAGGGCGGCGACAAGAACGAATTCATTCCGTCGAATAATTTCGCTTGCCATTACGAGAACATCTGGCTCGGAACCGCCGACGACTGCGCGGCAAAGTAAATGTAGCGTCGCCCCGGCTTCGGGCCGGGGCGCTTTCATGCGGCACAATCAAGAAAGCCAGCGAATGAGCGACGTCGAAGCCATCTTGTCCGTTCGCGCACTGACAAAGAGTTTTTATGGCGTGCGAGCCTTGGATGCGGTCGATTTCAGCCTGCGGCCGGGCGAGATCCATGCGCTGATCGGGGAAAACGGGGCAGGGAAGTCCACCTTCATCAAGATCCTGGCCGGTGTCTATGCGAGGGATTCGGGCGAAATCTTCCTTGAGGGCCGCGCGGTCGAGCCGCGCATAGAGAACCTGCCGATCGCCTTTGTCCATCAGGATCCCGCCTTTGCCGAGGACCTGAGCGTCGGCGAGAATATTGCTTTCGGCGCGGGCTATCCCCGTCGCATGGGAATGATCGACTGGAAGGCCGTCAATCGCCAGGCGCTGGAAATATACGCCACCATGGATGTCGAGCCGCTCGATCCCGCGCGCATGGTCTCCACCCTCCGGGCGCCGGAAAAGGCGATCCTGTCGATCGTCCGCACGCTTGCCCACACCCCAAAGGTTCTCGTTCTCGACGAGCCGACGGCCGCTTTGCCGGAGGCCGACTCCATGCGTCTCTTCCTCGCCATGAAGAAGCTGAGGGAGCGCGGCACGAGCATGATCTATGTCTCGCACCGCCTCAACGATCTTTTCGGCCTTTGCGACCGGGTGACCGCTTTCCGGGATGGCCGTCATATCATCACCGAGGACATGACGGCGACGACGGGCGCGCGTATGGTCGAGCATATGCTGGGCCGTGCCGTCGACAGGATCGGCGAGGCGAAGCAGCATTCCAAACATGACAGGGGACCTGTCGCCCTCAGCGTCGCCGATCTGGTCATAGACGGGCGCGGTCCTTTGAGTTTCGATGCCCATGCCGGCGAAATTCTCGGCCTGGTGGGGCTGCGGGGCGGGGGACAGGAAGCCGTGGGGCGCGCCATCTTCGGCGCGACGCCAATCGATTCCGGCACGATCGACCTGTTCGGCAAGCAGCTTGCCGGCGAACATTCGATTGCCCGATCGATCAAAGCGGGCGTTCGCCTTCTTGCCGGGGACCGGCTGGCCGAAAGTACCTTTGCCGGCATGTCGGTTACCGAGAACATGTTCGTAAATCCCGCAATTCGAGGCCAGTCCAACTGGCGCTGGGCGGCGCCGTCGCGAGAACGGCAGGCGGCGAAGGAGCTGCTCGAGCGTTTCGATGTCCGCCCGCGAAAAGAAGACGCGCTGATCGACTGGCTGTCGGGCGGCAACCAGCAGAAGGCATGTCTGGCCCGGTGGCTGGGAGAAAGGGGTAAGCTGGTCATTCTCGAAGAGCCGACGGCGGGCGTCGATATCGGCGCCAAGCTGGCGATTCACGAGATCCTGCGGAGCGCCGCGGCCCGCGGTGTCGCCATGATCGTGGTCTCGACCGACATGGAAGAGGTCACAACGCTCTGCGACCGCGCCATCGTCATCAATCGGGGACGGGCGGGAGCCGAACTCACCGGCGCCGACTTGACAATGGAAAAGCTCGTCTCGCAGTCGTCGCAAGGCGGGACGGTATCACATGCTGCCGTGAAGACGGTTGTCTGATCATAAAGGAGGGATCGATGCCGAATACCAATCACGGCGTAGTCGGAAACAACAGCAGGCCATCCCGGAGCGAAGGCGGGCATGCGACAAGGGCATTGGTGAATTTTGCGGCGAATTATGGCCTTGCCATCATATTCATCCTGGTGCTGGTCGTCTTCGGCGTCATGCGGCCCAACACCTATCTCAGCCAAGCGAATGTGGGCAATCTTCTGACCAGTCAGTCGGTGACCGCATTGCTGGCGCTTGCCGTGATGCTGCCGCTGACCACCGGTCGTTTTGATCTTTCCGTCGGTTACCATGTCGGACTGGCCCAGGTGCTTACTGTCGGGCTACAGGTCAATAACGGTCTTGGCTGGCCTCTGGCGGCGTTGATCGTCCTGGCCATCGGCCTGGCGGTGGGTGGCCTGAACGGCTTTCTTGTCACGCGGCTAAAGATCGACTCCTTCATCGCGACGATGGGTGTGGGCTCTGTCCTCTACGGCATTTCCAATTGGTACACGGACGGCATGCAGATCGCCGGTTTTTCCCTTCCGGGCGACTATACGGGCCTGGCGGGCACGATCGTCGGCGTGCCGATCCCGGCGCTGCTGGTGCTTGTCGTCGGGGCCGCTCTGTGGGTGCTGCTGGAGCGTATCCCGGCCGGCCGTGCGCTTTACTTCATCGGCTCGAATGCGCGTGCCGCCGAATTGTCCGGCGTCAACGTTCCCCGCTCGGTCGCCGGAACCTTCCTGATCGCCGGGGCGCTTTGCGCGCTCGCCGGCGTCGTGCTCGGCGCGATCCTTCGCTCGGGAACGCCGTCCGTTGGTCCGGAATACCTGTTGCCGGCCTTTGCCGCTTCGTTGCTGGGCGCGACCTCGATCCGGCCCGGCCGCGTGAATGTCGGCGGTACGCTGCTTGCGATCCTGATCCTGGCCTTCTCGTTTTCAGGCGTGCAGCAGATGGGAGCCGCTTTCTATGTCGAATACTTGTTCAACGGCGGAATTCTGGTGATCGCCGTTGCCCTGTCCGTCTATGCCGCCGCGCGCCGGCGTAAAGCCGCCGCGGCAAGCAGTAAGTAAATCTCGTAAAATTTGTGAAGGCGAAAGAGAAATGAAGATAGCAATCATCGGATGCGGAGTTGTCGGGTCTTCCTGGGCACTCGTTTTCGGCAGGGCCGGCCATGACGTCGCGATCTACGATCGCTCCGCTGACGCGGCACATGCGGCTTTGGCTTTCGTGGCGGCATCCGACCAGAAGGCCGTAAGCCGCTGCACCGTGCATACGGACCTAGCATCGGCGCTTGCCGGCGCATCCTATGTGCAGGAAAGCGCTCCGGAACGTCTCCCGATCAAACAGTCCCTCTATCGCGAGATCGATGCACTTCTGGATTCGGCAACGATCGTTGGGAGTTCAACCTCCGGCCTCCCCGCATCGAGCTTTACCGAAAGCCTTACCAATCGCGCGCGGTGCCTGGTCACCCATCCGATCAATCCCCCGCACCTGATTCCGCTTGTCGAGCTTGTTCCCGCACCGTGGACCGCTTCAGAAACGATGAAGTTTACCCACGATTTCATGACGGAGCTCGGGCAGAGCCCGATCACGCTGACGCGGGAGATCAACGGTTTCGTCGTCAACCGTCTGCAAAGCGCCCTTCTGGCAGAAGCGTTCAAGCTCGTCGAGGACGGAATATGCACGCCTTCCGAGGTGGACAAGGCGGTGGCGGACGGTCTGGGGTTGCGCTGGTGCTTCATGGGTCCGTTCGCGACGATAGACCTGAACGCCGCCAACGGCCTGTCTGAATATTGCGCCAATCTCGGTCCTATGTATTACGGCCTTGCCAAGGAACAGGCCGACCCGCGCGAGTGGACAGCCGAACTAGTGTCGGGGATTGACGAAAAGATGCGGGCCGCCGTCCCCAGCGGCGACCTGCCGGCCCGGCGTCTCTGGCGCGACAAGTTTCTCGCGGCTATCGTTGGGGCTAAGCACAGGATTAAAGAGGAACTTGGCGTTTGACGAGCTTTTCAAAACCCGGAGTTGTACTGAAGCGGGACCGACTGTCAGACCAGATTGCCCGAGACATCGAATCCAGGATTTTATCTGGAGAGCTTTCGATCGGCGACACGCTGCCGTCGGAGCGGGACCTGATGGTCCATTACGGGGTCGGGAGGCCGGCGGTTCGCGAGGCTCTGCTCTGGCTGAACAAGACGGGCCTGGTTGCCGTATCGAACGGAGACCGCACGCGTGTCAGCGAGCCCGACCCGAAGGAACTGCTTGATCTGCTCTCCGGCGCTGCAAAGATGCTGGTTTCTCGACCAAACGGAGTGCGGCTGTTCCAGCAGACGCGTACCTTCGTGGAGGCGGCCATCGCGCGCGAGGCCGCCCATCGCGCAACAGAGAAGGACATACTGCGTCTCGAAGAGCTACTGCTTGTCAACGAAAGCACTGCTGAGGATGTCGCGGCATTCGCGGCAAGCGACGATGCCTTTCACTTCTACGTCGCCAGTATCGCGCAGAACCCGCTGCTAGATGCACTCTACCATGCCGTGCTGGAACTGCTCGAAGACCAACGGCGCATGTCCCTGAGCCATCCGCAGGCGCTTGCCCTGGCTATGAAGTCCCACAGGGCGATCTTCGAAGCGATCCGGGATCATTCCCCGGACCGGGCGGAAGCGACGATGCGCGAGCATCTGGCGACGGTGGAGCGGACCTATTGGGACATGCGAAAAAAGACTTCCGGGGAGGAGGGCGCATGACGTATTTCGAAGTTCTCGATCCGCGTTTCGCGGATTACATCATTCCGGTATGCAGGCTGGAGACGCTGGCGCAGGGCCTTCGCTGGGGCGAAGGACCGGTCTGGTTTGGCGATTCCCGCCATCTGCTGTTCAGCGACATACCCAACAACCGCATTCTGAAATGGGACGAGGAGACCGGCGCTGTCGCGACCTATCGTTACCCCGCCGGCTTCGCCAACGGCAATACCCGTGATCGGGAGGGGCGTCTGGTCAGCTGCGAACATGGCGGCCGGCGGATCACACGCACGGAATATGACGGTTCGATCACCGTTCTGGCCGACTCCTATCTTGGCAAGCGCCTGAACTCGCCGAACGATGTCGTGGTGAAATCGGACGGCACGGTCTGGTTCACGGATCCGCCCTACGGGATACTGACCGACTACGAGGGGGACAAGGCGGACAGCGAGGTCGGCTCCTGCAACGTCTATCGTCTGGATCCCGCGACGGGCGAGTTGCGTATCGTCGCGGACGATTTCGTCAAGCCGAACGGGCTGGCCTTCTCGGCCGACGAGAAGCAGTTGTTCATCGCAGACAGCGGCCGTTCGCACGATCCGTCCGCGCCGCATCATGTGCGGGTCTTCGCTGTTTCCGACGATGGCGGTCTGCGCAATGGGCGGATCTTCGCCGAAATCGATCCGGGGATTCCCGACGGGCTTCGTGTGGACGACCGTGGCGCGCTCTGGGTTGCGGCCGGGGACGGCGTTCATTGCCTGGCGCCCGAGGGAACGCTGATCGGCAAGATTCTGCCGGGCGAGGTGATCGCCAATATCTGCTTCGGCGGCCGCAAGCGAAACCGGCTTTTCATGGCGGGACAGAGCGCGCTCTACGCCGTCCATCTCAACACGCGCGGCATAGGACGGACCTGATAAATGTTGCTGGGCTGTATCGGAGACGATTTCACGGGATCGAGCGATCTTGCCAACACGCTCGCCAAGAAGGGAATGCAGGTTACGCAATATGGCGGTGTGCCGCACGGCCCGGCGGCGGCGCATGTCGAAGCGGGCGTCGTGGCGCTGAAATCGCGCACCATCCCCCCGGAAGATGCGGTGGCCCAATCCCTTGAAGCCCTCGTGTGGCTGAAGGAACAAGGATGCCGGCAATTCCTCTTCAAATACTGCTCCACTTTCGATAGTACGCCGCAAGGCAATATCGGGCCGGTCGCGGCGGCCCTGGCGGATGCGCTCGGTGCCCGCAAGGTCATCGTCTGCCCCGCTTTCCCGCAGGCCGGGCGCACCATCTATCTCGGCCATCTCTTCGTCAACGACCGGCTGCTGAACGAAAGCGGCATGGAAAACCATCCGCTGACGCCGATGACCGATGCTGACATTGGCCGTTGGTTATTCCGGCAAACCGCGATGCCGGTCGGTCACGTTGCTTATCCGGATGTCGCAAAGGGTGTGGGCGGTATCATCGCGGGGCTCGATCGCGCCGACGCCCGAGGCGCCAGGCTGCTGGTCGTGGATGCGGTATCCGACGAAGACTTGATCAACATCGGAACAGCCTGCGTGGATCTTCCCCTGCTGACGGGAGGATCGGGCATCGCCATGGGCCTGCCGGACAATTTCAGGCGCAAGGGGCTCCTGGCCGAAGGGACGAGGACCTGGCGCGGCGTCGACGGTCCTGCCGTCGTGCTGTCCGGTTCCTGCTCGAATGCAACACGCGGGCAGGTGGAGCGGCATATCCGGCAGGGCCTGCCCGCACGCGAGATACGGGCGGACGAGGCGGTCGCCGGCAGGCTGGATGCGGCAAGCCTTGCCCGATGGGCTCTCGATCAGGCCGAACGCGCATTGATCTATTCGTCGGCCGAACCCGGCGTGGTACGGGAGGCCCAGCAGAAATACGGCCGCGAGCGGGTCGCCGGCGCGATCGAAGACCTGTTCGGAAACATCGCAAGGCAACTGGTGAAGGCCGGTATCGGCCGACTCATAACGGCAGGCGGAGAAACCTCCGGCGCCGTCGTCGAGGCTTTGGAAATCGACGCGCTCGATATCGGTCCCGAAATAGCGCCGGGCGTGCCGGCATTGCGGACGGAGTTTCCGAGCGGACAAGCTTTGGCGCTGGCGCTGAAGTCCGGCAATTTCGGCGGTCCCGATTTCTTCGCGAAAGCCGCCGATGTCCTTAGCGGACGTTAAAGTTCGAGGGGCTTTTTTGAACCGTGTGACCGGCGTTGGATATGAACCTGCATGAGCGACCTTCAATAAGTGGGATTCTCTGACAGCGATCTTCCTGCTGATCGTCCGGTATCGTCACGATAGGTCGTGCGGCTCCTTTCCGAGCGGTGAGCTTAGCCGCCAATCGGAAAACTGCACCTTCAAGCCTTCCCGCTCAGGCGTGCAGCACGTTGGCCCTACCTGATACGAGGCCACTTCCGGAAGGGCACAGGCAGGTCATGCGAGCTCCTGTTCGCGAGTCGCTGTGTCTTCGCCCGGCACGAGCAGCTTCCCGTAATATTGGAACTTCCGTTCCCTGCTGATCCTGCATGGCGAACCGCATGGATGTCCCTCGGTGCTTAGTCTGGCTAAGCGACTGGCGAAATTAAGAAAATGGATCGCACAAGCAAGAGGCGCGATTTCTCACATGAGACAGATGCATTTTCTGCTTGCCTCCAGCGGGAATTTTCCTTAAAACGATTTACGTAAATCGATTTACGCGAATTGCTCTGCTGGAGGAGGCAGGCGAGATGCCCGTTTCAATCAAGGACGTCGCCAAGAGAGCTGGTGTCTCTCCTGGAACAGTATCCAACGTGTTCAGCGGCAACCGAGCGGTCAAAGCCGAGCTAATCGAGCGCGTTCGCAGCGCGGCCGCGGAGCTGGGATATGAGATCGATCGTGCTGCATCCCAGTTGCGGGCCGGAAAAGCTCGCGTCGTCGCGGCCTTGGTTCCTGACCTCAACAACCCCTTCTTTACCAGTCTTATCGCATCCATCGAGGCTCAGGTCCGCGACGAGGGATTCGACATAATCGTTGCCAGTTCGCATGGTGATGCCGGTGAGGAGGCAAGGCGCCTTTCCGCATTGCTTGCCTGGCGTCCGGCCGGGGTCGTGATCATCCCCTGCAGTGACGAGTTTGCCAGCCGTAAAATCTTTGCCGATGCTCAGGTTCCATTCGTGGTTGTCGACCGGGTTCCCTCGCTGTTCCAGGGGGACGCCGTGACGATGGACAACATCGATGCCGGCACCAAGGCAGCGGAGCATCTCGTTGCCCTTGGACATCGCCGCTTCGTTGTTGCCGCTTCGACATTGAAGCTTCAGAACATTCGGGAGCGATGCGCCGGGATCGAGGCGGTTCTGGCGAAGGAAGGTCTCGCGTCGCCCAGGCTGATCGAGGTCGGCCTCGATTTCGACACGGCGACGGAGCGTCTCGGCGTCTTCATGGAAGGCGAGCAACAGGCCAGTGCCTTCATCGCACTTACTAATTTCGCGACACTGGGCATCCTTGCCTGCGCGAACCAAAGCGGCGTCTCGGTTCCCCGGGATATCTCGGTCGTCGGCTTCGACGATTATTCCTGGATGCATGCCGTTTCACCGCCACTGACGGCTATCCGTCAGCCTGTCAATCTTATGGGTCAGGCGATCTGGACGCGCCTACGCGGTCATCTTGATGGCCGTTCGGAGCCGCCATCGCGCGAGCAGCTTACATGTGAACTGGTAGTGAGGGCATCGACTGCGGCGCCTTCGTCGGTTGGAGAAGCACTCCGTATCGCGTGACCTAAACGCGAACCGTTAGTGACTGCATTTTTTCGACGTTTCGATGCGGTGGGGTTCCCTCACCGTACAGGAAGACCTTTGCCGACGTTCAGGCGCAGTCGGAAGGGATTTGGAGATGCGCCTATCATTGGAGGAGAATGGCATGCAAACCGCAAAAATGATCAGCTCGATTTCCGTCACGGCGCTGCTCGCGGCATCGACCGCCATGGCACAGGAGATCGATTGGAAGAGCCAGCTCGGCGACCATAGCGGCAAGACGCTGCGCGTCATGACCATTACAGACCCGTTCATCGACTCGATGAATGCCGTGAAGGACGGCTTCACAAACGTCACCGGCGCCAAAGTCGAGATCGACGGCTACGGCTACGACGCGCTTCACGAAAAGGAGCTTCTCGCATGCTCCCAGAACGACGGCAGCTATGACGTGATGCTGATCGACGGTATCTGGATCGGCGAGTTCGCCGAGGCAGGTTGCCTCGACAACGCCGAGGACAAGATCTCCGAAAACCCCGATACCTTCGCATGGGATGATTTCACGCCTTCGGCCGCAGGGATGGCAAGCTGGGAAGGTCAGCGCATGTGCCTGCCGGTCGGCATCTATTACGAGCTGATGTACTACCGGACCGATCTTTTCGAAAAGGCAGGCATCAAGGTGCCGGAAACCTTCGAGGAGTTGAAGAAAGCAGCCGCCACCTTCACCAACAATTCGGAGTTCCCCGGCGTCTACGGCTACGCCATGAACAACAAGCGTGGCGCGGCGGCGGGCCAGCAATGGTTCGAGTGGATTTATAGCGCCGGCGGCAAGCCGTGGGCGTCGAACGACATCGGCTCGGCCGAACCCTACAAGGACCAGACGCCGACGCTGAACTTGCAGGAATCGGTCGACCTCGTTCAGTTCTTCCGCGACATGGT
>Ga0182739_1003730_pt1 | contig 13093 bp, 15 predicted proteins | sample eDN5th30CBELigBY_FD_128873 | JGI IMG/M metagenome (GOLD analysis project Ga0182739, IMG submission 128873) | Enriched backyard soil microbial communities from Emeryville, California, USA - eDNA 5th pass 30_C BE-Lig BY (version 2) (version 2) | ecosystem: Environmental > Terrestrial > Soil >... | reverse complement strand
TTTATCACACAACGTAATCCACGGTTCTGACTCTTTAGCTTCTGCTGAGCGTGAAATCGGTTTATGGTTCCCAGAAGGAATCGCTGAATAATTAAACATACAGAAAAGCTATCACTTTTAAGTGGTAGCTTTTTTTATATGGAACAGGAAAAACCGGGACTATTAATGGTATAATAAATCGGAATAATGAAACTATTTATGGAATACATACGTATAAAAAGTATCGATTTAAATTAGTAGAAAGGGTGACATCCATGTTCTGGGTAATGATTACAATAGTCGCTGTAGTAGGGATTTTGACAGATACGTACACGAAAAATAAAAATATTGAACTAAAGCGCCTTGATAAAGAAATCAAGCTGGAAAAACTAAGACTCGAAACTTATGATAAAGAAACAGCGAAGATGCAGCTTGAATTGGAGCAGACGAAGCAATTACTGCTTGAATCACAGCTAACAGACCGACCTGACAAAGTAAAATAATAATTAGAGGAGCGTAATGAAGCGTATGGAAGATATTATTATTTTGTGCATTATTTTTGGTTCGGGTGCTACGATTGCATTAACCGCAATACTGACAGCACACAAACGATCGAGTATGAAGCTGCAAATCAAAATGTTGGAGAAAGAGGCCGAGCTGGAACAGATTCGCTTACAGAGCTATCATTCCGAGACGGAAAAGATGAGGCTTGAACTAGAACAATCGAAACAACTTTTGCTGGAAAGACACATTGATTAATGTTTATGGACAAAATCTGTTTCGGGTTCTGAAGTTTTCGGCTATAATAGGCATACGTTAGATGAGGGGAAAGATGAATAATGTCAGATTATGTCCAATTTATTGATGGCATTAAGCGCAAAACGGGCATTGATTTAGCTCTATATAAAGAAGCGCAGATGAAACGTCGGTTAACATCATTATATGAGAAAAAGGGATATCGGAACTTCGTAGATTTTTATAGTGCATTGGAGAAAGACCGCGAACTGATGAACGAATTTTTAGATCGCATGACGATTAACGTTTCGGAGTTTTACCGCAACGGAAAACGGTGGGAAGTTTTGCAAAATAAAATTTTCCCTTTATTGCTCCAAACTAATAAACGTCCGAAAATATGGAGTGCGGCTTGTTCGACTGGAGAAGAGCCATACAGCTTGGCAATGGTATTGTCCCATCATTTACCTTTATCTCAAGTAAATATACTGGCAACAGATTTGGATGAAAATGTTATCCAAAAAGCAAAATTGGGTCTTTACCCGGAACGCTCACTTGCAGAAGTACCAAAACCGGTTCAGTCAAAGTATTTCATTCAAGAAGGCCAGTTTTACAAAGTTAAAGATGAAATTAAGCGCACGGTTAATTTTAAAAAACATAATTTACTAAAGGACCCTTATGAGTCGAATTTTGATCTGATTGTTTGCCGGAATGTCATGATCTATTTTACAGAAGAAGCGAAAGATCAGATCTATGCAAATTTCAGTAAAGCATTGCGACCAGGTGGCATTTTGTTTGTAGGGTCAACTGAGCAGATATTTAATCCTGCAAAATATGACTTTGAAGTAGAAGATACATTTTTTTACCGTAAAAAATAATAGTACAATTTATAGATGCTCTGTAGAACGTAGAAGCTTTAGTTGAGATATACTTTAAAAAGCTATATATGAATGCGCTTTTCGGATAATAGAGCGAAAAGCGTATTTTTGTTTCTTTTCGCTGACAAATGTGTCGTTTTCTAGTTGGAACGTTCAGAATATTCTAAAATAGATTATCGGCTGGCGGAAACAGTACTGTTATTTAATTTGAAATATGTTATAGTGAAAAATACATACTTTAGCGAGTTGAAGGGAGAAAGTGTTTAATGCGTTATTTAACAGCAGGTGAGTCACACGGACCACAATTAACAACAATTATTGAGGGGTTACCTTCTTTACTTCCGGTAACAGCAGAAAAAATTAATTATGATTTAAAACGTCGTCAAGGTGGTCATGGTCGTGGTCGTCGCATGCAGATTGAGACTGATACAGTGGAAATTGTATCGGGAGTCCGTCACGGAAAAACATTAGGCTCACCAGTCGCATTAGTCGTTACAAATGATGACTGGAAGCATTGGACGAAAATTATGGGTGCGGCAGAATTGCCGGAAGATATCGATCCATCTGAAATTAAACGCCAAATCTCACGTCCACGTCCAGGTCATGCGGACTTGGTCGGAGGGATGAAATACGGTCACCGCGATTTGCGTAACGTACTGGAGCGTTCAAGTGCACGTGAAACGACAGTACGTGTGGCAGTTGGCTCTGTCGCAAAAGCATTGTTGAACGAGCTTGGAATTTCCATTGTTTCACATGTTACGGAAATTGTAGGGATTAAAGCAGACAGCAGCTTGCTGGAAGGTAAATCCGCAGACGAAATCCGTACAATCATTGAAAACGACCCATGTTACTGTATCGATCCTGAAGCTTCAGCAAAAATGGTGACAGCCATTGATGAAGCAAAACAGGCAGGGGACTCAATCGGCGGTGTCGTAGAAGTCATTGTAGAAGGTTTACCGGCGGGAATCGGCTCTTATGTGCATTACGACCGCAAATTGGATGCAAAACTGGCATCTGCAATGTTAAGCATCAATGCATTTAAAGGCGTTGAGTTTGGTATCGGGTTTGAAATGGCACGTAAAAAAGGTTCGGAAGTACATGACGAAATTTTATGGGATGACGAAAAGGGCTATACACGCGCAACAAATCGTTTAGGCGGTTTGGAAGGCGGTATGACGACAGGGATGCCGATTGTCGTACGAGGCGTGATGAAGCCAATCCCAACATTATATAAGCCGTTGCAAAGTGTTGACATTGAAACGAAAGAGCCTTTTAAAGCAAGTGTGGAGCGTTCTGACAGCTGTGCAGTACCTGCAGCATCCATCGTAGCAGAACATGTTATTGCCTGGGAAATCGCAAACGCTATCGTTGAGCAGTTCCATAGTGACCAATTACCACAATTAAAGGCGCAGTTGGATGAAATGCGTCAGTACACGAAGGAGTATTAATATGGAGATTCCGGTTCGCACTCCTTCGCACTCGTACGCTGTAACGATTGGGAATGGGATATTACGTGATGCATTGACAGCACAGCATGATTTGCTTACTAAAGCAGATAAAATCATTGTATTGACAGATGAAAATGTTTGGGCAGCACAGCAAAGCTATTTTGAAGGGAATTTCCCGTACACGTTTGAAGTACATGTTATGCCGGCAGGGGAAACATGTAAAAGCTTTGAAAATTATAATGATGTGCAAACATATTTACTTCAGCAAAAGTGTACAAGAAAATCGCTTATTATCGCATTTGGCGGTGGTGCAGTCGGCGATTTGGCCGGGTTTGTTGCTGCAACATATATGCGGGGCATTCCGTTCATCCAAGTGCCGACAACAATTTTGGCACATGATTCAGCTGTTGGGGGAAAGACGGCCATCAATCACGAACTAGGGAAAAATATGATCGGTGCATTTTACCAGCCGGAAGCCGTTATTTTCGATACCGTATTTTTACATAGTCTTTCCGAAAAAGAAGTACGCTCAGGGATGGCGGAAGTTATTAAGCATGCGTTGATTTCCGATGCACAATGGGTGGAAGAGCTACTTGAGGGAGATCATGTAACGGAACTTCCGGAAGAACTGTTGGCAAATTATTTGGCACATGGCATTCAAGTAAAAGCGACCATTGTCGAGCAGGATGAAACCGAACAGTCCGTCAGAAAGTATCTTAATCTAGGGCATACATACGGGCATGCGATTGAAGCAGCAGCAGGCTATGGACGTGTAGCGCATGGTGAAGCTGTGATGATTGGCCTTATTTATGCACTTCTATTGAGCGAAGAATACGGTAAAGTTAATCACCAATTTACGAAACGCTTTTTACATTTTGCAATGGAAAACGGCTATCCGTTTGAAGCTGTTCATGAATTTACATTCGATCAGCTGATTGAATATTTACTGAAAGATAAAAAAGCCGACTATGGACAACTGCAGTTCGTGCTGCTTGAAACGATCGGACAACCATTTGTCCAAAAGGTTGAACTTGAACAATGCCGAGAAATTGATCGTCAACTAAGAGCATTATTAGCGGAGGTGTAGCAATGATTCGTGGAATTCGCGGTGCAATTACGATTGCTGAAGATAAAGCCGAATATGTATGGGGAGAAACGGCAAGATTAGTGAAAGAAGTTGCGAAACAAAATAATATTGAACCGGAAGATATTGCCTCTGTGACAATTTCTACAACGCCGGATATTCATTCGGCTTTTCCTGCCAAGTCGGTACGTTCGATGCCGGGGTGGCAGTATGTACCGATTATGTGCATGCATGAAATGGATGTGCCTGGTGCATTGCCATTATGTATTCGTGTATTATTACATGTGAATACGGAAACGCCACAGGACAAAATCCAACATATATACTTAGAAGATGCGGTAAAATTAAGACCAGATTTAGTGAAATAATTGCGAGTTAGAGGAGACGTTAAGGATGAAATGGAAACAACAGTTATTTGGAATGAAAGCTTACAAACCGGGAAAACCAATAGAAGAGGTTAAGAAGCTTTTCGGTTTGGATGAAGTCGTAAAGCTCGCTTCAAATGAAAATCCTTTTGGCAGCTCACCAAAAGTAAAACAATTTTTACAAAAAGATGAATCCAATCATGCAATATATCCGGACGGTTATGCTCAAAACTTACGAACATCATTGGCGAATTTCTATGGTGTTGATGAAAATGAAATCATTTTAGGAAATGGTTCGGATGATTTAATCGCAATCATTACCCGTGCATTACTATATCCAGGTGTGAACACCGTCATGGCAGATTTGTCATTTTCTCAATACTGGCATAATGCAGAGATTGAAGGGGCAGAAATTCGTAAAGTACCATTGAAAAATGGTGTCCATGATTTAGAAGCAATGCTGGAGGCAATTGATGAAAATACATCGGTTGTATGGGTATGTAATCCGAACAATCCGACAGGTACTATCGTATCGGATGAAGCATTAAGTGCTTTCTTGGCTAAAGTGCCAAAGGATGTTTTCATTGTATTGGACGAAGCTTATGTGGAATACATAAACGATGCCTCTTATAAAGATACATTGCATTATTTCCGTGACTATCCGAATTTAATTTTATTGCGTACATTCTCAAAAGCGTATGGACTGGCTTCTTTCCGCGTTGGTTACGGAATTGCCCAAGCAGATGTTATTGCGAAGCTTGACCCTGTGCGTGCACCGTTCAACAATACAATCCTAAGCCAGCGAGTAGCGCAAATCGCACTACAGGACCAGGAATACATTGCCAGCTGTCGTGAAGCAAATGAAATTGGCAAAAAGCAGTTTGTAGAATTTTGCGAGCAGCACGGTTTAAATTATTTCCCATCCCAAACGAACTTTGTCATGTTTGAAGTGAAAGCTCCAAGTAATGTTGTATTTGAAGAGATGATGAAGCGCGGATTTATTATCCGAAGCGGCGCAGCATTAGGATTGGAAGGCTACATTCGTGTGACAATCGGTACAGAAGCTCAAAATGCGAGATTTTTACAGTTGCTTGAAGAAGTCTTAAATGAACAAGGAGTACTTGCATGACACGAAATGTCTTCGTAATCGGACTAGGGTTAATTGGTGGATCTGTAGCGATGGCTTTGCAGAAGGCACCACAAACAAAAGTGTTCGGCTATGATGCTCATGAACAAACAAGACAATTAGCGGACACTTTACAGGTCGTTCATGAAGTTGTTAAAAATCCTGCTGAATTTGCAAAAGAAGCGGATGTAATTATATTTGGTACACCGGTAAATGTGACACTCGAATTTATGGAACAGCTGAAGTCGTGGGAATTGAAGCGCAATGTCATTATTACAGATACAGGCAGTACGAAAGCGAAAATTATGGAAAAAGCAGTAGAGCTGCGGCAACTGGGTATTACATTTATCGGCGGGCATCCAATGGCGGGTTCCCATAAAAGCGGTATTACAGCAGCAAAGCCCTATTTACTGGAAAATGCCTATTATATGCTGACACCCCATGAAGGGGAAGAGCTTGAAAAACTTGCTGCACTGGATGATCTGCTGAAATTTACACTCGGGAAGATGGTCGTTGTCGATGCGAAGGTACATGATCATATGACAGCTGTTGTCAGCCATTTCCCGCATATTATCGCGGCATCTTTAGTACATCAGCTTAATAGTGAAAAACAGACATATCCAATGACCTCTTCATTAGCTGCAGGCGGTTTCCGTGATATTACACGTATTGCTTCCTCAAATCCTGCTTTGTGGCGTGATATTACAATGCAAAATAAGCAGGAATTGGTCGGACAGCTTGATAATTGGCTTAACGAAATGCAGCGTGTGCGTGATCTATTGGCTGAAGGTGATGCGAAAGCCATAGAGAACTACTTCAGTGAAGCGCGTGATGTCCGGGACAGTTTACCGGTTGCGAACGGTGCCTTGTATATACCGTACGATCTTTATGTCGATATCCCGGATTATCCAGGGGTCATTTCAGAAGTCACAGGCTTATTGGCTGAAAATAATATAAGTATTACAAATATACGTATCGTAGAAACACGTGTTGATGTATTCGGGATTCTGGTCATCAGTTTCCAGACAAATGAAGACCGGGAACGTGCGGCACAATGTATTGAACACAAGGCGAAGTACGATACATATATTTCATAATGGCAAAAGGGATCTTCTAAAAAGGGGGGGCATAAATGAGTAAAACATTGCATTACAATCAACCGTCATTACAGGGAGATATTACGGTACCGGGTGACAAATCGGTATCACACCGCTCTGTTATGTTCGGCTCCATTGCAAAAGGAAAAACGACGGTCAGCGGCTTCTTATTAGGTGAAGACTGCCTTCGTACAATCGACTGCTTCCAAAAGCTTGGGGTAGACATTGAGGTTGACGGGACAGACGTAACGATAGACAGTCCGGGAATAGATGGGTGGACTGAACCGAAAGAAGTCCTTTATACAGGAAACTCAGGTACGACAACACGTTTAATGTTAGGGCTGTTATCCGGCACAAAATTACATACAATCATGACAGGTGACGCATCGATCGGTAAGCGTCCTATGCGTCGTGTGGCAGATCCATTACGTTTAATGGGTGCGCAAATTGCCGGACGAGAAAATGGACAATATACGCCACTCGCAATCCAAGGTGGCCCGTTAAAAGCGATCGACTACAAAATGCCTGTTGCCAGTGCCCAGGTGAAATCAGCTATTCTGCTTGCCGGTATACGTGCTGAAGGTACAACGGTTGTCCGTGAGGAAGAAATTTCACGTGATCATACAGAACGTATGCTGCGCCAGTTCGGGGCAACGGTAACAGTTGAAGATGGGGTCGTGTCATTGCAAGGCGGTCAAACCCTGACTGGAACACATGTAAATGTACCCGGCGATATTTCATCGGCTGCATTTTTCCTAGTTGCCGGTGCTATTGCGAAAAACAGCAAAATTGTTCTGAATAACGTGGGGGTCAATGAAACACGTGACGGCATTTTAGAAGTACTTCAAAACATGGGTGCGAAAATGGCCATCACAATCGACGACGAGAACGCGGCAGAACCAACCGCTACGATTACGATTGAAACTTCCGATCTAAAAGGAACAACAGTGGAGGGCGCGATTATTCCCCGCCTAATCGATGAAATTCCGATTATTGCACTGCTTGCGACACAAGCTGCCGGTAAAACAATCATTAAAGATGCAGAAGAGCTAAAAGTAAAAGAAACAAACCGTATTGATGCGGTTGTAAATGAGTTAAAGAAACTAGGCGCAAATATTGAAGCGACAGAAGACGGCATGGTCATTGAAGGCCCGACTACTTTACATGGTGGAAGCTTGAAAACATATGGTGATCACCGTATTGGAATGATGGGTGCGATCGCAGCGCTAGTTGCGGATGGGGGAGTTGAATTGGATGATGCGGATTGTATCTCCGTTTCCTACCCGACTTTTTTTGAACATGTTAATAGTATAATAAAATAATGATTTACGGAGATGTAAAAAGAACTTCCTTTTTGCATCTCCTTTTTACTTTGTTCAAATGAATTTTAAAAACATCCGAATTCTTTTTCTTGTGATGCATTGCTTCGTCATGTAGCATAATATTGAGAACAAAAGAAAAAGGTGAAATACACATGGAACTATTACTACAAGCGATTCAAGAAGGAAATTTAGAGGAGATTAACCGACTTCTTGAATCTTTTTTAATGGATGCTGAACCCGCAGCACAATATGAAGTAGCCGAAGCACTTATGCATTACGGATTTTTAAATGAAGCAGACCGTGTATTTGAGCATCTTCAATTTTTATTTCCTGAAGAAGCGCAAATTTCAATCGACCGTGCAAGTGTTTTAATTGAACTTGGCGAAGAGGATAATGCCCTCGATTTATTAATGGGGATTGCCGATGACGCGCCGGAATACCCTCAAGCGCTGTTAGTATTGGCCGACTATTATCAAATGCAGGGGTTATTTGAAGTGGCGGAACAACGGATTAATGATGCGTTGCAAATTTTACCGCATGAACCTTTACTTCAATTTGCCAAAGCAGAATTATTATTTGAAACAGGTCGTTTTACAGAAGCTGTTCGAATTTATGAAGAGCTGTATGCGATCGATAAAAAGTTTGCTGGTATAATTTTAGCCCAGCGTCTTGCAGAAGTTTACCGTGCTGGTGCAGGTTATGAAACGGCTCTGGATTATTATATGGAAGCACTTGAAGAAGAAGTTACAGCAGACTTGCTGTTTGGTTCGGCTTATGCAGCGTTCCAGACGGAAAAATATGAACTAGCTATAAAACAGCTGGAAGATTTAAAAGAGTTGGACCCTGATTATTTCTCGGCTTATTTACTGCTGGCTGAAAGTTATGCAATGCTCGAGGATAATGAACGTGCCTTAAAAGTTATTAAAGAAGGTCTTAAACGAGACGAATACGATAAATCCCTCTATTTATTTGCGGGGAAAATGGCGATTAAAAATGGCAAACAGCAGGAAGCGATAGAGTTTTTAAGTGAGGCCATTGCATTGGACCCTGAATATATGGAAGCGATTTTAGTATTGATGTCTGTTTACAATACCGAACAACGCTATGAAGAAATTATTTCACTATATGAACAATTGCATCAAAATGAATTCGAATGGGTCGCTTTATATCCATTTGTAGCCAATGCTTATAATGAAGAAGAACTGTTCGAAAAAGCATACGAAATTTACAAAGAGGCATATAATGAATTTAACGATGATGTTGAGTTTTTAGAGAAATATTTTGTGTTTTTAGTTGAGGACGGCAAGCGTGATGAAGCAAAGAAAATTGCCGAGCGACTTGTCCAATTACAGCCTTCTGAACAGCAATGGACTGATTTATTAGAACGCTTTGAGTAAAGGGAGGATTGCATGTTGACATATTCCGTACCACTGAATGACAAAAAGTTGTTTATCAGGTGGTTTTTGAAAAATTTCCAGTTAAAAAGACGTGAAGGTGTATGGATTTTAAATTACTTACTAAGTAATGACGATTTGCTGAAAAATGTTCATTTCGTTGATGAAGCACATTATTGCCCGCGTTCCATAGTAATGTCGACAATTGAAACAACAAGTATCCCATTCCGTTTTTATAAAGAAAATATTATGACATCCGATGCCGAAAAAGCATTTCATGATTTACGAATCAATGCCCACGAAGCAATTTATTTTCAGCTGAATTTCCCGAGCGTACCGCCTGATCCTCTGTATTTGGCGGTACTGGAGGAAAATCCTTACGTACCGGCTGATATCTTCATCAGTGAAAAAGACCGTCTAGCAGCCGAGCGTTTGCTGGAGAATAGTGTACTAGAATTCCAGGAACAGCAACTGCTAAAAGAAATTGATGAAGCACTGGATAGTGGAGATAAAGAACGTTTTTTCGAGTTATCTAATTTATTGCAAGCATTAAAGCATACGAAGTAATTTTATACTTTATTAAAAAAATTACTTCTTTCCTATTTTCAGAAGTTTAAAGGTACTAGGAGGAAAGAATATGAACTTTATAGTAAAAGATGTAGAACAGTTCCAGGCTCAGAAGCAATTTATAGATACGGCAATTGTCCCGCTCGTGCAATTGGATTTTTCGGATCAAGGAATGAAGCAGAGCAGTTCTGCTTCAGAATATTTAATGACGTTGACGAATTTTATAGAGCAGCAGTTTAAAGGACGTCTTTTATTATTGCCCCCCTTTTCATATACAATGGGAACCAAGTCAGATAAAATGCCGGCAGCAATGGAAAAAGAATTGAAGGAAGCAGGTTTTAAAGCAGTGGTCTTTATTACCTGTGACCATTCTTGGACTGAATTTAAAGAATATTTAAATATTATTTGGCTTCCGGCTATCCCACTTGAGTCTATGGACCAGGGTGTTAAACAGAGAATATTGGAAGATCAGCTAAAACAAGTCATCCCGACTTTTACGAAAATTTGGGTTTAACGAGCATTTTTGTGCTACATTTGTTTCATTAAATGTTCACAAACTACACTTTTGGAAATGAATGCTATATTGACCAACTTATTCAGTTGATATATCATAGATATGTCCTAGTTATTTACTATTTTTAAAAGTATATGTCCGTTGGACTGACCTTTTAGTAAGAGGGGGGAAAAGGATGAGTAGGAATCGAGTTACAAGACGTCAATTTTTAACTTATACAATTACTGGTGTAGGTGGATTTATGGCGGCAGGAATGTTAATGCCAATGGTACGTTTTGCTATTGACCCAATTCTTCAGTCAAAAGAAGATGGTGATTTTGTACAAACAAGCAAAAAAATTGCCGAAATTACAGAAGTTCCGGTAAAAGTGGACTTTTCGTATGAACAGACGGATGGCTGGTACAAATCAGAAGTAGCAGATGCTGCCTGGGTTTACAAAGAAGGCGACGAAATCATCGCAATGTCACCTGTATGTAAGCATTTAGGGTGTACTGTAAACTGGGAAAGTGATCCAAATCACCCGAATCAATTCTTCTGTGCATGTCATGGAGGGCGTTATGAAAAAAATGGTGTAAACGTAAAAGGAACACCGCCTCTTGGACCATTGGATATGTATGAAGTGTCAGAAAATGATGGTTTCTTAATGCTTGGGAAAAAAATCGCTAACACACACAGTAACTAAATAAGTTAGGGGGTACGACACAGTGCTAAATAAAATTTATGATTGGGTCGATGAACGTTTAGATATTACTCCTATTTGGCGTGATATTGCCGACCATGAAGTGCCAGAGCACGTTAACCCTGCCCATCACTTTTCAGCATTCGTTTACTGTTTCGGAGGATTAACATTCTTTATTACAGTAATTCAAATTCTATCAGGTATGTTTTTAACGATGTATTACGTACCAGATGTAGAGAATGCTTGGAAATCAGTTTACTATTTACAAAACGAAGTAGCATTCGGTGAAATCGTTCGTGGTATGCACCATTGGGGGGCATCTTTAGTAATTGTCATGATGTTCTTACATACACTTCGTGTATTCTTCACAGGTTCATATAAAAAACCGCGTGAATTAAACTGGTTAGTTGGTGTAGGTATCTTTGCCATTATGTTAGGTTTAGGTTTCACAGGTTATTTATTGCCATGGGATATGAAAGCGTTATTCGCTACTAAAGTAGGTATCGAGATTGCTGCATCTGTTCCGTTTTTAGGTGAAACAATAAAAGTATTATTAGCTGGGGATTCTACGATTATCGGGGCGCAAACTTTAACTCGTTTCTTTGCCATTCATGTATTCTTCTTACCAGCAGCATTATTTGCATTATTGGCAGTTCACTTTATTATGATCCGCCGTCAAGGTATTTCAGGACCTCTATGATCCGAAACTAATTGTACTATTTTTTAAGGAGGGGACACTATGCAACGCGGAAAAGGTATGAAGTTCGTAGGTGATTCACGTGTTAAAGCGAATAACCGTATGCCGAACGTGCCAAAAGATTATTCCGAGTATCCGGGGAAAACAGAAGCTTTCTGGCCTGACTTCTTATTAAAAGAATGGATGGTAGGTGCAGTTTTCTTAATCGGTTATTTATTATTAACTGTCGCACATCCTTCACCACTTGAAGGTCCGGCAGATCCAACCAATGCATCGTATATACCGTTACCGGACTGGTACTTCCTATCAATGTACCAGCTATTAAAATACTCTTATGCATCTGGTCCATATAACGTCATTGGCGCAATGGTTATTCCAGGTATTGCATTTGGTTCATTAGCATTGGTACCGTTTTTAGATAGAACACCTGAACGTCGACCATTTAAACGACCATTACCGACAGCATTTATGTTGTTGGCAGTAGCAGCACTTATTTATACAACATGGGAATCTGTTCAGGCTACTAACTGGGAAGCAGTTCATGCACAAGGTGAAATTACAGATAAACATTTAGGCTTACTTCCGGATGTTGAAGTAGATGAAACGTCCGAAGGCTATGAAATCTATCAGGCTCAAGCTTCATGTATTGGCTGTCATGGTGGAGACTTGGCTGGGGTATCCGGACCAATGTTACTTGGCAATGAATTATCAGCCGAAGAAGTTCAGGAAGTAATTAAGAACGGACGAGGCGGTATGCCAGCTGGAGCATTTACAGGTACAGAGGAAGAACTTGAAGTTTTAGCTGAATTTATCGCAGGATTAAAAGAAGCTGAATAATAATTTTTAAACTGGAGAGTCAGAATATTGACTCTCTTTTTAATTTTCATTTAGTTGTAGGATGCATAATATACATTGTATGCTTGCGTAACGATTAAGAACATATATAATAAAAGACGTACAATAGTTGGTTTAGTTGCACACAATACATAATACAGAGTAAAGAAGAATGTAGAAGAAAAAGGTGAACAAATGAAAGCATATATGATGCAATTATGGTACGTATTAAACCATCGTGCCTTTTTAACCTTACTGCTTATTATTAACTTGCTAGGCACCGTGTACGGCTATTACTGGTACCGGGGACAGTTGGCAGTAACAGAACCGATTTACTATATATTCGTACCGGATTCGCCCACAGCAAGCTTATTTTT
>Ga0182739_1003727_pt1 | contig 13099 bp, 8 predicted proteins | sample eDN5th30CBELigBY_FD_128873 | JGI IMG/M metagenome (GOLD analysis project Ga0182739, IMG submission 128873) | Enriched backyard soil microbial communities from Emeryville, California, USA - eDNA 5th pass 30_C BE-Lig BY (version 2) (version 2) | ecosystem: Environmental > Terrestrial > Soil >... | reverse complement strand
GGAGCCACCAGTTGATATGGTGGAAGATGTGGAGAACGACGAATTTGGCTCTGGAATTCTGCATGAACCGGCCGTCTCGTCCGCTCGTGAACGTTCACAAACAAAGCGGGGACAAACAAAATCTCCCCAGACGAAGCGGTTTGCCAGACGTCGACCGGTTGAAGAATCCGATGATGATTTCGGCAGTGGAATTCATGATGATTACGAAGAGGGCTCCGATCTCCATGGCGAATTGAACGATCAGCACTTTGATGAGCATCATGACTATGACGACCATGATGAACACGATTTCGAATCCCACTTGAGTGATGAAGGGGACGATTTCGGCTGTGGGCTGGAGACACCCGCTCGTCCAGAGCCTACGGGTCAGCGGCGACGGCGGCCGCCACGTCAGCGATATGCTGCTGCCCCGGATGTTGCTCCCGGCCGCTCACAGTCAGGGCGGTCTGCGTCAAATCGACCTCAGTCAGACGCTGCCTCAGACGCACCGCGCACACGTTCACGGGAATCGGCCGATGAGCCCGTTGTGGAAAAACGGTATGAAGATATTCCCACCTGGGAGCATGCGATTTCGCTGCTGGTGAAAAAGCAGGGGCGCAGCTCCGGGAGTCGTCGTAGCGGCAATGGTGGGAGTCGTGGCGACAGCAAAAAACGTGGTGGTGGTGGTGGTGGTGGTGGTGGTGGACGACGCCAGCCGCGGACTTGATTCGTGCCGGAGCAGCTGGTGCCTGAGAGCGTTTTTGCAACTCTTGTAGCGAACTTGCCTCGCGGCATTCTGTCTTTCATCAGGTGAAACGCTTTCGACGCGGGCGCATGAGAGACCAAACTGGACTCGAGCGCATTGCCCCCGCCTTGTGCGGGGTCTGTCTCGTGATATTCAGTATTTCGTCGATCGAAATATTTTCACGGTGAGAACCGGCCAGAGCAGTCTGCTCTCGAAGAAAGATCAGAGACAAAAAAGATCAGAGACAAGAGGTGAGGAAGCCCCTGCGGTGACTGACTTCAATTCCCTTGGTCTGGGCTCTTGTTTTTGTCCTGTCTGGCCCGAAATGATGAAATTTGTGTTCGCCCACTTTCTTGTGGGGGAATGGCATCAAGCTCTTGCAGTGGTCTCTGGGCAGGGTATGATCAATATCGGTAGAGACCGGGCTGCAGGGCCAGCGGAGACCGGGCTACAGGCGATCGCTATTTCTCAAGACCGCGAGGTTTTTCTGCGACCTGGGTGCTTTTAGACCAGTTTGGTCTATCATGTGCCCGCGTTGAAGAGGTTTCACTTGTTGAAAGACTGAATGCCGCGAGGCAAGTCCGCCACAAGATTTACAAAAACGCTCTAGTGATCGCTATATGGTCAATTGATCTGCCGGGCTTTATTCCTGTCCAGTTTCGTTCTGAAAGAATTTACGCCGTTCAGTTGGAGTGCGTTCACCCTGTCTGGGTGGGATGCTGTCACACATGAGAAAGCAATAAGCGATCGGTCCAAACACAGTCGTTGTGGGCCGCGGCGAGAGCAACTGATCCCTGGTTTGTCAAAGAGCTTCAACAATTCCGTCTGTTCATTCCGTTCATGCAGCATGAGGCGGAATCGGTTCCCCCCTGTCAAGCGGGTTTGAGGAGAGCAATCGATGCGTTGTTTCAAAATGTGTTCCGTTGTCATTTTGGCCAGTTTCGTCACCAGCCAGGTGCAGGCGGACAACATTTATGGACTGAAGCCCGGAAAACCTGCCATTCAGTCGGTCAGTGCGATGGCATTTGGTCCAGATGGAATTTTGTTTGTCGGCGACTCCAAGGGGGCAGCCATCTATGCCCTGGAGACGCAGGACACAAAAAACCAGCAGCCGGTGGCTGCAGAGCGGCCCACCATCACTCAGGAAGTTGCCAAGATGATTGGCGTGACGGCCAATTCCGTCGTCATTCGGGACCTGGCGGTCAATCCGGAGACGAAGAGCATTTTTCTGGCGGCTGAAGCCAATGACAAGCCTCCCCGTATCTTCAAGGTGGCTGGAGGCGATTCCGGATTAATCGAACTCGATCTTTCAAATATTCCATTTTCCGTGGCAGCACTTCCCAACGCGGCTGAAGACAAAGACGTGATGGTGGGGAAACGCAGCCGCAACAATCGCACAAATGCAATTACCGATTTGGCCTTCGTAAACGGTCAGTTGCTGGTGGCGGGGCTCAGCAATGATCAGGCAGCATCGAATGTCTGGTCCATGATGTTTCCATTTCAGGAGATCGATCGTGGGACTGCTCTGGAATATTATCACGGGGCTCACGGGAGATCCGAAAACTACTCCCCGATCCGGACTTTCGTGCCATTTATCGTGAATGGTGAACCCAGCGTCCTGGCCGGTTTTGTTTGCACTCCGCTGGTGAAGTTCCCCCTGGCCGATATTCAGGCTGCCGCCAAAGGCACGGAAACAGTTCGTGGCACAACAGTGGCTGAACTGGGGAATCAGAATCAGCCGCTGGATATGATTTCGTATCGTCAGGAGAATAAGGATTTCCTGCTGTTGTCGAACAGTGCACGAGGAGTCATGAAGATCAGCACGGACAATCTGGCGCAAAACGATGGAATTACGACTCCGATTCCGGACGGCCAGACTGCGGGTCAAAAGTTTGAAAAAATCGAGTCCCTGACCGGCACAGTGCAAATGGACCGACTGGACGAAACTCATGCTGTGGTTCTGATTCAGAAGGGAACCGAATTGCCCGCCCTGAAGATTGTGGAACTCCCCTGATCAAGGCCGATCGTAAAGATTCGCGGGGAACAATGCGAATGAGAGATCTGTTGGAATGCAGGGGGTCCCTGTAAACGAATTGTAGAAAATTGATTTTGAATGATTGACATCCGACCAGTCGTCGACGACGATAAGTTGAAGAATAATTGAGTTCTCGCTTTTGTCGGAAGGAAATCCCGGCATATTTGTGATTGAGAGATTGATGGCGGCTTGGGGAATCAGGCCAGCTTTTTCGTGTTCGTTTTCGCACCGCCAGTTTCCGCACCTTTGTCGGGCATCCAGATGTCCGGTCCCATCACGTTTATCTCAACCATCTATTGAATCAGCAGATCATTTTTCGCGCGGGAGGAGGTTTTCCGTTTCGACGGAAGAATGAACTCTCCCGTATTCGCGCTCACCACTCCTAGTGCTTTGTCAATTTAAAAAATTCGGGTAGGGCTTCATACAAAGTCCGACAACGGAGGACGTTTCATGATCACGTACCCTAAATCCAAGCCCTGACAGGGCACTAGACCAGTTTGGTCTCTCACGTGCCCGCGTCGAAAGGGTTTCATTTGATGAAAGACTGAATGCCGCGAGGCAAGTTCGGGACCAGATTTACAAAAACACTCCTAATTTTCACATTGAAGAGGCTGCTATGTCCGCCGCGAGGATTCCGGTCATCGGAATCGTTGGTGGAATTGGTTCGGGAAAGTCCGCCTTGGCAAATGCATTGAGCCAGTATTATCAATGCGGACGCCTGGATGCGGATCGGGTCGGGCATCAAATCCTGGAACAAGACGAAGTCGAAATGGCCCTGCGCGCGACCTTCGGGGACCGGATTTTTGATTCACAGGGGAAAGTGCTTCGATCAGAACTGGCCAAGCTGGTCTTTGGCCAGAGGCCGGAGCACAGGTTAGCACGTCAGAAACTGGAAAGTATTGTCCATCCACGTATTCGTCGAGTGATTGTTGATCAATTGGAGCAGCATCAATCTGAACTGGATTGCGACATGATCCTGCTGGATGCGGCTTTGTTGATCGAAGCAGGCTGGTCCAATGATTGCGATGCCGTCATTTATGTCGACACTCCTCTTGAGCTGCGCCGCCAGCGGGTCGCCGAGCGTGGGTGGTCGGCGACCGAACTGGAACGTCGGGAAAGCACCCAGCTCAGCCTGCCGGAAAAACAGTTGCGAGCCGATCTGATTATTGACAACTCACGCGACATCCAAACAACTGGAGCCATTGTAGCCCGCTGGATTGCAGACCGTTTTCACCTTCAGCCCCATGCAAAAATCCCGCACGCCTCCCATTCGTGATAAACATTGACCGGGAATTCAAACATTCAATCTCCAGGTCCGCTCATCAGTAGCCGGCCGGACTCTCTTCATCTCCAAACTCCTACCATTTCGAATTGCCGAGGATGACATGGCCAAAATCTCTCCCTCATCCAGCCCTCGCACCAGCGCTGGCGATGATCAATCAAACGGCCCTCTCGCCGCACATCTTGCGCACGATGACGAGAGCATTCCCGTCTATGATCCCGCCGATGCCCGCTACGAGGATGCCAAACGTGGCGATATCCATATCGCCGCACTGCAGCGGATGACGATGAAGGAACTCATCGATCTGGCTCGGAAAGAAAACGTCAACGAAGTCGCCGGACTCAAGAAACAGGACCTGATCTTCCGCATTCTGAAAGAGCGGACCAAGATGAACGGCCTGATGTTTGGAGAAGGGACGCTGGAGATCCTGCCGGATGGATTTGGTTTCCTCCGCAGCCCGGATTATCACTATCTTCCCTGCCCGGACGATATTTATGTTTCCCCTAGCCAGATCCGCCGTTTCGGGCTTCGTACCGGGGCCACCGTTGCGGGCCAGATCCGTCCTCCCAAAGAAAATGAACGTTATTTTGCCTTGCTACGGGTGGAAGCAATCAATGGAGCCGACCCCAATCTGGTTCCGGATAAAGTTCCCTTTGATGATCTCACTCCGCTGCATCCCAAAGACCGGTTGCGGCTGTCTACTGATCCGGCCGAGCTCAGCACACGCACTGTGGATATTGTCGCCCCCATCGGTTTTGGCCAGCGGGGGTTGATTGTCTCTCCTCCGCGTGCCGGCAAGACCGTGCTGTTACAGAAACTGGCCAAGGCTGTTCTGGACAACCACCCGGAAGCCTATGTCATTGTCCTGTTGATCGACGAACGTCCGGAAGAGGTGACGGACATGGAACGGCAGGTCAAGGGAAGCCACTGTGAAGTGATCTCCAGCACTTTCGACGAACCCCCCAGCCGGCACATTCAGGTTTCTGAAATGGTGATCGAAAAGGCGAAGCGGATGGTGGAATATGGACATGATGTTGTGATTTTTCTGGACTCCATTACTCGACTGGCCCGGGCCTATAACACCGAATGCCCTAATTCCGGCAAGATCCTGACCGGCGGGGTCGACGCCAATGCCTTGCAACACCCCAAGCGCTTCTTTGGCTCTGCCCGCGCGGTGGAAGAAGGGGGCAGCCTGACCATCATTGCCACTGCCCTGGTGGATACCGGCTCGAAAATGGATGAAGTGATTTTCGAAGAGTTCAAAGGGACGGGAAATACCGAATTGCATCTGGATCGCCGGATGGTCGAAAAACGGATCTGGCCAGCGATCGATGTCAATAAATCCGGGACACGGCGCGAAGAACTGCTCATGGGCGAAGACGAACTCCGTCGTGTCTGGATTTTGCGTCGTGTGCTCAATGACATGTCACCGGTCGAAGCCATGGAACTGCTCACCAACCGCATGCGTCGCAGCAAAACGAATGATGAATTCCTGCACTCCATGAATTTGAGTTAAAGATCTCATGCGCCCGACATGTCGCTTTGTCGTCTGCAGCCTACTCGCATTCTGTCTGGTCATCGCCCCCTGCCCGCCAGGCATCACAGTGCATCGGTTTGCGCTGCGGGCTCAGCAGGTTGAACCGGTGCAACGTGCCATTGATGAAAGTGTCGCCCGGGCGCTGAAATATCTGGCAGAGAACCAGACCCCACAGGGTTCCTGGAAAACGGAGGCCTGGGGAGAATCGACAGCCATCACCGCACTGGCCGTCATGGCGTTTCTGGCGGCTGGACACGTGCCGGATGAAGGCCCCTACGGGGCACAAATCAGTCGGGGAATCCGCTGGGTGGTGGCGCAACAGCAGGCCAATGGCATGTTGATCCGCAAAGCCCAAAGCCACGGCCCCATGTATGACCACGGGATCTGTACACTGATGCTGGCAGAAGTTTCCGGCATGCTCAACGGGGCCGATTCTCCGGTCATTCGCAGGGCCTTGGAAAAAGCTGTGTTGTTGATTCTGGAATCTCAGGCAGTCGAAAAATTCGATCGACATCAGGGGGGATGGCGTTACCAGATTGACAGCCGCGACAGCGATCTGAGCGTCACAGGCTGGCAAGTCATGGCGCTGCGAGCTGCCAAGGACATTGGCTGTGACGTCCCCGCGGAAGCCATCGACAGTGCTGTGGCCTATGTCAAAATGTGCAGCGATGAAAAAAACTTCGGCTTTGGCTATCAACCTGGAAATGCGTCCACTCCCACGCTGACCGGCACCGGCATCACCTGCCTGGAAGTCTGTGGCGACCACAATTCTCCAGAGTCGCTTAACGGGGCACTCTGGCTGAAGAAGCATCCGCTTGTCGAACGTTCCGCCTATTTCTACTACGGTGTTTACTATACCGGAGTCGGAGTTTCGAAACTGGGAGGCGAGACAGCGCTGGAAAACTATCGGCATCTCGTGGAGATCCTGCTGCCTATTCAACAGACCGACGGCAGCTGGGAACCACAACACGGCAGCGAGAAACAGGCGGGACGCATTTATTCCACCAGCCTGACGGTTTTGGCGCTCACCGTGGAATACCGCTATCTGCCGATCTATCAGCGATAACCGGTCACACACTCTCTCCAAAGTGTTTGTGCACGAATGAGTTGTCTGCTGTTTTGAATTCAACTCCAGGCGGGAGGCTATTGTGTGTCCGTGCTTCCTCTTTTAAGCTGACGATTGAGAGAAGCTGACGATTGAGAGCAAGTTTCCTGGAATGGACGAGCCCCCTGCGAGAACGTTTGGGCTGGTTATTTGCAACATGATGGCTGCTTACGTCGAATCGGCAATAGAAAATTTCAATTTGTTGTCGAGGCATCGAGGTTTGATCCGTAAAACAGATAACGTGAAAGAAATAGCTTTGGAAAAATGATTTGGGTTTTTGTCGAAGTATTTGGATTTGTGCTTTGAATGAGCAGAGATGTCCAAATGTCTCGGTGGAACCTCTAAATTGAATGTTTTGGGGAACAGCTTCCAAAGAACTGCCTGCCGGAGTCGATTCCGCTGTCGACTTCAGAGAATTTCCCTCCGACCAAGAACGATGGACAGTCGAATGCCTATGTTGACGTCGCGTCTCTTTCTGAAAATTATTCCTTTTGCTTCGTCTATTCTAAAATTTGGAGTAGGTCTTCACGCAAAGTCCGACAACGGAGGACGTTTTGCGATCACGGCCCCCAAATCCAAGCCCTGGCAGGGCACTCTTGTGGGTTTTGTACTGGCACTTCAATTGCTTTCAGTTGCAATTTCTGAGCGGAGAGCCGTTGCAAACGATCTGTCAAAGGATTCATCGGCGGTTTCTGCGGTGTCGGGACGCGATCGCTATGGAGAAATTGTTCGGGCAGATTCGCCCGTTGCTTATTGGCGATTCTCTGATTCGCTGTCGGATCCGGTGAAGAACGTTGCCGCTGATGGGGAGTCCAGCTTGTCGCTGATTCCACATTTGCACTCGTTGAAGTCCATTGCTGGTCCGGTTCCCACAAGCTTTCCGCTCTTCAGCTCGTCGAACCTTGCGGTCAGTCTTCGCGAACCACAAAGCTATTTCACGCTGGCCGATCCGGGGGACAAGAGCCCGCTCGATTTCGATAATGGAGATGAAATTACTCTGGAAGCCTGGGTCAACCCTGTCAGTCAATCTGGAATGCCGTATCTGATTGGTAAGGGGCGGCTGCGCCCGGGGATGGAGAATCAGAATTATGGGCTGCGATTGCAGGAGAAAAACGGGGGAATGGCGGTTGGGTTTCTCTTTCGCAGTCGTGGTGAAAAGCCAGACTGGCACCGCTGGGTTTCGGATGGGGTCATGGCGATTGGCGATGGCTGGCATCATGTCGCGCTCACATATCGGTTTGGGGATTCCAAAAGCCTGGCCGCTTATATTGACGGCGTACCGACGAAGGGGCGTTGGGATATGGGTGGGGAGACCTCAAATCCGCCAGTGGTGGATAATGATGCTGTCTGGATCGGCTCCGGCCAGAACGCAATCGCGTCTGCATCGTATCTGGGCGGCTTGGACGAAGTGGCGATTTATCGCAAAGCACTCACTGCTAAGCAGGTCCGGTCACATTATCAATATGTTCGTCCTGAATTTATCACTCGGCAGGAGCCAGTTCCGGAAACCGGGGTTCTCGTCCAGATTTATGAAGACCTAAGCGACAAAAAATCCTGGGAGTTTCGTCCACCGAAGTACTCGGAGAGTTTTCAGGCCCCGCATTTTGGTTTTCTGGATGTTCCCAAGAAGTACAACGAAAAAGGCATTCATGTTGATCGCAGCAATCCTTACCTGATGGTCATTCAGGGGAAGGTTGTGATCCCCGAGGGAGAACATCGACTGCTGATTCGTTCTCGAAACTCCGCACGATTGAGCATGGATGGCAAGCTGCTGGCGGAGACCAAGTTTCATAGTCTGGGCGGAGACAGTGGGCCTGTCTTCGAGGTTGATCGGTCGCTGGCTCCTCAGATTCGCCCGTTGCATCGTGGTGACCACGAAGCTGTCGTCACGGTGAATGGTGATGGAAATTCACATACCTTGACAGTCGAGGCGTTTGTCGGCGGAAACCGTCGCCGCCAGGAGGTTGGAGAATTCGGGGTCTATCTCGCGACACCAACTGGAGATTTCAAGCTTCTCGGCAGCGAAAAGGACTATTGGCTGACCGATGCAGCCTGGCTTGATTATGTTCAGGACCAGGAGCAATATCTTCGCGCCGCAAACATGAAGCGTCGCCAGATTGCCGGTGCAAATGAAGTCTATTACTGGACCCGCCGGCACGAATGGGCCCGGCAGATTATTGATGAACAGGAAAAACCCGCGGTCCCGGAAGTTGGCCAGGAATATCGGGGAAATAACTGGATCGATCGCTTTATCGGGGCCAAGTTGGAGGCGGCGGGAACCAAGCCCGGGCGAGTGATTGATGATCATTCATTTTTACGACGGCTCACACTTGATACAACCGGTCGTATGCCCACGATTTTGGAGATCGATCAGTTCTTGAGCGATCCGCCGGAATCGCGTCGCAAGCTGGCCATCGAACGTATGTTGAATGAACCGGAATGGGCAGATCACTGGGTCTCTTACTGGCAGGATGTTCTTGCGGAGAATCCCAATATCATCAACCCGACACTCAATAACACGGGGCCGTTCCGCTTCTGGATCGAAGAATCGTTTCGCGACAATAAGCCCTTTGATCGCTTTGTGACGGAACTGGTGATGATGGAAGGAAGCTTGTATTACGGCGGTCCCGCCGGCTTCGCCATGGCCTCCCAGAACGATGCTCCCATGGCTGCCAAAGCCCATGTTCTGGGTGAGGCCTTTCTGGGTGTCCAGATGAACTGTGCACGCTGTCACGATGCTCCATTTCATGATGTCAAGCAGCGGGATTTGTTCTCCATGGCGGCCATGCTGAGCCGTAAGCAGTTGGTTCTTCCCAAAACGAGTACCGTTCCGGGAGGATCGAATTCTCATATTATTTCCATCACGCTCGAGCCCGGCGACACGATTGTCCCCGATTGGGCCTTCGATGAACTCAGCGCGGATGTTGGCCTTGACCAGATGATGCGAGATCCGAACGACGCCCGTGAGCGCGTGGCATTGCTGTTGACTTCTCCCAAGAGCCAGCGTTTTGCATCGGTCTTTGTGAATCGCCTGTGGGCACGCTATTTGGGGTATGGGTTCGTGGAAAAGCCGGAGGACTGGGAAGGTGAAAGTCCATCGCATCCGGAATTATTGACGGCTCTTTCTCAGGAATTTGCATCAAATAACTATGACATCAAACACCTGGCACGATTGATTTTTGAATCCGAAACGTATCAACGTGAATCAACAACTCCAACCGGAATCGACCCGGAAGTGGGTTATGACTTTGCAAAAACAATATTGCGCAGACTCACTGCCGAACAACTTGTCGATTCCATGTTTGCGTGTGCGGGAAAAGAATTCGATGCAGATTACATGTGTATCGATATCGACACTGGACGTAATGCGAATTTGTCGCTGAACCTGGGACGTCTGACAAAGTCCTGGCAATTCGCTTCGCTCTCGAATGAACGGGATCGCCCGAGTCTGGACTTGCCGTATGCCGCGCCGTTCGTCAATACGCTGGAGAATTTTGGATGGCGCAGTTCGAGACAAGATCCTCGTAGCACACGTCCGGACAATCTCACTCCGTTGCAACCTGCCGAGATCGAAAATGGCATTTTGTCACGACGAATCACAACCTTGAGTGACGATGGTGCGCTGACTCAGGCGGCCATTGAAGCAGAGTCTCCTGAAGAATTTATCAATGTCGTTTATCGCCGCTTTCTGACACGCCTGCCAACTGCCAGCGAACTTGAACTTTTTAACTCTTTGCTTCGCGAAGGATTTTCCAGCCGCATTGTGGAAAACGCCGAGCCGGTCAAACGGGAAAAGATGGTTCGCAGCCTGGTGGCCTGGACGAATCACCTGAATCCCGATGCTTCCAAAGCCAAATTGAAGATGAAGGAGGAAGTTCAGGCAGGGGATCCGCCCACTAACAGGCTGGTGCCGGAATGGCGGGCACGTGCGGAAGACCTGATCTGGTCGGTCCTGAATTCTCCGGAGTTTATGTTTGTTCCGTAATGCCCTGTCAGGCTTGTTTCCTGGACGTTTCACTGGAAACTGGGTTGAAAATCACTTCGTTACGATGTTAAGGAGCTTGCGATGTACTCAAATTTGAATCGCCGGGACTTTTTGAAGCAGGCTGTCGCGGGAAGTGCCGGACTCATGGCAGCGGGATCGTTGTCCTCATCAGTCCTGGCGAGCACGGCTCAGGCCGAGTTCCCAATGGGGAAGGCCGAACACTGTATTATGATCTGGCTGGGGGGAGGTTCCGCGCAGATCGATACATTCGACCCCAAAAAACGGGGTGATGCCAAGGCGAAGATTCCCGGCAGTTACTACGACGCGATCGATACCGCTGTTCCCGGAGTACAGGTCTGCGAACATTTGAAGAACTGTGCGCCGATCCTCGACCGGTTCAACCTGCTGCGAACGGTTCAGCACGACGTGATTGATGAACACGCAGCAGCCACAAACCGGATGCATACGGGACGCCCCACTGCAGGAACCGTGATGTACCCGTCAATTGGGTCGATCATTGCTTACAGACGGGGACCGGTCCATGAGAATGCCCCTCCTTATATCCTGATCGGTTATCCTAATTTAACCCGTGGTCCCGGGTTTTTGGGTCCGGCAGCGGGTTACGTCTACCTGACCAGTACGAAGGAAGGCCCCGCCAGCTTCACTCGTCCGGCTGGAGTGGGTGACGCGCGTCAATCTCGTCGTGAAAGATTGCTTGCACAACTGCGGCGTGAATACATGGAACGTTCAACGGGTGGAAAAACAATTCAGGATTACGATGCCACTGTTTCGGCGGCACTGCGTCTGTCCGGCCCGGAGTTCATGAGCATTTTTGAGCTGGACCGGGAAAAGGCGGAGCTGCGAAATCGTTATGGCAGCGAATTCGGACAACGTCTGTTGCTCTCGCGTCGCCTGTTACAGTCCGGCGTACGGTTCATCGAAGTTTCGCATAATATGAACTTCGTGAACGGCAGCGGCTGGGATACTCATAACTCCGGCCAGCTTAAGCAACACCTGCTGATCCAGGATCTCGATCAGGGACTGGCGGCGCTGGTGACGGATCTTGAAGAGCATCACATGCTTGACAAGACGCTGATTGTCGTGGCCTCGGAATTTGGACGTCCTGCAGGATTCGACAACGGAGGCGGACGCGGCCATCATGCAGACTGCTTCACTGTTGTGCTGGCTGGTGGTGGCCTGCAAAACGGTAAGATGATCGGCAATTCCGATGAGTTAGCAATGAAGGCGCTAGACCGATCGGTTTCCGTGCCGGACCTCTTCGCGACCATCTGCTGCACAATGGGAGTGAATCCCTCGGAAGAATTTTACACATCCGGTAATCGTCCTGTCCCCATTACCGACGGTGGAAAACCCGTTGTCGAACTGTTTTCATAATGTGTGAAATAGTAGTTTGGCACGATCTTATTTCGTGACTGCCGGTGGTCTGGCGTGAATCCGTTCTTGTTGCTTTGCGGTCAGCCTGTTGAAAATGGCATAGACAGAAATGTCTGTGCCACCAGAAAACGGCTGAGTTTCTGAGGACAATGAGCTGGACATTTCTGGCTGGCCGGGACGTTCTGTTTTTCAACAGGCTGCTATTCCGGCGATGATTCCAGTTGATCCAGAAACTCCTCGTCCATGCCCGCTGCGGCGCGTGGGGCGCGCAGGAATTCATGGCCACGTGCTTTCGCAGGGCGCAGCGGCCAATGCAAATGCTGGGAAAAGGCTTCAAAATCTGTGAGATGTTCCGGTTTCAGACGCTTCAGCCAGACAAGGCCGAAGCGGACATGTTCGATTTCATCACGATGAATCTGCCGCATCAGTGCCGCGCTGCGCAGGTCTCCAAACGTTTCGAATGTTGTGGCCAGTTCCAGTGAATGGTCGAGATTCGCAGCTTCCAGCACCAAAGGGAGTCCGGCCAGGTAATCCAGCACACTGGTGAATGCCATGGCCTTTTTCCAGATATAGCAGTTCACCCGGCGACTGCCGAAGGGGCACCCCAGACGGGCGGCCCGTTCCATGTGCATGCGGGTATGCCGTTGCTCGTCGCGAATGACTTCTGTCATGCCGAGACGGAAATCTGGGGGAGCATCGGGAAATGCCAGCAGCGTCCAGGCCATCACTTCCAGGGCCTGCAGTTCGTGGTTTGCCATAATGTGATGGGCCAATGCTCGCTTTTCCGGCAGTTGCAGTGCTCCCAGGGATGGCATTTTGGGAGCGGCACGGCGTGGGGCGAATTGCAGGCTTTCCGGACGTGCCGGTTCGGCGATTCGCGTGGGCGGTCCGGGAAAATTGTCACTCAATGTGAGAGGAGGAACAGCCAGCTTTCGGTCCAGATCAACCGAAAGCAGGATCTGCTGGGCATAGTCACGGATTTCCATTGTTCAGGGAATCATTCATTACTCGAAACAGACGGGGTGATCGCCGTCTC
>Ga0182739_1003725_pt1 | contig 13100 bp, 11 predicted proteins | sample eDN5th30CBELigBY_FD_128873 | JGI IMG/M metagenome (GOLD analysis project Ga0182739, IMG submission 128873) | Enriched backyard soil microbial communities from Emeryville, California, USA - eDNA 5th pass 30_C BE-Lig BY (version 2) (version 2) | ecosystem: Environmental > Terrestrial > Soil >... | reverse complement strand
CGAAAAGCCCTCACAAGCAAAAAAGACCCCAAACCTGAAAACGGCTACGGTGTCCTGAATTATGAGGCAATGGGACCAGAAGAATCAGACCGCTTCGGTGTCCTTTTTATTTGAGGCAACAGGGCCCCCGTGCCGCGATCCCTGGCGCCCCTCTTCCAGAGCCCGTCGCCCCTGCGGCTTCCCATCCGCCGGACGCCCCCGATGCGATTTCCCTTGTCGCTTTTCGTGGTTTGATCCAGATTCGAATATGTCATTTTTGGAGTTCGGCCTGTCTGAGGCAATTATTCACGGGGTGCAATCAATGGGGTACGTTGAACCGTCCCCGATTCAGCTACGCGCATTCCCGGTGGTTCTTTCGGGTCGGGATCTGATCGCTTCGGCCCAGACCGGGACGGGGAAAACCGCCGCTTTTGGTCTTCCGGTCCTTACGCGGCTCAAGGAACACCGCGCGGGACGGCCGCGCTGCCTCGTCCTGGAGCCGACGCGGGAACTCGCCGCCCAGGTCGACACCGCCTTTCGCGATTTCGCCCGCTTCACCGACCTGCGCACCGCCCTTCTCTATGGAGGCGTCGGCTACGGCAAACAGCGTGAAGACCTCAAACGCGGCGTCGATGTCGTCATCGCCACCCCGGGCCGCCTTCTCGACCATGTGGAACAGAAATCGCTCGACCTCTCGGGCATCGAAATCCTGATCCTCGACGAAGTCGACCGGATGCTCGACATGGGCTTCCTCCCGCAGGTCCGCCGGATCGTCGAACGCTGCCCCAAGGAGCGCCAGACCCTCTTTTTCTCCGCCACCATCCCGCCCGAGATCGAAGGGTTGAGCCGCTGGGTGGTCCGCGATCCCGAGATCATCGAAATCGGCGTCCAGAACAATCCCGCCGAGACGATCACCCACGCCCTTTACCCCGTTTCGCGGGACCAGAAGTACGAGCTTCTCACCGCGCTCCTCGAACAGACCCATTACCAGAGCGCCCTGATCTTCTGCCGGACCAAGCAGGGGGCCGATGCCATTGCCGCGCGGCTGGTCAAAGCGAACCACTCCGTCGCCGTGCTCCACTCCAACCGCAACCAGAAGGAGCGCGAGGATGCGCTCGCAGGGTTCAAGTCGGGCAAGTACGAAGTGATGGTGGCGACCGACATCGCCGCGCGCGGCATCGACGTTGCCGGGGTCTCCCACGTCATCAACTACGATGTCCCGCAACATCCGGAGGATTACGTCCACCGGATCGGGCGTACGGGTCGGGCCGAATCGGTCGGCGACGCCTTTACCATCTTCACGGCGGAGGAACTCGACCACGTGGCCGCGATCGAACGCTTCATCGGAGCGAAGATCGACCGCAAAAAGCTCGACGGCTTCCCTTATCTCTACACCGCGCTCTTCGCCTCCGAAGTCCGCGGAGCGCCGCCCCGCGCCGTGCCCCGCCGCCGCACCACCTCAAGCCGCCGGTAGGCCACCTGCAAGGCCCCACCGAAGCCCAACGCGGAGGTCGACCCTCCAGCAGGCAAGCCACGTCGACGGGTTACTGAGGGCGGACCCCCGCGTCCGCCGCCGGGGTTGAGGTCGAGGCGAAACGCCCGTCCGGGCGAAAACCAATGCCTCGATCGCAACCCAATCCAAACCGGATCGAGCTTACGCCTGCCCGGTGCCCCACCGCCGGTGAAGCAGCCGTTCCCACGGCGAGAAGATGATCTTGTCCGCCAGCAGCCCGATGCCGACGATCACCAGCATGATGCCGATCACCTGATTCATCGCGTTAAGCTCCCGCCCGTAATGGAGGAGTTGCCCCAGACCGAACCCGGTCAGGATCGTCACGTAAATTTCCGCAGCCATCAGCGAGCGCCACGCAAAGGCCCACCCCTGCTTCATCCCGCTCACGATGAATGGAGCCGAGGCGGGCAGGATGACATGAGTCCAGGTATAGAGCTGGCGCGCCCCCATCGTCCGCGCCGCACGCGCAAAGATCGGCGGCACATTACGCACCCCGTTATCGGTCGCGATGATGACCGACCAGAGCGTCCCCATCACCACGACAAAGAGCATCGACGCCTCCGTCTGGCCAAACCAGATCATCGCGATCGGCACCCAACAGACGCTCGGCAGCGTTTGCAACCCGAGCGAAAGCACGCCGAGCGTATCCTCCATGAACTTGAAGCGCGCCACCAGCAGGCCGAGCGGCAGCCCGAGAATGATCCCGATGACATACCCGACCAGCAACCGCCGGACGGTCACCGCGATCGCATTCAAAAGCGAGCCGTCCATCACCGCCCCCTGAAGGTAGTCCCAGACCGTCGAAGGAGGTGGCAACTGGTAGGGACTCCAGATCCCGGCCTGCACCAGCAGGTGCCAGACAAGGACGAGAACAGCGAAGAAGGCTACGGAAGAAAGCAGACGTTTCATGTGGGAAAGTTCAGAAAAAGGGAGAGCGTCGTCAGAAAAAAAAGGGAAAAAACTACTCCGACTCCTGCGCGTGGACATACCCTTTGAGGGCGCGCGTGATCTTGGTGGAGTAACCCGCCAGTTCCACGCTGTTGATGTCGCGCGGCCGGGGGAGATCAACGGCAAATTCCTCGCGAATCCGCCCCGGATGAGGTGAAAAGAGGACCACCCGGTTGCCGAGGCAGGCCGCTTCGCGGACGTTGTGGGTGACGAAGATGATCGTCTTCTTGCGTTCGGCCCAGATTTTCTGGATGTCACCGTAAAGGTGCTCGCGGGTGAGGGCGTCGAGCGCGGCAAACGGTTCATCCATCAAGAGGACGCGCGGGTTGGGCGCGAGCGCCCGCGCCAGGGCGACCCGCTGCTTCATCCCGCCGGAAAGCTCGTGGATATTGGCCTCCACAAACTTGTCGAGGCCGACGAGGTGAATGTAAAACTTCGCCACCTCGATCCGCTCCTTGCGGTTGAGGTTCGGCTTGAGCCGCAGGCCGAAAAGGACGTTCCCCAGAACGTCGAGCCACGGAAAAAGCGCCGATTCCTGGAACATCACCATCCGCTCGCGCGCCGGGCCGGTGATCGGCGTCCCGTCCATCAGCGCCTGCCCCTCGTCCGGCTTTTCCAGACCGGCGATGATGTTGAGCAGGGTCGATTTTCCGCAACCGCTCGGACCGACGAGACAGATAAAATCGCCTTCGCCGATCTGAAGCGAAACGCGGTCGAGCGCGTGAACCGTCCCCCGGCTGGTCGTAAACGCCTTGCTGACTTCCTCAATGGAAAGCTTGGCCGGGGTGGCCGCCTTGAGTTCATCTGAAAGTGGGCTCATAGAAAAAAATCGATCAGTTTTTGTTTTCGGCGGGAAGCAGCAGCAGGTTTTCGACCGGCGGCATCCTGGGCAGGAAACCGGCCTCCCGGGCATCCTTGACGAAGGTCTTGAGGCTCCCGATGTTCAGCTTTGAAGTCAGCGTCATGCGCGGCCACGCCATCGCGATGATTTCCGGGTTGATCTTGCTGCGCGTCACCTCCTCCATCTCCGCCACCACGATCCGCTGCGCCTCTTCCGGATTGGCGTTGATCCACTCGGTCAGTTCCGCGTGCGCGGCGACGATCTTGCGGAGCAACTCCGGGTGTGCGCCGGCAAACCTGACGCTGGAGACGAGCACCGTGGTCACCGCCTTCTTTTCATCGACCAGAATCTTGCCGCCCCCTTCGAGTTCCAGCCGGGAAACCCATGGCTCGACCGTCCAGACCCCATCGACACGCCCCGAAGTGAACAGCCCGAGCTGGTCCGCGTTCGCCGTCGGCAACACATGGGCGTCGCCGCCGAGTTGCGTGATCTTGAGCCCCGCCGCCGTCAGCCAGGCCCGGCAGGCAACATCCTGCGTATTGCCAAGCTGCGGGGTCGCGATCTTCTTTCCGCGAAAATCAGCGCCGGTCTTGAGCGTGGAATCCTTCGGCACCACCAGCGCGGCCCCGCCGTCCGCCGCTCCTGCGACGATCCGCACTTCGCTCCCGTCGGAGCGGGCAAAGGCGTTGATCGCCGGGCTCGGGCCGACGTAGGTCACATCAATCGACCGGGCAAAGATCGCCTCCATCGCGCTCGGTCCCGCGTTGTAGACAAACCACTCCACCTTCACGCCCGGCCCGAGCCGCTGCTCGAACCATCCCTTCCCCTGCCGCGAAAAATGGTGCGCCACCAGCGCCTGTGCATGCGTCACGTTGGGAAAATGCCCGATCCGCACCCGCAGCACCCCTTCCTCCACCTTGTCTCCGCCGCCGCTCCAGAAAATGCTGAAGACCAGAAGCGCCACGATGACCACAATGCTTAAAATTTTCATAAAAAGTCCGTTCCGAGGAAAAAAGTTCGATAAAATATCTCGAAAAGCCGGTGAATCGACAGCGGGTTAACTTCGTACCTGGGAAGCATTTCTGTTCTTTCCAACTGGAACGCCGGGAAGGATGAATGCGGCCCATTTTCGGGTCATTTTCTAAACCAGCGGTCCGGAATCAATGCCGGAAATCGGCTTTTTTCGTGTCCTTCGGGTTCTCCGGACCACTCTTTCCGTTTCGGGGAGGGAAACGCCCTCCACTACCGGCACCCCGCCGCGCGGTGTCGCCGCCTCCGCGTCGAGGATCGCCCCGGCATCCTCGCCCTGCGCCCGTTTTCGCCGCGCGGCCTTGCCGGTCAGCGGGCCGTCGTCCACCGGAGGGCGGCTCAAAAGAAAATCAATGAACGGAATCGCGGGCCGGTTGCGCCGGATCTTGCGCAGCGTCATTTCCACGGTATCTGCAAGAGTAAACCGGTCGAGAATGCTCGCGATCGCGTTGCGCACGTCGTGCATCAACATCCGCAGGCCGCAATGCTCCTCGTCCGGGCAGGTACACCGTTCGTAGGCCGTCTGGCTCACGCACGCCACCGGCGCGAGCGGCCCGTCGATGAGGCGGATCACCTGTCCAAAGCGGATCTTCTCCGCCGGCATCAACAGGTAATAGCCGCCGCACTTGCCGCGCTTGCTTTCGATGTACCCCGCCTCCTTGAGCTGCATCAGGATCTGTTCCAGAAACTTGATCGGCAGCCGCTCCTTTTCGGCCAGTTCGCCGATCTGCACCAGCGGACGCCCGAGATCGTTGGCGATCCCGATGTCGATCAAAGCCCGCAGCGCGTATTCACCTCGTTTGGAAAGTTTCACTTCGTAGGGTTCCCTAAAGAAAAAAGCGTAAACCCGCCGAACCGCCGGTGGCAAACTCTTTTAATTCAGTCGGGATTAAAAAACGCGGGGCTCCCGGGCGTGCCCCGCAACCGCCGGAAACCGAAAAAATCCAAATCAGACCTTGCCAAGTTTCCCCTTTCGCGTTACTTGGCTCCCGTTCCGTTTTGTCACGACGGCGCCTCAATTTGTCTTATCCGTTTCATGTTTTCCCGTATTCCCTTTGATAAAGTCAACTGGATCACCAGCAGCTTCCTGATTGGCACCCTTTTTCTGACCCTCACCGCCGTCCCCGCCTACCTCTGGTTTTTCGGCCTCGACTGGTTCCAGATCGCCCTCTTTTTCGTCATGTTCTGCGCGTGTGGTTTCTCCATCACGCTCGGCTACCACCGGCTTTTCTCGCACCTCGCCTTCCAGGCGCACTGGTCGGTCCGGCTCTTTACCGCCATCTTCGGCGCAGGGGCGTTTGAAAACTCGATCTATCTCTGGGCGTGCGAACACCGCGCCCACCACAAGCACGTCGATCACGACGACGACCCCTACAGCATCACCAAGGGGCTCTTTCACGCGCACATCGGCTGGCTCCTCTTCAAGCTCAACCCGGAGCCGCCCTTCACCAACGTCGCCGACCTCAAGAAAGACCCGATCGTCATGTGGCAGCACCGCTACATCCACTACATCGGCACCTTCATCGCCTTTGTCTTCCCCGCCATCATCGGCTACCTCTGGGGCGGCTGGGAGAGCGCGCTCGGCGCGTTCCTGATCGCCGGGGTCGCCCGCGTCGTCATCCTCCAGCATTGCACCTTCTGCATCAACTCCCTCTGCCACTACATCGGCAGCCGCCCCTACTCCTCGCGGTGCAGCGCGCGCGATTCGTGGATCATGGCGCTGGTCACCTTCGGCGAAGGGTATCACAACTACCACCACGAGTTTCAGCACGACTACCGCAACGGCGTGAAGCCGTGGCAGTTTGACCCGACCAAGTGGATCATCTGGACCCTCGCCAAGCTCGGCCTCGCCCGCAAGCTGCGCCGGGTGCCGAGCGACAAGATCGTCCTCTCCGAACTGGCCGAAACCCAGCGCCGGATCGAAAGCAAGCTCAACACCCCCGGTCTTCCCGAAACCGCCCACGCCTACCTCTCGAGCGCCTACGAACAACTTCAGCACGCCGCTCAGGAGTGGACGCGGATGAAGGAGGAAAAGATCGAGATCACCCGCGAAATGCTCCAGGAACTCCGGAACGAAATCCGGCGCGCCTCGGCTGCCCTGCGGGAATTTCACCTCGTCGGGCTCCCGACCGGGGCGTAAGATGGCGCGGTGTTCCCACGCCGCCCTACCCTTCCTACCCTGCTGCTGATCGCGCTTTTTGCAGCGATCCCACTCCCCGCGTCGGCCGACGACGGGTTCGCCTTCCTTGATCCGGACGAACTCGCCACGCTCCGCACGCAATGGAAGAACGGGAAAACGGAGAAAACCGCCCCGCTCCTCGCCAAGGCGGAAAAGGTGCTCAAGGAGCCCATCCCGCTGATCACCGACAAGGAGAAGCCCCCCTCCAGCGGCAACCGGAACGACTACTACAGCATCGGCATCTACTGGTGGCCCAACCCGGTCACCAAGGGCAAGCCGTATCTCCGGCGCGACGGCAGGGTCAACCCCGAGTCGAACCTCTACGACCGTCCGCGCCTGACGTGGTTCGCCCGCAACACCCTCCTGCTCGCCCGCGCCTTCGCCATCACCGGCGACCGGCGCTACGCCGCCAAAGCGCGCGAGGCGGTCAGAAGCTGGCTGATCGACCCCGCCACGCGGATGAACCCGCACTTCCGCTACGCGCAGGCATGGCCGGGGTGGACCGACGGCAGCCCGACCGGCATCATCGAAGGCTCCGCCCTCGCCCAGGCCGCCCCGGACGCCATCACCCTCCTCCATCGGCGCGGGGTTTTAAGTCCCAAGGAATACCAGGCCACCCGCCGGTGGTTTGCCGATCTCGCCGAGTGGCTGGAGAGCGACCCGATGGCCGCCAAGGCAAACGCCCAAAGAAACAATCACGGCTATCACTTCGACGTTCAACGTTGCGCCTACTACGCCTTCCTGGGGGAAAAGGCCAAAGTGCGCGCCATCCTGCAAGCCGTCGGCCCCGACCGCATCGCCCGCCAGATCGAACCCGACGGCAGCCAGCCCGCCGAACTGGAACGGACCAAATCGTTCGACTACTCGTGCTACAGTCTCTCCGCCCTCACGCTCCTCGCCCAACTCGGCGACCGCTTCGGCGTTGATCTCTGGCACTACGAAGCCCCGGGCGGCGGCGGCTCGCTGCGCAAGGCGCTCGACTACCTCATCCCGTACGCGCTGGGGGAAAAGCCGTGGACCCGTGAAACGCTCACCGGCTTCAAGCCCCGCCAGCTCGCCCCCCTCCTGCGCCGCGCCGCCCCTGCCTACCCGGGAGCCGGTTACGGGCAGATCGCACACCGCCTCGAAGCCGCCGCTCCCCGAAGTCCGTAACGGGAGGCGGGCCCCCGGCGACCGCTGGCCCCGACCTCGTTACGCCACCCGCGCGCCCCGGCGTCGCAACAGGCAAAAGAGGAAACCGCCACCCACCGCCATGATCATCCCTACGGAAGGTTCCGGAATGACCATATAGGCGACCCCGTGGGTGCCATCCGCGAGCACGTAGCCGAAAACAATCTCGCCCTTTTCATTGAGCGCGTAGCTGGAAAGGTCAAACGACGTGAGCGTGCTTCCGTTAAACGGGTCCCCGAGGCTGATCAGGTCGATCACTTCCGTACCGGTCCACAGCTTGAGATGGTCGATATAGTTCGGGCCGCCAAGCAGTTCCCGATCGGCAAAAAGAATCTGCCCGGCGTCGTTCATGGAAAGCGAAAAACGTCCTTCGCTCATCAGGTCGACGATCAGCCGGGCCTCTCCCGCGGGGTCGCCCAGTTCCATCGTGTAAAGGCCGCGGTTGGCCTCCCCATCCTCGCCGAAAAAGGCGATCAGCCCGTTGTTGTTCAAGGCGGGCTGAACCCCCTTGCCCGATATCATGCCGGTCACCCCGTTGGAGGGAGTCAAGGCGGACGTTGAATCGGTGGTCCAGTCATACAGGTAGAGCCCTCCCTCCAGAGTGGAAAAGGCGACCTCGCCCTGGTCATTGACGGCCGTCGCGCCCACTCCCGTATAATAGAAACTCCCCGAGGGGATCGCCACGGCCCGCAATTCGTCGTGAACGCTGTCGTAGATGTGGACGCCGTCCTCCCCCCGGTAGGTCATCAGCCCGTTGTTGTTCATTCCAAGGCCACGTTCGAAAACGTAATCTTCGAACTGCTCGTAGAAAACCGGATTGTTTGGCGTGGTCGGGTGGGAGGTGGCCAGCCGCCGATCGCCCGTCTGGTCATCCATCCAGAGAAACCGGTTGGAGTTGTCAATGCCGTACGACCATTGGTTCCAAAGGGGATCGCTTCCGAAAGTCACATTATTAAAGCGGGTGACCACGCCCGGAGTGTCGGTCTGCGCGTAGACCTGATACCACTTGTCTCCGCTTTCCGTGGCATATTGTGCCGAAAAGGCCACCATTCCCTTGTCGTTGATAACCGGACGCAGGGAGATCTGCCGATCCGGAGTCGTGTTCCAGGAGGGGAGAAAATCGGCGCTGCGGGTATCGACCAGCGAACTCAGCCGGGAATCCTGCGCCTCAGCATGCGTGGCCAAGAAGGGTGCCGCGCACCCGAGCAATGCCAAGATCCCCACCCGGAACAGACTCCTTTTGCGGTGGCGATGATGGGGATGACCGGTAGAGCAGAAAGAGACGGGTCGGATACTTTGGCTTTGCATTTCGATGAGGTGTTCGAGGTTTGGAAACAAGGGAAAGAAGCAGAAAGCATTCCTGCCACCCCCATCCGTTGCCGACAATTTGGCAGCGGATGATTGACCCGCCTCCCCTGCGCTGATAGGTTTCGCTCCTTTTCCACGACCCGTTTTCCGATCCGCACCATGAGCAAACCGTACAAAGAGACCCTGAACCTTCCCAAGACAGACTTCCCGATGAAGGCGGATCTCATCAAGCGTGAACCGGCCCGGCTGGAACAATGGGAAGCGCAGGGGCTTTACGAAAAGATCCAGGCCGCCCGCGCGGACGCCCCGCTCTTTGTGCTCCACGACGGCCCGCCGTTTGCCAACGGCGATGTCCACATGGGGACGGCGCTCAACAAGATCCTCAAGGACCTGATCGTCAAATCGAAAACGATGCTCGGCCACCGCGCCCCGTACGTCCCCGGGTGGGACTGCCACGGGTTGCCGATCGAGTTCAAGGTCGTCAAGGAATCGCGCGGCCTTTCACCGCTGGAAGTCCGCGTCAGGTCGGAAGCGTACGCCCGCAAGTATATCGACATCCAGCGGCGGCAGTTCCGGCGGCTCGGCGTGCTGGGCGACTGGCAACACCCCTACCTGACGCTCGCGCCCGGCTACGAGGCGGAGATCATCCGCAGTTTCGCCACCTTTGTGGAGAAGGAGCTCGTCTACCAGAGCAAAAAGCCGGTCTACTGGAGCACCGGCGCGCAGACCGCGCTCGCGGAGGCGGAAGTCGAGTACGCCGACCGGGTCGACCCGGCGATCTTCGTCCGTTTCCCGGTCACCTCCGGTCCGCTGGAAGGAAAAGCCTCCGTCGTCATCTGGACGACCACCCCGTGGACCCTCCCCGCCAACGTCGCCATTGCCCTCCATCCGCACCATCGCTACGTCGCCCGCACCTTTGAACACGCCGAAAGCGGTCGCCGCGAAGTTTTCATCCTCGCCGAAGCGTTGTGCGAAGCCTTCTCCGCCGCCACCGGCTGGCAACCGGTTGAAAACGACCCGTTCCCTGCCTGGAGCGCCGTCGGCAATGAACTCGCAGGGACCACCGCGCGCCACCCGTTCCTCGATCGCGATTCCCTGGTCATCACCGCCGACTACGTGACCCTGGAAAGCGGCACCGGCGCGGTCCATACCGCCCCCGGCCACGGCGCGGACGACTACCTTTCCGGGAGCCGCCTCGGCCTGCCGATCCTCTCGCCGGTCGACGATCGCGGCTGCTTCACCGAAGAGGTCGGTGTGCCGGAGTGGGTTGGAAAGTATGTCTTTGACGCCAACGCCGACATCGTCGCGAGCCTCGCGGCCCTCGGCGCGCTGGTGGGCGAACAGAAGTACACCCACTCCTACCCCCACTGCTGGCGCTCGAAAACGCCGATCGTCTTCCGCGCGGTCGAACAGTTCTTCATCCGGATCGACTCCCTGCGCCAACAGGCGCTCTCCGCCATCGACGGCGTCACCTGGCTCCCGCACTGGGGGCGCAACCGGATCTACGGCACCGTCGAGGCGCGTCCCGACTGGTGCATCTCGCGCCAGCGTTCGTGGGGCGTCCCGCTGCCGGTCTTCTACACGGCGGAAGGGGAGCCGATCCTCGACGCCGCCATCGCCCGCAAGGTGGCCGACCTCGTTGAAACGCACGGGACCAACCTCTGGTTTGAAAAGGACGACGCCTGGTGGGCGGAGTCCGTCGGTCTGCCCGAAGGGAGCACGCGCCGCAACGACACGCTCGATGTCTGGATCGACTCCGGCGTCTCCCACACGGCGGTCTTGAAAAAACACCCCGAGCTGCGCTTCCCCGCCGATGTCTACCTCGAAGCAACCGACCAGCATCGCGGCTGGTTCCAGAGTTCGCTGATGACTTCCATCGGGCTGCACGGCGTGGCTCCGTACCGCACCGTCATCACGCACGGGTTCGTCGTCGACAAGGACGGGCGGAAAATTTCCAAGTCGAGCAGCTACCAGAAGCCGATGGATGCCGAACATTTCGTCGGCAAGTACGGGGCCGACATCGTCCGCCTCTGGGTCTCCAGCGTCCAGTTTACCGACGAAGTGCCCTTTTCCGAGGAAGCCTTCACCCGGCTCGGCGAAGCGTACCGGCTTTTCCGCAACACGCTGCGCATCCTCCTGGCCAACCTGAACGACCTGCCAAAGGAAACCGCCGCGCGCCCGCTGCTCGAAGAACCGGGGTTGACCACGGTCGACCGCTGGGTCCTTTCGCGCCTTCAGGGGGTCATCACCACCTGCCGCGAAGCGTACGACGCCTATGAATTCCGCCGCGTTTTCCAGACGTTGAACCAGTTCTGCGCCGTCGACCTGAGCGCTCTCTACGTCGACATCACCAAGGACAGGATGTATTGCGACGCGGTCGACTCGCCCCGCCGCCGCGCCACCCAGCGCGTCATGCAGGCGGTCTTTGACGCGCTCGCCCGCCTGCTCGCCCCGATCCTCGTCTACACCGCCGACGAAGCGTGGGAATTTGCCGGACATGACCGTTCAGTCCACCTCGAAACCTTCCCGCAAGGGGAACCCGCCTGGCACGACGCCGAACTGGAAACCCGCTTCGACGAACTGCTCCAGCTCCGCTCCGTCATCGGGCAGGCGATCGAACCGGCCCGCAAGGCGAAGACCATCGGCAACGCGCTGGAAGCCGCCATCACCCTCGAGATCGCCGACCCCGCGCTGCTCGCCCGCTGGCAGGGGCGCGAGCGCGAACTGGAGGAACTCTTCATCGTCAGCCACCTCGCGCTCGCCCCCGGGGAAGAGACCCGGGCCACGCTCGTCCGCACGCCCGACCTGAAGTGTGCCCGCTGCTGGCGGCACAAGCCCGATGTCGGCGCGCATGCCGACCACCCGGAACTCTGCGAACGATGTGCAGAAGTAGTGGCCGCCGACCTGGGATAGGTCGCCCGGTTCCGCTCGTCCCGATCATGACCACCCACCCGATCGCCGGTTACCGGAAGCTCTTCGCGCTTGTCACCCTGCCGCTCTTCGTGCTCGACCAGCTCACCAAGTGGGCGGTTTTTTTCACGATCAAGCCCGAAGAGGGGCTGGTGCCGGTGATCCCCGGTTTCTTTTACCTGGTCCACTGGTACAACACCGGCGCGGCCTTCAGCGTCTTTTCCGACAGCAACTGGTTCTTCATCGGCCTCTCCCTGGTGGCGCTCTGCGTCATCATCGTCATGGCCCGGCGCAATCTCTTCGCCGACCGCTCCAGCCGCCTCGGGTGGGCGCTCCTTTTTTCCGGCATCCTCGGCAACGTGACCGACCGGTTCGTCCACGGGGCCGTGCTCGATTTCCTGTTGTTTGACCTCCACGTCCGCTTTGCCAACCCGTGGCCCGCCTTCAACGTGGCGGATTCGTGCATCTGCGTCGCCGCCTTCCTTTTCCTCTGGCAGTCGTTTCGCGACGGGAAGAAGGCGAAGCCGGAAGCGGACGGGGCAGGCGTTCCTTCAGCGAATCGATAACCGGCAGGAGCGCAAAAAAGTCGTCCTCCGTAAAAACGGGCGGCTCTTCGTCGTCAGCCGCGCGGCACGGCTCCTCCGCCTCGGCATAGGCGCGGCGTTGCCCCTCCAACAGCTTGAGCAGCGCGGCAGCCGCCGGCAGGTCGATCGACAAGGCCAGCCGGTCTTCTCCCCCGCCCTTCATGCGCCCCTCCCGCCGCCCGAAAGCGTTTTGCCAACGGTATACAAGCACCAAACCGAGCGTACAGGAGACGCCGCGCGCCTTCCCTTCCATCCTTTGTTCCTCTTCAAGTGACCTCCCTGTTTCTTGTGATCTAAAGTTAACGTCCTTGGGCAGCTATCGGGGTCCATCCGATGCCCGGGCTCAGAGTTTACACTGCCTTTGTACCCGGTTTTGCCTGAGGGGAAGTTTTGGGGCTGGAGAGGCCGCTTTTGGGGCGATTTGGTGCATCTGTACGGTTGACACCTTCCGTGGGCCGCCCCGGCACCTCGCCCCGCGCCTTCATGCCCCGCAACGTTTTTCGATCCACCCCTCTTAATGCCGCCTCTTCCTGCTGCGAAAGGATGGCATAAGGGTTGATGAGCTTGACGAGCAAAAGCCCGATCTGCTCATCGCTCAGATGGTTGTGAACAATCTCCAACACCCTTGCATTAATGCGT
>Ga0182739_1003723_pt1 | contig 13105 bp, 10 predicted proteins | sample eDN5th30CBELigBY_FD_128873 | JGI IMG/M metagenome (GOLD analysis project Ga0182739, IMG submission 128873) | Enriched backyard soil microbial communities from Emeryville, California, USA - eDNA 5th pass 30_C BE-Lig BY (version 2) (version 2) | ecosystem: Environmental > Terrestrial > Soil >... | reverse complement strand
TGCCGTCCACGAACACGTGCACGAACTGCGGCTTGATGTAGCGCAGGATGCGGGTGTAATGGGTGATGAGGAGGGTGCCCATGCTGTTCTTCTCCTGGGCGCGGTTGACGCCCTCGGAGACGACCTTCAGGGCGTCGACGTCGAGGCCGGAGTCGGTCTCGTCGAGGATGGCGAACTTCGGCTTGAAGAGTTCGAGCTGCAGGATCTCGACGCGCTTCTTCTCGCCGCCGGAGAAGCCCTCGTTGACGTTGCGGTTGGCGAACGCCGGGTCGATCTTCAGGTCGGCCATGGCCGTCTTGACGTCCTTGGTCCAGTGGCGCAGGCTCGGGGCCTCCCCGTCGATGGCCGTCTTGGCGGTGCGCAGGAAGTTGGTCATGGTCACGCCCGGGACCTCGACCGGATACTGCATGGCCAGGAACAGGCCGGCGCGGGCACGCTCGTCCACGGACATCTCCAGGACGTCGTCCCCGTCCAGGGTGATGGAGCCGGAGGTGACGGTGTAGCGCGGGTGGCCGGCGATGGTGGAGGCCAGGGTGGACTTGCCGGAGCCGTTGGGGCCCATGATCGCGTGGGTCTCGCCGGTGTTGATGGTCAGCGAAACGCCCTTGAGGATTTCCTTGGTTCCCTGCTCGGTCTCGATGCTGACGTGCAGGTCCTTGATTTCCAGAGTAGACATCGTGTCGGTTCTCTCCTGTGTGCCGGTCCGGGCCGGCATGGTGGTCTGGTGGGGGAAAGGCCAGCGGAACTAGCTGTCCGTGGCGGCGAGCTCGGCCTCGACCGTCTCGTTGAGCCGTTCCTCGAGCTCGGGGATGCCGATCTGCTGGATGACCTCATTGAGGAAGCCACGCACCACAAGGCGGCGGGCCGCCTTTTCCGGGATGCCGCGGGCCATCAGGTAGAAGAGCTGGGTATCGTCGAAGCGGCCCGTGGTGCTCGCGTGGCCGGCGCCGTCGATCAGGCCGGTCTCGATCTCCAGGTTCGGGACCGAATCGGCGCGGGTGCCGTCGGTGAGGACCAGGTTGCGGTTGGCCTCGTAGGAGTCGGTGCCGACGGCGTCCTTGCGGATCAGCACGTCGCCGACCCACACGGTGTGCGCGTCCTGGCCCTGCAGGGCCCCCTTGTAGAGGACGTTGGACTTGCAGCGCGGCTGGGCGTGGTCCACGAAGAGGCGGTGCTCCAGGTGCTGGCCGGCGTCGGCGAAGTAGAGGCCGTACAGCTCGGCCTCCCCGCCCGGGGCGGCGAAGCGGGCGGAGGGGGTCACGCGGACCAGGTCCCCGCCGAAGGAGACGGCGATGTGCTTCAGGTGCGCGTCCTGGCCGATCTTCGCCTGCTGCGAGCTGGCGTGGATGGCGTCGGAGGCCCAGCCCTGCAGGGTGACGAAGGTCAGCGCGGCGCCGTCCCGGACGTCGATCTCGACGTTTTCGGACACGACGGCGGAGCCGACGTGGTCCAGCACGATGACGGCGCGCGAGTTCGGCTCGGCGACGACGACCAGGTGCTGGGCGGAGGCCTCCAGCCCGGTGCCGGTCACCGTGACGGTGACGCGGACGTCCTCGGCGTTGGCCGGGACGGTCACGACGGTGGCGCCGGCGGCGGAGTTCCAGCCGTTGGCGGAGACGCGGTCCTCCGGGATGCCGGCGGAGCCGACGCGGGCGTCGTCCATGCCGACGGTCTCCACGGTCACGCCGGCAGTGGCCTGCACGTCCACGGTCGGGGCGGTGCCGGTCAGGGCGTCCTTGTGAAGCCCGCCGAGGCGCTTGAGCGGGGTAAAGCGCCAGTCCTCCTCGCGGCCGGTCAGCGGCGCGAAGTCCTCGACCCTGTAGCTGGTGGGACGGCCGGCGCGGGAGGAGTCCGGGGTCCGCACGGCCGGGCGGCCGGCGTTGCCTGCGGGGTCGTTCAGCGGGGAGAGGTTTTCGCCCTCCTCGGTGAAGCCGGCAATGGACGGGGCGCCGATGCGCGCCTTCTCGCCCGGGATTGCGGTTGCGGTTTCAGTCATGGCTAACCGACGGATCCTTCCATCTGCAGTTCAATGAGGCGGTTCAGTTCCAGGGCGTACTCCATCGGCAGCTCGCGGGCGATGGGCTCGACGAAGCCGCGCACGATCATGGCCATCGCCTCGTCCTCGGCCAGGCCGCGGGACATCAGGTAGAACAGCTGCTCCTCGCTGACGCGGGAGACGGTCGCCTCGTGGCCCATCGTGACGTCGTCCTCGCGGACGTCGATGTACGGGTAGGTGTCGGAGCGGGAGATGGTGTCCACCAGCAGCGCGTCGCAGACCACCGAGTTCTTGGAGCCCTTGGCGCCCTCGCGGACCTGGACCAGGCCGCGGTAGGCCGAGCGGCCGCCGTTGCGGGCCACGGACTTGGCCACGATCGAGGAGGAGGTGTTCGGCGCGATGTGGACCATCTTGGAGCCGGTGTCCTGGTGCTGGCCCTCGCCGGCGAAGGCGATGGAAAGGGTCTCGCCCTTGGCGTGCTCGCCGACCAGGTAGACGGCCGGGTACTTCATGGTGACCTTGGAGCCGATGTTGCCGTCCACCCATTCCATGGTGGCTCCGGCCTCGCAGACGGCGCGCTTGGTGACCAGGTTGTACACGTTGGTGGACCAGTTCTGGATGGTCGTGTAGCGGACGCGGGCGCCCTTCTTCACGATGATCTCCACCACGGCCGAGTGCAGGGAGTCGGACTGGTAGATCGGGGCGGTGCAGCCTTCGATGTAGTGGACGTAGGAGTCCTCGTCCGCGATGATCAGCGTGCGCTCGAACTGGCCCATGTTTTCCGTGTTGATGCGGAAGTAGGCCTGCAGCGGAATCTCGACGTGGACGCCCTTGGGGACGTACACGAAGGAGCCGCCGGACCACACGGCGGTGTTCAGCGAGGCGAACTTGTTGTCGCCCACCGGGATGACGGTGCCGAAGTACTCCTGGAAGATCTCCGGGTATTCCTTCAGCGCGGTGTCGGTGTCCAGGAAGATGACGCCCTGGGCCTCCAGGTCCTCGCGGATCTGGTGGTAGACGACCTCGGACTCGTACTGCGCCGCCACGCCGGAAACCAGGCGGGAGCGTTCGGCTTCCGGGATGCCCAGCTTCTCGTAGGTGTTGCGGATGTCCTCCGGCAGGTCCTCCCAGGTGGCGGCCTGCTTCTCGGTGGAGCGCACGAAGTACTTGATGTTGTCGAAGTCGATGCCGCTGAGGTCCGGGCCCCAGGTCGGCATCGGCTTGCGCTCGAAGTACTTCAGGCCCTTCAGGCGCAGGTCGAGCATCCATTCGGGCTCGCTCTTCTTCGCGGAGATGTCCCGCACGACGTCCTCGTCGATGCCGCGCTTGGCGTTGGCACCGGCGTCGTTCTTGTCGGCCCAACCGTATTCGTAGTTACCGATGCCATGGAGTTCGGGGTTCTTCTCCAGGATCTCGGCAATCACGCCGGGGTCGGCGGACTCCTGTGCAATCTGATCCGTCATCGCGGCCTCTCCTGCTTGGTGATCTTGACTCGAGTTCTCTTCTCAGCGCGCTGAGGAGCATGGTTGCGGCCCACGGGGATGTGGGTCGTACAGACGTGGCCGCCTCCGGCCAGGGTGGAAAGGCGCCGCACGTCGACGCCGAGAAGGCGGGAAAAGGCCTGGGTTTCCTTCTCGCAGAAGACCGGGAATTCCCGGGCCAGGTCCTGGATGGGGCAGTGCCCCTGGCACAGCTGGACGCTGAGCATGGTGGCGCGGGGAAGGTTGGTCCCCACGGTGCGGGTGGAGCCGACGAACCCGTCGGCGCTCAGCGCGGCCGAGAGCGCCTCGGCGCGGGCGGCCAGCGATTCGCCGGCGGCCTCGACGGCGGGACGGTAGCGCCGTTCCATCGCCTCGAAGCGGCGGGCGGCGAAGGCGTCGACGGCCTCGGGGCCGGCGGCGCGGCCGAGTTCGGCGAGGGCTTCGGTGGCGATGTCCAGGTAGTCGTTGCCGAGCTTGGCCTGGCCTCGGTGGCTGAGCACGTAGCGGCGGGCGGGCCGTCCGGCGCCGGTGGACTGGTTGGCGACAAGCTTCACCTCAACCAGGCCCTGGCGGCTGAGGGCGTCGAGGTGGCGGCGGACCGCGGCGGGCGTGAAGCCGAGCAGTTCGCCGAGCTCCGCGGCGCTGACCGGCCCCTCTTCCAACACCGCGTGCAGCACGCGGTCGCGGGTGCGCTCCTCGTTTTCCGGGAGCCCGGCCGTTGCGCGGACCACGGGGTCCGGCCCGGGCACGGTTTGCTGGGAAGAATACACAACACAATCATGCGCTAATGGCCTCCCTGCCGCTAGTAAGGTCCGGCTTAGTGGACCGGTCCGTGCGCCGGGCGCCCGCCGCGTGTCGCGTAGAATGGTTCGGTGCCCGCAGCCGAACCCAGCCTCGTCGTCGACCGCCTCCGCAAGGACTTCGGTCCCGTCGCCGCCCTTGAAGGGCGCATGGTGCGCGTCCTGAACGGCATCAGCCTCAGCGCCTTCCCGGGCCGGGTCACCACGCTGCTGGGCTCCAACGGCGCGGGCAAGTCCACCACCCTTGCCTGCGCGCAGGGGCTGCTGAAGGCCGACGGCGGGACGGTCCGCCTGCTGGGCGAGGACCCCGCCGCGGCGGGCAGCCGGCTGCGGTCGCGCGTGGGGGTCATGCTCCAGGACGGCGGCCTGCCGCCCTCGGCCAAGCCGATGCAGCTGCTGCGCCACGTCGCCGGGATGTACCGCAATCCGGCCGACGTCGGCGCGCTGGCCGAGCGGCTGGGCATCCACGGCTTCGCCCACACCAGCATCCGGCGGCTCTCCGGCGGCCAGCGCCAGCGCGTCGCCCTGGCCGCGGCCCTGGCCGGAAACCCCGAGGTCGTGTTCCTCGACGAGCCGAGCGCGGGGTTGGACCCGCAGTCGCGCCAGACGGTCTTCGAGCTGATCGGCGAACTCCGCGACCGGGGCCTGTGCATCGTGCTGACCACGCACCTGATGGAGGACGCCCAGCGCCTCTCCGACTACGTCTACATCATCGACGGCGGCGTGAACGTCGCCGAGGGAACCGTCGCCGAGCTGACTGCCCGCGCCTCGGCCGACGCCGACGCGCGCACCCTGGAGTTCTCCGCCCGCCCCCACCTGGAGCCGCCGCTGTGGACGGACGGGCGCTCGATCGTGGAAGTCTCCGCGGGCCGGTACCTGGTGAACGGGCTGCGCACCCCCGCCGACCTGGCGGACCTCGCCGCCTGGTGGCAGCGGCTGGGAGTCTTTCCCGACGCGGTCTCCATGCAGCCGCGCACGCTCGAGGACGTCTTCCTGGAAATCGCCGAAGGAGGCACCCGTGCCTGAGGGCAACGCCGCCCCGCAAGTGGCGCGCATCCTGCGCCACGGCGGGTACGAGACCCGCGCCATGCTGCGCAACGGCGAACAGCTGGTGCTCGCCGTCGTCCTTCCGGTCATGGCCCTGTTCGGGCTGGCCTTCACCGACCTGATCGACGGCGTGGCGGACCGCCGCATCGACGCGGCGGCGCCGGGCGTGCTGGCGCTGTGCGTGATGTCCACCGCGTTCACCGGGCAGGGCATCGCCACCGGCTTCGACCGCCGCTACGGCGTGCTCCGTTTCCTCTCCACCACCCCGCTGGGCCGGGCCGGACTGGTCTTCGGCAAGGCGATCGCCGTGGTGGCCGTGCTGCTGGTGCAGCTGGTGGTGGTCGGCGGCACCGCCCTGGCGATGGGCTGGCGTCCCGTGCCGGCCGGCATCCCGCTGGGGCTGTTCCTGCTGCTGCTCGGGGCCGCCGCCTTCACCGCGCTGGGCCTGTGGATCGCCGGCACGGTCCGCCCGGAGGCGACCCTGGCGATCACCAACCTGGTCTGGGTGCTGCTCGCGGCCGCGGGCGGGATCCTCATCCCCGGCACGCGGCTGCCCGGCGCCATGCAGTCGGTCGTGGACCTGCTGCCGTCGGCGGCGCTGGGCGATGCCCTCCGCGCCGCCCTCATCGAGGGCCGCCTGGACGGGGCGGCCCTTGTCATCCTGCTGGTGTGGGCCCTCCTCGCCGGTTTCGCCGCCACCCGCTGGTTCAAGTGGAACTAGCCCAATTGGAGCTGAACGCATGACCACCGCCACCGCGCCCCTCGCCCGCCTCGGCGACCGCCTGCCGACCCGGATCACTCCCGCGGTCCACCGCCTGGCCGTCGCCTCGCTGGTCTCCGAGATCGCCATCATCATCACCGGCGGGGCGGTCCGCCTGACCAAGTCGGGCCTCGGCTGCGCCGAGTGGCCCAACTGCATGCCCGGGACCATGACCCCCACCGCGGAGATGGGCATCCACGGGCTGATCGAGTTCGGCAACCGCATGCTCACGTTCGTGCTGGCCGCCATCGCCGTGGCCACGCTCGTGGCCCTCTGGAAGGGCCGCAAGGAGCACCGCACCGTATTCGCCGTGGCCACGGCCCTGCTCGCCGGCATTCCGCTGCAGGCCGTCATCGGCGGCATCACGGTGTGGTCCGACCTGAACCCGTGGGTGGTGAGCCTGCACTTCGTGGCCTCGTCGCTGATGGTTTCCCTGGCCACCCTGATGGTGAACCGCACCGGGCGGGTGGTGCGCGGGGAGGCGTCCATCGCCGTTCCCCCGCTGACCGGCACCCAGCGCAGCCTGGGCTGGGCGATCCTGGTCATTTCCGCCGTCGCGATCTACCTCGGCACCATCGTCACCGGCACCGGCCCGCATGCCGGCGACGCCGCCGCCCCGCGCCACGGCTTCGATGCCCTGACGGTCACCCGCCTGCATGCGGTGCCGGTCTACCTGCTGGTCGCCTCAACGGTCCTGGCGCTGTTCCTGGCGTTCCGCTCCCCCACCTCCGCCGGACTGCGCCGGGCGCTGGTGCTGCTGGCCGCCGTCCTGGTCCTGCAGGCGGGCATCGGCTACTGGCAGCACTTCACCGGCCTGCCGGTGGGCCTGGTGCTGGCCCACATGCTCGGAGCGGCGCTGCTGGCGGCCGCCGCCACGAACGTCTGGGACCGCTCGACCGGCCGCTTCCCGCTCTAGCGCGCGGGGCAGGCCCGGCTTCAGCTGAAAATGTCCGCCACGTACCGTCCGTGGCGGCGCTCCACCTCGTCCATCCACGCGTTGGCCTCCGCCTCGGTGGCGCCGGTGGCCTCCCGGTAGATCCGCACGCAGGTGTCCCTCACCCGCGGCGCCATGTGCTTGCCGTCGCCGCAGAGGTAGAAGGTGGCGCCCTGCCGGACCAGGTCCACGACGTCGGCCCGGTCGGCCCAGAGCCGGTCCTGGACGTAGCGCTGCCCGTCCTCGGGGGCGGCGGAGAACGCCGGGCGGATGTCCAGGTTGGCCTCGCCGGCCCACCCGGCCAGTTCGTCGCGGTAGAGGAAGTCGGTGTCCGGGGCGCGGCACCCGAAGAACAGCAGCGATGGCGCCGGTACGGTGCCCTCCGCCTGGGCCTGCAGCGCCCGGTCCTGGATGAAGCCGCGGAACGGGGCCAGTCCGGTCCCGGCGCACACCATCACCAGCGGGGTCTCCAGCGACGCGGGCGGATGGAAGGAGGCGTTGGAGGGCCTGACCGCCACCGCGACCCGCGTGCCCAGCCGCGCCTGGGCCAGGTAGGTCGAGGCGGCGCCCTCGAAGGTCCCGTGGCCGGACCAGGCCGGCTCCCTGACCACCGCGAAGGTCAGCGCCACGTGGTCGGGGCTCCAGCGCGGGGAGGAGGAGATCGAATACCGCCGCGGCGCCAGCGGGGTGAGCATCTGCAGGTACGAGGTGAAGGACAGCAGGCAGGTCGGATAGGCCTCCAGCAGGTCCAGGACGCTGATGCGCTTTTCGAGGATCCCGGCGGCGTGCCGCGCACGGTCCCCGGCGAAGGCGGCCAGTTCCGCGCGGTGCCCGGGATCGCCCGCCACGTCGGCGAGGTGCCCGATCTGCTGCCGGGTCGCGGGGGCGGCGAGATCCACGTAGCTGCTGAGCAGTTCCCCCACCGCCACCGGCGTGCCGGTGGGCAGGAACGTCGACCCGCGCTCCATGGCCAGGACCACCTGGGCGTCGTAGTCGAGCCGGAAGTGGGACAGCGCCCGCTGGAGCAGGCCGCCGGGGTTCAGCGGCAGTACCGCGAGGTAGTCGCCGGTCCGGTAGGTCATTCCGTCCGGCAGCGCGATTTCCACGTGCCGCTTGGAGCGGGCGCCCTTCCGGGTGGTGTCCACCAGCTCCCGGTTCGCCACCACGGTGCCCATGGAGAGCCCGTTCTGGCGCAGCAGCGGATCCCGGATGCTGCCAACGAACTGGACCTCCAGCTGCGGCTGCGCGGCCGGGGCGGCCGTGTCCTGCCCCAGCGCGGCGTCCACGGCGGGCCAGAAGCCGGCGTACCACTCCTCGAAATCCCCGAAGAAGTCGGCCCGGGCGTCCGCCGCCCCGCGCCGGTAGATCCGGGTGGCGCCCGCCTCGGCCAGCCGGGCATCGATCTCCGTGGGCACCGCCTGGTAGGTGCGGGCCCAGTCCCGGTTCCCGTTGCCGAAGACGGCATACCGGACCCCCTCCAGCTCCCCCGCCGCCAGGCCCCGCGCCCAGCCGAGGAACCGGCGCGCGTTGTCCGGCGGCTGGCCCTCGTAGGAGGAGGCCACGATCGCGACGACGCCCTTGGCGGGCAGCCCGGGAGCCGCTTTCCCCGCTGACCCGCCCCCCCGCGCCGCCCCCTGCTACCCCTTCCGCCACGTCTTCCACGACGGAGTCCAGCGGGGCCAGGGTCGGGGTGTAGCCGCGACGGCCGGCGTCGTTGGCGATGCGCTGGGCGAACTCCTTGGAGGTGCCGGCGTTGGAGCCGTAGAGCACCCGGACCGGGAGGCCGTTGGACTGGAGCGGAAGGGAGGACCGCCCGGCCGCCGGGACCGGCGCTGGGACGGCCCGGGCGGTGCCGGACGCGCCCGCATCCGGGGCCGCGGCGGCCCGGATCGGCACGCCGCGCCGCCGCGCATCCCGGATCCGTGCATGGATGTAGAGGCCTTCCGGCTTCATGGTCAGGGTGTGCTTGATTTTCAGCTCGTAGGAAGGGTCCGCCGCAGTGATGTCGAAGCGCTGCAGCAGCTTGGCCAGCATCAGGGTGGCCTCCTGCAGGGCGAACCCGCGGCCGATGCACGAGCGCTGGCCGTTGCCGAAGGGCTTCCACGCGTTCGGCGGGATCGCTACGGCCCGTTCCGGGGAGAACCGGTCCGGATCGAAGAGGTCGGCGTCCTCGCCCCAGGCGGCCCTGTCCCGGTGCAGCTGCGGCAGCAGGACCAGGATCGGCTGCCCGGCGGCCACCCGGTAGCGTCCGCCCAGGGTGGTGTCTTCGTAAGGGGCGACGTTGAACGCCGGGGCCGTGGGCCACAGCCGCAGGGTCTCCTTGAGGATCTGGTCCAGATATCCCAGCCGCGGCAGGTGCTCGAAGCGGATGGCGTCGGCCCCCACCACCTCGTCCACCCGGTCGCGCGCCGCGGCCAGGACCCCGGGGTGGCGCAGCAGCTCGTAGATCGCGAAGGTCAGCAGCCCGCTGGTGGTCTCATGGCCGGCGATCAGGAAGGTGACCATCTGGTTGCGGATGTTCTCCTCGGAGAGCCGTTCGCCCGTGACCGGATCGGCCGCGGTGAGCATGGTGTCCAGGATGTCCTCCTGGCCGGCCGGGCTGGGGTTCCGCCGCCGGTCGCTGATGATCTGGTCGGCGACCTCCAACATGAGGGCGTTGTCCTCCTGGAGCTGGTGGCGGCTGCGCAGCATGATCCGGTTCTGCACGGGGAGCCGGCGGGAACGTTCCCGGGAAGCCAGCAGCGCGCGGACCATGGCCCCGACGAAGGGATGCATCTCCTCGCGGTAGAGGCTGTTGAACCGGTAGCTGAACGAGCACAGGGCGATCGTGTCCAGCGTCAGGCGGGTGACGTTGTCCGAGACGTCGATCCGGGCCTCGGGACCCAGCCGCTCCCACTTGAGCATCAGCTGCTCGGCGATGTCGTCCATGCCGGCGAACATCCGCCGCAGCGCGGCCGGCCCGAAGGCGGGCATCAGGATGCGGTGGGCCTTCTGCCAGTTCGGTTCCTGCGTCTCGGCCGTGAACAGGCCGTCGCCGGCGAACTCGCGCACCTCCCGCAGGGCCGTGCCCAGCACCTTGCCGAAGCGGGTCTCGTCGCACACCTCGTTGACCAGTTCCTGCGAGGAAACGACCACGATGTTGCGGTTGAAGACCTGGATCCGCACGATCGGGCCGTACTCCTCGGCCACCTCGACCATGCTGAGGACTCCCTTGCCGGCGTCGAGGTCCGGGAGGTTGCCCACGAGCGGGCGCGTGGGCGGCTGCGGGATGGGGGTATCGGACTGGGGCATCGCCTCTCCTCAGCGCTCGCGGGCCGCCGCCGGAGGAAGGTGGGTGCAGCCGGCCCCGGGGTTCCATGCCAACCGGCACCCACGATACGCCGGTGCGGGGTGCTGTGGAATGTCGCGGCGCAGGCCCTGCTAGGACTCGAAGCCAAAATCGAGGCGCGTGCAGAAGCGGCCGTCCAGCAGGACGCGATGGCGCTCCGGCGGGCTCTCGAGTCCGTTATAGAAACGGCCGTAGACCACCAGGGCGGCGGCCGCCCTGCGCTTCCAGGCATGCTCGTCCCGCGGTTCCAGGGAGGCGGTGCCCTGCCGGCCGGCGGACGGGCGGCCAAAGGACTCGAACGTGTAGTAGAGGTATTCGTCTCCCGTGACGGGATCCGCGGCGAAGTTGAGCCGCGCCTCGAAGGGCAGGCGCGTTTCGCCCCGGGTCATCAGGAAAGCCTTGACGTGCGGCCTCCGGGCCGTGCCGGTGGGCACCACCGAGGTATCCGATTCGGGGTCGAAGACCCGCTTGCTGCCGTCCCCGGCCACGTCAACCCGGAACATCCACGTCCCCCTCAGGTGCCCGGCAACCGCTGCCGCGACGGTCAGCGCTGGAAGAGCGGCTCCCCGACGAAGGGATCGATCGCCAGGGCGACGAAGACCAGCGTCAGGTAGGTGATGGAGATGTGGAAGACCTTCATGGCCTTCTTGTTCATGTCCTGCGGGGTGTGTTCGCGGCGGGCCTCGCGGTAGAGGACGTGCGATTCGTAGATGAACCAGCCGCCGGACACCGCGGCGATGACGGTGTAGACGATCCCGGCGTAGCCCATCGGGGCCAGCAGCAGCGAGCAGACCACCGTCGCCCAGGCGTAGAGGACCACCTGGACGGACACGGTGCGGGCGTTGGCGATGGCCCCGAGCATCGGGACCTGGGCCGCGGAGTAGTCTTCCGCGTACTTCATGGACAGCGGCCAGTAGTGCGGCGGGGTCCACAGGAAAATGATCAGGAACAGGATGATGGCCGGCCATTCGACCGTGTTGGTCACCGCGGCCCAGGCGATCAGCACCGGCATGCAGCCGGCGATGCCGCCCCAGACGATGTTCTGCGCGGTGCGGCGCTTGAGGATCAGCGTGTAGAGGACCACGTAGAACAGGATCGCGGCCAGGCCCAGGGCGGCGGTCAGCACGTTGGTGCCGGCCCACAGGACGGCGATCGAGGCCACGCCCAGGACCCAGGAGAACACCAGCGCCTCGCGCGGGGTCACCTCGCCGGTCACCAGCGGGCGCCCCTCGGTGCGGTGCATGACCCTGTCGATGTCCCGGTCGAAGTAGCAGTTGAAGGCACCCGAGCTGCCGGCGGCCATGGCGCCGCCGAGCAGCGTCGCGACCATCGTCACCACGTCCGGGAAGCCGCGCTGGGCGAAAATCATCGTCGGCAGGGTGGTGACAAGCAGCAGTTCCACGACACGCGGCTTGGTCAGGGCCAGGTAGGCCTTCGCCTTGCGTCCAACGAAACCGCCCAGGGCTTCTCCGGGCTGGCGCGCCGCGCGGCTCGGAGCCGCGGCAGCACGAACGGTGTTCACTGACATGCCACTCAGTTCTCTGGGGGATTTGGACAGACTGGGTAATCATACCCTTTTACGCGCGGTAGAAAACGGCGCGGTGGGGCGGCCCCGGCCGCGGGTCCACCGGGAACACCCATTACGGGCCCGGCAATAAACGGAAATGCCCGGCCCCACCGGGATAAGGTGGGAACGGATGCGCCGGTGCCCGGCCTCCCCTCCCTGCGGCGGGGCGGACCCCGGGCGGCGCAATCGCATGTACCGGAGCTGGGCCCGGGACATGCATCTAGCTGAATCACACAGAGAGGGACCACACCGTGGCGCCACAGTCAGACGTTCGGGAATTGACATGGACCGAGCTGGACCAGCGGGTGGTCGACACCGCGCGCGTTCTGGCCGCGGATGCCGTTGAGAAGGTCGGCAACGGCCACCCCGGCACCGCTATGAGCCTTGCCCCGGCGGCCTACCTGCTCTTCCAGCAGCACCTGCGCCACGATCCGTCCGACCCGGCCTGGCTGGGCCGGGACCGCTTCATCCTCTCCCCCGGCCATACCTCCCTGACCCTGTACCTGCAGCTGTTCCTCTCCGGCTACGGCCTGGAGCTGGAGGACCTCGAGGCCCTGCGCACCTGGGGCGCCAAGACCCCGGGCCACCCCGAGTACGGCCACACCGCCGGGGTGGAGATCACCACCGGCCCGCTCGGCCAGGGCCTGGCCTCCGCCGTCGGCTTCGCCTACGCGCAGCGGCGCATGCGCGGCCTGCTGGATCCGGACGCTGCGGCCGGCACCAGCCCGTTCGACCACACCGTGTGGGTCATCGCCTCCGACGGCGACCTCCAGGAGGGCGTGACGAGCGAGGCCTCGTCGCTGGCCGGGCACCAGGAGCTGGGCAACCTGGTGGTGGTGTACGACGAGAACCACATCTCCATTGAGGACGACACCGACATCGCCTTCACCGAGGACGTGCTGGCCCGCTACGAGGCCTACGGCTGGCATACCCAGCGCGTGGACTGGACCGAAACCGGCGAGTACGTCGAGGACATGGCGGCGCTGCACGACGCGCTGGTGGCCGCGAAGGCCGAAACCGGGCGCCCGTCCATCATTTCGCTGCGCACCATCATCGGCTGGCCGGCCCCCACCAAGCAGAACACCGGCAAGATCCACGGCTCCGCGCTGGGCGGCACCGAGCTCGCGGCCCTGAAGGAGGCCCTGGGCTTCGACCCGGCCGTGAACTTCGCGATCGACGCCGACGTGCTGGA
>Ga0182739_1003721_pt1 | contig 13106 bp, 11 predicted proteins | sample eDN5th30CBELigBY_FD_128873 | JGI IMG/M metagenome (GOLD analysis project Ga0182739, IMG submission 128873) | Enriched backyard soil microbial communities from Emeryville, California, USA - eDNA 5th pass 30_C BE-Lig BY (version 2) (version 2) | ecosystem: Environmental > Terrestrial > Soil >... | reverse complement strand
TTTCTCACCGGCTGCTGGGAAATGCGAGGTGGGATTCGGAGCGAAGCTTAGGTCGACCGCCGGTTTCATGCGTCGTCGAGACGCGGAAGAGCGGACACCGAGACCGAATTTGCAAAACATTTCAGTCTGGCGCGGGAAGTTCCGGGGTTGCGGGTTCCCGTTAACTCGGGTACAAGGCCCGCACCTGGCGCTGTCGCACGGAGGTCGGCCCCACGGAAGGGATCGGCTTGAGGTTGCGGCGGGGGATCAGGCACTTCGGTTGGAATTGGATCGCGTCGGGGATCGACGAACGGATCTCCATGTCGCCGTTCGATCCCGGGAAGCCTTGGCTTCGCCCAGCGCGGTGTTGACGACCGGCCTGCATATCTGTAATGGGCCGGGGTGCAACCCTTCGACGCGTCTCGACCTCTCAATTATCGGTTCGGGGACAGTTCTCACATGACACGCGGCGTCATGACGGTTCCGCCGGTGCCAAGGAAGGCCCCGGCGGCTCGAGCGACCAGACTCGGGGCGTTCCTCGGGGGTGTCCTCGTCCTTGGCACTCTCGCGCTGATCTGCTTGCCGGCCGGGTCCGTCCTGGCCGCCAAGGAGAATGGACTCCCCGAGGGGCCGATTGCCGAGGTCCGCATCGAGGGCAACGTCTCCATCAGCTCGGAGAAGATCCGGGCCAAGCTCCTCAGCCGGGAAGGGAGCCAGCTCGACCAGGGGCGGATCGACGCCGATCTCCAGTCGCTGCTGGCGACCAAGTGGTTCTCCGAAGTCAACCCTTACTACGACAAGGCCCCCGACGGCAAAGGGTTCATCCTGACCTTCGTGGTCAAGGAACTCCCGGTCCTGACTCACGTCGAGTTCCGGGGGATGAAGAACCTGAAGCTCAAGGACGTCGAGAACACGACCGGGCTCAAGAAAGGGAACCGGGCCGACGCGGCGCGGACGCGGTTGTCGGTCGGGCAGATCCAGCGGCTCTATGCCGAGAAGGGGTACGACGCGGCCGAGGTCTCCCTGATCGAAGGGGGCGAGCCAGGCGATACCCGGGTCGTCATGCAGATCTTCGAGGGGGAGAAGCATCGCGTCAGCCGGATCGACTTCGCCGGCAACGTCTTCGCGAGCGACGCCACGCTGCGGACCAAGATCACGAGTCGGACGTCGATCCTCGGAATCGGCGGCAAGTACAACCGCGAGAACCTCGAAGAGGACGTCAACAAGCTGACCGCGTACTACCAGGACCAGGGGTTCATGGAGGTCAAGGTCAGCCCGGTCAGCCGCTCGGGCGCGAGTCTCGGTGATATGCACATCACCTACGTGATCTCCGAGGGGACCCGGTACACCGTCCGAAACGTCGAGTTCAAGGGGAACAAGAAGCTCACGACCGCCAAGCTCAAGGACGGCTTGACGATGCACTCGGGGAAGCCGATCCTCAGCACCCTGAAAGAGGCGGACCGTAAGACTCTGCTCACGAAATACTATGACATCGGCTGCATCGACGCGGTGGTCCGCCCCGAGCCCAACTTCACCGACAAGCCCGGGGTGGTCGACCTGATCTACGAGATCGACGAAGGGGAGTCGTACGTTGTCGGCGACCTCAAGATCCGAGGCAACGACCGCACCAAGGAGAAGGTGCTCCGCCGCGAGGCGGCGATGGCGGGCCTGCTGCCGGGCGAGGTGCTCAACCTGAACCGGGTGGAGACCTACAAACAGCGCTTGGGGAACACGGGCTACTTCGTGATGGATCCCCAGATGGGCAAGCCGATCGACGTCAAGGTCCTGAATCGGCGCCCGGGCGACAAGCCGTACGGCGACGGGCTGATTCCCGAACTGGGCGACGGGGCCACCGCCCGCATGCAGGACCCCGGTCCCGAACCGCCCGCCCTCCCACCGCCTTTGCTCGCCGATCCCCCGGCCGCCGGCGCGGGGGCCGGGAGCAACCCCGGGCCGTCGGGCCTGGTCCCCTTTGGTGCAGGGGGGGCGTTCGCGCCGGAGCCGGATGTGCCTCCGATCGACGTGCCATCGGCGCCGAACTCGTTCTTTCCGCCACCGCCGGCCGTGCCGCCGCCGGGCGGCGCCTCGGCAACGCCCCCCGTCGGGGCGAACGAGCCGAAGGGGCTCGAGCCGAGCATCCCCGGCATGAACATGACCGACGTCGGGCCCGACCGCCAGGACCCGTTCCCCAACCGGAATTTCGCCGACGTCTTGACCTCGGTTTCCGAGGCGCCCACGGGCCGGTTCATGGCCGGTATCGGGGCCAGCGGGTTTCAGGGGCTCAACGGTAGCCTGACGATCACGGAAAAGAACTTCGACCTGTTCAACCTTCCCCGCAGCTTCGACGACATCACCAGCGGCAAGGCGTTCCGCGGGGCCGGCCAGGACTTCCAGGTCTCGCTCATGGCCGGTACCATGATCAACCGGTTCACCATCAGCTTGCGCGACCCCTATCTGTTCGACCTCCCGATCGGGGCCGGGGCCACGGGCTACCTGTTTCAGCGCGTTTATCCCGACTGGACCGAGACTCGAGGGGGCGGCCGCTTCTCTCTCGGCCGGCAGTTCGGCACCTCGACCTACGCCGACCTGGCGGCCCGGGTCGAGGACGTCAACTTCTACGGCTACCGGACCCCGGCTCCGGCCGACTATCTGGCGGCCACCGGGCACACGACGCTGGTCACGCTCCGCCCGACCTTGCGGTTCGACAACCGCAACTCCCCGTTCCTGCCCAACAAGGGACAGTACCTCGAGTTCGCGTTCGAGCAGGGGTGGGGGACCTTCACCTATCCGAAGGCCGAGGTCGAGGGGCGGACCTACTTCACGACCGGCACTCGCCCCGACGGCTCAGGACCTCGGATCCTCTCGTTCCGCGGCCACTTCGGTGTCACCGGCCGCGACACCCCGGTTTATGAGCGGTTCTTCGCCGGTTATCTCGGCAGTCTTCGCGGCTTCCAGTACCGTGGCGTCGGCCCGCACGTCCTCGGGTCGAATATCGGCGGAACGATGATGGCGATCGGGTCGGTTGAATACATGTTCCCGCTGATCGCCAGCGATGCCCTTCGCCAGGTGATCTTCTCCGACTTCGGAACCGTCGAGAACGGCTTCAACTTCGACAACTTCCGCGCCTCGGTCGGCACCGGCCTCCGGCTGACGCTCCCTCAGTTCGGCCCGCTCCCGATCTCGATCGACCTCGCCTTCCCGGTCGCCAAGGCCCCCGGCGACAAGGTCAACTACTTCAACTTCTCCATCGGCGCTGTCTATTGAGCGGTGTCCGCTGCGTGACGACTCAGCCTGCCTCACCTCGGAACTCACGAGCGCACACGGAACGATCCCTTTGGAGCCTGAGTTTAGGTTGCGGAAAACCCTCTGTCAGGATGTGGTCAACTCACGATCCTCAAGTCTCACGCCACTTTTAGCAAACCGTTGAACATTTCTTCGTAGGGTAGGCTTCAGCCTGCCTGTCCTCGGCCTGTGCTAGAGCGGAAAAACCTCGCGTTGCCAACGATTTGGGCACGAAGACGAGTATTTGGGTTGGCCAGGACAATTTGTTGTCCTGTTGGCACAGCCACATGAAACGTCGCGAATGCCTCGGTTAGAGTCTGTCTCAGAAGGGGCCGTTCTGGTGGGCGTCAACCCCGGGTGGCCGGGGCTAAAGCGCGGCGTGGCCCGGATGCAGACCGCCTTGGCGTCAGGAGTTGCTCCGGGGCACGCTGCGCTTAGCTCCGGCCAGCCGAGGCCCATTGATGGCTCGGCAAAGGCTTCCGGGACAGACTCGAAGACGCGACCGGCCTGGGCCTGGGCGACGACTCCTGTCGCTTCGCGACCGCGGACAACAAGTTGTCCGGGCTAACCAATGAATCTATCTGTGTTCGATGGGTCCAATGCCCTTTCGTTCGGTGCGCAAGACGATCGCAAGCCGCCCTGAATCTTGCAGGGTGGGCACAGCCCACCGGCATTACGCTTGTTCCGAAGCCAATGACCTGGTGGGCCGTGCCCACCCTACAAGATAGCCACCAAGAGCAGACATGCGGGCGGAGACCTGGGACGACTTCGCGGAGGCCAACGTGCTCTGGGGTGAACCGGGTTCGTCAGTAAGTGATCAGGCTGAAGATTTCGGTCGGCTCCAACCCGGCCCGGCCGTTGAGAAAGCTGAGCTCGACGGCGAACGCGCAGGCGACCACCTCGGCGCCGGTTCGGAGCACCAGGTCGCGGCAGGCGCGCATGGTGCCGCCAGTGGCGAGGACATCATCCAGCAACAGCACCTTTCGGCCCGGTCCGAGGGCGTCGCTGTGCATTTCCAGGCGGTCGGTGCCGTACTCGAGCTGGTATTCGAGCGAGACGGTCTGGTAAGGGAGCTTGCCCGGCTTGCGGATCGGCACGAAGCTCACCCCCAGGGCCAGGGCCAGCGGAGCGCCGAAGAGAAAGCCACGGGCCTCGGCGGCGGCCACGGCGTCGACCCCACGCCCCTCGAAGCGGGCCGCGAGCTGCTCGACGACGGCGCGAAAGGCTTTGGGTTCCGCGAGCAGAGGGGTGATGTCCTTGAACAGGATGCCGGGCTTGGGGAAGTCTTGAATATCGCGGATCCAGTCGCGCGGGTCGATTGAGGCCGAATCGGTCATTCCAGGCAGGCTCCCGAGAAAAGGAACAAAGGACGTAGCGTGACGAGGCGGTTGGCATGCGTCTCGTTGCCGCCTATCCTACCGCGCCGAGGATGCGAACCACGCAGTCGTCCGCGTTCGGTCGAGCCGTTTTCCTGGCCCGGGTCCAGCCGACGCGGGACGAAGGCACATCCTTCGAGGTCGACATATCCCCAGGGTCGGCCCTGACCGGCCAGGTCTGATCCCAAGGCCCCGGTCGAAGATCGCGGGCCCCATGCGATCCGGACTCCAGCCGGGGTTCGCGATCGCCGGTGGGGGCGGCGGGACGGGAGCGGACGGACTCAGGGCATGAACGACTCGAGGTCGGTGGCGGCCGATTGCCGGAGGGCGGCGGGGTCGGACGGGGTGTTTTGGCGCCCGGCCTGGTTGGCGTCGGAGGCGGCTTCGGAGGTTAGCGGGAGCTTGACGCCGACGAACTCGGTGCCTCCCCGGATCGTTCCGCCCTGGATCGGGCCGATACCGCCGACGTAGGTGTTCTTGGCGCTCGAGGTGCCCAGGACGGTTCCGGAGCTCCAGACGAACTGGCCGCTGGCGCGGTCGTAAGCGAAGAGGGCGAGCTTGGCCATCCCCTGCTGGTCGCTCTTCTTCATGAGCGGCATCTCGGGGATGGTGCCGGTGGGGATTCCGGTCACCGTCGCGGGGATGGTGGTTTGCGGGATGCCGACCATCAAACTATGTTCGTCGGTCCCGTAGGCGCCCACCCGGGCCTCCACGATCCATTGCGCCTGTTCGGCCTTGGTGCGGAGGAGCACGCCCTGGGTGAGCATGGCCTGGCGCAGGCTGGAGACGACCCAGCCCTGGTCGACAGCCGTGACGTTGGCGGTGTCGAGAAAGACCGGAACCCCGGTGAGCGGCCGGAAGTCGATCTTTTGCAGGGCAGTATCCCAGGCGTTCGTGAGCAGGAGTTGCTCGGTGCCGGTCCGGGGTGTATTGGTCGTCTTGACCGTTCCGCACCCCGAGGCGGCTGCAAGTCCGAGAGCCATGAGTGAGCGAACCAGTCGTTCCGCCCTCCCTGAATTCGTTGACATGGTCTCGTGCCTCGCATGAAACGGAAACCGCCGTGGGACGGTTGCGTTGATGCTCCAAGCCTTCATGTCGGGCCGTGGTGGCCTGACCGGCCTGAGTGGGTCCGATTCGTGATGCCCGCGATGACGCTCTGGGTGGCCGAAGGGTTCGTGGAGTGTGCCCGAGACAAGAGGGGGCATGACTCCGAGGCGTCCCTGGTCATCCGGCTGTTCTTCTGCCGTCTTTCGAGAGTAAGGAGAACGCAGGACAAGAGGTGAAGGGGGAGATGCGAGACGCCCTGCCCGGAAGGCGACCTCAAAACGAGGGCCGGGCCAGGGCGTCGATCAACGATCGAGCTCTGAGATCAACGCTTGACCGGGGCGGCCGGCTTCGCCTCGGCCTTCCGGACGTTGTCGGGGAGGCCGGCCGGAGTCGGGAGGTTCGGCAGCGCGGCCGGGGTCTCAACCTGCCCGTTCGGCTTCTGGATGGCGCTGTTGGGGTCGCTGGTCAGCTTCACCTCGCCGTCGACCTGATGCTCGGGCTCATTCTCTTCGTTGGCGAGCTTGACGTTGCCGGTGAGCTTGTTGTCGATGGCCGCCGCCTTCATCAGCTCGACGAAGGTGTCGTTCATCGCTTCCTTGAGCTTGACCTCATAGATCATGCTGTAAACATTTTTGCGGATGCGCTCGTCCTTGGGGTTGGCGTTCTTGTCCCCTTCGATGAGTCCTTCCCGCTTGAGGATGACCCAGGTCGACTCGGCCACCTGGATCGGGCCGGTGAAGTCGCCGTCCTTGGGCTTGTGGGAGGGATCCTTGTCCTGGGGGTCGCCGTCGACGAGCTGGCGGAACGCGGCGTCGGAGACGGTTTGCGGGTAGGCGTGCCGGGTGATCGGCTCGGCCAGCAAGCCGCCCAACGACCGGCTACCGGCGTCCATCGACCGCTCCTGAGCGAGCTTTTCGAAGCCGGCTGGGTTCTTGCGGAGCTCTTCCCAGATGGCCTGAGCGGTCGGAAGCTTGTCGACCATGATCAGGCGGCAGCGGATCTTCTCGCCGTACTGGGCCTCGAACGAGTCGCGCATGTCGTCGGCGGTGACCTGGACCCGCTTGGAGGAGAGCTTCCTCAGCGCCAGGGCCGGGTAGATGATGTCGCGAGCATACTGAACGGGGCTGATCCCACGCTCCTTGGCGAGGGTCCTCAGCCAGGCTTCGCGTCCGACGTGAGCCACGTTCTGCGCGACGTTCTCGATCTCCTGGTCGATCTCGGTGGCCGTGACCTCCATCTTCTCCTTGCGGAGCGCCTGGTCGATCAGGGTGCGGGCGATCAGGGTGTCGAGGATCTCCTGTCCCTTGCGGGCCACGCACTCGTCCGCCAGTTGCTGGCGTGAGATGACCTGGCCGTTGACCGTGGCGATCGCGTCGGTCGGATTGACCGGGATCGCTTTCATTTCAAGCTTCGGTAATTCCGACTGGCTAAAGGACGCCGGGGGAGCCTGGTCCTTGGCCGCCGGGGCCGCCTCGGCGGACTTCGCCGACTTCGATCGGTTGAAGAGCCCCCCACCAACCTGCTGGGCCATCGCCTCAGAGCTGCCCAGCGCCCCGACCGAGGCCAGGGCGAACAACATCGCTTGGGTCATTCGACCGCGCGTCCATGCGACCATTGCGAACCATCTCCTTCAGCCGAGGGGCCGTGCCGGAAAAGAATCTTTCAAGTTCCGGAACAAATCGGCCGAGACTCTAGGCGCTCGGGACGATTCGGTCAACCTCGATCTTCCCCACCCTGGTCCCAATTCGTTCTGGCCACCTCGCTAGCCCTCCTGCCTTCCCTCCGTTGAGACGCGGCTCGGCTCAGTTTGATAAGATGGTTCCCTCCGGAGGACGGCGTGACGAGGGTGATCTTGCGAACCGGTTCGGGGAGTTGGGAATGCAAAGGCGCGTTGGGGGCTGGGTCATAGGCGGGCTGGTGGCGCTAGCGTTGATGGTGGCGCCGGTGGTCGGTCTGCGAGCGGAAGAGTTCTCGAAGCACGTCGTGGTGTCGCAAGAGGGGCACGCCTCGGATGTCGGCCGCGACGTGCTGAGACGGGGGGGAAACGCCTTCGACGCGGCCGTGGCGACCGCATTCGCGTTGGCGGTCACGCACCCGTCGGCGGGGAACATCGGAGGGGGCGGATTCCTGGTGGCGTATCGGGCGGAGACGCGCGAGGTCCTGACCTTCGACTTCCGCGAGATCGCGCCGAGGGGAGCCGAGCCCAAGATGTATCTGGGCTCGGACGGCCTGCCGGTCCCTCACCATCGGGCCGGCGCCAAGGCGGCGGGGGTACCGGGCACGGTCCGCGGCCTTGCCCTGATCCACGAGCGACTAGGCAAGACTCCCTGGGCGGAACTGGTTCGCCCGGCGGTCGCGCTGGCCCGGGATGGGTTCCCGGTGTCGGAAACCCTCGCCAAGTCTCTCAACCAGCAGCTCTTCTCCAAGGGGCGGCTCGAACCGGGGGGCAAGGACGATCTTGGGACCGGCTCGGATCGCCTTGGGCACTTCCCCGAGTCGGTCGCGGCGTTCGCCAAGGCAGATCGGACCCCCTGGGCGGCGGGGGATCGACTGGTGCAGCCCGACCTGGCCGCGACCCTGGAACGGATCGCCTCGGAAGGCCCTGACGAGTTTTACACCGGGCGAACCGCACAACTGCTGGCACGCTACATGGCAGAACAGGGGGGGCTGGTCACTCTGGAAGACCTGAAGGCGTACCAGGCTCGCGTTCGCAAGCCAACTCACACGACGTTCCGGGGGTTCGACGTTTATGGCATGTCTCCTCCGTCGTCGGGGGGGATCGTGCTCGCCGAGATGCTCAACATCCTCGAACGCTACGACCTGAAAGCCGACGGCCCGCGCTCGCCCCGCACCTTGCATCGTGTGACGGAGGCGATGCGTCGTAGCTATTACACCCGAGCGACCGAGGTGGCCGACCCGGAGTTCGTCGACGTGCCGGTGGCGAAGTTGGTCTCGAAGAGCTATGCCGACGAACTGGCCCAATCGATCACCGAGCAGGCCACTCCGAGCGCCAAGCTGGCGCCGTTCCCGGTCCTTTCGGCCGAGGGGAGCGACACCACTCACCTCTCGACGATGGACTCTGCCGGGAACGCGGCCGCGTTGACCTACACGCTGGAAGAAGGGTACGGCTCCAAGGCGGTGGTGGCGGGGGCGGGCTTCTTGCTCAACAACGAGATGGGAGACTTCAACCTGGTGCCCGGTCGAACCGACTCCAAGGGTCGGATCGGCACGCCGGCCAACCTGATCGCCCCCGGGAAGCGGATGCTGAGTTCGCAGACGCCGACGCTGGTTCTGAAAGACGGCCAGGTCCGGCTCGTGACCGGCTCGCCCGGCGGTCGGACGATACCGAACACCGTGCTCTGGGTCGTGCTCGGCCTGCTGGAGTTCGAGCTCTCGCCAAGAGAGGCGGTTGACGCCGCCCGCACGCACCACGCCTGGTTCCCGGACGTCATCACGTTGGAGGGGACCTCGTGGCCGGAGTCGACCCGCGAGGCGCTGGAGTCGATGGGACATCGCGTGCGCCTGGGGGGGCTTCAGGGCGATGCGCACACCATCGTGGTCGATCCGGCCACCGGCAAAAAGCATGGCATTGCCGACCATCGTCGCGACACGGCCCGCGCTTCGGGTGACTAACGTGGTCGTTCCGTCCCATCCGTTGTCACCGTGAGGAGGCCAGCCGAGGACACCATCTGGGGTCGGCCCGGCCAGTTGAGCAAGCGAGGTCTCGAGTTCCGGACGTGCGTCCGGCGATTCGGGACCTCATGTGTGCGCGGTTGCGCTTGGGTTTGTCGAGCAAGGTTCCGAACCGCGGCGATCATCCCGAAGAATCGAGAAAAATCGCGACGATGGCGGTCGAAAATCGCGATGAATACGTATGAGGGTTAAGGAGAGCGTAGGTTGAGGGGCCTTGGAGTGGCTCAGGTCGAAGTCGACGAATCATGGGACCGGACGATGAACCCAGGTTTGAGTTCGCCAGAGTCAGGCACATTACGGTGTCCGCCGTATGGTGGGAATCCGGCGGCAATGGCCCAGCGTCTGAAGTCGGTGAGCCCGACGATCTTGCTGCGGATCAGCGACGGCACGTTTCACATGCATCGGTCGTTCACGGATTTCGACCAGTCGTTCACGAGCGCGGAGGCGTATGCACGAGCGGGTTATTCGGTGTCGATGATCTCGGCGACAGGACGGTTCCTGATGGGCTTCGATCCTCGTGGCGAGCGGATGGCGGTGTGAGCGTTGCCGCACGATGAGGCGCGAAACGCCCTATCCCCGTCCTCGCCCCAATGCCATCCTTCCGGTGCGTTCGCGACCGCCAAACCCGTGGATAGCCAAGAGCCTACAATCGGTAGGCTCGTTTCTTTTCGCGGCCAGCTTGGCTCACCAGTTCCGCCGTGGCAATTCAACTCCGCCCAAGGCGTGGGTTCCTCAGCTTTTCGAAGACAGATAACCTCAAGTTGTGGTAAATTGTTTCAATCGCTGCGGGTGACGCCGCCCGCGGCGTGATCACCGAATCAAGGCCGGCGTGGCGGAATGGCAGACGCAGAGGACTTAAAATCCTCCGGGGGGTTCCCCCCGTGCGAGTTCGAATCTCGCCGCCGGTACTGAGGGACGGAAGGCGACTTAGACCGACTGTAGCCGTCTAAAGTCCCAATTTGCAAGGCTTTGTGGCCCAAACTCGCGGCCAACTCCGAGCCAACATCACCTGTCCCTATTCCGTCTCTAGCCGACTGTGGGTGACTCTGGCCGTCCCTCGTGGTGGGCAAATAGTGGGCAAAGCCTTCGTTTATGGGTTGAACGCCTGTATGGGCGGTTTTGGGCAAGACCAGGTCGGGAAGCCGATCCATGGCGCCAGCGATGTCGTCGGTTGACGCCTTGGCGTAGATCCCGATCGTCAACGACGGGGTCGAATGCCGGGCCAGGGTCTGGGCGGTCTTGACGGATGCCCCCGAGCTGACGACGTGGCTGATGTAACTCCCCCGAAGGGCGTGAAAGTCGACCACACCGGCCGGGGTCTCGTACGCGATACCGGCGGCCTCCAGGTCCACCCGAAGCATCTCGGCCGTGCGGTCGGGCAGGGGGAGCACGGGCCGCCCCGCCTCTCGCGTGGGTAGCCAGGGGCGAAGCCGGTCGGCAAGGGCAGGGGGGAGAGGCTGGACGGCTTCCTTTCCGTTCTTGGTGTAGGCGCTCGAGACTGTTGCGGTCGGCGGCTGGGCGGCCAAGTCGAACGCCTCGGGCGTCAACGACCGGATCTCTTCGGATCGGAACCCGGTGCCGAGAGCGATCAGGTAGGCCATCGCCCGATCGGGTCCACTCATCCCCATGAGGTCCCGACTGGCAGACGTGGCCAGGATCAGCCGACCGGCTTCGTCCGGAGTCAATACACGACGCTTGCGCCGCCGATCCGACTCGGGATTGCTGGTGGCCAGGTGAGCCAGGGCATGTTCCCGGGCCCGCTTGTCCTTCCAGAGCCAGCGAGAGAACGATTTCACGGCCCGCACGTGGTGATTGACGGTCTCGATGCTCAGGCCTTCTCCTCCGCTACCCACGGGGCGGCGCAGGGTGGCCAGGGCATCGAGCGTCTTCGAGGGCGACAGGTCGGCGATCCGTCGGGCCTTCGCCAGCGTGAGAACCCGCCCGGCCCGGTTGGCCGTGACGCTGGCATGCTTGGTCGATGACCCCTTGTCTTCCAGCGACTTGCGGAAGTCGGCCAGGTGATCGGCCAGCGTCCGCCTCTCGTGGGCCGCATAGGCCAGGTCGCGCGGGTCGATCGTGCCGGATCGGATCTTGGCGGCCTCGGCCTCAGCGGTTCGCGCCATCTCCTCCGTCGCCCGGCGATCCGAGCATCCCGCGGCCTCCCGCTTGACGCCGTCGCCGTCAACCCAGCGGTAATACCAGACCTTCCCACGCTTTCGTAATGATGCCATGGCCCTGCTCCCCCATGCTCGCCTTGCGTCCCGATTCAGTTGCTCTCGGCCTGGCTCTCGATCCACTCCCGGATCGTCTCGGCCTTCCACCGGAGGAGTTTGCCCACGCGAAGGTCGGGCTTAGGCAGCACACCAGCGGCCCGCATTCGTTCGACTTTTCGCCGGCACACCACGAGTGTGGCGGCTATATCGTCGACCCCCAACAGCGGTTCCAGGATGGGCACGCTCGCGGCCAACTTGGTTCGTTCAGCGATCATCGTTACAGGCTCCACTGGTTTTCGAGGCACCACAGACGTCCAGAATTCCGTGCATGTACATCTGTGGACTCCATTGCCTGAATCTACCGGAGCAATCGCGCAACGTCAAGATTCGCATCAAGATTTCAAGATGGACCCCCGAAACCATGGGTTTCCTGGATTTCCATGGTTTCGGGGGGGCGCTCTGCGAAGCGGGACTGCAACGCAAGCCGCATGAGAGGAATCCTTTATGCCATTCAAGGGAGGGTCAGCGGTCTGCAATCGACATCCCGCTTTGGTGGCCGCAACCGGGACAACTTTGACGCTCAGGCGGCCGTTGACTGGACCGCGACCCGTAAGGGGACAACTGAGAATCGGCCGCCCAAGCGAGGTGAGGGCGGCCGGGGACAGAGTCGGTGGCGGCGGGATCAGCGTTGCCGCCAGGCCGGATGGTAGGACTCCCCGCTTTCCGGATCATAGATTCGCGACGTGAGCCACTGACCGGTTTCCGGGTCTCGAGACGACTGGACCCCGGCCGGCTTCTCGGTCCACCATTCCGTCACGGTCTGCAGGTCTCGGCCGTCGACCGCGATCGTGGCGACGAACTGCTTGAACGGCTTGGGCTCGGCACGCTTGGCGGCGGGCTGGGCAAACTCAACAACGGCCGGAATCTCATTGACGTTCTCCGGGGCTGGGGGATTCGACCGGCGGGTGCGTCCGTCCGCCAGGACTGCTCCGTCGCATGCGCCTGGCCGAATCTCCGCTCCGGAAATACCGTCGAATCCATGGCACGGTCTGACGCCGGATGCTCATTTAACCTTGAGAGCGCCTGTTTTCCGCAAAGGCCCTTGTCCGAGACCGTACGAGCGTCCGCCAGCGTGGGGCAGGGTTTTGGTCCGCAGAACGCATCGGCGCTCATTCTCTCCCGCAACGGGGCGTCACATGCTATCGGCAAGAACCAGCGGCGGTTTTCTGGTCGCGACAGGATTGGCCGTTCCAGCAATCACCTACCTTGTCGCACTGAAGGTGCTGGCGCTTGACGCCAGTCTGGGCGGTCCTCCGAATCAGGGCGCGATGGTCCAGGCCGTCTTTTGCGTCGTGGGCTCGTTCATCGTCGGATTCCTGATCGTCGTGAGCGGAGTTTTTCTTCTCGTCCGGTCATACCGGATTCCAGGCCATCGAGAGAGCCAGGACCAGAGTTCACGCGGCGAACTCGATGTCGATGTCACTGAGAGGCCCTGACAAAACCCTCCTGGCATGCG
>Ga0182739_1003720_pt1 | contig 13108 bp, 13 predicted proteins | sample eDN5th30CBELigBY_FD_128873 | JGI IMG/M metagenome (GOLD analysis project Ga0182739, IMG submission 128873) | Enriched backyard soil microbial communities from Emeryville, California, USA - eDNA 5th pass 30_C BE-Lig BY (version 2) (version 2) | ecosystem: Environmental > Terrestrial > Soil >... | reverse complement strand
TGGCCCAATCCTTCGGTGGGCTGCGTGATCGTCCGCGACCGCATGGTGCTGGCCCGAGCGGTGACCGGCAGCGGCGGGCGCCCCCATGCCGAGACCGAGGCGCTGCGCCAGGCCGGCGAAGCCGCCCGTGGTGCCACCGCCTATGTCAGCTTGGAGCCCTGCGCCCATGTCGGCCGCACCCCGCCCTGCGCCGATGCGCTGATCGCCGCCGGCGTGGCCCGGGTGGTGGTGGCCTGCGGCGATCCGGACCCGCGCGTGTCGGGGCGCGGCGTGCGCCGGCTGCGCCAGGCCGGGATCGAGGTCACCGAGGGCGTGCTGGCGGCCGAGGCCGAGCGCGACCATGCCGGCTTCTTCGCCCGGGTCCGGCGTGGCCGGCCGCTCGTGGCCCTCAAGCTCGCGACCTCGCTGGATGGCAGGATCGCTACCGCCACCGGCGAGAGCCAGTGGATCACCGGGCCAGAGGCCCGCGCCTATGGCCATCACCTGCGCGCCACCCACGACGCGATCATGGTCGGCAGCGGCACGGGTCTCGCCGACGACCCGGCGCTGACCTGCCGGCTGCCGGGCCTTGCCGCCCGCTCGCCGGTGCGGGTGGTGCTGGATGCCAGGCTGCGCATCGCCGAGGATGCCACCCTGGTGCGGACCGCCTGGCAGACGCCCACCTGGCTGTTCACCGCACCAGACCACGACCGGGCCAAGGCGCGGACCCTGATCGACCAGGGTGTGCGCATCGAGCAGGTGCCGGCCGCCTCCACCGGCGGAGTGGCACTCGTCCCCGTCTTGGCGCGGCTCGCCGAGCGCGGTATCACCCGCCTGCTCGTCGAAGGAGGTGCCGTGCTTGCGGCCAGCCTGATGCGGGAACATCTGGTGGATCGGCTGCACTTCCTACGCGCCCCGCTCCTGATCGGCGGCGACGGCGTGGCGGGCTTGGCTCCGTTCGGCGTGCGCCGGCTGGCCGATGCCCGCCGCTGGCGGATCATGGCGGAGCGTACCCTGGACGGCGACCGCCTGGTGGAGCTGGATTCACCGGGCAATCTTTGAGGACCTGTCGATGTTCACCGGCATCGTCACCGACATCGGCAAGATCGTCGCCGCCCGGCCAAGCGGATCCGCGGGCGGCGGGGTCGAGCTGACCGTCCAGAGCGGCTTCGATCCGGCCGCTATCCCGCTGGGCGCCTCGATCGCCCATTCCGGCGTCTGCCTGACCGTCACCGAGCGCACCGCCGACGGCTGGAAGGTCCATGCCTCGCCCGAGACCCTGCGGCTCACCACGATCGGTGGCTGGCAGGCGGGAACCCGGATCAACCTCGAGCGCTCGCTGCGCCTAGGGGACGAGCTGGGCGGCCATCTCGTGTTCGGCCATGTCGACGGCCTGGGCACGGTGCAGTCGATCGAGCCCGAGGGCGAGGGCTATCGGCTGCGCTTCACCCTGCCGCCCGAGCTGGCCCCGCTGCTCGCGGTCAAGGGCTCGATCACCGTGGACGGGATCTCGCTGACCGTCACCGAGGTGGACGACCAGAGCTTCGCGGTCGCGATCATCCCGCACAGCTGGACCCACACCACCCTGTCCGATCGTCGGCCAGGCGACCTGGTCAACCTGGAGGCCGACATGCTGGCACGCTACGTCGCCCGCCAGCTCGGGCAGAAGCGATGAGCCCCGACGACCTGTCCAGCTATTCGGACTATCTCGCCTCGATCGACGAGGTGCTGGAAGATGCCCGCAACGGCCGGATGTTCATTCTGGTCGACGACGAGGACCGGGAGAACGAGGGCGACCTGGTCATCCCGGCCCAGTTCTGCGACGCGGTCGCGGTCAACTTCATGGCCAAGCACGGCCGCGGCCTGATCTGCCTGGCGCTGCAGCGCCAGCGCTGCGAGGAGCTGGGCCTGCCGCTGATGGCGCAGGGCAACGAGGCCCGGATCAGCACCGCGTTCACGGTGAGCGTGGAGGCGCGCACCGGGGTGACCACCGGGATCTCCGCAGCCGACCGGGCGCGCACCATCGCGGTCTGCATCGATCCGGCCGCCGACCGGCGCGACCTGGTCGCCCCTGGCCACATCTTCCCGCTGATGGCGCGCGAAGGCGGCGTGCTGGTCCGCACCGGCCATACCGAGGCCGCGGTCGACATCTGCCGGCTGGCCGGCCTCTACCCAGCAGGCGTGATCTGCGAGATCATGAACGACGACGGGACCATGGCCCGCCTGCCGGACCTCGTCGCCTTCGCCCAGCTCCACGGCCTCAAGATCGGCAAGATCGCCGACCTGGTGAGCCACCGCCTGCGTCACGACCGGCTGGTCGAGCGCGACGTGGTGACCAGCTTCGAGAGCCGCTATGGCGGCCAGTGGCGCCTGCAGGTCTACAAGTCGGCGATGGACAAGGTCGAGCACGTGGCCCTGGTCAAGGGCGACGTGCGCACGGGCGAGCCGGTCCTGGTGCGCATGCACTCCGTCCACATCCTGGAGGACCTGTTGGGTGCCGGCGAGAGCGGGCGCGGCGACCAGCTCCACCGGGCGATGGAGCAGATCGGCCGGGCTGGGCGCGGCGTGGTCGTACTCCTGCGCGAGCCCACCCCCAACGCGATCTCCGAGCGGGTCCTGGTCAGCCTCGGCCAGAAGGCCGCGCCGCCGGGCGACCTGCGCGTCTATGGCGTCGGCGCCCAGATCCTGGTGGACCTGGGTGTCCAGGACATGATCCTGCTTTCCAACACCGGCCGTTCGATCATCGCGCTCGACGGATGGGGGCTGCGGGTCGTCGAAACCCGCGCAATCGATTGAGGAACCTTCATGGCCGGCAGCGGCGACCAACTCTCCATCCCCGTGCTGACGCGCGCGCGCATCCTGATCGTGGAGGCGCGCTACCACGCCCACATCAACGACATGCTCCTGGCCGGTGTGCGGCGGATGCTGGAACGCGCCCGGGTCAACCGGGTCGAGCATGTGGTGGTCCCGGGTGCTCTCGAGATCCCGGCGGCGATCGCACTGGCACCCAAGAGCTATGACGGGTTCGTGGCCATCGGCGTGGTGATCCGCGGCGAGACTACCCATTATGACACGGTGGCCTATGAGAGCTCGCGCGGGATCACCGACCTCGCCGTGCGCGAGCAGCGCCTGATCGGCAACGGCATCCTTACCGTGGAGAACGAGCAGCAGGCGATCGTGCGGGCCGATCCGGCCCAGATGGACAAGGGCGGAGGTGCTGCGCTCGCCGCCTTGCACCTGATCGCGTTGCGAGACAGATTCCGAGGATGACCCGCAAGAAGACCAACAAGCCGATCACCAAGCGTCGCGCCGCCCGCTTCGCCGCGATTCAGGCCCTCTACCAGATCGAGCTGATGGGCGCGAAGCCCTCGGCGGTGGCCGCCGAGTTCGACGACCACCGGCTCTCCACCCTGTTCGAGCCGTTCCTGCCCGACGAGCCGGCACCCGAGGTCGACCGCGAGTGGTTCAAGCTCGTGGTGCTGGGCGCTGCCGAGCATGCCGATGCGCTGGACCGGCAGATCGCCCCCCTGCTCAGCAGCGGCTGGACGATCGAGCGGCTGTCGGCGCCGATGCGTGCGCTGCTGCACTGCGCCGGGTTCGAGCTGGCGCACCGCACCGACGTGCCGACCAACGTGGTGGTCGACGAATATGTCGAGCTGGCGTTCGGCTTCTTCGAGGGCGGCGAGCCCGGCTTCGTCAACGCGATCCTGGACCGACTCTCCCGGGTGCTGCGTCCGGCCGGCCCGACCGTCTGAGCCCGGAAGGAGGCTGCCGGATGGCTCTCGGCGAGTTCCAGATGATCGACCGGCTGCTCAAGCCGCTGGCGGCCGGCTGTCCTGGGGCGCTCGGGCTCACCGACGACGCCGCACTGCTGGCGCAGCAGCCCGGCACTCAGCTGGTGCTCGCCAAGGACGCGATCGTCGAGGCCGTGCATTTCCGCAAGGAGGACCCGCCGGGCACGGTGGCGCAGAAGCTCCTGCGCCAGAACCTGTCCGACCTCGCCGCCATGGGTGCGGAGCCCGTGGGCTATCTCACCGCGTTCGGCCTGCGCCGGGACCTCCCCGAGGGCTGGCTGGAAGCCTTCGTCGCTGGCCTGGCAGAGGACCAGGCCCGGTTCGGCATCCATCTGTTGGGTGGCGACACCGTGTCGACGCGGGGCCCGCTGTTCTTCTCGCTGACCGTTCTGGGCCGGGTACCGGCCGGCGCTGCGCTCACCCGGGCCGGTGCCAAGCCGGGCGACCTCGTCTGCGTGTCCGGCACGCTGGGCGACAGTGCCCTGGGCTTGGCCGTCCTGGAAGGCCGGATCGCCGCCCCTGCCGACTCGGCCGCCTATCTCGCCGGCCGCTACCGGGTGCCCGAGCCGCGCCTGGCGCTGGGCCAGGCGTTGCGTGGCCTAGCCAGCGCTTGCCTGGATGTGTCGGACGGCCTCCTGGGCGATCTCGGCCATATCCTGGCGACCTCGGGGTCCGGAGGCGAGCTGGGCGCCCTGGTCCGCGCGGGCGACCTGCCGCTCTCACCGGCCGCCGCCACGCTGCCCGGCGCCTTGGAAGCGGCACTGACCGGGGGCGACGACTACGAGCTCCTGTTCACCTTGCCGCCCCGGCACCGGGACAGGCTCGCGGAGCTGCCCGTGCCGGTCGCGGTGATCGGCGAGATCCGCAGCGGCGGCGGGACCGAGGTGCTGGATTCGGCCGGCGCCCTGCTCACCCTGTCCGGCCGAAGCTGGACCCATTTCTGACGAAGCCTGGCCGTTTCCGACGGCGGCCCGTCAGCTTCAGGCGACGCGCGGCTCGTTCGGCAGGACCGGCGGGCGCTGCAGGGAATGGCCCAGGATGCGCAGGATCGCCTCGGCTTGGTCCCAGGGCAGCGCCTGCTCGACCTGCAGCCAGACCCGGTTGCCGTCATCGGCGAGGTGGCGCAACGTGAAGCCGTGCGCCCTGCGGCCGTTCGGGATGTCCTGCTCCGGCATCGGGATCAGCTCCTCGGGCCCGACCGACAGGGCCGCGGCCAGCCGGTTGAGGATCGCGGGCCCAGGCAGGTTCTTGCCGCGGATATAGCCGCTGACATTGTCGCGGCCGATCCGGGCACGCCTGGCCAGCTCCGACTGGGTCCAGCCCCGCTCGCGCATCACCATCAGCAGACGCTGGGCGAAAGCCGCCTTCATCGCGTCGTCGGCCCGGCCACTGTCACGCCGGACTTCATCAATGCCCATGTCGTACCGTCCATGTCTGAACGATACCAATCTAATTCCACCATAAGTTTAATTCAACCATTCTTATGCACGCACCTGTCTGGATCTTCCGGCAGGTGCGTCCGGCCGGGCACAGGCCGGACCGCCACACCACAAGACAGCCTGGACAGGCGGGAACCTGCCGCTCAAGCTCCGGTTGTCGCCTCATTGCAGAATGGGTGGGCCGCCCTCATGTACAGTGCCACGACCCGGTCGATCGCCGTCTCGGTCGAGCCATTCTTCGTCGAAGACCAGTCCCGCCCCGAGGAACAGCGCTGGGTGTTCGGCTATCGGGTGAGGATCGCCAACCAGGGTGCCGAGCGCGTGCAGCTGCTCGGCCGGCACTGGCGGATCACCGATGCGCGCGGCCGGATGGTCGAGGTGCGCGGTGAAGGTGTGGTCGGCGAGCAGCCGCGCCTGGAGCCGGGTGACACGTTCGAATACACCTCGGGCACCCCGCTCACCACGCCGACCGGGATGATGCTCGGCAGCTATCAGATGGTGAACGACCAGGGCGAGGAGTTCGACGTCCGCATCCCGGCCTTCTCCCTGGACGCGCCGGGCACCACCGCGACACTGCACTGACAGGCCGCCAGACACGGACCGACCTTCCTTCGACCTGTGCACGCTTGCTCGGCAGGTACCCACCGGAACGGGCCGGACGCTGGACCGCGCGCCTGCCACCCCGTCGGGTCTCCGGTTCACCCCTGGTCGAAATCCTCCGTCCCCAGGCTGGTCACGCCGAACAGCTGGAGCGTCGCGACGAACGGCCGGAAGATGAACTCGGAATCGACCGTGATCGCGTCCACCTTGCCGAGATCGATCGACAGCGAGCTCTCGGTCGTTCCATCCAGGGTCAGCTGCACGAGGTCGGCTGCCGCGTCGTTGCCATCGACCCGGCCGTTCCCGTCCGCGTCGAGTTCGCCCAGCCCCAGGTAGGGCCCCGGTCATCCAGGTTCACCTGGAACAGGCGCAGCCGGTCCTCGTCTTGGGTGAAGTCGGCGGCGAGGTCGACGCCGCCCCCCTGGTCGTCGACCAGGAACGGCGAGAAGTCGTCGATAAGGCCACCCGCATCTGGAAGATGTCGCGACCCTCGCCGCCGATCAGCAGGTCATTGCCGCCATGGAACAGGCCGTCGCCTCCAGCAGATCGTCGCCTGCGCTGGCCAGCCAGGCAGGCCCGCTCCGCCGTCGAGCAGATCGTCGCCGGGACTGCCCTCATAGCCGAACCCGGTGCCGAGATCGCCCTGGAGCAGATCGGCGCCGGAGCCGCCGAAGATCCGGTCGTGGCCGATCCCGCCGGTCAGGGTATCGTTGCCGAGATTGCCGTGCAGGACGTCGTCACTGGTCCCGCCGTACAGCGAATCTGCCTCGTTGCCGCCCTGCACGGTATCCGCACCATTCCCACTGAACAGCCAGTGTCGCCGTTGCCGCCCTCGATGAGGTCGCTGCCATCGCCGTAATCCTGCGCCAGGGCCGCGGCCATGCCCGTGTCCTGGCCGAGTGGCGGCCGCCCGGAGGGATGGGCGATATAGTACAGCTCCTCGATCAGGCCGTAGATCCGGTCGTCGCCGTCGCCGCCGACCAGATGATCGGTACCCTGCCCGTCATGCAGTTCGTCGTTCCCCTGCCCGCCCTCGACCACGTCGTCGCCGTTGGCGCCGAACACCCGGTCGTTGCCCAGGCCGGCGAGCACCACGTCGTCACCGACCCTGCCGTAGATCGTGTCCTTGGCACCAGTGCCGGTCAGGCGGTCATTTCAAGTGTACCGAAGAAGACAGGCATCCTCTCCCCGTTCGATTATGTGCTCTGGTGCTAACCGACAACAGGATGTGGCGCAGGCTCGGGCTGCCCAGCACCACGACCAGGATGACGTAGAGGCATTACAGCCGTTCTCCCGCAAGACGTTTTCCGGATACTGATCGTTCATTCGAGAAAAATAGTCATGGAAAGTACCGATACTACTGCAGCGTGCCACCTACTCAATCAGGAAGCGTCAACCGTTGTTCCGCTTAGCCAGGTATGCGGCCACCGGGCGTATCAGTCACTGTCCAGTAGAACGAGCTGTCCCAAAGCATGAAGTATTCGAACATTCCGACGACCGGATGCGGCCGGTGGTCTGCGACAACGTCGCCCGGCACCGGAGCCAGTCCTGATCGTGATTGACGCGCTCTTGATCGCACCGCACCTTCGAGCCTGGGAAGGTGGGCGCGCCTTGCAGGGTCGCGGATACTTCGGCCTGCAGGCCTCATGATGACGGAGAACGTCGATGATTCGATCGCGACTGGCCAGCGGCCTGGGCGGTGCTGCCGCGCTGGCAGCCATGCTCCTGTCCGGCGCACTGCCGGCCCGGTCGGCCGGGCCCGCGCCGGCCCGGGTCCAGGCCACCCAGGCGATCGACGACCTGCCCAACCCGCCGGAACTGCGCAGCAAGGACGGGGTGCTGCGCGCCACCCTCAGGATCAGGCCAGCCGAGATCACCGTGCGCGGCCGCAAGGTCCGCGCCAACGTGGTCAACGGCGGCTACCTGGCGCCGACCCTGCGCATCCGCCCGGGCGACACGATCCAGGTCAAGGCGGTCAACGAGATCGGGCCGTCGCAGGTGAACATCACCCGGCCGCAGCCGACCAACATCCACTTCCACGGCATGGACGTCTCGCCCAGGCGCCCGAACGGCGACAACGTGTTCCTGCGGATCAACCCGGGCCGCGACCTGCGCTACGATGTGGCCGTGCCGCCCGACCATCCGCTGGGCCTGCACTGGTACCACGCCCACGTCCATCACTATGTCGACGACCAGATCGGCTCCGGCATCTCCGGCATGCTGATCGTGGACGGCACGTTCGAGACCCAGTACCCGGAATTGGCCAAGCTGCGCCGGCGGGTCATGGTCCTCAAGGACTTCACCTTCCCCGGCTTCAAGGACGGCGACGCCCGCGCCAAGTCGCTGAACGGCCTGGCCGACCCGCCGATCCGCGCGCGCCCTGGCGAATTCCAGGTCTGGCAGCTGGGCAATCTGGGTGCGGACGCCTTCTTCGACATGCAGCTCGATGGCCACAAGGTCTGGCTGCTCGAGCGCGACGGCAACCTGCTCGCCAAGCCGGTACGGCTCGACCACGTCTTCCTGCCGCCGGGTGCGCGGGCCACGATCGTGGTCGAGGCGGGCAAGGCCGGGCGCTACGCCTTCCGCCACCGCAAGGTCGACACCGGGCCCGCGGGCGACCCCAACCCGGCGGTCCAGCTCGGCACCTTCATCGTCGAGGGCGAGCCCCGGCATGCCAGGCGCTTCCTGAAGCGGCTGAACGAGGGCCCGGCCCGCCCGGGCCTGATCCGGCCCAGCGCCGCCGAGATCGCCGAGCTGAAGGTCGACCGGACCCGCTATGTCGACTTCTCCGAGAGTGCCGACGGCAACACCTTCTTCATCAACAAGAAGACCTACCGGGACGACCGGATCGACACGCTTACCCGGGTGGGCCAGGTCGAGCGCTGGATCGTGCGCAACTTCACCCAGGAATACCACGTCTTCCACCTTCACCAGACGGAGTTCCTGATCAAGCGCTTCTCCGGCGACCCGGACGAGACGCTGGGCGGCGGCCTGCGCGACGTGGTCAACATCCCCTATGCGAAGAACGGCAAGCCCGGCTTCGCCGAGATCATCATCCCGTTCACCAACCCGATCATCGCCGGCGACTTCGTCTATCACTGCCATCTGGTGCAGCATGAGGACGCCGGGATGATGGCCAACATCCGCGTCATGCCCCGCCGCACTGCGGCCGAGCAGGTCTGGGACAAGCTGCGCGACGTCGCCGGCCTCGACCTGCCCTCGCTTTGGCCGACCTCGACCGCCGAGGCCGGCACCTTCGCCGACCTGGACTCCCCCATCTGCCGGAGCGGCGAGACCGTCGAGTAGAACCTGGCTGCTCATCATGGCACCGGCGCCGCTTCCCTGGCCGGGCGGCCGGCGCTGCGCGTCCTACCTCTGCTTCATGGGGTGCGGCCCAGTTCCTTCCACTGCTCCGTGGCAGCGGCGATCTGGGCCTCGGGATGGGCCGAGGTCTCGTCCCGGCCCGCCCGGTCGTAGTGAAGGTAGAGCCGCCCGTCGACGATGACCCAGGCGTCGGGATCGATGGGCACCAGCCGGCCCAGCCCCACGCCTCCGGTGCAGAAGCCGCCGAACTGCGGGGCGTAGCGGTCGGGTTCGCCCGCGAACAGGTCCCGATGCTCGGCACTGGCGAACTGCCACCGTGCATCCTGCCAGGTATAGGCGAATTCGGGCTTGCCCCTGACCAGCCGCCCGTCAGTGAAGTAGGCGACCGTGTCGTAGCCGCGGATGGCGAGGTTGTCGGCGTCCTTGTTGATCCGCTCGCCCGCAGCGGCGGTGGCGGCCGCCAGGAGGATGGCGCAGACGGCGGCGCCCCGGATCCGACGGGTGACGCTCAGGTCGAGGTTCATTGCGGCACCTCCCGCAAACCCTCACTATGTCCATCGCACGTTCTACCCCTTGGCCGCGCGGGACGCTACGGGCCTACCGCCGTCGATGGGACACGGAATGGTGGCTGGACCCGCGGACGCATCACCTGAAGGTGCAGCACACGGCCGTCGGCGCAAGCTGGCCGCGATCCTGAGCGCCGACGCGGCCGGCTTCTCGCGCCAGATGCACGAGGACGAGGCGGGCACGCATCTGCGCCTGCGCTCCAGCCGCGAGATCATCGATCGGCTGGTCATGAATCATGACGGTCGGGTCGTGGGCTCGGCCGGCGACAGCGTCCTGGCCGACTTCCCGAGCGTGGTCGAGGCGCTCCACTGCGCGGTGGACATCCAGCAGGTTCTCCGCCGGCACAACGCTGCGCTCCCACCCGATCAGCGGCTCGAGTTCCGCGTCGGCATCAACCTCGGCGACGTGATCGTCGACGGCGCGGACATCTATGGCGATGGCGTCAACATCGCGGCGCGCCTGCAGCAGCTTGCCGAGCCGGGCGGCATCCTGGTCTCGCAGACAGTCCACAACCATGTCCGCGGCAAGCTCGACTTCGCCTTCGAGCCGCTGGGCAGGCACCGGTTCAAGAACATTCCCGAGCCGATCGCCACGTTCCGCGTGCGCCTGGACGGGTCCGGCGCCCCTTCGCCGGAGCGGCCGAAGCATCCGCTCCTGCGCGCCGGGCCGGCCCGGATCACGACCGCATTGCTGCTGCTCCTGGCCCTGGCCGGCGCCGGCCTCTGGTTTGCCGGCCGAACCTTGGGCGACCGACAGGAGGAGCGTGCCGCGCCTGCCGGTCCAGGCATCATCGCCAGGCCCGTCATCGCGGTCCTGCCGTTCGCCAACCAGAGCGGCGACCCGAGCCAGGAGTATCTGAGCGACGGGATCACCGAGGACCTGATCGCGGCGTTGGGCCGCTTCTCCAGCCTGGGCGTGGTCGGCCGTGGCACGACCTTCAGCTACAAGGATAAGGCCGCCGATCCGGCCCGAATCGAGCGGGAACTGGGTGCCCGCTATGTCGTCGAAGGCAGCGTCCGCCGCGCCGACCAGCGGGTCCGGATCAGCGTCCAGCTCACCGACACGCGCGACGGGCTCCTGCTCTGGTCGGAGCGGTACGAGGAGAACCTGGCCGATGTGTTCGCTGTCCAGGACGCGATCATCCAGCGTCTGGTCGGTACCTTGGCCATGCGGGTAACCAAGGCCGAGCAGGAGCGCGCCCTGGCCAAGCCGCCAGGCGATCTCGCCGCCTATGACTATGTCCTGCGCGGCCACGAGCAGCTGGGGCGGCGCACCCGCAGTGGCAACGCTGAGGCACGCGAGTTCTTTCGCAAGGCCATCGAATTGGATCCGGCTTATGCGACCGCCCAGGCCGGCCTCGGTCGGGCCTATCTCGATGCGGCCTTGTTCGGCTGGACCGAATGGCCGACCAGGGCGCTGCAGAGCGCCAAGGAGTTCGCGGAGAAGGCGGTCGAGCTCGATGACGAGGATGCAGGCGGGCACGCCTTGCTCAGCTGGCTGTACGACTATGAGGGCCGTTTCGACCTCGCGACCGCCGAGATCGACCGGGCCATCGAGCTCAATCCGGGCGATCCGGACGTCCGGGCTCAGCGGGGTTCGATCTACCTCGCCAGCGGCAACCTGGACGATGCGATCCGCGAGTTCGAGGCTGCCCTATCCTTCGATCCGGTCCATGACCCCGCATGGATGGAACTGGGCGTCGTCTACTACGTCGCCGGCCGCCCTCAGGACGCGCTGGGCATCCTGGAGCGCAACATCGGCCGCAGGCCGGACCGGATACTGGCCTGGGCCGTGCTGGCGGCCGCTGCCACGGAACTGGGCCGCACGGCACAGGCGCAGGACGCCACAGCCAGGGTGCTGAGGCTCAATCCCTTCTTCGCATCGGAGGACCTTGCAGCCCTGTATGCGCAGCCGGCCCGCGAGCGATTGATCGCCGGCTTCCATCGAGCTGGCCTTCCCTGACCAGTAGCCAGCGCCCGCGCCGCTGCCGACGCACCGGACCGGCTTCGCCCCTCCAGCGGCGCGCTCCCTCGCGCGTCCTACACGTTCAGCAGCAGGTGCTCGCGCTCCCAGGAAGAGATCACCGACTGGTAGGCGGCATGCTCGGTCTCCTTGACCGCCAGCATCACCTCGACGAACTCCTCGCCTAAGACCTCGCGCATCGTCTTGGATGCCGCCAGCTTCTCCAGCCCCTCGCCCAGCTGGGTGGGGAGCGAGTGGGACAGGCGGTAGGCGCTGCCGGTGATCGGCTTGGTCGGCTCCAGCCCCTGGACCATGCCGAGATAGCCGCAGGCCAGCGACGCGGCGATCGCCAGATAGGGATTGGCGTCGGCACCCGCGATCCGGTTCTCGATCCTCCGCGATTCCGGGGCGCTGGCCGGCACGCGCAGGCCGACCGTGCGGTTCTCGGTACCCCAGTGGACGTTGATCGGCGCGGTCGAGAAGCGGCGCAGCCGCCGGTAGCTGTTCACGTTGGGCGCCAGCAGCGGCATGCATTGCGGCAGGTATTTCTGCAGGCCCGCGATGTGCGCCAGGAACAGGTCGGCATAGCCCTCGTCGCCCTCGGCGAACAGGTTCTGCCCGGTCCGGACGTCCACCACCGACTGGTGGATATGCATGGAAGAGCCTGGCTCCCGCTCCATGGGCTTGGCCATGAAGGTTGCGTAGATGTCGTGCTTCAGCGCGGCATGGCGGAGCGTGCGCTTGAACAGGAACGCCTCGTCGGCGAGGTCCAAGGGATCGCCGTGGGCGAAGTTGATCTCCATCTGGGCGGCGCCCGATTCATGGGTCATGCCGTCCACGTCGATCTCCTGCGCCTCGCACCAAGCGTAGACGTCCTCGAAGATCGGGTCGAACTCATTGAGCGCGTCGATGCCGAAGCTCTGCCGCCCGGTCTCGGGCCGGCGCGAGCGGCCGATCGGCGGCTCCAGCGGATAGTCCGGGTCGGTGTTGATCTTGGTGAGGAAGAATTCCAGCTCCGGCGCCACCACCGGTTTCCAGCCGCGCTCCTGGTAGAGCCCCACCACCCGGCGCAGCACCTGGCGGGCTGCGATCGTCACCGGCTGGCCGTCATGGTGATGAACGTCGCAGATCACCTGCGCGGTCGGCTCGTCGTACCAGGGCACCATGCGCAGGGAATCGTGATCCGGCCGCATCCGCACGTCCCGGTCGGCCGGGTCGATCACGTCCTCTTCCGGATAGTCGCCGGTCACGGTCTGGATGAACACGCTTTCCGGGATGCGCAGCGTGTCGTCTTCCAGCGACTTCAGGAACTTGTAGGCCGGCAGCACCTTGCCCCGGCCGATGCCGTTGATGTCGACGATCAGGCACTCGACCTCGGTGATGTGCCGTTCCTCAAGCCACGCGGCGATATCGACCATGCTGCACCCTGGTTTGCGCCCGGGC
>Ga0182739_1003716_pt1 | contig 13114 bp, 11 predicted proteins | sample eDN5th30CBELigBY_FD_128873 | JGI IMG/M metagenome (GOLD analysis project Ga0182739, IMG submission 128873) | Enriched backyard soil microbial communities from Emeryville, California, USA - eDNA 5th pass 30_C BE-Lig BY (version 2) (version 2) | ecosystem: Environmental > Terrestrial > Soil >... | reverse complement strand
TGCTCGCCCATCTCGGATTGAACAGGCAGACTGCCCGCGCACGGGCGATGGAGCTGCTGACGATGGTCGGCATGACCGATCCGGCGCGGCGCCTGGAGCAGTACCCCCATCATCTGTCCGGCGGCATGCGCCAGCGGGTCATGATCGCGATGGGGCTTGCCTGCAATCCCAAGCTGATCATCGCCGACGAGCCGACCACGGCGCTGGACGTCACCATCCAGGCGCAGATCCTCGAACTCATGCGCGACCTGGCGCGCCGTCTCGACATCGCGATGATCGTCATCACGCACAATCTCGGCATCGTCGCCCGCTATGCCGACGCCGTGAACGTGATGTATGCCGCGCGGCTGGTGGAGCAGGGCGGGGCGGAAGCCATCTTCGGACGATCCTCGCACCCCTATACGGTCGGCCTGATCGAGTCGATTCCGCGGCTCGACCGGCCGCGTCAGGCAAGGCTGGCCACCATCGAGGGCATGCCGCCCGACCTGATGGCGCTGCCCTCGGGCTGCCGGTTCGCACCGCGCTGTCCCCGGCGGATCGAGAAGTGCCAGGAGGATCCGCCGCTGGAGGCCGTCGAGGCCGGTCATCTGGCGGCTTGCTGGCGGGCGGCGGAGCTGTTCGCCGGTGCCGGATCGGCAGGCCCGGCGGCCGCAACCGCCACCTCCCCGCAGCCATTCGCCGACGCTGCCGTGCGTGTATCGGTGCGCGATCTGAAGCGGCATTTCACGGTGTCGGCCGGCCGCCGATGGTTTGGCGGCTCGGCGACGGTCAAGGCGGTCGATGGCGTGAGCTTCGACATCCGCCAGGGCGAGACGCTGGGTCTCGTCGGCGAAAGCGGCTGCGGCAAGAGCACCATCGGGCGGGCGATCCTCAACCTCGACGCGGTGACCGCCGGTTCGATCCTGGTCGACGGGCAGGACATCGCCGACAAGCGGGCCCACGACGTGCGCCGGCGCACCCAGGTCATCTTCCAGGATCCGTTCTCGTCGCTCAATCCGCGCATGAACGTGCGCGAGATCATCGGCGAGGCCCTGGCCGTGTACAGGCTCGAGCCCGACGCGCCGCACATCGAGGCCCGCGTCCAGGAGCTGCTGGGCCAGGTCGGACTGATGTCCTACATGGCCGATCGCTATCCGCACGAGCTGTCCGGCGGGCAGCGCCAGCGCGTCGGCATCGCGCGCGCGCTGGCCCTCAAGCCCAGCATCATCGTCTGCGACGAACCCGTGTCGGCGCTCGACGTCTCGATCCAGGGACAGATCATCAATCTGCTCGACGAGCTGCAGCAGACGCTCGGTCTGACATACCTGTTCATTGCCCACGATCTGGCCGTGGTGCGGCACATCTCGCACCGGGTCGCCGTGATGTATCTCGGCCGGATCATGGAACTGGCCGATCGCGACGAGCTCTACCGCAATCCGCGTCACCCCTACACCCAGCTTCTGCTGGATGCCGCGCCGGTGCCGGATCCGGCGATCGAGCGGCGGCGCCGGCCGCAGGTGGCCAAAGGCGAGCTGCCGTCGCCGATCAACCAGCCCAGGGGATGCGTCTTCTCGACCCGCTGCCCGATGGCCAGTGCCGAATGCAGCGCCGAAGTTCCTCCCTTGCGCGAGATCGCCGGGGGCCACCACGTCGCGTGCATCAAGGTGCAGCCATGCTGACCTACCTCACCAAGCGGGTCTTCATGATGGTGCCGACGCTGCTCGGCGCGGCGGTGCTGATCTTCTTCATGCTGCGCGTGGTTCCAGGCGACGTCGTCGAGGTCAAGCTGCGCGCCGACGGCGGTTCGGCCACGCAGGCCGTGATCGACGCCGAGCGCAGTCGCCTCGGACTCGACAAGCCGCTGCCCGAGCAGTTCGCGACATGGATCGGCGGGCTCGCCAGGCTGGATCCGGGCGAGTCGATGTGGACCGGCAAGCCGGTGGTCGAGGAGATGGGAATCCGGCTGCCCCTGTCGATCCAGGTTGCCGTCATGGGCGCGCTGATCGCCACCCTGTTCGCGGTGCCCATGGGTACGCTGAGCGCGCTCTATCGCGATTCGCCGATCGACTACCTGCTGCGCGTCTGCTCGCTGGCCGGCCTGGCCGTCCCGGCCTTCTGGTTCGGCATGGTGATCATTCTCGTGCTGCTCTGGCTGTTCAACTGGCTGCCGCCCGTGATCTACACGCCGTTCCTCGTCGACCCGGTCGCCAACCTGTCGCAACTGATCTGGCCGGCCCTCGTCGTCGGCACGCGCTACGCGGCGGTCGTGGCGCGCATGGTGCGCTCGTCCGTCATCGAGGTGATGAAGGAAGACTATATCCGTACGGCGCGCGCCAAGGGACTTGCCGAGAAGGTGGTCGTCGTCCGTCATGCGATGAAGAACGCCATGCTGCCGGCGATCACGGTGATCGGGCTGGAATTCGCCTTCCTGATGGGCGGCCTCGTCGTCACCGAGCAGGTCTTCAACCTCAACGGCATCGGCCAGCTCTTCGTTCAGGCGGTCGCGCACCGCGACTTCATCCTGGTGCAGAACATCGTGATGTTCATTGCCGCGGTCTTCGTCGTCACGAATCTCGTGGTCGACCTGCTGTACGCGGCCTTCGACCCGCGCATCCGGTATCGCTAGGCGCCCATGAACTTCGCTACCGCACTGTCCGCCCCGCCGGTCCGCCGCAGGGGAGCCTGGCAAAAGATCATCCGCTTTGCCGTCGCCCAGCCATTGGGAGCGGCAGGGCTGGTGACGGTACTGGTCATGGCGATCGCCGGAGCCCTGGCACCGTACATCGCGCCCTACGATCCCGTGGCGATCAGCTTCGGCGACATGCTTGCACCGCCGAGCTGGGAACATCCTTTCGGCACCGACAATTTCGGCCGCGATATCCTCAGCCGCATCCTGTACGGCGCGCGGACGGCCATCATCATGGGCCTGGTTTCGGCAACGGTCGGCAGCTCGCTCGGCGCCGCCATCGGGCTCGCCTCGGCCTATTTCGGCGGGCTGATCGACCTGTTGATCCAGCGCGTCGTCGACATCTTCCTGTCGCTGCCGATCATCGTCCTCGCGTTGGTCGTCGTCGCCATGCTCGGCCGCAACCTGGTGCTGGGCTTCGACCTCAACCTGATCCTCGCGATCGCCATCCCGGTCGTGCCGAACGTGGCGCGGGTGGTGCGATCTTCGGCGCTGTCGATACGCGAGATGGCGTATGTCGACGCCGCCCGCGTCGCAGGCTACAGCACGCGCCGGATCATCTTCCGCCACATGGCGCCGAACCTGATGGCGCCCTACCTGATCATGCTGACGGCGTTCATTGCCCAGGCCATTCTCCTCGAAGCCTCGCTGTCGTTTCTCGGCCTGGGTGTCACCGAGCCGTCGCCGGCGTGGGGCCTGATGCTTGCCGGCAACGCCGTGGACTTCTACCGCCAGGCACCGTGGATGATCATCTTCCCCGGAGTGGCGATCAGCCTGGCCGTATTTTCCTTCAACCTCCTGGGCGACAGCCTGCGCGATTGGCTCGATCCGAAGTCGCGGCTGAGGTGAGGGCGGTTCATCAATTCCAAGAGCAGTGGGGACGAAGCATGAAAAGATTGTTGGGGTTGGCCCTCGGCGCGTCGGCGTTGGCGCTTCTTGCCGCGGGCGGCGCGATGGCGCAGGACGCCAAACCGGTGCGCGGCGGCGTGCTCAACTACGGCGTCGCCGGCGGACCGCACACGCTCGACTGCCATGGCGCCAACAGCTTCACCGTGCTCCATCACGTCGGCCCGCATTATTCGACGCTGCTGAAGACCGACAACAAGAACTATCCCGATATCATCGGTGACCTGGCCAAGAGCTGGACGATTTCCGACGATCACCTGACCTACACGTTCAAGCTCCACGAGAACGTGAAGTTCCACGATGGAACGACGCTCACGTCGGAGGACGTGCGGGCGAGCTTCGAGCGAATCCTGAACCCGCCTCCCGGCGTGGTCTCGGCCTGGCGTTCGATGTACGGCGACGTGAAGTCAGTCGAGGCGCCGGACAAGGATACGGTCGTGTTCCGGCTGAGCGCGCCGAACTCCGGAATGCTGTCGATCCTCGGCAGTCCCTACGCTTGCATCTATTCGGCGGCCAAGCTGAAGGAAGATCCGCGATACCCCGAGAAGACGGTGATGGGGACGGGACCCTTCCAGTTCGTCGAGCACGTCTCGGGCTCGCATTGGATCGGCAAGCGGTTCGACGGCTATTTCCGGCAAGGCCTGCCCTATCTCGACGGCTTCAAGGCGGTCGCGCTGTCAAGCACCGCGCTGATCAACGCGCTTGCCGGCGGTCAGATCGATGCCGAGTTCCGTGGCGTCGCTCCGGCGGACCGGCAGCGCATCGAGGCCAGCCGCGGCGCCAGCATCCGCTTCGAGGAAGCCGAAGGCATGGGCCTGTTCATGGCCTCGTTCAATACCAGGGTAAAGCCGTTCGACGACATCCGCGTGCGCCGCGCCCTGACCCTCGCGGTCGACCGCTGGGGCGGTATCCAGCCGATGTCCCGCATCTCGACCTTGAAGTACGTCAGCTCCTTCCAGCGTCCCGGCGCGTCGAACGCGCTGCCCAAGGCACAGCTCGAGAAGCTGCCGGGCTTCGGGCGGGACATCAAGGCGGCGCGTACCGAGGCGAAGCGGCTCCTTGCCGAGGCCGGCGTGCCGAACCTGAAATTCACCCTGATCAATCGCGGCCCCGACATGCCGTATGCGCCGTTCGCGCTCTACCTGATCGATCAGTGGCGCCAGATCGGCGTGACGGTCGAGCAGCAGCTCGTCGATACGGCGAACTGGGCGCAGCGGCGCGTCAGCGGCAACTTCAGCGTGATCGTCGACGTCACCGGCGACTGGGGAGAGGATCCCTCCTTCGTCATGGCGCGCTACCTGTCGTCCGATTCGAGCTTCAACAATCCGACCGGCTTCAACGATCACAAGATCGACGAGATGTTCCAGGCCCAGAAGCTCGAGTTCGATCCGGTGAAGCGCAAGCAGCTCGTCAACGCGCTCGAAACCTACATCGTCGAGCAGGTCTTCACGATGCCGGTGTTCCGCACCGTGCGCCTGCTGCCCCTCGCCACCAAGATCAGGAACTATCCGGTCGTGCCGGTCCACAACTGGCTGGGGGACGTCTCGGAAATCTGGATGAGCCCGTAACCATGTCGGAATGCCAATCCCGCCCCGACGTGCGCCGCATGCGGAGCCTGCTGTCGGTTCCCGCCAACCGGCCGGCCTTCTTCGACAAGGGCGCCAGGAGCAACGTCGACGCCCTTTTCCTCGATCTCGAGGACTCGGTCTTTGCCGATCAGAAGCCCGCGGCGCGGCAGGCGGCGCGGGATGCCATCGGCCGCGTCGACTGGCGCGGCAAGCGGCTGCTGGCACGTGTCAACGCCATGGACACCGAATGGGGATTCCGCGATCTCGTCGAGCTCGGCGGCGGCTGTCCGCGGCTCGACGGCTTCATGGTGCCCAAGATCTGCTCGCTCGATGAATTGCGCTTTGTCGAGCAGACGCTCGATGCCCTCGATCGCGAGCGGCCGGAGGATCGGCCGCTGGAGTTGCACATCCTGATCGAGACCGCCGTCGGGGTCGCCCATGTCGAGCAGATCGTCGGGGGCGCCAGGCGCCTCCTCTCGGTGACGTTTGGCGCCGGCGATTTCGCCATGAGCCTCGGCCTCTACGGACGGGCACGCAGCGCGGGCAACAGTGACTACGTCATGCTGACCGGCGAGCGCGGCGCGCAGGCGCGCGAGAGGCACTGGAACGACAGTCATCACTTCGCCATGGCGCGCATCGCCAACGCCTGCCATGCCTTCGGCGTCATCCCGGTCGACGGGCCTTTCGCCGACTTCAACGACCACGAGGGGGCCGACGTCTCCAACCGGCGCGCACGCGCGCTCGGCTACCAGGCAAAATGGACGATTCATCCCGCCCTGATCGACGGCATCAACGCCACGTTCCAGCCGACTGAGGAAGATGTTGCGTGGGCCTTGAAGGTGCAGGCGGCGCTGGAGAAGGCGCGCGCGGCGGGCACTGGCTCCGCCCAGATCGACGGGCGGCTCATCGAGGCGGCAACCCTGAAGACGGTCGATCGTATCCTGTCGCTCACCGGGCGGACCGCAGACGCCGCGGACTAGCGGACCGGACCGGCTCCGCCGACAAACTTTCGAGAAACGCTCAGCTATGAATGCCCAGGAGGGCTCGATGACGCAACCCGGACGGCAGATGACTCTCATCGCCTTCATGCAGGCGCAGAACTGCTCGAACTACGTGGGATCGTGGCGTCATCCGGCATCGATGACCGACTTCCTCGCGCCCGAATACTACCAGCGCATCGCGCGGACGCTCGAAGACGCCAGGTTCGACATGGCATTTTTCGATGACCGTCTGGCGATGCCGGACATCTACGGCAACGACCACCGCGAGACGGTCGCCCATGGCATACGGGCGGTGAAGCTCGATCCCACGGTCGTGCTGATGACCATGGCGGCGGCGACCAGGCATCTGGGACTCGGTGCGACCTATTCCACGACCTACTACGAGCCGTTCCATGTCGCGCGGCTGTACGGGACGCTCGACCTCATGACCGGCGGGCGGGTGGCATGGAATGTCGTCACCTCGCTGAACGATTCGGAAGCCGAGAATTTCGGGTACGAGGAGCATCTCGAGCATGACCTGCGGTATGACCGGGCCGACGAATTCCTCGAGGTCGTGACCGGGCACTGGGATAGCTGGGCCGACGACGCGCTGATCGTCGACAAGGCCACCGGCCGGTTCGCCGATCCCGACAAGGTCCGCAAGCTCGATCACGCGGGAAAGTACTTCAAGTCGAAGGGACCGCTGCCGGTCCCCCGTTCGGCGCAGGGTCATCCCGTGCTGTTGCAGGCAGGGCAGAGCGGGCGCGGCATGGCGTTCGCCGCCCGTTGGGCCGAAGCGGTGTTCGCGAGCTATCCCTCGCTCGAAGCGGGCCGCAAGCTTTACCCCTATCTCAGGTCCGAGATCGAGAAGGGAGGGCGCAACCCGGATCACGTGAAGGTGGCGCCGGCGGTCAAGGTCATCGTTGCCGAGACCGCGAGCCAGGCCGAGGAGCAGCGCGCGCTGATCGCCGCGCAGGCCAGGCCGATCGATGCGCTCGCCTTGCTTTGCGAGGTGCTGAACGTCGACTTTGCCAGGCGCCCGTACGAGGAGCCCTTCTCGGACGAGGAGCTGGCCTCCGTTTCCTGGCATAGCCTGCGCGACAGGGTGATCGCCAGGAGCGGCAAGAAGAATCCGTCGGTTCGCGACTTCGTCGAAGCGTCGGGGCGTGGGACCGTGAACGAAGGGCCGCTCTTCGTGGGCACGCCGAGCCAGGTGGCTGACGAGATGCAGGAATGGTTCGAGACGGCGTGCGACGGCTTCGTCCTCTCGGCGACCAAGGTGCCGGGCAGCTACGAGGATTTCGCGCGTCTGGTGGTGCCCGAACTGCAGCGGCGCGGCCTGTTCCGGCGCGAGTATCCTGGAACGACGCTGCGCGACACGCTGGGTATTCCCCGCCCCAGGCTCAATGCCTGGCGCCGCGTCGCGGACCGGGCCTGATCGCTTTCCCGCGCCCTGTTCATGGCCGACGCGGGACTTCGCCCGGACGAAGCCAGCCGCGGCGGCGGAAGCCGGCTTCGGCAACAGGCGCCGGGCCATGCCGCGACCGTCGCCAGCGGCATCGTCCGGGAGCGGCGGCCGCGGCCCGCGCGGTCGGAGGCTATTCGAGCTTGATGTTCGCTTCCCTGACCAGCTTGGCCCACTTCACCCGCTCGGTCGCCATGAACTCCTTGAGCTGTTCGGGGGAGCCGCCGCCGATCTCGGCATCCTGCGCCTTGAGCAGCTTCTGACCTTCCGGCGACTTCAGGGCCTGCACGGCCTCCGCGTTGAGGCGGGTCACGATCGGCGCGGGGATGCCGGCCGGTCCGACCAGCGCGACCCAGGAGGTGACGCTGTAGGACGGGAAGCCGGCCTCCTTCATCGTCGGTACCTGCGGCAGCGAGGCCGAGCGCGTGTCGCCGGTGACGGCGAGCGCCTTCACCTTGCCGCTCTCGATATAGGGGATGGCGGCGGGAATGTTGATGAACATGCCCTGGACGTGGCCCGCGATCAGGTCGGAGAGGGCGGGCATGGTGCCCTTGTAGGGGACGTGCGTGAGCTTGATGCCGGCCAGCGCGTTGTACATCTCGCCCGACAGGTGCTGCGTCGAGCCGGCGCCCGACGAGGCGTAGTTGATCTTGCCCGGGCTGTCCCTGGCGAGCCTGGTGAATTCCGCCACCGAGTTGGCCGGCACCTTGGGATCGAGGATCAGGACGTTCTGGAACGACGCCACGAGCGCGATCGGCGTGAAGTCCTTGGCCACGTCGTACGGCATCTTGGCATAGAGCGAGGGATTGACCGACAGCGGGCCGACGGCGCTGATCACCAGCGTGTAGCCGTCAGGCGTCGACTTGGCCGCGAGGTCGGTGCCGTTCATGGCGCCGGCGCCCGGCTTGTGGTCGAGGATGACCGGCTGGCCCCAGGCCTTCTCGTAGGCATCGCCGATCAGCCGCGCCAGCGGATCGATCAGCCCACCCGGCGCCGACGGCACGATGATGCGGATGACCTTGTTGGGGAATTCGTTCGCTGCCGCCGGCAGGATGGAGACGGCAGTGGTGGCAATGCTCGCGGCAATTGCGGAGACGAAGATACGGCGTTTCATTGTTCCTCCCGGGGCTCTTGTCATCAGTCGTCGACCCAGCAGACCGCATCTTCGGTGCGGGCCCTGGTGGTGCGATAGCTGTTGGCCGCGTGATCGCGGTCGGCATGGCCGAAGGCGATGCCGCACACGACCTTGCGCTCCTCGCCGATGCCGAAATGGCGGCGGATGAAGCCGGCATGGCGGGCGAGGGCGGCCTGCGGTGTCGTGGCCACGCCATGGGCCTGCGCGGCGAGCAGGAAGAGGCCGACATACGCGCCGCAATCGACCGCGCCATAGGGACCGAGCTCGGCCGGCGTGGTGACGATCGCCACGTGCGGGGCGCCGAACAGGCGGAAATTCTCGAAGCTCTGGCGGGCATAGGCCGCCTTGTCGCCGCGGCCGATCCCGAGTGCATTGTAGAGCTGGAAGCCGGCCTCGCGGCGGCGCGCGAGGTAGATGTCGCGATATTCCTCGGGGAAGGCGAAATCCGAATCGATCCCGGTGTGCGAGGCGGCATGCGCGCTGAGTGCCGCCCGGAATCGCTCCGTGCCGGCGCCTGACGTGATGACGAGCTGCCACGGCTGCACGTTGCACCATGAGGCGGTGCGCTGTGCGAGACCGGCGATGGCTCCGATGGTCGCGCGGTCGACCGGATCTGTGCGATAGGCGCGACAGGTGAAACGGTCTCCCGCCAGGCGGATGAGTGCCGGGAGAGCATCGTCCTGGTCGCTCCGCGGAGCAGTGGCGAGCGTCAAGCGGTGTCCTCCAGAAAATGAATTATGATTCATTTCTCACTATCACTTGACAATTTTTCAGGCAAGATGAAACACTTTGGTGCAACGAGAAATAACGGATCGGGGAAATGCAGCGGGTCGATGTCACCACGCTCGAGCAGCTCGAGGTGCCACAGCATCTCGGTACCGTCGTGTTCGAGCCACGACTCGAATCCGTCAAGAAGCTGGCCTATGGCGTCGAGGACGAGACGGGCTGGCTGGTCGGCGATCCCGCCGACGGGCTCGTCCACCCGGTCTTCCTCTCCAGCTACCTGTGGTGGCCGCAGGGTTTCTATATCCAGGAGCCCGGCGCGATCGGCCACTTCCAGATGTTCCGCGAGAAATACGAGGCGCTGCTGGGCTATCCCTCGCACCTCCACGCCAAGACCTCGGCGACGTTCTTCAATCCGTTCCGCCTCGGCGGCAAGCTGGTCGCCGATGTCTCGATCTCGGAGAAGTACGTCAAGCGCGGCAAGGATTTCGTCGTCGTGCAGGCGATGTTCACCGACGGCGAGGGCATGCCGATCGCGCGGTACGACCATACGGTGATGACGCGCTCGCATGTCGAGCTGAGGCCGCTGTCGTGAGCTGGCAGCATTTCGCCGCGCCGCCCGCCGCCGCCGGCATCGCGGTCGGCTTCAGGCTGCCGACGCGCGCCATCCGGATGTCGAACGTCAAGGCGCGCCTGTTCTCCCTGCCCAAGGAGAGCTTCCACACGCACGACACCATGGCGCGCGCACTCGGCCTGAAGGTCTCGGTGCCGCAGGGCCTGATGTGCTTCGGCTACCTGTCGCAGCTCTGCACGGAATTCTTCGGCCCGGGCTGGGTGCGCGGCGGCACCTTCAACATCGTCTTCGCCCGCATGCTGCAGCGCGACGACCTGCTCACGGTGGGCGGCGCCGTCGCGGCGATCGAGTCCGAGGCCGGGAAGGCGGGTGCGAAAGTGACGCTCGACATCTGGGTCGACAACGATCGCGGCGAACGGGTGACGCTGGGGACCGCCACGGGAATGCTCGCGTGAGCGTCGCGCCGGCGACGGTGCCGGAGGACTTCCGCCCCATTCCCGACCTCGTCGTCGCCCATGCGTCGGGCCAGGGCGGCAAGGTCGCGGTGAAATGCGGCGGCGCCTCGGTGACGTGGCGGCAGTTCGGCGGTCGCGTCGAGCGGGTGGCCGCGCGGCTCGCGGCGCTCGGCGTCGGCAAGGGCAGCAAGGTCGGCCTGCTGGCCGCGAACTCGATCGCCTATCTCGAGATCATGATGGGCGTGGTGCGCGCCGGCGCCTGCATCGTGCCGCTCTCGACCATGGCTTCTGCCTCCGCGCTCGAGGGGATGATCGCCGACAGCGGAGTTCGGCTGCTGTTCGCCGACGCGCCGCACCGGGAAGTCGTCGACCGGCTGGCCGCCGGCGCGGCGGTGCTCGATCGCGGCATCGTCGCCATCGACTTCGAGGCCGATGGCTGGACGGGCTACGAGGCATGGCTCGGCGCCGGGGCGGCGGAGGCCGCTCCGGCGGCGCTGCCGGCCATCGCGCCCGGCGATCCGTTCAACATCTTCTACAGCTCGGGAACGACCGGCCTGCCCAAGGGCATCGTGCATTCCCATCTCGCGCGCTGGGCGATGGTGCCGCGTTTCCGGTCGTTCGACTATTCCGGCGAGTCGACGCTCCTGGTGGCGACGCCGATCTACAGCAACCTCACCATCGGCGGCCTGTTCCCCACGCTGGCGATGGGCGGCACCGTGGTCATCCTGCCCAAGTTCGACACCGGCGCGTTCCTTGCGCTGGCCGAGGCCGAGCGGGTCACCCACGCGATGCTGGTGCCGATCCAGATCCAGCGCCTGCTGGCCGATCCCTCGTTCGACCGCTTCGATCTTTCCGCCTTCCGCGCCGTATTCAGCGGCGGCGCGCCGCTGCACGCCGAGACCAAGCGCGCCTGCATCGCGCGATGGCCGGGGCGCCTGATCGAGCTCTACGGATTGACCGAAGGCGGGGCGAGCTGCGTGCTCGACGCCAGGGCCTTTCCCGACAAGCTGCACACGGTGGGCCGTCCCGGCGCGGTCGTCGATCTACGCTTCATCGACGAGGAGGGACGCGAGGTGCCGCGCGGGGAGACCGGCGAGATCGTCGGCCGCACGCCGATCGGCATGATGGAGGGCTACCACAACAAGCCCGATCTCACCGAGGTGCTGCGCTGGCGCAGTGCGGACGGCCATCTCTTCTATCGCACCGGCGATATCGGGCGGCTCGATGCCGACGGCTTCCTCACCCTGTTCGACCGCAAGAAGGACATGATCATCTCGGGCGGTGTCAACGTGTTCGCCGTCGACGTCGAGGCCGCTCTGCGCGCGCATGCCGATGTCTTCGATGCCGCGGTGGTGGGCGTGCCGAGCGCGCGATGGGGCGAATCGCCGTACGGCTTCGTCGTGCTGCGGCCGGGCGCGACGGTCGCGGCCGATGCGCTGGCCGAATGGGCGAATGCGCGGCTCGGTCCGCCCCAGCGCCTGTGCGGGCTGCGCCTGCTCGACGAGCTGCCGCGCAATGCCGCCGGCAAGGTGCTCAAGCGCGCGCTCAAGGAAGAATTCAGCATCGGAGGAACGGCAGCGTGACGGCACAGGATACCGGGACGGCACCCTTCGCACCGTGGCTCGCGCTGCCGGCCGGCTTCGCGTTCCCCGATATCGTCTTCACCGTCGACGCGGAGCGTCAGGCGCGCGATCACCGGATGCTCGACATCGGCGACGACCTGTTCGGTCGGGCGCTCAACGCCGGCGTCCTGACCGACGTGATCAGCCGCTCGGTCCATGCCGCCAACCTGCCGATCGACGGCCGCGTGCTGCTCGAGATGGAAGTGGTGCAGCGCGCGGAGCTGCGCCTGGACCAGAAGCTGGTCTCCCGCGGACGCATCGATTCGCTGGTGCCGGCGGCGCGCGGGCATCGGCTCAGCTGTTCCTACGACATCCAGGACGAGGGCGAACCGCCCGGGCCGGGGCAGGTCCGCCTGCGCAGCACGCTGCTGCTGCTCGATGCCGACACGCCGCGCTCGCCGTCGAAGCCGAAGGCGGCCGCGGACGTGCGCGACGGCTTCACCCGGCTGGCCGCCTGCACCATGACGCCGGACAAGGTGAAGGCCTATTGCGCGGAGATCGGCAATCTCATCCATCTCGACGAGGCGTATGCGCAGGCACGCGGCTACCGCGCGCCGGTCGCGCCGCGGCTGCTCGACCTGACGCTCATCGTCGCCGCCCTGAAGAAGCGCCACGGCCGGTCGTCGTCGCCCTTCGCCTTCTCGACGACCCTGCACGTGCGCCGTCCGCTGTTCTGGGACGAGGTGCTGGAGCTCTGGCTGAAGGAAGCGCCCGGCGCGCTCGACTTCCGCCTCGTCACCGCGGAAGGCCGCCTGACCAGCGAAGCCACCGCGACGCTGTAGGCCTGGCGCATGGGACCTTTGGCCGGCCTGAAGGTCGTGGAATTCGCCGGCATCGGCCCCGCCCCGATGTGCGCCATGCTGCTGGCCGATCTCGGCGCGACGGTCCTGCGCGTCGATCGCACCGCGCCGAGCGGCCTGGGGCTGGCGCGGCCGCTGAAATACGACCTGCTGTTGCGTAACCGCCGCTCGATCGCGCTCGACCTCAAGAAGCCCGAGGCCGTCGACCTGGCGCTGCGCCT
>Ga0182739_1003715_pt1 | contig 13114 bp, 9 predicted proteins | sample eDN5th30CBELigBY_FD_128873 | JGI IMG/M metagenome (GOLD analysis project Ga0182739, IMG submission 128873) | Enriched backyard soil microbial communities from Emeryville, California, USA - eDNA 5th pass 30_C BE-Lig BY (version 2) (version 2) | ecosystem: Environmental > Terrestrial > Soil >... | reverse complement strand
CGTTCGCGACCATCATCGATATTGTGCTCAAAGGCACGGCGAATTGTACATTAACCTTCGGCAAGCACTGGATTGCCCATGGCCAACCGGCCAGTATCTTGAACATTGTTACGACCTATGCGTTTACCGGTTCGGCTTATGTGGTGCCGTCGGCTGCGGCCAAAGGCGGCGTATTGGCATTGACACGCTCACTGGCTGTCGAATGGGGGAAGTACGGCATCCGCAATAATGCCATTGCCCCGGGGCCATTTCCCACCAAGGGAGCGTGGGAAAGGTTGTTGCCAGGCGACCTCGCGGAACAATTCGATTTCAAAAAGCGTGTGCCGCTTAAGCGCGTGGGCGACCATCAGGAGCTGGCCAACCTGGCTGCATTCCTACTCTCCGATTTTGCCGGGTACATTAATGGTGAGGTTGTAACCATAGATGGCGGCGAATGGCTGCAAGGAGCCGGGCAGTTCAGTGGACTGGAAGCGGTGCCCGATGGACTGTGGGATGAATTGGAAAAAATGACACGGCAAGCGAAAAGCTAAACCCATTCTAAATAGCGTTTTCTTTCAGGCAGTCGAGCAGGTGATTACTATATTTACCATACATATAAACTGAATAATATGACATATCGAATGATTGCTGCCGCAATTGCCGTTTTTGCTGGGGTTTTTGCGTTGAGTTCATTTGCGCCCGAAACCGCGCCGCAGACCGAAGATTGGAAAGCAACCAATTTAAAAGTGCTTCCCAAAGACATCACCCAGGAGGAAATCAAGCAGGTGATGGATGATTTTAAGGTAGCTTTAGGTGTAAAGTGTGGTTTCTGCCATGCCCAGGATGCAAATGATCCCTCAAAGCTGGATTTTGCCAGCGATGCCAACCACCATAAAGAAACCGCTCGATGGATGATGAAGATGACGCAGCGGATAAACAAGCAACATTTCAAACGCCACGATGATAAGACCGGTGAACTCACCCAGATTACGTGCATGACATGCCATAACGGAAGTGAACACCCCGTTACGGTAAGCCGCTGATTTTGCTTGTATGTAACGGGCTTTTTGCATAAGTTTGGCGCGACACGATAATTCTCACCCGCATGACAACACTGCATTTAGACCCCGCAATAAAGGCGAACGCCGAGGTTTGGTTAAAAGCCCCATATGATGACGAGACCATCCGGTCTGTCAAACAACTCTTTGATACGGAGCAGTATACCGAATTGACCGACAGCTTCTATAAAGACCTCGAATTCGGAACCGGTGGGCTGCGCGGTATCATGGGCGTAGGCACCAACCGGATGAATAAATATACCATCGGTCGGGCTACACAGGGATTGAGCAATTACCTGCGAAAAACCTATTCGGATCAACAGGTCAAGGTGGCTATCTCGTACGATAGTCGTAACAATTCACAGGCGTTTGCACGCCTGGTGGCTAATGTGTTTTCCGCCAATGGCATTAAAGTTTATTTATTTGCCGAGTTGCGCCCTACGCCACACCTTTCGTTTGCCGTTCGTTACCTGGAATGCCAGGCTGGCGTAATGCTTACCGCCTCACACAACCCAAAGGAGTATAACGGTTACAAAGCGTACTGGAATGATGGTGGGCAGCTGGTGCCGCCGCACGATAAGAACGTCATTAAGGAGGTGTATGCCATTCAGGATCCGGGTGAGATCCACTTCGGACCGGTGGACGAGAACATTACGCTGCTGGGCAAGGAGCTCGACGATGCCTACCTTGATGCGATTTCGAAGCTTGTTATCCGGCCGGATGTTGTGGTGCGGCAACATGACTTGAAGATCGTCTTTTCACCCATCCACGGTACGGGAGTGACGTTGGTGCCACCTGCATTGGCCCGATGGGGCTTTACCAACGTACAGGTGGTTGAAGAACAGGCTACGCCGGATGGCAACTTCCCAACCGTGGTGTACCCGAACCCGGAAGAGGAAGATGCCATGTCGCTGGCCGTAAAGGCCGGGCAACGCATCGGTGCCGATGTTATCTTCGCCACCGACCCGGATGCGGACCGGGTGGGAGCGGCAACAAAGAATGATATCGGTGAATATCAATTGCTCAACGGTAACCAGATTGGAAGTCTGCTGGTCGATTATGTGCTTTCTTCGAAAAAGGAGCAAGGCGACCTCCGGCCGGACGACTATGTGGTGAAAACCATCGTAACGACCAGCCTTATTGCGGATATAGCAAACCGCTATGGCGTTACCTATTACGATACGCTTACCGGCTTTAAATATATCGGTGAGCTGATCACCGGCAAAGACGGCAAAGGCCGGTTCCTGGTGGGCGGCGAAGAAAGCTACGGTTATCTGGTAGGCGAATTGGTACGCGATAAAGATGCCGTGGTCTCCGCTGTATTCATCGCGGAGATGACAGCTTATTATAAAGACCAGGGCAAAACCCTGTTCGATGCACTGATCGACCTGTATGTGCAGCATGGCTACTATAAAGAAAAACTGATCTCGCTGACCAAAAAGGGCAAGGCGGGGGCTGAAGAGATCAAGGCTATGATGGACCGGTTGCGGAGCGAGCCACCGCAAACGCTGGGCGGCATCGATGTGGCCGAAATCAAAGATTATACCGCCAGCGAAGCATACAACCTCAAAACGGGCGACCGGACGGTCATCAACTTGCCCAAATCGGATGTGCTGCAATTTATTACGGTGGATGGCGACGTGATTTCGGCACGGCCATCGGGCACGGAACCCAAGATAAAATTCTATTGCAGTGTGAAACAACCATTGGCTGATCGGGCAGACTTTGAACGTGTGAGCCGCGAACTGGAAGACCGCGTGGACCGCATTATGAAAGATATCGCCTGATATGCAGTGGGAGACCCTGTCGTCCGAATATCTTGTGCGGGCGCCCTGGGCGGTGCTTCGCAAAGATGTGTGCCGCATGCCCAATGGCCATATTGTTCCAGAATATTATGTATTGGAATACCCCGATTGGGTAAATATGGTCGCGCTTACAGCGGATAACCGGTTTATTCTGGTGCGGCAATACCGGCATGGCGTAAAGCAAAACGTGCTTGAAATCCCCGGTGGTGTCATCGACCCCGGCGAGGATGCCCTTACTGCTGCCTGGCGTGAATTGTTGGAAGAAACAGGATACCGATTCGATACCATCGAGGAGCTATCCACGCTCTTTCCCAATCCGGCCACCAGCACGAATACAACAACGACCTACCTGCTCACGGGCGGCGTGAAAGTGCAGGAGCAGGACCTCGACGATCAGGAAGAAATCGAGGTCGTGTTAGTCTCGCCGGCCGAACTGAAGCAATTGCTGCTCGACAACCAATTTGGCCAGGCATTGCACACTGCCGCGCTCTTTTATGCACTAGTGAAGCTTGGTATACTTTCGTGACTCATCAAGACCCTGTTGTTTGCTATCGGCGCGTTGACATGTAGTGTCCGATATCGAACACCACTGTCCGATATCGGACACTTTCGTTGGAACCTCCCTTTGTTGCTTATTTGAAAAACAACAGGTTAACTGTTTGGTAATGAATTTGGTGTAATGTTAGTGTGCAACATGTTGGGATAGGCTTATGGAAATTATATGAGCAACTTATCCATTATATACATTATATAAAGGAATAACCATGAATTTGAATAACCTGAAGATTGCGTGGCGGAACGTATGGCGGTCGAAGATATTTACGTCGCTAAATATCCTTGGTCTGGCACTTGGTTTTGCGGGGTTTATCCTGGCATACTTGTATATTAACCGCGAGACGAGCTACGACCGCTGGAACCCGAACTACGAGCATATCTATCTAGTGGGGCTTACCTACCAGGGGACGAACACTGACTTGACACCGCCGGCACTGGCTAAGGCCATCAAAGAGAAGCTGCCGGAGGTGGAGGAAGTAGGGCGGGTATCTTATTTCCCGTGGGAAATTGCGTTTATACATGATGACGGTGAAGCCATGGTGAAAGACTGGAAATCGGCCGACCTCTCCATTGCCAGGATGTTTGGTATCGAAGCCTATGGTTTAGACCTTACGGATGAAAATCAAACCGAGGTAAACCTGGTGACATCCGGCATTGCAAATGCGATGTTTCCACAACACCCTGAACGGGTATTTGAACCTCGGCAAATTGCGCTTCAGAATGAACAAAGCGGTTTTTTCCCATACGTACATGGGGTTGCCAGGGCGCGGGGATTGTCCAATCTGACCTATGATGCAGTTTTCTTCAAGGCAGACCTCGCCGGTGACGCAGAGGGTGATCCGCTCCCGTATCAAACGTATATCCAGGTAAGGCCGGGCACCGATGTCGCGTCGTTAGCCCGCAAGATCAACGAACTCTACAGACAGGAGGTGTCGCAACAGCATCATACCGTTACTTCGGCATTTGCCAAGGGAGAGACGTACCTTGATCCCCTGAAAAATCTGCATTTGCAACCCCGACATGGTTCGAACACGGGTTACATAACGGTGTGGGCATTGGGGATATTGTCGGGGGTCATTTTACTGTTGGCCGGAATCAATTTTGCTAACCTCATGATCGCGCAGGCAAATAGGCGGGCCAAGGAAATCGGCCTGAAAAAAGTCTTCGGGGTGAGCCGGAGTAGGTTGACCATTCAATTCATGGGGGAGGTTTTGCTTCAATGTTTGCTGGCCGCTTTGCTGGCGTGGGGCTTGGTGATTCTTTGCAGGAACGGACTGCAGAAATGGCTGGCGTATGACCTTGCAGCATTTGCCGTAAATGGCCGGATTGCCTGGCAATTGCTGACGGCAGCCATGCTCACAGCCCTGGTGTCAGGCATCTATCCCGCTGTGATTCTTTCCGGCTATCATCCGGTTACCATATTAAAGGGTAGTTTCCAGACCAGTCACCGCACGGCTTGGTTCCGTCACGCACTATTGACCTTTCAGTTCGTTATCGCACTTGTATTCATTTCGGGCATGCTTATCCTCAATCGTCAATTGAATTATATGCGGAACGGGGACAAAGGGTTTGACCCAGCACAGTTGGTGTATGTCAAGAACGCGATGCTGCTCAATAACCCTGCGGATTTCAAACCCTTCCGCGATCGGATGCAGGCATATCCCGGCATTGTAAATGCCACGGCGGCGACCAGCACACCAGGAGGCATCAGCCCTGTTGAGAAGGAGTTCCAGCATGTGGACGAGGTGCGTAAAGCTAACCACGTAGCCGTGGATTTCGATTATGTGGAAACGATGGGTATGGAGGTGTTGAAGGGAAGGTCATTTACGGAGACTTTTGCGGCCGACTCTACGAAAGGGGCCATTGTTAACGAAACGTTGGTCAAGGTCTTTGGAATGCAAAATCCCATCGGGCAGACCCTCCGCGGCTGTGATACCGACTTCGAGATCGTTGGTGTGGTGAAGGACAGTAAAATGCAGGGTTTTGAAAAGTTGGTGCACCCAACCGTTTATTCGATCAATAGTGTATGCGGGCAATTTAAAACCGAGATATTAATCAGGATCAAACCCGGTACGGCACAGCAAACGCTCGCTGCCTTGGAAAAAGACTGGAAGTCCATTAACAGATTGGACGGGGAGCATTTCCGTTATGAATTCGTGGACCAGAAGTATGCAGCGTTGCATGCCCAGCAGGAACAGCTGGAGTCGGCCTTCAGTGCTTTTACGGTGCTTTCCATCGCCATTGCCATGATGGGGCTGTTCAGCATGTCAGCCTACAGCATCAGCATCCGCCAGAAAGAAATGAGTATCCGTAAGGTGTTGGGGGCGTCGGTAGGCCAGCTATTTATGCAGCTAAACAGGCCGTTTTTCCGGATTTTTCTGGCGGCTAATCTCATAGCGCTTCCGATGGCCTACCTGTTGATAGATCAATGGCTTGCCACGTTCGCCTACCGCATCACCGTACATTGGTGGATATTTGCGTTGGCCGGTTTGGCCGCATTACTGACCGCCCTGCTTACCGTGGCGTACCAGTCGGTACGTGCGGCACGGGCCAATCCCGTCGATTCGCTGCGGGATGAGTAAACTTGTAGTCGGGATAACTGAAACACGATAAAAAAGAAGCAGGATGTTGAAATACCATATCAAACTGGCTTGGAGAAACTTAGTGTCCAGTCGTTTTTACACGATCCTTAACATGGTCGGGCTCGTGTGCGGGATTGCGTTCGTATTGGTCATCGCCGCCTACATCTGGCAGGCATACCAGATAAATAGCAACTTGCGTAATCTGGGTAATCAATACCTCATCCAAAGTGAGTACCGGGAAGACGGAATAGGCATGGCATTGACTACGATAGGCGCATTGCCTCAGGCGTTGAAGAAAGAATACCCTCACTTGGTGGCCGATTATTACCGCATTGACGGCATCAGTTGCATTGTCGCTCACGGAGATAAAGTTTTTAAGGAAGACGGTGCACTTGGCGATTCCACGATATTGACGATGTATGGATTTGATTTGGTTGACGGTGATGCGGCGACGGCACTCAATGCACCTTTTTCGGTGGTTATCACCGAAGCAACGGCCGTGAAGTACTTCGGCCGCACGGATGTGGTGGGCGAAGCATTAACCATCCGGAATTTTGCCGGGGAAAAAAACAATTTTATGGTTACGGGAGTAATGCGGGCCTTTCCAGAGAATTCGGTAACCCGGCTTACTGCAACCATGGACAACACCATTTTCTTGCCATTAAGCAATGCCGACTACTTTGGCAGGGCGGTAAATAATTGGCAGAACCTATGGATTGCAGGTTTTGTGGAATTACGGGAAGGGGTACAGCCGGGGACACTGGCGGGGCCGATGAAACAACTGGTGGAGCAACACGCCGATGAACGCGTGGCCGCAAACCTTACTCCTATGCTGAAACCGCTCAGCACCTACTACCTCGACGATAATAATGGAATCGTGCGTAAGATGATATTTGCCCTGTCGTTGGTAGCGACATTTATTTTGCTGATGGCGATTATCAATTTCATTAACATTAGTGTGAGTAAGTCGATGTCGCGGATCAAAGCGATCGGGATGTGCAAGCTGATGGGCAGTGGCCGTACGCGACTGTCTGTGCAGCTAGTAGTGGAGTCGTTGGTAGTGGTTTGCCTGTCGGCGGCTCTTGCATTGGCGTTATATCCCGCACTGGCACCGGTTTTTGGTCGTATCATGGATAAAGAGCTGCCCGGCTTAGGCAATCTTCCGCCCGGATTTTATGGGTATTATGTTGTAGGGATCCTACTGCTGGGTGTCGCCGCCGGCATTTATCCGGCTCTGCGTTTATCGGCTGGCAATGCGTTACGTGCTATCCAGGGGCAGTTCACCGGTATCGGTGAAAAACACCTGGTCCGGAAAACCCTGTTGGGCATCCAGTTTATGGTTGCGATCATCGTGCTTATATCGGCCGTTGTTATCAGCAGGCAGGTTAATGTGTTTTTTAGTGAGGACCTAGGCTACGACAAAAATTACCTGATTACAGCGCAGGTGCCTCGCGATTGGAGTCCCGAAGGGCTTAACCATATGGAAACCGTAAGGCAGGAATTACTGGCCGTGCCACAGGTAGAAAACATCAGTATTTCCTACGACATACCTTCGGCTCCCGGAAGTGGGATGCAACAGGTCTCCAGGCCGGGGGCAGAAAAAGGTGTGGCCATGCAGTTGATGGTGTCGGATGCGCATTATGCCGATACCTATAAAATTCCGATGGTGGCAGGTGATTTCTTTGCCAAAGAAAAAAATACTGCAAGAGATACCCGGACCGTAGTGATTAACCGGCAGGCCGCTCAACTTTTGGGATATGCCGAACCGGCAAGTGCTATTGGGCAACAAATCAGTATAAATAATGGTCAATCTACGGTTACGGTGTCGGGGGTAACGGCAGACTTCTATCTGAATACGATGCACAGCGCTCAACCGGCAGTGGTATGGGCAAATGTATATGGCCCCAATGCGTATCGCTATTTCACTATCCGTGTACGCCCGGGCAGCATTGGCGAATCCATTGCAGCAATTGAAAGCAAATGGCAAGCGTTAATGCCTGAGGCGCCATTCGAATATAGTTTTATGGATGAAACTTTGCAAAACATGTATGCTTCCGAAATGCAGTTGCGGAAAGCGGCTATTGCGGCCACTGTTGTTTGCATGATCATCGTGGTGCTTGGTGTCGTTGGATTGGTTTCGCTCACTATACAACAACGCATAAAGGAGATTGGTATTCGGAAAGTATTGGGGGCATCGCTGACTGGTATTATCAATCTTTTCGCCAGGGATTTTATATGGGTGTACCTCGTGGCACTGATGCTGGCTTGCCCCATTGCCTACTATATCCTATACCGATGGACTGCCGATTTTCATCTAAGGACTGAACTGAGCTTCATGGTATTTGGTGCACCCACTGCATCCCTGTTGGTCATTGTGGTATCCTTTGTAGGCCTGCAATGCATAAGGGCAGTTAACACCAAGCCCGTCGATTCGCTGCGGGATGAATAATAATGCACTTCGCTAAAATGCAGGTTCCGGTTCGTCAACGGAAAGCTCAGTCGCAGTAGGCTGTATGTTGGATGCGGTTTCCGAAACGGGCGTCTGTCTACGCAACCGCCGCTGGTGGAGTATAAATGCGAGCGCGAATATAGCCCCGCCCCCTGCCATGGCCGCGCCCACCCATTCCGGCGAACTGTAACCGTAGCCCATGGCGATGGGCAATCCGCCCAAAAAGGCTCCTAGCGCGTTACCGATGTTGAAACTCGCCTGGCTCACCGATGCGGCCAGCATTTCCGACCCTTTGGCGGTGTTGATCATCAACATTTGTATGGGGGCGCCCAGCGCGAAAGAGGTGCCTCCTAGGATGAATGTCATTACTAGCGTGGGAACCGGATAGACGGCAACGTAGTGCTGGATAATCAATGCAACCACCATCGCGGCGAGCAGCATGATAGCGGCCTTGGCCGGCGAAACAAGGTCCGCCAAGCGGCCACCCAACAGGTTGCCGAAAAACATACCGAGGCCAGCCAGCATCAGGATGTAGGTCATGGATGCCTCGGAGAACCCGGCTACCTTGGTCATCAGCGGCGAAATGTAGCTGTACCAAGAGAAAAGGCCGCCGGTTCCGATAGCAATCATCCCTACAATAAGCCAAGCTTCGCGCCGCTTGAAAAAGCGCAGTTGAGTCTTTACACTAGCTGCTTGTTTTGCAGGCATATCGGGCATCCAAAGCTTCAAGGCCAGTAACGTAACGAGGCCCACCAATACCACAATAGCAAACGAATAGCGCCACATGAAGTTGTGACCAATATAAGTGCCCAACGGTACGCCAATCAGGTTGGCAATGGTGAGGCCGGCAAACATGATGGAAATGGCCTGAGCTTCTTTGCCTGGCTGAGCAAGACGGCTGGCCACCACAGAACCCACACCAAAAAAGGCACCGTGGGGTAAACCTGCAAGTACCCGCGAAATCAGTAGCGAGGCGTAGCCTGGCGCAAAAGCCGTAAATGCATTGAAAAGGGTGAACAGCAGCATCAGTCCGATGAGGATGCGTTTGGGCGGGTACTTGCCGGCAATCACCACAAGGAGGGGCGCCCCGATGACCACACCGACGGCATATGCGGCAATCAAATGACCTGCTGTGGGGATATCAATGGTTAGATCAAGAGCAATCTCTTCCAGCAAACCCATCATCACGAATTCCGTAATGCCAATGCCCAGACCACCAAGTAAAAGCGCAAGTAAACTTTTCTTCAATTGCATATTTCTGTTGTTTTACACCCTTAGTGTAAAACGGACACAAAGGTACGTCATTTTCCGGTGTATTTCATAAGAAGGATTAAAACAACAGAAATATGATATTAAATTGATATAGCCATTTTTGATTTGCGCAGCCTAGTGTCCGAAATCGGACATGAAGCTGTTCGGAAACGAACACTTCACGACTTTGATTTTTGGTTAGGGTGCTGTATAATAGCGCTTTGAAATAATGGATGGATTTTGGCATGGCTGGATGATATGCATATATTTGGACAGTCGGTCCGTGATGAGAATGAAGAAAACAAAACGAGATGATTCAATTAACTAACATATTCAAATGGTACAATGTGGGCGGCACTCGCTCATTTGTGCTAAAGGACATCAACCTCCACATCAAAGAAGGCGAGTTTGTTTCGATTATGGGGCCTTCGGGTTCCGGGAAATCCACGCTGCTCCATATCCTCGGTTTGTTGGATGAGCCCGATGAAGGCGAGTACCTACTCATGGAGGATAGTGTGCTTCGGTTAAAGGAGAGGCAGCGTTCGGCCCTGTATAAGCAGCATATCGGTTTCGTGTTCCAGGCGTATCACCTCATCGATGAACTCACCGTCTATGAAAACATCGAAACTCCGCTCATTTACAAAAACCTGAAGGGCAGTGAGCGCAAAGCTATTGTGGCCGACCTGATTGACCGGTTTGGGATTGTAGGAAAAAAAGATTTGTTTCCTACGCAACTTTCTGGCGGTCAGCAGCAGTTGGTGGGCATTGCCCGGGCGTTGGCCACCACACCCAAGCTGTTGCTGGCCGATGAGCCAACGGGCAACCTCAATTCCAAACAAGGAGAAGAAATCATGACCCTGTTCAAGCAACTCAACGAAGAGGACGGCGTAACCATTGTGCAAGTAACCCATTCGGAGAAAAATGCAGCGTATGGCAACCGGATCATCGAGTTGCTCGATGGACAGATTGTGAGTTAAAAAAGTTGAAGAAATTATTCGTCTTGCAGGGCGAGCAGCGCCTGGGCAAGGACTTCGTCTGAGCGGTTTTTCACCTTGAAGAACGCCTCGCTGCCGAAGTAATACCGACCCAACAACGCTTCGATGTCAGAACGTACCATTGATTGTGCAGCATTGGCCTCGCCCTGGCTGTATTCCACGCCATTGTCATGAACATATTGCAGAAAGCTTTCGTACTCCTGCTCGGGCAGGAAGTACCCCTTGAGGTAGTTCTCTACGGAATAAGTGGGTACGGATTTGGTAAGCCTTCCATAAACATAGGTTTCGATGAAGTTGGCCTTTCGTATTTTACGATACAACGTGCTGGCCCGGTTGCTGTCTGCCGGTACAATGACATCGGGAGATATGCCCCCACCTCCATACACCAGTTTACCTGAGTGTGTTTCGTAAGCTATCGTATCAGGATTGCCCGGGGCGGGGAGATGATAGACGGTACGATGGGGGCTGTCTGTATTAATGGTATACGATTTCTGGATGCATCGACCCAATGGCGTATAGTACCTGGCTACGGTGAGGTTTAGTGCGGAGCCATCGCCAAAGCCGAACTGCTCCTGTACGAGGGCTTTGCCGTAGGATCGCCGGCCCACGATAACGCCTCGCTCAAGGTCTTGGATAGCACCGGCTACGATTTCGCTTGCGGAAGCTGAATTTTCATCTATCAATACCGCCAGTTCGCCATGACCGAACATGCCATCGGCACTGGAATAGTAATCTATACGTGGCTCGTGGGCTCCTTTAGTATACACAATCAGTTGCTTGTTGTCGAAAAAATGACTGGCCAGCGCTGTCGCCGCGTTAAAATAGCCGCCGCCATTTTCACGCAGATCTAAGACAAGGTGTTGTGCGCCCTGTTTCTTGAGGTTTCGAAGCGACCGTTCGAAATCTTCGGCGGTTTTGGCTCCAAATCGCCTGATTTTGATGTATGCCGTAATACTGTCGAGGAGATATGCCGCATCGATGCTGCTCACCTCTACCCGGTCGCGCATTACTTTCAGCGGTAACGGCAGATTGACACCATTGCGGTGTATAGCAATCTGGATGGCGGTACCCCGGCGGCCGCGGATTTTCTTTTCCAGCATTTCCTCCGAAATAGGCTTTCCGGCGATGGTGTCTCCGTTGATGGCCAGCAGCTTGTCGCCTACGCGCATACCGGCACGCTGTGCGGGTCCGTTAGGGATGACGCCTACGGTCATCAGCGTATCATTCAGGATATAGTATTCAATGCCAATTCCTTCAAAGCTCCCTTCAAGTGTTTCGTGCTGTATAAATGCCTGGTTGGGGCGGAGGTACTCCGAATGGGGGTCCAGCTGCGCTACAATCTCGTCGATAGCCAGATCCTGCAACTCATCTGTGCCGATGCTGTCGACATAGTGATCGCTAATCAGATCAATCAGGCGCTGTACCTTGCCCGAATTGTCGATAAGGCTCAAGGGTAGTAATGTGTTCCGTCCGGTACGGGAATTTTCGTCGGCAAAATTCTGGCCAAGCAATAACCCCAAAAACAAGACCGCACCATACGTGCCTGCCACCAACAGATTCTTTTTTGTCTCCTTGCGCATATCCTGAGATAACAGATGCTAAATTAAACAGTTTTTACAATATTCCCACACCACTTTAAGTTGTCAGGTAATATTCCGATCTTTGCGGGAAATTAGCGAGCGAGATGCACGAGATAGAGCCATATTACCGATGGAGAGATGATTACATCGCTGCTGAGGACGAACATTCGCCGTTTTACGGCGTGGAGTATAGCGAATTTGAGTTTGATAAGCAGGTTTACAACTTTCTGCTGCACCCCCAATGGGATAGCTTCGGCTCCAATACACTGTACCTGAAGGTCTTGTTTGCCGATTACGCGAGGCATTTCGCCATCATCGAACTGATCGGCGAGTGGAATGATGCCATTTATAACGATATCATGCTGCTCAAGCGCGAAGTGATAGACATCATGGTGGGAGCGGGCATCCATAAATTCATTATCATCGGTGAAAATGTATTGAATTTCCACGCATCAGACGATTGCTACTACGAAGAGTGGTTTCAGGATATCGAAGATGGATGGATTGCCGGTGTCAATTTCCGCGACCACGTAGTGGATGAATTCAAATCGGGCAATATCGACTATTTCATTAATTTCGGAGGGGTGTTGGACGACCTAAACTGGCGCAATCAAAAGCCGTTGCAGGTGTATAAAGCCGTTGAAGAGCAATTGACAAAACGATTGTACTGACCTGTAGGTGAACTTCGCTAGCGCAATGCAAATACCCGTTGGTAAATCAACTTAAACCAGGCCGTGTACGTATCGGGACGGGCAAGGACGTCGTGCTCGATAGCCGACCGGCCCAGCCAGCGGTAATCGGCAACTTCTTCGGGATTTGGCGCGGGACGCTGGTTGCTTCGACCTATAAATACGTGGTCG
>Ga0182739_1003709_pt1 | contig 13127 bp, 9 predicted proteins | sample eDN5th30CBELigBY_FD_128873 | JGI IMG/M metagenome (GOLD analysis project Ga0182739, IMG submission 128873) | Enriched backyard soil microbial communities from Emeryville, California, USA - eDNA 5th pass 30_C BE-Lig BY (version 2) (version 2) | ecosystem: Environmental > Terrestrial > Soil >... | reverse complement strand
TCATCGACTTCGGCAACGGGGCCCTGCTGCCCCTCGTCGACGCGCCCCACACGGGAGCGGTCGTGACGCAGCTGGATGCCGATCGCCTCCCGCGGCTCGTGCAGGCGCTGCTGGACGACCTCGCTCGCCGGCAGGCCGTCATGGCGGGCGCGGGCGTCGGGCACATCTCCGAGCAGAGGGCGCAGACCCCGCCCGAGCAGCGGCTCGCGTACGCGGCCGTCATCGTCGACGGCTGGGAGCGGATGCTCTCGACGATGAACCCCGACCAGCTCGTCACGTTCCGCGACCAGTTCATGCGGATCCTGCGCGAGGGGCCCGCGGTCGGCGTGCGCGTGCTCATCACCGGCGACCGGGGCGTGTCGGGCGACAAGATCACGTCGTTCATCGACGAGCAGTACGTCCTGCCGCTGCGCGACCTCTCCGACTACCGGACGGCCGGTATCCTCACCAAGGACATCCCGACCGACCTGCCGCCGGGGCGCGTGCTGTTCGGCGCCGCCGGGGCGGAGGCCCAGCTCGCGACGCTCTCGCGCGACACGGCGGGAGAGGCGCAGACGACGCTGCTGCGTCGCACGGTCGAGCAGGTCCGCGACCACTTCGATCAGTTCCCCGAGCTGTCGGCGCTGCCGCGTCCGATCCGGGTGGATCCGCTGCCGAGCTATGTCTCGCTGACCGAGGCGCTGTCGCTGCCTCCCGGTGACTCGGGCCCCGCAGACGGCCCCGTCGTCGCCGTCGGCGGCGACGTGCTCTCCCGCTTCACGCTCGATTGGCCCGCGGCGGGCGGATTCCTCGTCACCGGTCCCCGCCGTTCGGGGAGGTCCACCGCGCTGGCGGGCATCGTGCATCAGCTCGCGTCGCTGACGCAGACCCCGCTGCTCGTGGTCTCGTCGCGCGAGTCGGTCCTGACGGAGGTCGCGCGGTCGCACGGCATCCCGATCGTCGACAGCCCGCTGCTGACCCCGCCCGACCTCGAGGCGCTCCTGCCGGCAGACGGAGCGCCGACGACGATCGTCGTCGACGACGCCGACCAGTACAAGAACGCCCCGCTGGAGCACGCGCTGACCGGTGTCAAGCAGCGCGCGGTCTTCCTCGTGTCTGCCGACGGCGACGCGCTGTCGACCCTGTTCGGCGGCCCGGTCGTGGAGGCCAAGCGCTCCCGTCAGGCGCTCGTCCTGCGGCCCGAGTCGACCATCATGGGCACGCAGGCCATCGGCACGCCGATCCCGAAGTTCATGCTGGGGCGGGGGACGCCCGGCTCGGCCGTCGTCACGACGCCGACGGGGTGGCTGGCCGCACGCGTGCCGGACGTGCGCCAATGAGGATCGCCGACCGTAGACTGGGACGGCCCGTGCCGACAGGTTTCGGGCCGACAGGTTTCGGTCCGACGGGTTTCAGGCCGACAGGGAGAGGGGACTGAGGTGGCTTCTGCGCGCTGCGTCTACTGCGACGCGACGCTGACCCCCAACAGCGCCTACTGCCTGGAGTGCGGTCAGCAGATCCCGCAGTCATCCGTCGTTCCCGCCGCCCCGGTCTCGGCGCCCGCCGCCCCCGCGCCCGCGCGCGAGTCGGCGTCGGGCGCCCCCGTCGCGGGCGTGCCGCTGCCGAGGTCGCTTCCCTGGCAGACCTCGCGGGCTCCGGAGTCCGAGCCGTCGCCCGTCGCGGCCGCCGCCCCGCGCGCGATCGAGAGCGTCGAGCTCGTGCTCCCGTCGGGGCAGCGCATGCGCGTCACGGGAAAGGTCGTCCTCGGACGTCAGCCGGAGGACACCGCCCGCACGATGGCGGCCCGCTCCGTCCCCGTCACCGACGACACCCGCTCGGTGTCCCGCGTGCACCTGTTCCTCGACGTCGAGGGCGGCAAGGTGACGGTCGCGGATGCGGGCTCCGCCAATGGGTCGCGGCTTCAGCGGGGGAGCACCGTGTATCAGCTCGAATCGGGCGGCGCCGCGGTGCAGGCCGCACCCGGCGACGTCGTGTGGCTCGGCGACGTGTCCGTGTCGCTGCTGTCGTGACCGCGCGACGCTGACATGGCTCATCTCCTCGGTGGCGAAGCGCTGCACCTCGAGTATCCGACGAAGGTCGTCTTCGACGCCGTCTCCCTGGGCGTGAACGAGGGGGATCGCATCGGCATCGTCGGACGCAACGGCGACGGCAAGTCGAGCCTGCTCGCGATGCTCGCCGGACGGCGCGAGCCGGACGGCGGCCGGGTGACGGTGCGCGGCGGCGTCCGGATCGGCATGCTCGACCAGGCTGACGTCCTCGACGACGACGAGACGGTCGGCCGGGCGGTCGTCGGCGACCGTCCGGAGCACGAGTGGGCGGGCGATGCCGGCGTCCGCGACGTGATCGGCGGGCTGGTCGGCGACCTCGACTGGCAGGCCGCTCTCTCGTCCCTGTCGGGAGGTCAGCGCCGCCGCGTCGCGCTGGCTCGGCTGCTCACGGGCGACTGGGACGTGCTCGCGCTCGACGAGCCCACCAACCACCTCGACGTCGAGGCCATCGCGTGGCTCGCCGCGCACCTGAAGCGGCGGTGGGCGGCGGGAGCCGGCGCGCTGCTCGTGGTGACGCACGACAGGTGGTTCCTCGACGAGGTGTGCACCCGCACGTGGGAGGTCCATGACCGGATCGTCGAGCCGTTCGAGGGCGGCTACGCCGCGTACATCCTGCAGCGTGTCGAACGCGATCGGCAGTCGGCGGCGATCGAGGCGCGCCGCCAGAACCTGGCGCGCAAGGAGCTCGCATGGCTGCGCCGCGGGGCTCCCGCCCGCACGTCCAAGCCGAAGTTCCGCATCGACGCGGCGAACGCGCTGATCGCGGACGTGCCCGAGCTGCGCGACCGCGTGTCGCTGCAGTCCCTGGCCGTCGCGCGTCTGGGCAAGGACGTGGTCGACCTGCTGGATGCCGGTGTGACCTACCCGCCGGTCGTCGAGCGAGCCGAAGGCGAGACGAGACGCAGCGCGCCGACGGTGGTGCTGCGCGACGTCGAGTGGCGCATCGCGCCGGGGGAGCGCACCGGCATCCTCGGGGTCAACGGTGCGGGCAAGTCGACGCTGCTGGGACTCGTCGCGGGCACGATCGAGCCCACGAGCGGTCGCGTCAAGCGGGGCAAGACGGTGCGCGTGGCGACGCTGACGCAGCGCATGGACGAGCTCGATCCGCATCTCGACGAGCCCGTCCGCGTGGTCGTCGGCCGACTGCGGACCACCTACACCTTCGGCGCGGGGTCGAAGGCGCAGGACCTCACCCCCGGCCAGCTGCTCGAGCGGATGGGGTTCTCGTCGGCCCAGCTGTCGACCCCCGTCAAGGACCTCTCGGGCGGGCAGCAGCGACGCCTGCAGCTGCTTCTCGTCCTGCTCGACCAGCCGAACGTCCTGATCCTCGACGAGCCGACGAACGACATGGACACCGACATGCTCGCGGCGATCGAGGAGCTGCTGGACGGCTGGGCGGGGACGCTCATCGTCGTCTCTCACGACCGGTACTTCATGGAGCGCGTCACCGACCAGCAGTACGCGATCCTCGGCGGGCACCTCCGGCATCTGCCCGGCGGGGTCGACGAGTACCTGCGACTGCGCGCGCGCCAGGAGGAGGCGCCCGCCGCAGTGGCGCAGTCCGCGGCCGCCCCCGGCCTGACCGGCGCGGACCGTCGCGCCGCGCAGAAGGAGTTTCAGGCGGTGGAGCGGCGCCTGGAGAAGCTCACGGCTCAGGTCGACGCCGCGCGCACGGCGCTGGCCGACCACGACCAGTCCGACTACGTCGGCCTCGGCGAGAAGATGCGCGCGATCGGCGAGACCGACGCCGAGATCGCCGCCCTGGAGGAGCGCTGGCTGGAGCTCTCCACCCTGCTCGACTAGCTCCGCAGCGGAGGAGAAACGCATTCGGGAGGAGCTTTCGGCGGATCTGATCCTCCGGAGGTGAAATCTCCTCCGCACCCGCGGGCCGCGGCCGCGCGCGTCAGGCGTCGAAGCCGAGGCTCAGCTTGCGGAGCAGCCCCGCGAGGCGGTCGCGATCGCCGCGGGAGAGGACGGCCAGCAGCGCCGCCTCGGCATCCACGAGGCGGGTGATGGCGGCATCGACGCGGGTGCGGCCCTCCTCGGTGAGGGTCACCAGGACGCTGCGCCCGTCCGCAGGGTCGGCCTCGCGGCGCACGAGGCGCCTGCCGACGAGCCGGTCGATGCGGTTGGTCATCGTGCCGCTGGAGACGAGCGTCTGCTGCAGCAGCTGCTTCGGGCTGAGCTGGTACGGCTCGCCTGCGCGGCGCAGCGCCGACAGCACATCCCACTCCCACGGCTCCAGATCACTGCGGCGGAACGCCTCGCGACGCGCGCGATCGAGATGCCGCGACAGGCGGTCGACGCGCGAGAGGACCTCCAGCGGGGAGAAGTCGAGATCGGGTCGCTGGGTCGTCCATGCACCGACGATCCGGTCGACCTCATCGTGCTCTGCAGTCACTCGACCATTATCCTGTCCGGCCGCCGAGGAGCCGTACCCGCACATGGCAGACTTGACGGGCGGCACCGTCGGACGGATGCCGTGGTCCGCCGTGGTGTAATGGCAGCACGACAGCCTTTGGAGCTGTGAGGTCTAGGTTCGAGTCCTGGCGGCGGAGCATGACCGAGAACACCCTCGACCCGTCGCTGGCCGTCGTCATCCTCGCCGCAGGGCAGGGCACGCGGATGAGATCGTCCCTCCCGAAGGTGCTGCACCGGATCGGCGGGCGTCCGCTCGTGGGCCACGTGCTCGACACGGCCCGCGATCTCGCACCCGCGCACGTGCTCGTCGTCGTGCGGCACGAGCGCGACCAGGTGGCCTCCGCCGTCGTGGGCGTCGCGCCCGAGGTCGTCGTCGTCGACCAGGACGAGATCCCCGGCACCGGCCGTGCGGTCGAGGTCGCCCTCGCGCAGCTGACGGACTTCGACGGCGACGTCCTCGTCCTGAGCGGCGACGTTCCGCTCCTGGATGCCGAGACCCTCACGGCCCTCGTCACCGCGCACCGCGGGGGCGGGGCGGCGGCCACGCTGATGAGCGCCGTCGTCGACGACCCCTCCGGTTACGGGCGCGTCCTCCGAGACGAGGACGGCCGGGTGTCCCGCATCGTCGAGCAGAAGGACGCCACGACCGACGAGGTCGCCGTCCGCGAGGTCAACGCGGGCGTCTACGTCTTCCGCGCTGCGTCTCTGCGCGCGGGACTGTCGCGCGTGGGCACCGCCAACGCCCAGGGCGAGAAGTACCTCACCGACGTCATCGGCCTCCTGCGCCAGGACGCGCAGCCGGTGGCCGCCTCGATCATGTCCGACGTGTCGTTCGCCCTCGGGGTGAACGACCGTGCCCAGCTCGCCGAGGCCGGCCGGATCCTCAACGCCCGGACGGTGCGCAGATGGCAGCTGGCCGGCGTCACGGTGCAGGACCCCGCGACGACGTGGATCGACGTCACGGCGACGCTCGCGCCGGAGGTCACGCTGCTCCCGAACACCCACATCCTCCGCGCGACGACCGTGGCGTCGGGCGCGGTGATCGGCCCCGACACGTCGCTGGAGGACTGCGAGGTCGGCGAGGACGCCGTCGTCAGGCGCACGGACGCGACGCTCGCCGTCATCGGCGCGCGCGCGACCGTCGGCCCGTTCGCGTATCTGCGTCCTGGGACCCAGCTCGCCGACGACGGCAAGATCGGCACGTTCGTCGAGACGAAGAACGCGGTCATCGGCGAGGGGAGCAAGGTCCCGCATCTGTCGTACATCGGCGACACCACGATCGGCCGCGGCGTCAACCTCGGCGCCGGGGCGATCACGGCCAACTACGACGATCTGGTCAAGCACCGCACGGAGATCGGCGACGAGGTGCACTCGGGGTCGCACAACGTGTTCGTCGCTCCCGTTAGGATCGGAGATGGCGCCAAGACGGGTGCCGGCGCCGTCATCCGCAAGGATGTCCCGGCCGGTGCGCTCGCCCTGAGCGTCGCCCCTCAGCGGAACGTCGAGGGGTGGGTCGAGAACCACCGACCGGGGACTGGAGCGGCCGATGCCGCAGCCCGTGCTCGGTCCGCACAGAAGGCGGACGATGGCGCGCAAGAACAAGGCGAGTGACCCCGAGCGGGACGACATCGCTCCCGGCCTGGTCGTGAAGACCAAGAAGCGGCTCGTCGTGGCCGCCGGCAGCTCGCATCCCGAGCTCGCCGCGGCGGTGGCCACGGAGCTGGGGTCCTCCCTCGTCCCGACCGAGCACCGCACGTTCGCGTCCGGTGAGATCCTCACCCGGTTCGAGGTCTCGATCCGCGGCTGCGACATCTTCCTCATCCAGTCCTTCGGCCCGCCCGTCAACGAGTGGCTCATGGAACTGCTCATCATGCTCGATGCCGCCAAGCGCGCGTCGGCGAAGCGGATCTCGGTCGTCGCTCCGTACTACCCGTACTCGCGCCAGGACAAGAAGGGCCGCGGCCGCGAGCCGATCAGCGCCCGCCTGGTCGCCGATCTGCTCAAGACCGCGGGAGCCGACCGCGTCATGAGCGTCGACCTCCACGCGGCGCAGATCCAGGGCTTCTTCGACGGTCCCGTCGATCACCTCTTCGCCAAGCCCGTGCTGCTCGACTACTTCGAGAAGAGCCTGTCGGCCGAAGACCGCGCGAAGCTGACGGTCGTCTCGCCCGACACGGGCCGCGTCCGTGTCGCGGACACCTGGTCGGACAGCCTCGACGCGCCGCTGGCGATCATCCACAAGCGCCGCGACCCGAACGTCGCCAACCAGGTCACCGTCAACGACATCGTCGGAAACGTCGAGGGGCGCGTGTGCCTGCTGGTCGACGACATGATCGACACGGGCGGCACGATCGTCAAGGCGGCTCAGGCCCTCAAGAACGACGGTGCCGAGCGCGTGATCGTCGCGGCGACCCACGCGATCTTCAGCGACCCCGCTCCGCAGCGGCTGCAGGACGAGTCGATCGACGAGGTCGTCGTCACCGACACGATCCCTCTCCCGCCCGAGAAGCGGTTCCCTGGTCTCACGGTGCTGCCGATCGCGCCGCTGCTGGCCCGCGCCATCAAAGAGGTCTTCGAGGACGGCTCGGTCACGAGCATGTTCGACGGCGCCGCCTGAGCGGCGCCGGCGGGCCTCACCGCTTCTTCGGCACGGCGAACGCCGCAGACGTCCGCTTCGATGAGCTGTACAGCTCCTTGACGGCGGTCGCGCGCACCGTGAGCTTCTTGCCCAGGTCGGCCGCCGTGACGGTGTACGTGCGGCTCGTGCCCTTCTTCGTGATCGCCTTGCCGTTGCGGTACCACTGGTAGGTGACGGAGTCGGCCTTCGGGCTCCAGTCGCCGGCCTTCGCCTTGGCCGCCGTGAGCTTGGTGCCGACGGTGGCCTTCTTGACGCCGGCGGGGAGGGTGATCTTCGGCGTCGGCTTCTTCGTGAACGTGTCGAGCACGGTGTAGACGCCGTGGAGCTGGAGCACCGCCTCGCGCGTGCCCGGGCCCTTGGCGATCGTCAGGATGCGCAGGATCTTCCCGGTGCTGGTCTTGGGCAGGGTGACCGACTTCCCGGTGCCGATCTTCTTCCAGGTCCCGTCGTCCGACCGCAGCTGCCACTGGTACGTGAGCTTGGAGGGCTTCGGGGACAGCGCGCCGCCGACGGCCCACGCGCGCAGCTTCGCCGTGAGCTTCGCGCCGGCGACGGGATCGCGATCGAGGTTCACCACGAGGTCGCCGGCGCGCTTGCCGTAGCCGGTCGGCACGGCCTTCGTACCGGCGGGCGCAGCCAGGTACCCGGACCAGATCGGCGTCGTGAAGCCCTTCGCCTTCGCCGTGTAGTAGACGATGAGGCCGTTGCCGATCCCGAGAGGCGGGATGCCGTTGTACCCGCAGCCGCCGGGGGAGCAGATGTAGTCGCCCAGCTCCGCCATCTCGGGTGCATCGCCGCGGAAGGTGACCTTTCGCAGCGTGTGCTTCCATCCGCTGCCCGTGATCCGGTCCTGGTTCAGCGCCTTGGTCCCGATCCAGGTGACGCTCGCCGGGATGGTGAACGACGTGATCGCGTTGCCGTAGAAGGCGTAGTCGCCGATCCTCTCCACACCATCGGGGATCGTCGCCTTGGTGGCGGGCACGGGCGAGTAGTCGGGGAGGACGTAGGTGACGGGGCCGGCGAAGGCGGCGCGGCCGATCGCGGTCACCCGGTAGGTCGTGCCCTTGACGGTGATCTTGGCCGGGATCGTGATCGTCTTCTTGCGCTTGCCGTTCCAGCCGACCAGGGTCGCCGTGCGCTCCTGCGCGTCGAGGTCGTACCGGAAGGATCCGGACTTGACGCCGGAGGTCGCCGTCGCCGCCAGCGGGACGGTCGCGGCGGGGGCGATCGCGGTGGACGCGCCCGGTGCCGCGGTGGCCGGCACCGCCGTGCCGACGACGACCAGTGCGGCGGCGAGGAGCACCGGGACGAGTCGGCGGAGGGCGTGCGGGCTCGGGATGCGCATACGGCGAATATATCGGTCCGCCGACGCGTCGATCGCCCACGATTTCGACACGGATCCGCGGTGCCCGCCGCGCGTAGGATCGCGGTATGTCGCTCACCGCTCCGGCCGCCGAGTACGCCGTCGCCCAGCCGTTCGCGCTCGATGCGGGAGAGGTGACGGACGCGCTGCGGACAGACGGCGCCGGCCTCGACGCGGCCGAGGCGGCGACGCGGCTTGGTGCCGTCGGGCCGAACCTCCTGCCCGAGCCGCCGCGCACGCCCGCATGGCTGCGCTTCCTGGGTCACTTCAACGACACCCTGATCTACATCCTGCTGGGCGCGGCCGCCATCAAGGCGATCATGGCCGACTGGCTCGACTTCTGGGTCATCGTCTCGGTCGCGATCATCAACTCGGTGATCGGGTTCCTGCAGGAGGGGCGGGCGGAGAAGGCGCTCGCCGGCATCCGCGGGATGCTGTCGGCGGACGCACAGGTGCGGCGGGACGGGGCGTGGGCGACGGTGCCGGCGGCCGACCTCGTGCCGGGAGACCTCGTGCGCCTCGCGCCGGGCGACAAGGTGCCCGCCGACCTCCGTCTGACGCAGGCGGTCCAGCTGCGGATCGAGGAGGCGGCGCTCACGGGCGAGTCCGTGCCCTCGTCGAAGCAGACCGAGCCCGTCGAAGAGGACGCGGGGGTCGGCGACCGCTCCTCGATGGCCTTCTCCGGCACGATCGTCTCGGCGGGGCAGGGGCGCGGGATCGTGACCGCCACGGGGCCTGCGACCGAGATCGGCAGGATCCAGACCCTCGTCGGTGAAGCCGGATCCCTCCAGACGCCCCTCACGAAGCAGCTCGCGCAGTTCGGGAAGGTGCTGACGCTCGTCATCCTCGGGATGGCGGTCGTCATGATGCTCATCGGACGGTTCCTGCACCGGATGCCGTTCGGCGAGCTCATCTCCGCGACGATCGGGTTCGCCGTGGCGGCGATCCCGGAGGGTCTGCCGGCGCTCGTGACGATCACGCTCGCGATCGGCGTGCAGCAGATGGCGCGGCGCAACGCGATCACCCGCAAACTCCCCGCCGTCGAGGCGCTGGGGTCGGTCACGACGGTCTGCTCCGACAAGACCGGAACCCTCACGAAGAACGAGATGACGGTGCGTCGCATGGTCACCCCCGTCGCCCGCTACGAGACGACGGGACTCGGCTACGACCCGGCGGGGAAGATCACGACCGTCGGCGGCGGCGACGCCTCACGCGGCGACCTCGCGGCGCTGCTGGCGGTCGCCGACCTGTGCAACGACGCGCACGTCGTCGGTCCTTCCACTTCGGCGGCGGGGTCCGCCGAAGGCTGGAGCCTCGTCGGCGAGCCGACGGAGGGCGCCCTGAAGGTCGTCGCGATGAAGGGCGGCGTCACCGGCCGGAGCACGGCGCGTCGCATCGGCGTCGTGCCGTTCGACTCCGCGCACAAGTTCATGGCGACGCTCAACGAGTCGCCGGACGGGGCGCGGGCGATCCTCGTGAAGGGCGCGCCCGACCGGCTGCTCGACCGTGCGCTGACACAGCGCGGCGCCGACGGCAGCGAGCCGCTCGACCGTGCCTTCTGGGAGGCGGCGATCGACGCGCTGAGCGCCGAGGGGCTGCGCGTGCTGGCGGCGGCCCGCAAGGGCACACGTGCCGCGACGGTCGACCTCGACGACCTGCAGGATCTGGAGTTCCTGGGACTGTGGGGCATCCTCGATCCGCCGCGGCCGGAGGCGATCGAGGCGATCGCCGACTGCCACCGTGCCGGCATCCGGGTCAAGATGATCACCGGCGATCACGCGGGCACGGCGGTCGCGATCAGCCGGGAGATGGGGCTGGCGGAGGGCGACGACGTCGCGGTGCTCACCGGCGGCGAGCTGGAAGCGCTCAGCCAGGAGCAGTTGAAGGCGGTCGTGCGGGACGTCGACGTGTATGCGCGCACGAGCCCCGAGCACAAGATCCGGATCGTCCGCGCTCTGCAGTCCCACGGCGAGGTCGTCGCCATGACCGGCGACGGGGTCAACGACGCGCCGGCGCTCACCCGCGCCGACGTCGGGGTCGCGATGGGCATCAAGGGCACGGAGGCGACGAAGGAGGCCGCGGAGATCGTGCTCGCGGACGACAACTTCGCGACGATCCGCAGCGCCATCCGCGAGGGGCGGCGCATCTACGACAATCTCCGCAAGTCGGTCGTCTTCCTCCTGCCGACCAACGGGGCGCAGTCCCTCGTGATCCTCGTCGCGGTCGTCTTCGGGCTGACGCTGCCGCTGACTCCCGTCCAGGTGCTGTGGGTCAATATGGTCACCGCCGTCACGCTGTCGCTCGCCCTCGCCTACGAGCCCGCCGAGAAGGGGATCATGTCGAGGAAGCCGCGCGCCGGCGGCGGCCCGATCATCAACGCGCGCGAGCTCGGTTTCGTCCTCATCGTCTCGCTGCTGATCGGCGGGGCGACCCTCGGCGTGTTCTGGATCGCCGACGCCGCCACGGCCGATGTCGACTACGCGCGCACGCAGGCGGTCGCGATGCTCGCGCTCGGACAGCTCGCGTACCTCTTCAACTGCCGCTTCCTCGGCCGGTCCAGCTTCACGGCCGACGTCCTCCGCGGCAACCCCGTCGTGTGGTGGTCGGCGGCGGCGCTGATCGTGCTGCAGCTGATCTACACGTACGTGCCCTTCATGAACGACCTGTTCGGCTCCCGGCCCCTGGACGCGGCCGGGTGGGTGCTTCCGCTCGTCCTGTCGATCGTGATCTTCGCCGCGGTCGAGGCGCTCAAGGCGGTGCGTCGGGCGAACGACCGCGGACCGGCCTGATCGCTCACTGCAAACGCATAGACGGCTCCAAGGCCACCGAGGCGAGGCGACGTTAACGTGGATCATGCCCCCGCAGCGCGGACGGGCACGACAGGAGGAGGACCGTCATGATCCGCACCATCGCCGTACCCCGTCAGCTCCGCGCGGGCGCCGCCGCGGCGTCCGTCCTGGGGATCGCCGTCCTCGCCGGATGTGCGGCCACCACCGCGCCGGCGGACGACGGGACGGATGCGGGCGCGGCGTCCCAGCCCGCCGACAGCGGCAGCTACACCGACGGCACCTACACGGCGGAAGGGGCGTATGCGACGCCCGAGTCGGTCGAGACGATCAGCGTCACCGTGACGCTGGAGGACGGCGTCATCACCGCCGTCGACGTGTCGGGCAACCCGACCAAGCGAGAGTCCGAGCAGTATCAGTCGCAGTTCATCGGCGGCATCGCAGAGGTCGTGGAGGGCAAGAGCATCGACGAGATCTCCGTGTCGCGTGTCGCCGGCTCCTCGCTCACGAGCGGCGGCTTCAACGAGGCGATCGAGGCGATCAAGGCCGAGGCGGCCGCCTGACCTGCGGCGCATCCGGAATCGGGTCAGCAATGAGGTGGGACTTCCCCGCGATCGGAACGGCCTGGCAGGTGCAGACCGAGACCGCCCTGTCTCCCGACGACCGCCGGGCCGTGCTCGACCTCGTGGACGCGTTCGACCGGGACTGGTCGCGGTTCCGCGAAGACTCCCTCGTGTCGGGCCTCGCGCGCCGCGGCGGATCGGTGCCCGCGCCCGCCGACGCGAAGGCGATGCTCGACCTGTACGTCGAGCTCGCCGACGCTACCGGAGGCGCCGTCAATCCGCTCGTGGGCGACGCGCTCGCGCGCCGGGGATACGACGCGGGCTACGGGTTCGTCGATCGCGGGGCCCAGGGCGCACCGGAGGACTGGCGCGAGCGCCTCACGTGGGACGACACCGCTGTGACGCTCTCTGCCCCGGCGATCCTCGACGTCGGCGCAGTCGGCAAGGGGCGGCTGGTCGATCGGGTGCTGGAGCTCGTGCTCCAGCGCTGCGGAGGAGGCGTCGTGGTCGATGCGAGCGGTGACCTCGCCGTCCACGGCGCGCCTGTCGAGCGCATCGCGCTGGAGCATCCGTTCGACCCTCGCCGCGCGATCGGGGTCTGGGAGGTGACGGATGCCGCGCTGTGCGCATCCGCGACGAATCGGCGCACGTGGGGCGATGGCCTCCACCACGTCCTCGACGCGCGGACGGGCGAGCCGGTGCGCACGATCGCGGCCACGTGGGCCGTCGCCCCCGAGGCGATGACCGCCGACGCCGCCGCGACGGCGCTGTTCTTCGACGGGGGGCCCGAGTTCGCGCATCGCCGCGGCGTGCAGTGGGTGCGCATGACGACCGACGGCCGCGTCGAGTGGTCACCCGGGTGTAGGGCAGAGTTGTTCCTGTGATGTCATCGCTCACCGCTGTGTGGAATCGTGTCTTCGCCGTCGTCGGCCGGGTGTCGATGTACCGGCTCGGCGTGCTCGCGCTCGGCGCCCTCGCCGCCATCGCGTTCGCCCTCTCCTTCTTCGGCGTCCTCGCGCCCTCGCCCCTGGAGCTGCTGGCCGCGTCGGCGGTGCTCGCCACGGCGTGCGCGGTGACCGACGCCCTGGCCCATCGGGTGCTGGCGAAGGCGTGGCGCTGGGAGTCATCGCTCATCACGGTGCTGATCCTGCTGTTCGTGCTGCGCCCGACACTCGCGCCGCTCGGGCTCGTCGGTCTCGCGCTCGCGGGCGTCGTCGCCTCCGCATCGAAGTACCTGCTGGCCTGGCAGGGGCGGCACGTCTTCAACCCGGCCGCGGTCGGCGCGGCCGTGCTGACCGTGCTCAGTGT
>Ga0182739_1003707_pt1 | contig 13133 bp, 8 predicted proteins | sample eDN5th30CBELigBY_FD_128873 | JGI IMG/M metagenome (GOLD analysis project Ga0182739, IMG submission 128873) | Enriched backyard soil microbial communities from Emeryville, California, USA - eDNA 5th pass 30_C BE-Lig BY (version 2) (version 2) | ecosystem: Environmental > Terrestrial > Soil >... | reverse complement strand
TTTGCGTTCTGAACTTCGTCAGCCTGCATCGACGAATCCTGGGGATTCGTCTGCTTCGGCTTCCTTGTCAGAACACAAATCGTCAGAACACAAATCGCTCGATCTCGCCTGACAAAGCACCTTGCCGGACGGACTCTGAATACCGCGAAGCAAGTTCGCAACAAGATTTACGAAAACGCTCTAAAAACGATGCTGGGGTAATTGGGTGAATTGTTTTGATGAATCGTATTGCCGGTCGTCAAGAAGATGACAGGTGTTTGAGAACCGCGGACAAAACCGCTCGGACCAGGAAAATCTCTTTTCCACGAGCAAGTTCGCCACCAATTTTGTCAGAGGCTTTTTAATTTATAATAGAATATCGCTATGCCGACTTACGATTACGAATGCAAAAGTTGCCATCATGCCTGGGAAGTGTTCCAGTCGATCAAGGCAGCGCCGGTCAAAAAATGTCCGGAGTGTGGAAAAAACCAGGCCCGCCGGGTGATCAGCCCCGGGGCAGGCATCATTTTTAAAGGATCGGGTTTCTATATCACCGATTACCGCAGCGATTCCTATAAGAAAGCTGCCGCTGCTGACGGCAAACAGTCTGAAAGTGCGAAATCGGATTCCAGCTCTGCGAAGTCCGACTCCGGAACATCCTCATCCACCACTTCCAGCAAGAACAAGCCGAAGTCCGAATAGAGCATCCCCTTACCGAAGTGATGAATTGACAGGTGATGACCACAGATCATCGGTCGGGGAGAGGTCAATTTCGAAGAGGTCAATTTCTTGGGCGGGCGTCTAGACCAGTTTGGTCGATCATGTGCCCGCGTCGAGAGAGTTTCCCCTGATGAAAGACTGAATGCCGCGAGGCAAGTTCGCCACAAGATTTACAAAAATGCTCTATCGGCTTATCGGCTGGATACCCCCAGCGGAACGAGAGGAATCTGCGCGGGAGGTTCTGGAGTTTCTCGCGCCAGCACTGTGTCGATGAAGTAGTAGAGCAGTCTCCTTAGCGCTTCGCATTCCACTTCATCGGCGAGCGATTCCGCCCGGGCACGGCATTTTTCAACCAGTGCCTCCGCCTTCTCGAAGACATTCAGATCCCGGTACCATTTTCGCAAGAGTGCACTTCGTGAACCTGGTGGATAGTGAGCTTCGTCGTGAATAAAGCCTTCGAGTTGCTGGCGAACTTCCGGGCTGGCCGCTTCCAGGGCCAGTGCCAGCAGTAATGTGGGTTTGGCGACTTCAGCATCTCGCCCGGAGACTTTCTTGTTGGCCTCCCCTTCTTCCCAGTCCTTCAGGTCGTTGAGAATCTGGAAACCCACTCCCACGTGTCGGCAGAATTGCGGCACCAGGGTTTCAAACTGGTCCGTGGGACCAGCCAGGCGCAGGCCGGCATAAAGCGCGGCTTCGAATGCGGGGGATGTTTTCAGGGCATAGATCTTCATGGCATCGAGCGGCGTGAGAGTGGTGGCGCGACTTCCGCACCAGCGAAATTCTGCTCCCTGCCCTTCACACAATTTGATATGAGCAGCAGCCAGCCTGTCGAGGATATCCGCAATCTGCGCGGGCTCAAGATCTGCGCGGGCACTGGTGACTAACCGGTATCCCAGACCGATCAGGTGATCTCCCACGTTAATGGCGGTACTTAGGTCGTACTTTTTGTGAAGTGTTTCGCGTCCATAGCGATAGGCATCGCCATCCTCAATATCATCATGCACCAGTGACGCTTTGTGGAAGGCCTCCATGGCGGCGGCCACCCGGCGAACTCCCAGTGAAAATTCTGGGGTCTCTGTGAGCGTTCCGGCGGTGTCGGATGTGCTCTCGGAAGTCAGGGCAGCAAAGGCTGCCAGTGTGACAAACGGACGCAGACGTTTGCCCCCGTGGACCAGCACTTCTCGAGAAACGGTTTCCGTGAAGGTGTGTGGAGAAGGTGGATCGGTCTGGGTTGCCGTTGCCGTTGTGGTCGGCCGGCCGCCGGGCAGGATTTCATTGATCTGTTCATCAAAGATACGATTGGCAGCCCGCATCAGCGGAATATACCCCGATGTTTCCTGTGTCTCCAGGGGTTCGTATTTGTCCAGACATTCCCAGACCCAGGATTCATCCAGTTTCGTGTTTTTGCAATCGCCGGAATGCAGAGGAATGGCATAGGAAGGGACACCCGCCAGCAGCACTTTGTCGATCGCTTTTTCCAGAACGTTGAGGCAGGCCACGCCGAGGATGCCATCGATATGTCCGGAGACAATGATCTTCAAGACCACAGGCGAGCCTTCGGCCACCAGGACCTTGTAGCCCAGTTGTTCGGCCCGGGCTTTATAATCGGCAATGGAGCAGGCTCCACATTTCTCGCAGTCCAGCCCGAATTCGTCGTAATCGGCCGGGCAACCATCCGCGTGTTTCAGGCAATGCGGCAGCAGTAACATGCGACGGTGAAACGGCAAAGCCAGGAACTGTTGTTTCCAGAAGAAATTCCCGATCAGCACCATGGCGAATCCGAGATATCCTTCGGGATGTCCCATCTGTTCCAGCAGTTCTCGACCGTATTTTTCCAGTTCCGCGCGATGGAATGGACGACGTTTATCAAGGTTGCGGGCGTACTGTTCGGCAGCTGCTTTGATTGCTTCCCGGACTTCCAGCGTCTCCGGGACGAGTTTCAGGTGTGATGTGCTTCGACGACCGCCGGCTTTGGCAGCCGGCTTGGTTCCGGGCTGGGCGGCTGTTTTGATCGGCGGTACGGAGACTACCGGGGAATTCTGGGTTTGAGCGGCAGTCATAAAGCTCTCGAGGAAAAATGCGACATACGAATGTCCAAAACGATCTCCATGATTCATCCAATAAGATTGATCTTGGAACGAGGACCGACCAGTTCACTTCATGGGAATCGTATCATCAATGGCAACCTGAGTAATCTCTGTGTTTTCGATTGGTTCGAGAATTTCGCAAACTGCCTGCAACGCTGCCACCGTAAAAATCTGCGGATACAGGCGTTCATAGTACCAGAGCTTGGCGAAATAGAAACCAATCGGCGATGGAGGCAAAGGGCCGGGGGTGTTTTCGACACGTTCGATCAGCCATCTCAATCCATTTTGGATTGAAGCCGTTTGCAGGGATTCGCGTGTCAGCAAGGGAGCGAGTGCCAGGGCGGTTTCTTCAATGGATGACGGTGTTCCGGACTGCGCTCCCCAGCCTCCGTCCGAATTTTGTTGAGTCTGCAGCCACTTGCGTCCTCTGACTGCGTCGGGCTGATGTCCACGGCCTGTGGCCTGGTAGGCCAGCAAGACCCGGCTGGTGCCATAGACCGGATTACTGTCGTCAGGGGCATACTGATTTCCAAACCACAACGGCAACCAGCTTCCATCTCCGCGCTGCTGGCGTTGTAGAAAGGAAAAACCACGATCGAGGGAACGTTTCAATCGCATCTGGATGGAATGTGTCAGCAACCCGCTTCCCTGAGCAGATTGTTGCCATTGCCAGAGAGCGCGCAGGGCATGGGCTGTGATATCGGCGGCACTGCGGTCAAACGGCAACGCTCCCCATCCTCGGCAGAATGTGGGCCAGCCTCCATCGGCATTTTGTAAAGAACACAACCAGTGAACGCCGTTCCAGGTCGATTGCAGGATCTGCTGTGAATCGGATGTCCCCTGTGAAAGTTTCAACAGGGCCAGAATTGCTCCGGGGGTATCGTCCGCATCGGGCACGCCTCCGGTCAGGTCTGTCCAGGCCCAGCCTCCTGGTGCGGCATTGGTATAAGGATGAACGGTCTGCAATTGTTGTGCTTGCAACCAGTTCTTGACAGGGACGGCTTGTTCTTCAGGCAACTCAGGAAGTGCATTGACGCTGAGAGTGGTGACCCAGGTGGCCAGATTGGTGTCAATGGGCCAGCTCCCATCTGGACGAGCCGAATTCTGCAGGAACCGAAGCCCGCGCTGGACAACGGGATGTTCTAATTCTCCGAGCCCCAGCAGGCTCATGACTACAAAACTGGTGAGTGGTGTGGCTTCCAGAAATCCGCCACTGGCGGGTTGAATACGATCCAGCAGTTTCAATGTGGGACGAATGGCCTTCTGGCGAAGCATGCGGATGACCGGGTTCCAGGAGGGATCTCGCTGGTGTTTGATCTGGCCAATGGCAATCAGAGCGGGGAGCGCATAGCTCACCACCGGCAACCGAACAATCTTGTAAAAGCTGTGCGGCAGGCAACCGAGTTCAAACGGGAGCGCAGCGACTTCTTTCCACGAGACCAGACCGGCCAGGGCGCACTGCGTGAGGATGGGAGCCGAAAATGTGCGATCTTTCCCATAGCGTGCATGAACTGCGGCCACACCTCCCTGCTCTTCCAGATATCGGTCCAGACGGGCAATCAAGGTTCTCTGGTGGAACTCCTGGTCTGCCAGACGAAATGCTGCACGTACCAGCATGGATGTGGAGATATTACTGTGACTTTTGTCGGTGTCTCCCCAGCCTCCATCCGGCAATTGATGTTGTTGCAACCAGCGAATGCCTGCAGAAATCAGCGTGGCGAATGTCGTGTTGTTGAGCTGTGTCTGTTGTTGAGCCAGAGAAAGAGCAGCAATGGCGGTGGCTGTGGAAAGCGCGGAAGCAGAGAGTTCCCCGCCCCAGTGCCCTTGTGGAAGGCGTTCTGCAAGAAGACTTTTTGCAGTTCGCTGGAAGGCAGCCTGGATTCGTTCAGCCGGCAGTCGTCGCCATGTTGAAGAATGCAGTGTCATGATCTCCTTACCTGTCAGAGAAATGAATTTGTGTTGATCGGCAGGGTGTTTTTATAAGATGTCTTGACCGAGAGCGTCTGGTGGAAGTGTGTCACAACTCCAGGTCGTCCAGGGCATCCATCAGATTGTCCAGGTCATCCTTGGGTTGTTCTGCCTGTGCGGATTGACGTTTTGGAATGCCGACGCTGAGTCCGACTGCGTCCCGGCCATCGGCCACGAGTTCGGTATCGCGCTCTTGAGCAGCCAGCTCCAGAGCGCTGGGGGCTCCAAATAATTTTGACAGATCGATTTTGAAATCACCGGCTGCGGCGGTTGGTGCCCCTGCAATGGCGGCGGTTTTGTGTTCCGGAAAGATGATGGCATTGGCCGGACAAACGCGACTGCAGGCAGGACACCCCCGTTTACAGTTGTCCTGTTCTTCCACCAGAATTCGATCCAGCTGATCGACGCCATACACCCCAAACAAACAAAAATCGATGCACTCCATGCAGTTGGTACAACGGCTATAGTCAATCACCGGGTACCAGCGTCGGCGCGGATCGGTCACGGGCGCCGCAACCGCAGTTTCACTCGCTACGGGGGTCATTCCGGGAAAGCCCAGGGGGAGTTTGAATTCCATTGCCGCTGGAACCTGCGCCACTGTTTCTGCAGGCAATGCCTCTGGTTTTCCAAAGGAGATTTCCAGTGGAACGAGTGTGGGGGGCGGAACGGCTTCGCGAGCAATACGCTGAATCTCTTCAAGATAGACCGCAGCCTCATGGTGTTGCCGCAGATCCATGACATAGATGTGCCGATTTGTTTTGCGGACAGAGCCGATTCCCCTGGGAGTGTCCGCAGGTTCCTCTGTCGAATCTTCTTCTTCTTTGGGAAGCTGGGTGACTCCTTCCAATCCGGAAATCCCATTACGGTCCAATGTCCAGCGTGCCGCTCGCTCATAAAGCCAGCTGAGCACGACCAGATCTCCACTGATGGAACGCAACCACAACAGTCCGTGATGATCCGCAGGCAGGTCGTAGAGATTGGGAATCAATGAGACTTCACAGCAGCCAGCCAGCATGAGCTGTGTGGCAATCTCCTCTTCCAGCTCGCGCTTGACCGGGTTTTTCCCCGGTGACTGCGAGATGACGACCGTCAATTTTCGTGGCGCCATGAATGAATCAAGGGGTTAAGGGTGAGCGAGATGGGACAGGGGGCAGGTCCGGAAAATCATTCTTCGTGCCGATCTTCAGGCGTTGTACTGCCCTTTCAGCACCCGTTGAGTTTCTTCCCAGCTTCCAGACAGGTGCGCGGCATATTCTTCAGCAGACATTGTCTCGACTTGCGTCTCGAAATGGAACATCCAGCCGGTCGAGTAATTGTCTCCGTTGATTAAGGAAGGGTCCTGCATCAAAGCGGGATTAAAATCGTGAATCAGTCCGGCTGCGGGGGCAAAGATCGAAGAAACTGCTTTGGAACTCTCAATTTCCCCGATCTCCTGTTTGAGGACCACTTGCGTTTGTGGATCAATCGTCCAGTCCAGGAAGTAAACATCCTGCAGCAGCCGAATGGCATAGGAGGTAAGACCAACTCGCCCTGTGTTTGCTTCCGGCGACATCTGAAACCACATGTGATTGCGAAAATAACGACGGTCGATGGGAATCAGGGCCTGATATTCTCCCATCATGAACTGCAGCGGAACTGGCATCGGCAAAACTCGTCGATGATCTGAAGGAAGCAAATGAGGAGTGGCCCGACCACTTCAGTGTGGCAATGAAAATTTGGCAATGAAAAATTTCAATCGCAAATGCGATGCGCAGCCGATTTCGTCCGGAATGCTGAAAACTGAGTTTCGTAAAACCGAGTATAGAAGGCTCTGGCACGATGGAAAAGCCACTTGTGATGGAAGGCGTCAGAGACGAGGCAGAGAATGAGAAGTGGCTCACCGCAGTCACCAGTTGCTCCACGGTAGTGAAATTGTACGCTTGCTTCTTGGTGACCAGCCTCCTTTTGCAATGAGCTCTCCGGGAATACGTGCCCGATCCAGGAATGCTTCACAGCGTGCTCCATTGCGATTCAGATACTGAACGAGCGGAGCCAGCATCTGGGCATCGAAGAGTTCAAGCTGCATTGCGACAATTTTCTGAGATGGGAAAATGAGCTGAAATGAACGCGTCCGTCGCATGATATGGCGGCCTGTCTGACGGTACAGTTGACCGAGGGAATTGAGGTGGAGGCCGTGATCATCGAAATCCATGTAGGCAATTCGGGCGGTCACTTCCCACGCTCCCCATCCTCGTGACTTCATGTTTTTCAACAGGCTGCTAGACCAGTTTGGTCTATCATGTGCCCGCGTCGAGAGGAGTTTCACTTGATGAAAGACTGAATACCGCGAGGCAAGTTCGCCACAAGACTTATAAAAAACGCTCTAACGGCCCAGTTCTGATTTGGCGGCCTGATAGGCTCGGGCGCGTTCCTGACGAATCGTCAACTGCACATCGGCGTCGGTGAGATGCAGCCGTTGGGCGAATGTGTTGATCAATCGCGACTCTTCACGTGTGATCTGCCCGTCCGCCAGTGCAGCCTGGACAAGTTGCACCAGATATGATTTCGCCTGTAAAGGAGTTTCCGGAACAGGAATGGAAATTTCCCTGACTTGTGCCTGTTGCAGAATCTGTTCCAACTGTTTCGGACTGACATGGCTTCGTTCTGCCAATCTGCGCAAGGCTGCCATCTCTCGATCATCGAGTTGACCGTCAGCGAGCATCACGTTCGCGAAAATCGAAAGGGGTAATTCCGCGCGAATCTTTGGGATCACGCTTGGGGCAGCCTGACGAAGTGCAGCAACATTTGTGAGATGCGTCCGGGCCATCTCCGGAGAAAATCTCTCCACAGATTCCAGCACCCAGTCAAACTTCCCATTTGTGAGTGTGGCGCCGCAGTAACTGCATTCTCCAGATTCATTCACACTGATGGGGGCTCCGCAACTGGGACAACCAGCGGATGTAAATGTATTGACCGGGTTTGTTAAGACATTCGCATCGCGCACGAGGAGATAAAGCTGGGTATAAATAGTCTGTTCCCGCAAGACGGTTTCGCGCCCTCCAACTTTGTCAATCAGGGTCCCGGACCATCGCACCATGACTCGGAGTCGATCCATGCCCGCCGTTGTACCGGCATCCACCAGTTCTACCTGGCCGACAGCCGGATCTTTCCAGTAGCGAAAATTCGATTGCATCGACTTGATGAACTTCTCCCGGAATTCTGGCGCGAGTACCGGGGCTGCATATTTTTCGTCGCGATAAAACTCCGCTGCACGCATTCGCCAGAACATGACCGAAACACGATCTTCAAGATGCTGCAGATTGAACCCCGGATCACGTTCCACCAGTTCCTTCATTCCGGGCAGTTGCCGTTCCGGACCGGGAAGCTGCCATTCCGATTCCTGGGTAATTTCGGAAAGTACCCAGTCATATTCGCCGGAGTTCACCTGGGCGCCGCAATTCTGGCATTGTGCCCGGTCTGTGATTTTTAGCGGTGCACCACAGCGCGGGCAATGTCCTTCAATGCCGCCCTGTTTCGCACTCAGCGTTTGCACTCCCAGCCTACGGCAGAATGACCAGATTTCCACAAACGGACCGGAGTGCTCCGTGCCTGAAATCCGGCGTCCAGATTTCAGATCGGCGTGATAATCCGTGGCGGAAGCCTGGATCCGAATGTGAATCGTGTCGAACTGTGTTGTGGAATACAGGGCGAGAACGTTCGAGTTCAGGATCTGGACCTGATCCATCACATTGCGAAACCCAGCGGCCTGCTGCATGCCTGTCTGCAATGAAAAACGTTCGTAAATTCCATCACTGATAAAAGAACGGACGGTTGTGAAGTCCTGTTGACTCCAGGCCGCCTGAATCTTTTCGAATGCCATTTGCGCCCGTTGTAGAAATGCCGGAGTAGAAAAACTCGGGTCTCGTTGTTGCAACTGGTGCAAGGCCTCGTTTTGTTCACGTTCGTTTTGTTGTTGTCGTCCGCGACGAATCGTCTGTGTCACATGTTGCTGCTGGGCTTGCTGCGATCCCATGGCCAGTATGACGATGACCACCACGACGATGATAAAAACGACTGGTGGAGAAAGATTCAGTCCTTCCCCGTTTCCGGTGTATTCTCCATTTCGAGGAAATCCGATTCCGTCAAAGCCTCCTCCGCCACTGAATCCTCCGCCAAATCCACCACCACCACCACTCCCGCCGCCTCCGCCAAAACTCTCCCCTCCGCCGGCCCGTCCCCAGGCTCTTTCAGGCAGTCCGGCGAATAATAACGTGGCAAAGATTAGTAGACAAAACGAGAAACCTGCCCGGCGTCTTGAGATTTCACGACTTGATCTCAACGGGCTGCCGACAGATCGACAGGCATGCAGAAAAGAGTTCTCGATCACAGTGTTATGAGCCTCTGTGTTATGAGCCTCTGTTTTGAGCCCCTGATCATGATCAGGGGAGGAAACGTGCGACAGCTTCGTCTACTTGAAAATTTAGGGTTGGCCTTCACGCAAAATCCGACAACAGAGGAGATTTTGCGATGACGTACTCGAAATCCAAGCCCTGCCAGGGCACTACTTCGAAGATCTGGACTTAGGATCATCTATTGAACGGCGAAACTTCGCTGTCTTTAAGCGATCCTGTACGGTCTTTAAATTTGGAACGAGTTGGAGCGCAGCTTCATAATCAGTTTTTGCTCCCGGAAGATCATTAAGATCTTCACGAATTTTTCCACGGGCACTGAGGAAAAAGGGTTGGTCCGGCATTTTATCGAGCAGTTTCGAATAGATCTGATCCGCTTCGGGCAATCTTTTTGCTCTTACAAAGGCTTGAGCCAGTGAGTATTGTGCCAGCGTGCTATCCGGAGCTGCGGCAACGGCCTCTTCAATCGCTTCTAAGGCCAGGTCCCGCTCGTTACGGGCGCGATACTGAATTGCAGAATTGATGAGTTTCACAGCGTTTGCCTCACGTTCATCGAGCTCTGCCGTGCGCTTCGGCAAAACTTCAATTCCCCGGAGGCGCAGCTCGACATTCGCCATCACGCAGTTCCACTTATTGGTCGCCGGTGAGGAGGCTGCCTTTTGCAACCATTCAATGGCCTCCTCTTCCCGGTCCTTCTGCAAGAGCGCTTTCGCGATGAAATAGGCTGTATTGGTGGCATCACCGGACAAGGCTCCATAGTTAAAGCAGAAGTTGGCATCCGCCGCAGAAAATGCAGGCACCCGGCTGTCGGCGGACCGGTCAATCTGTTCGATCAACAGGGTATTGATCAGCATCCCTGGCCGGTTGATCCATTTCTCAACCAGTGGTTTTCGTTCGGCCGCAGGGGCCTGATTCCAAGCCAGAAGCAGATGCATTCCCCAGTAGCCATGCGGATCTTTTTGAGCAGACAGGTTTTTCAAGATTTCGATGGCTTCATCCGAACTTCCTTCGAGAATATAAAAGATCGCTGCTTCTTCGCTATATTTTCGAACCGGAGCGCTGAGTGTGGAAATAGACTTATAACACAGTGCACGGGCTGCTTCGATGTCGCCGTGTCCGGTTCGTTGACACCACAAATACCATTCCAGCCACGCATTATCATAGCGTTCAGAATTTGCGTGGACGAGCTTTTCACTTTCTTCCCATTCCTGCAGGCCTTCCAGGCAACGTGAGCCGCACATCAGCCCCCAGGCGGAATAGGAATCGGCCGCTGCCAGGGCATGAGGGCGGGCCTTCGCATAGTTCTGGTTTTGCATATACCAGTCCGCCAGATTGTAGTGCACACGGGCTTCATCCAGACCGAATGAAGTAAGATCCAGGGACTTCAGATTGACTTTCTCCCATTGGTCCATGTCTCCCATGTTTTTATAATGTGCTGCCAGCAGCTCATAGCTATGATAAGAAGGCTCGATTTCTACCAGTTTCTGCAGGCAGCGTTCGGCAGACTGGCGGTCTTCCGGATTGGTTCTGGCAGTGAATTCATATTTTTTACTAAGCTCTTCCAGTACGGCTGAAGTCGGAAACTTCTCTTCCCATTCTCTGGCCTTCTCGCGGGCATGTGACCAGTCCTTTTGAATGCTGGCGACAATCAGGCCGGGACAGTCCGGGCTGAGTTTCCCCACGATCCGCAATGTCCCCTGAATTTCTCCTTCCGAACGATTGTCCTGAAGACGTGCCAGCAGATCCGGCAAGACATCGTCCCGTTCCGCACGAATCAGCTCGATCAGCGCATTTTGTTCCCGCACCTGATACCAGCTCAGGCGACGATTCAACCGCCATGCGGATTGAGTGACCGGTAAAGACATCAGTGCTGGCAGACTGGCCCGATAAGCAGTCTGCACACGACTCCAGTCATTGTCAAAAACCTCTACAAACTCTCGTGCTGGATGATCTTTCAATAAGCTCTTAAAAAGAGGATGCATGGTGGCAGTATTGATTCCCAAGCTCCATTCCTGGGTCTGCAGGATCTGCATTGCATGAATAAAATGCAAGTTCTGAGCCAATGTGGCCAGGAGAGATAAGGATGGTTCGTTCTGCCAGTTGGAAGATGGCTTTCGCAGTTCTTCCAGGAGAGTCACGGTGTGATTGATCGCAGCTGTCGGCTCGACCAGTTCTTCCGGAAAACTGTCGATACTCTTCAGCACGTTTTGTGGAAGATGGTTCATCAACTGCAGATCTCCCGGAAAGGCAGAGAGAAACTGATTAAACTGTGTTCCCCCGATGCTCCGCTGCAAACCAATCTGGGCCTCATTGGACATGACAAATGCGGCCCGAAAACATTCGGGAGAACTCCGCATCACATCATTCACTGCTCGGATTCGCTGTGATTGTGTTCCCACCATCTCCATGGCGAGGAAGCGCAAGTAAGCCGCTAATGGCTCTTCATTTTCCACACATTTGGCCAGCCCGGCGTCGTCCCATTTCGCAAATTTCTCCAGCCCGCTCGCCCAGCCGGGAACGGCCTTCGGTTGATCGAGCGATTTCGCTCGTTCGATCTCTTTTAAGGCCAGGTCGAGACGACCACAAAGCGCCTGCGCCAGGCTTCTGCTCCAGGCCAGTCTGGCATCCTTGGGATGCATGTTGACGGCCCGTTCTGCATACAGCAACGAACGCGCCTGAAAGACCTTTGATTCTCCACCCCAATGAATCTCGGTTAAACTTCCCAATAGAGCATAATGTTCCACGAGTCGGGAAAGTGGCTCCGGAGAAGTGGGCTGGTGCAAGAGGATGGCATGGAGCTTTCGGATCATTCGGATCTGAGACACAAATTCGAGAGATGCGGCTTCCTCAGGATCGAATTCCGGCTCTTCTCCGAGCGGAACTTTTGCGATCGGAACATCCGCCGATTTCATCCATTCCACAAACTCGGTCCGCGACCATTTTTCCGCCCGCTTCAATGTTTCTTCCAGCTGTTTTTCTTCCCAACCCTGGAACGCAGACTTCCAGGGCTTCGGTTTTTGGGGGGCCTCGATCGCCTGTAATTCGGGTTGAACATCAAAGAATTCCGGGGATTCCACCTGCATGCGAAAGACATAGGACTGGGGATTTTTCTTTTCAAAAGTCTCCCGCAACAGAACATCGCGCGTGGCTGCATGAAATTCTTCGCGTGCAGACATCAGGAACGCCTGCCGCAAAACTTCCCGGATCAATAACTTCTGGCAAGGATGTTCGCTTTCTCTCGGAAGTTGCAGAACAACAACCGGCTGAGCGACTGTGACTGGTTTGGATGAAGCGGTCGGTTTGACCGGAGTTGCCTCATCGGCTGCAGAAACCGGTCTCGCAGAACAACAGAGAAAACCGATCACTAGAAACAAAGTCAACGAGAACAAGTATTCATGATGAGCAGCATGCCGACGGGCAAGACAAATACAAGGCATCAGATCCTCCAATTCGGTCAGGACCATTATGAAATTGTCCAATGGCCTGCGGGAACAGGCGCCTCCAATGTAAACAACGATGCGTCGTTTTGCATGGGATCGGCATGTTCAGCAGGCACAATCCCTTCCCCAACCAGATCAAGCCTCGGGCCAGAGAACATATTCACTCAAAGATTCCAGGTCTAACGTGGCGGAGACCAGGAAAAGGGGGCAGCTCGACTTGCAGCCGGCGAGTCGGTTCGCAATACTTCCATGGCCGATCGAGAACTACTGCCGAAGTGGCGGAATCGGCAGACGCGCTGGATTCAAAATCCAGTGTCCTTCAACGGACGTGGGGGTTCGACCCCCCCCTTCGGCACTGAGAAACATGCGATGTGAGCGGATCATTCCTCACATCGCATGTTTCTTTTTCAGTGTCCTGGCGACTGTCCTGGGACAACTGACATTTGTCCTGGGACTTCTGGGGAAGCCGTCGTTCTTGGCCTGGTGCCCTGTCAGGACTGGGGTCCGGGATCTGGGGTCCGTGATCGTGAAACGTCCTCCGTTGTCGGACT
>Ga0182739_1003706_pt1 | contig 13135 bp, 15 predicted proteins | sample eDN5th30CBELigBY_FD_128873 | JGI IMG/M metagenome (GOLD analysis project Ga0182739, IMG submission 128873) | Enriched backyard soil microbial communities from Emeryville, California, USA - eDNA 5th pass 30_C BE-Lig BY (version 2) (version 2) | ecosystem: Environmental > Terrestrial > Soil >... | reverse complement strand
CGCTCACCCGCGAGGGGTCGAGCCGATATCGCATCGTGACGAACTCAGCACCCGATGGCATATAGGTGAGGATCCCGAGTGCTCGACGGGCCACGAACCGCTCAAGACGGGCGGCAACCGGATGCGCGTCCTCAGAATAGTTCTTGCCATGACCCCAGAGCATGAAAGGGCGGCGGCGCAGCGCCAGCCACAGAGCATTCAGATTAGCGGCGGCAAGTTCTGTCACCACCAGCGCGTCGCGCGCTACCGCGGACGGGATCCTGCGGAAGCGGAGTCGCCAGCGACCAACTCGGAAACCGCGCTCCGGGACCTCAATTGACCACGGCCGCTTGACGACGTCGCGACGGGCTGCGCGCCCGGCATCGGCCGGGCCATGCACGACCAGGAGGTCCCGATGGGATTCAGACTGCTGCAACTCTCGTACCCGACGAAACAGCGGCTCGCGATAGACCCTCAGCGCCGGCTGCGTCACAATGACGCGATCGAGCTTTCTGGCCGTCATACCGCCTGCTCATAGATTGTTTGCAGCGACGTTCCAACAGCCCGCATGGAGAACTTTTCCCGAACCAGCCGGAGAGCGCTTTCTCCGAGCCCGGCCCGCACCCCGGGATAAGGGACTAGCTGCTCAAGCGCTGACGCTATGCCCTCCGGACCGGGAACCGTTACGATGCCGGCGCCCGCATCCCGGATGTACGGCGCAAGTCCACAACTGTCGGTGCAGACGACCGCTAGTCCGCTGGCCATCGCCTCTAGCAGCGCGTTTGGGAAAGGTTCGTTGACAGACGGCAGGACGAAAACGTTGTACGCCGTAAAGACACCACGCACATCGCCATAGGCGAGCGTACCGCCATACCGAGCGTACTCTCTCGCGTTCGTCCGCTCGATCTGCTCCATAAGCATCGTCAGTGCGCCCTCATCCGGTCCGAAGAAATCGACGGACACATCTACACCAGTCCCGCGGACGCGCGTAACCGCAGCGAGGAGATCGGCTGGACGCTTGCGTTCGTGGAGGCGCGACACAAAAATCACGCGCAGGGCCGGTGTGTCCACCGCGATCGATTCGTTGAGGATCGGCTCGACGCCATTGACCAACCGCTGGATGCGGTCCGCAGGAACGAAGGTCTCAAGCTCTCGCGTCTCGAAAGGGGTGAGAGAGAGAACGGCGTACGCGTGCCGTACGGCCGGCCGCGTCAGCAATGCGTCGTAGACCCGATGCACGGGGGACGTGCGCGGCGAAAGCATCCCGTGGGTTTGCAGTACATATGGCATGCGTTGCGACCGGAGTATCCGCATGGCGAGCAGCGGGAACAGCTCGCGGCCGGAATGCAGGTGCACGAGATCAAACCGAGCTCCGCTCTCCCGGAGCCACCGGAGCGCGCGAGCAGAGAAGGCACCGGCAAAGCGGTGTCCGGGCAGTCGCACCAGCGGAAACCGGATGACGGTCAGAGCGTCCTCGACCTCGCTCGTCATTTCCCGGACGTCCGGAGACAACGCGAGCACGGTGACCTCGTGGCCGCGGCGGACGAGCTCGTGAGCTTGTCGGAGCGTCCCCCTGGTCGGACCGCCGTACGCCGCATTCTCGGAAACGATCGGGACGACATGAAGGATACGCATGCCTTAGGCTTCCGTGCGGGCATAGTAGCGCCGATACCAGTCCACGAATGCATCGACGCCGTGCGCCAGCGGAGTCTGCGGCACGGCGCCAATCAAATCACGGAGCAGCGAGGGATCAGCCCAGGTCGCGATGACATCTCCCGCCTGCATGGGGAGCAAACTCAACTCCGCTCGCCGACCGAGGGCCGACTCGACCGCACGAACGAAGTCGAGCAACTCCGTTGGCTGCCCACCGCCGATGTTGACGGTGCGATACGGCGCCACGGGGCTGAGTGAGTCGTGTGCGCCGACGGGCGCGCCGGTCTCCGGCGGCGCCTCGATGAGCCGACCGATCGCATCAACAAGGTCATCGATGTAAGTGAAGTCCCGAAGCATCCTGCCCTCGCCATAGACTTCGATGGGCCGACCAGCCTCGATGGCCCTGACAAACTTGAAGAGCGCCATGTCGGGTCGCCCCCATGGTCCATATACCGTGAAAAAGCGGAACACGGTTGTCGGCGTCCGCCACAGATGCGCGTACGAGTGCGCGATGCTCTCCATCGACTTTTTGGTCGCGGCGTAGAGCGAGACGGGTGCGTCCGCGCCATCAACCTCGGAGAAGGGCAGCTTGAGGTTCCCACCGTAAACCGATGAAGTCGAGGCCAGCATGAGATGCCGAGGCGGCTGCGCGCGCAGCGCTTCCAGGAGATTGAACGTCCCTACGATGTTCGACGAGATGTAGGTCTCGGGATGCTCAAGGCTGTATCGCACGCCCGCCTGCGCGGCGAGGTGAACCACGATCTCGGGTGTGAAATCGGCGACAGCCTGCCCGAGGCGGCCCCCGTCTTCGAGAAGAATTGACTCGTGCGAATACGCTTCCGACTCGGCAAGCTGATCGAGGCGATCGCGCTTCAAGCCGGGGTCGTAGTAGTCAGTCATGCCATCCACGCCGAGGACTTGATCGCCGCGGCCGAGTAGTCGGCGAGACAGGTGGAAGCCCACGAATCCCGCCGAGCCGGTGATCAGGACGCGTGCCATCTAGGGCGCCTCGACTCGTTCGAAGAGGTAGTCGTGCTGCGTCATCTTTTCACGGAGCCGCATCCGATCTCCTAGCATCGCCGCAACCTTGTCGGGGTGCCTGGTCTCGATTAGGAGGTGGCCCGGGGTATGCCGAGCGAGGTCGAGCCCCGAGAGCACCTCGAGCTCGGCACCCTCCACATCCACTGACATGAAGTCGACACCAGTCTCCCCCGCTTGATCGATAAGCTCCGATATCCGAGCGGTCGGCACAAGGAACGTCGCATGCGATCGTCCTCGCTTTGAAAGCCGCCCCGCTTGCTCGGTCTCTTCTTGAAGGCCGATGGCGACCGACATGAGACCAATATCGACGATGTCGATTGCAGCGGGCCCATGCTCACCGATGCAAGCACGGTTGAACGTCACTGATCCCCGACGCAGTCGGTGGCAGTCGCGATACAGATGCGGAACCGGTTCGATTAGGATCCCCCGCCAGCCGCGTGCCCGCTCTAAGAAGTAGGTATTGCTCTGGGCGAAGCCATTGTTCGCTCCGATCTCCAGGAACACCCCGGCCGTCGACGGCAAATACTCAAGCACTCGACGGTCAAGCTGGTTGAGCGCCGGCATCGAGTAGCGGTAGGAGCCAAGAACCTCGAACATCCTCGCGCGGCTGATCTTGATGCGCTGCCGCCATCGATCCGGGAGGAGGCGCTTCAATACTCGGAATAACCTTGCCACAGTCGACTCGCCCTTACCTGATCACATATCGTCAGAGCCCGAGACAATTCGCCGGACGATAGAAAATTGTTGTACACCATTCATAAGCGTTAATCGGCCCCATGCCCGTGAAATCAATCCGCCCCGAGAATCCCTGATCCTCCAAGAAGTCAAAGGCCGGCCGGTATTCAGGGCGCTCAGAGTTGTCCCAGACCACACAGCCCCCCGCTGAGAGACCGGCGACCGCGTTTACGATGCATTCGTTGCGACGCCGACCGTCGTTTACGAGAATATCAATTCCGCGATCAGGCGAGCTTGCTGCCTCGACATACTCGTCGGATGTCTCCGGCCAACAACGTGCCTGCACATTCTCGGGCCGCTGCAACTGAAGTCGATCGAACCAGGCCTGATCGTGCTCAACAGACACCACGCGTTCCACTCGACTCGCCCACCAAAGTGTCGAATTACCCATTCCATATTCGAACACCATCGCCGAGGCAGGTACACGATCCGAGAGGAAAGAGATGGCGGGATAGGTGTACCACGGAAGAGGCTCGCCACGTGAACCGACCGGGAGCCCCTCTCTGCGGCTCTCCCGCCAACCGCGCTGCACGATCGCGGATCGTGGGTGAAAAAGCAGGTCGACAGCATCGCGCCCCGCCGCGGGGAGGAGTCGTCGCGCTGCTCTATAGAGGCCCCGCCTCATGGACATCTGCTCCCCCACGCCACAAGGCCACCGTATCGCCTCTGGGATGCATTGGGCATGCGAACCCGATCGGTCACCCACGGTGGATCGGCACGGCCATTTCGCTGCGCCGGATCAACGACCCCTACCCGCCTTTCATCCCAGTCAGGTCTAAACGCGCCCGGTCCACGGTCGACAGCGGGATCACGAGCTTCTCGTTCGTGGACAACAGCTTCCCGCTGACATGCCAGCGATACGAAAGATCCGCCTCGCGCGGACCACACACTCCGCCATCCACCGATCGCATCGCCCTCTCTTACCGACCGGGCAATCACTGGCGCCGAACCCGACCCCTATCCAGTCCGCACCCGCGAAGTGTGCCCACTGTCGGGAGTCGCCTTCGCCAGATTCTGCACAGTCAGGTTGTCCCGCTGACCGAGATCCGGGTGCCGACCATCTCCAGTATCGACCCAAGCGTCGTGCCCGCTCTGCCTTCGACGAGTTCCAATCCGCTGCCGTAGTGCTCGCGTATCATGCGAGACGAACCAGCCGTCGCCGGAGCTGAACGGACCCGCCTCTGGGTCCGGAGGCGCCGTCAGCCATATGGCCGGATTCGCGCGGCCAGCAACTTGCCGGCGATGTCGCGATGAGCACGCCGATCAGTGCATGCGCGCCCAAAGATCACTCAATACGCCCCATTGCGCCCAACGACCGCCTTGAGTGTGCGCCAGAGGATGACAAGATCCCCAGTGATAGACCAGTTCTCCACGTAATAGAGGTCGAGCCGGACCGACTCCTCCCACGACAGGCTCGAGCGCCCGGAGACCTGCCAGAGTCCCGTCACCCCCGGCTTGACGAGGAACTTCCGGTGGACATGCGCCTCGTACTCCTCAACCTCGCGCGCGAGCGGCGGCCGCGGGCCGACGAGCGACATAGACCCGGCGAGCACGTTGAGAAGCTGCGGGAGCTCGTCGACGCTGTAGCGACGAAGCCAGCGGCCGATCGGGGTTACGCGCGGATCATCCTTGAGCTTGAACAGCACAGCGTTGCCCGCGTCGCGTTGCTGATCCAGGAGACCCTGCAGCTGATCCTCCGCGTCGACGATCATCGAGCGGAATTTGAGCATTCGGAACGGGCGCCCCCGGAACCCGATTCGCTCCTGCCGGAACAGCACAGGACCCGGCGACGACAGCCTCACGATCATCGCGATGGTGATCAGCAGCGGTGAGAGCAGGAGGATCAGCATCCCCGATCCAAACAGGTCGAACGCTCGCTTGAGGAAGAGCTGCGGACCTACGAACCGCGGCGTCTCCACATGCATGAGCGGGAGCCCCGCGACCGGGCGCATATGGATTCTCGGACCGCCGACGTCGGTAAGGCTCGGCGCCATCACGAGGTGCTGGTGTCCAGGGTCGAGCCCCCACGACAGTTCGCGGACCTTGCTCGGCGGAAGATGGTCGCTGTTCGCGATGACAAGCGTGTCGGCCCCGAGGTCTGACATGAACGGAAGGATGGCATCGACATCAGGACGCACTGGGATCGTCATGCCGTGTAGCACGCTCGCAGTTGAACGCGCGCCGGGGACGACCGCACCGACGACGTGATAGCCCGAAGAAGGCGAGCGATGCAGGTCCCGCGCGACGAGCGTCACCGACTCCAGCGTGCCCACAAGGAGCACTTGATAGCTGAACCTGCCTGAGCGGCGTCGGGCGTTGAGCCATTGTCGCCAGAGCCAGCGGCTGAAGACCAGCACCAGGAGACCGAGCGGCAGAGCGATGAGGACGTAGGCCCGTGCGATGTCGATTTTGAATAGGAAGAGCACAATCGCGCTGAGGCCAAAGAGCCAAAGGGTCGCCTGAATGACGAGCCGATACTCGGTCGACCCGGACCCGACGACTCGGGCGTCGCGCGAGCGGAACACCGAGAGGACGAGCATCCAGGCAACGACGAGCACGATCGAGATCGTGGTGTAGCTCAGGTTCAGATTGATCCCGCGCGAGAGCGTGGCAGCCTCATCGGCGCTCAGGCCGAAGCGGAGTAGCTGTGCGGCGACGACAGCCCAGACGATGACGAGGAAGTCAGTGATGAGTAGGCGGAGTGCGTAGCGTCTCGCCCAGTCACGGTCAGGCTGCCTCGCTACCACGCGGTGCCCTTGAGATCGCGGCTTGCCATTTGGTTATCACCCCAAGAATCACCTTAGCGAGGGAGCGCTCTCCGACGAACGTTCATGACGGCGAGTGAAGCGCCAAGGAGGGCGCCGGCGGTGTTCGCGATGAGGTCGGAGACGGTGGCGAAGCGGGCGGGGAGGAAGGTGGCTTGGGTGAACTCGATGGTGAGGGAGAGGGAGAGAGCGAGGACGGTGGGGTAGAGGAGGAGGAAGCCCTTCGACTCGCTGCGCTCGCTCAGGGAGCGGGAAGGGCTGCGCTCGCTCAGGGAGCGGTGGGCGCGGTCGGAGCGGTGGCGGAGGGCTAGGGCGAGGAAGAGGCCGAAGGGGATGAAGAGGACGACGTTCGCCGCGACCTCGATGACGTCGTAGGTCACCCAGGCCGGGAGACCGCGTTCTGCCAGCCAGGCGAGCGAGTCGCGGACCCAGCCGCCGTCGGTCGGTTGCTGGGGTGAGAGCGTGATGGCGAGGATGATCGCGGTCCAGGCGAGCGTGCTGATCGTCCAGACGCGTCTCATGTCAGCGACTCTGCACGGGCTTGACGGACTGGCCTGAGAATGGGTGCCCCTTCGACTCGCTGCGCTCGCTCAGGGACCCGGTTGGGGGGGCGAAGCGAGCGTTACTTCGAGCCGCCCCAGAGGCGCGGGGGCTTGTGGTCGAGGAAGATCGGGAGGTTCGGGGTGTCGAGCTCGTGCGGGAGCGTGACCTTCTCCCCCGGGTGCGCGGCCGAGCGGTCGCGGCGGTGGAAGGTGACCTCGATCGCGTCGGCGACACGGTGGCCGCCGAGGCGGACGGCGCTCGACGCGTTGTTGAGATGCACGTGCACGATGCGGTGCGTCGTCAGCAGCTTCTTGATGCCGGACGTGAAGTCGGGCAGGCGCCACTTGTGCGCGGCCTCCGTGATCGGGTGGAACTCGATCGCCATGATCCGGAAGCGGTTCTGGACCTCGGCGCTCATCGAGTGGATGACCTTCCACTCCGCGCCCTCGATGTCCATCTCGAGCAGCAGGTCGGCGTCCTTCGGCAGCTCCGCCGCGACCGCGTCGATCGTCGTCGTCGTGTCCGAGACGTAGGAGTCGAGGAAGAGCGGCTTGAAGTGGAAGCGCTCGTTCTTGATCGGCGGCCCCTTGACCGACGCGTCGAGCATGATGACCTCGATGCCGCGTGCGGCGAGGTCGGCGTCGAAATCGACGACCGGACCGACGCCGGGCGAGATCGCGTAGCCGATGCCATCCAGGTCGTCAGGGATCAGGTAGCCGCCGTCATGCTTCGAGCCGAGCCGGATGAGCGGCTGATCGATGACCTCCGGGACGAAGAGCTCAAGGAACTCCTCGACCTTCCGCGCCGACGCGGACTTCCGCCAGGTGAATCCGGCCCTCGTCGCGGGGACGAGCTTGTCCGGCTCTGCGAAGGAGCGGCCCTTGGGGACGGCGGTGGTCGTGGCGGAGAGTCCCCCGGTGTCGGTCGACTCAAACAAGGCTTCGGACATCGTTTCCTTTGCTCCTCCGGCGTACCCGACGATGCTACCGGGTCGCGTTGTCCCGGCTCGAATGATGATGCTCCGTCCCAGAAAGCCGGGCCCGCCGCCGTCGATATGTCATAGGCGATATGATTCGTCGATGCACCGATTCGACCCGGCGAAGGCGTCCGCGCTGGTGCGAGCTGCGCGCCTTTCGGCCGGGCTGACCCAGTCCGAACTCGCGGCGGCGGTCGGGCTCAACCAGCCGAACCTCGCCAACATCGAGGCTGGACGGCGATCGGTGTCACCCGAGCTCCTCGAACGAATCCTCGAGGCCGCGGGGCATCGACCCTCGGCGGCCCTCGCGGCGATCCGGGAGCAGATCATCGCACTCGCCGCGAACTATGGGCTGAGCAACGTCCGGGTGTTCGGCTCGATCGCAGGCGGAGAGGATGGATTCGACTCGGACATCGACCTGCTGGTCGACGCGACGCCGGGGACGAGCACGTTCGAGATCGGCGCCTTCGCCGAGGACGTCGAGCTGCTCACCGGCTTCCCGGTCGATGTCCTCGTCGATCGCCCCGGACGCGAGTTCACCGACCGCATACGCGACAGCGCGGTAGCGGTGTGAGCAATGGCCGCGATGAGACGGCCGTGCTGCTTGCCGAGCTCGAGGGGATTCGCACGCTGCTGCGACACGCTGTGGGAGCCGGGAGAATCGCGTTCTCTCGAGACAGCTTGAGCTACGCGGCCGCGGCGATGGCCGTGATCCGCTTGCAATCACTGCTGGAGGATCGGAGGTTCGCAGTGCTGCACTCCGAGCTCACTCCGGCCGAGGCACGGGGAATCCGGGTCACGCGGAACATCGCCGCGCACGCCGGCTATCGGGACATGAACGACGAGGAGTTCTGGGTGACGACCAGCGACCGGATGCCGGCCCTCGTCGACCGGCTCATCCGACGTGTCGGCAGACACGGTTGACGCCTGCCTCGGCCCTCCGAACCGATCAGTCCAGCTGCAGAGCCTTCGACGTCGCGGCGATCGTGTCGGCGGCGCGCTGCTCGTCGGCCGAGAACTGCCGGCCGTAGCTCGGGATCATGGCCTTCAGCCGCGGCTCCCACTCCGCGATCCGCTCCGGGAAGCAGCGGGCGAGCACGTCGAGCATGATCGGCACCGCCGTCGACGCGCCGGGCGATGCCCCGAGCAGGCCGGCGATCGAGCCGTCCGCGGAAGCGACGACCTCGGTGCCGAGCTGCAGCGTCGCCTTGCCGTCCGCGTCCTTCTTCATGATCTGGACGCGCTGGCCGGCGACGATCTTGTCGAACTTCGAGGCGTCGACGTCCGGCGCGAAGGCGAAGAGCGCGCGGTTCTGCTTCCTCCGGCTCGCGAGGACCTCGGAGACGAGGTACTTGATGAGGTCGAAGTTCTTGAACGCGACGCCGAGCATCACGAAGACGTTGTGGAAGCGCAAGGACAGCGGCAGGTCGAGGAGCGAGCCGTGCTTGAGGAACTTCGTCGAGAAGCCCGCGTAGGGGCCGAACATGAGGCTCGGCTCGCCGTCGATGATCCTGAGGTCGAGGTGCGGGACCGACATGGGCGGCGCGCCGACCGCGGCCTTGCCATAGACCTTCGCCTGGTGGCGGGCGACGATCTCGGGATCCGTCGTGCGCAGGAACTCCCCCGAGATCGGGAACCCGCCGTAGCCCCTGATCTCCTTGATGCCCGAGCTCTGCAGCAGCGTCAGCGCCGCGCCGCCCGCGCCGACGAAGACGAACCGCGCCGTCGTCTCGGACGGCGTCCCGCCGACCTCATCGCGGATCTTGAGTCGCCAGTTCCCGTCCTTCAACCGCTTGAGGCTCGTGACCCGCTGCTCCTTGCGCAGCCTCGCCCCGCGCTCGACGAGGCCGTGCATGAGCTCGTGCGTCTGGGCACCGAAGTCGATGTCCGTGCCGCCGACGATCCGCGTCGCCGCGATGGGCTCCGACTTCGATCGGCCGATGACGAGGAGCGGGGCCCACGAGTGGATGACCGCGGCGTCCTCCGAGTACTCCATCGCCGAGAAGAGCGGGTGCGGCTTGAGCGCCTCGTACCGCGTCCGCAGGAATGCCACGTTCGACTCGCCCGTGACGAAGGTCATGTGCGGGACCGGGTTGATGAACTTCCGCGGCTCGGGCATGACGCCCTCGTTCACGAGGAACGACCAGAATTGCCGGGAGACCTGGAACTGCTCGTTGATCTTGATCGCGTTCTGGATCGTGACCGAGCCGTCGGCCTGCTCCGGGGTGTAGTTCACCTCGCAGAACGCGGCATGGCCGGTCCCGGCGTTGTTCCACGGATTGCTCGACTCGAGCGCGATGTCGGAGAGCCGCTCGTAGATCGCGATGGACCAGGTCGGCTCCAGCTGCTGGAGCATGGTCCCGAGCGTCGCGCTCATGATCCCGCCGCCGATCAGGGCGACATCAACGTGCGAACTCACCGCTCCAGCTTACCGGGGCGCGTCAGGCGGAGACGCGGGCGGCGAGGCGCTCGGCGACGAGCTCGGCGATCTGCACCGCGTTCAGCCCGGCGCCCTTGCGGAGGTTGTCATTCGAGATGAAGAGCGCGAGACCGCGGCCCTCCGGCGCCGACTGATCGGCGCGGATCCGGCCGACGAAGCTCGGGTCCTCCCCCGCCGCCTCGAGGGGCGTCGGGACATCGGAGAGCCGGACACCGGGGGCGTCGGCGAGCAGTTCCGTCGCGCGCTCGGGCGAGATCGGGCGGGCGAACTCCGCGTTGATGCTCAGGCTGTGGCCAGTGAAGACCGGGACGCGCACGCAGGTGCCCGCGACGCGCAGCTCCGGGAGCTCGAGGATCTTCCGCGACTCGTTGCGCAGCTTCTTCTCCTCGTCGGTCTCGCCGAGGCCGTCGTCGACGATCGAGCCGGCGAGCGGGAGGACGTTGAACGCGATGGGCTTCGCGAACTTGTCGGGCGCCGGCATCGTGACCGCGCGGCCGTCGTGGACGAGCCCCATGAGGTCCTGCTCGGCGGCCGCGCGCGCCTGGCCCGCGAGCTCCTCGCCGCCGGCGAGACCCGCGCCGCTGACCGCCTGGTAGGTGCTCACGATGAGCCGCTCGAGGCCGGCCTCCCGGTCGAGGACCTTGAGGACGGGCATCGCCGCCATCGTCGTGCAGTTCGGGTTCGCGATGATGCGCCGGCCGGCGAGCGCCTCGTCGATCGCGTGCGGGTTGACCTCCGCGACGACGAGTGGGACGGTCGGGTCCATGCGCCAGCCAGACGAGTTGTCGATGACGACGACGCCGGCCTCCGCGAACCGCGGCGCCTGCGCCTTGCTCAGCGTCGCGCCCGCGGAAAAGATCGCCATGTCGAGGCCGGTCGGGTCCGCGGTCGAGGCATCCTCGACGACGATGTCACGGCCGTCGAACTTGATCGTCGTGCCCGCGCTGCGGGCCGAGGCGAAGAAGCGGATCTCGGCGATCGGGAACTTCCGCTGCACGAGGATCTCGCGCACGACGGCGCCGACCTGGCCGGTCGCGCCGACGACGCCGATGCGGACGCCTGGGCTGCTCATACGTCAATGGTAGGCGGGGTTTCCGCACGTTCAATCTGGAGGCGGGATCAAGCGCTAGTCGCGGAGCGGGCAGCGTTCCACGCGGACGCGACCATCTCGTCGATCGTGTGACGCATCGCCCAATCCAGGTCGCGTGCGGCGAGATCCCCCGATGCCACGATTCTCGCCGGATCGCCCGCCCTACGCGGGCCGATCTCCGGAGAGAACTCGATACCCGTCACGCGAGCGATCGCAGCCATGATCCCCGCGACCGAGACACCTGTCCCGCTTCCCAAGTTGTAGGCCGGTTCGACGGGCTCACCTTCGACGAGCCGCCTCGCGGCGGCGACATGCGCCAAAGCCAGGTCGGAGACATGGACGTAGTCCCGCACGCAGGTGCCATCGGGCGTTGAATAGTCGTCACCATTGACGACCGGCCTGCGGCCTGCCAGAAGCTCGTCGAACACTTTCGGAAACAGATTGTGCGGGCTTGCGTCGAACACCACCGGGTCACCCGACCCCACGACGTTGAAATAGCGGAGCGATGTGTGTCGAAGTCCCGTCGCGCGCGCCGCATCGGCCAACAGCCACTCCCCGACCAGCTTCGACTCGCCGTACGGGGACTCGGGACGCGTCAGCGCGGACTCGGTGATGAGATCGACGTCCGGCGTGCCGTAGACGGCCGCGCTCGACGAGTACACGATCCGATCGACACCCACCGTCGCCATCGCCTCGAGCAGTTCGAGCGTCCCCATCGCGTTCTGCCGATAGGTGTGCAATGGGCGCTCGACAGAGACACCGGCGTACTTGAACCCCGCGAGATGGATGACACCGTCGAACGCGCCATCCCGCAGCGCATCCTCGATCGAATCGCGGTCAAGCAGGGTCGCGCGAATGAACGGGACCCCGGTCGGGACGAACGCCTCGCGTCCGCTCGAGAGGTCGTCGATCACGACCGGCTGCATGCCCGCGGCCATGAGCGCTCGTACCACGTGCGAACCGATGTACCCGGCCCCGCCCGTGACCAGCCAGGCCATCGTGACTAGCGTCCAGTCATGGAGTAGGCGATCGCCGCGCTCATGACGTTTATCGTACGCGCCGCGTCGCGTTCCCCTCAGTGGCCGAGACCGCCGGGCGCGATCGCCTCTATGTCGGTCTGCAGGAAGTCATCGCCCTTGAACGCGAGCGCTGCGCCGAGCGCCCTTGCCGCTGCGTAAGAGAAGCAATCGCCCAGATTCAGTGCCGCGGGATGACGTCCCTTGCCAAACCGTCGCCACGCGGCCGCCGCGATCGCCGCCTGAGTCGCATCGAAGGGAATGGTCTCGACCGCGAACGCGCTGAGGAGCCGCGCGAGGTCGGCCGATGCCTCCGGGCCCTGCTTCGCCTCGACCACGATGGACGCCTCGACGAGCGTCGGTGCTGCCACGCAGAGCGCGTCCTCCCGGCTCGAGAGCAACGCGACGAGCGCTTCCGCGTCAGGCTCGCCGAACACGATCGCTGAGAGCACGGAGGTGTCGAGCATCACGGTCACAATGGAACCCCGTCGGGTCCGTAGCCGAGGATCTCCTCCGGGGAGCGCGGATCGAGCACCGGTCGGCGTCGACCCCGGTCGATCAGCTGCGAGAGCTCGATTCCGCGGACATCGGCTCGAGCCTTCGCGCGCAGTCGCTCGAGGCGCTCCTCAAGCGCCCGCCGGATCGCCTCGGTCATCGTCTCGCCCGCGAGCGCGGCGACCTCCCGCGCGGCACGATCCGTCGCCGGGTCCTTGATGCTGAGTGCCATGCATCTAGATTAGTGGATAGAAATCTAGATATGAAGATCGCTAGAAGCCTGGGTCTGAGTGCACCCGGCGTTCCGCCCTAGCGGCCGGTGCCGGCGTGGACGACCGCCTCCGCGTCGCCGTCGAGGCCGAACGCCGTGTGGATCGCGCGCGCGGCCGTCCCGGCGGCGCT
>Ga0182739_1003704_pt1 | contig 13143 bp, 18 predicted proteins | sample eDN5th30CBELigBY_FD_128873 | JGI IMG/M metagenome (GOLD analysis project Ga0182739, IMG submission 128873) | Enriched backyard soil microbial communities from Emeryville, California, USA - eDNA 5th pass 30_C BE-Lig BY (version 2) (version 2) | ecosystem: Environmental > Terrestrial > Soil >... | reverse complement strand
CCGGGTCAGCAGCCTCGATACTGTCTGCGCCATGGTCGCAGCGGGCGTCGGCGTCGCGATCGTGCCGGAGGCAACCGTCTCGCGCCACCGTCGCGCTCTGCCGCTTGCCACCGTCCGACTCTCCGAGACCTGGGCGATGCGCGAGCTCGCTCTCCATGTCCGCGACTCACGGCGACTTGCGAAGCCCGCGCGGCGGCTTTTCGAAGCCCTGCTCGAGGTGGGCGAAAGACCCGCTACCAGCGCAGCAGGCGGCGCCCGATGGCAGCGCCGACGAGCATGACGGGGATCGCGGCCAGCGTGTACCAGGTAAGAACGAACAGCGGCGAGTCGTCGAAGCAGTGGAATGCGTAGATGACCGCGGCGGCCGCGGCGGCAAGGGCACCGCAAGCGGCACCGGCCAGGGCCGGAGAAGCCGGCGCCGCGCGACGCAACGCCAGCAGCAGCGCCGTCAGAGGCACAAGCGCAAAGAGCGGGATGGCCGTCAGGCACACCAGCGCGTTGCTGCCGACCAGACGCGCCTCCCAGGTCCCGGCCGGAAGCACAGCGAGTTCGGTCCCCAGCGCGGCCACCGCGATGAGGAGAACCGGCAGCACGGCCCAGCGCCACTGTACGGTGATCACCGGCCGCGCCATGGCAAGACAGGCGGCAGAGGCCGCCACCAGGGCCGACAGCACCAAGCCGAGCTTGGCGTCGAACCGCCAGGTCGCGAAGGCAGCCGCCAGATCGACTCGCGGCTTAAATTCCACTGCAAAGATCACGAGCGAAACCGCCGCGCCCGCCAGGAGCGCCTGCCCCACGGAGCGTCCGAGCGGCCTCGCAGATCCGACACGGTCGGCGACCAGGGATGCCACGAGCTGTTCGGTTCTCATGTCCTGTCCTTGCGATAGACCTCGGCCAGCGCGCGAAGAGCGCGATGCAGCGTGACCCGGACGGCGCCCTCGCTCATGCCCAGCCGTACCCCGACGTCCCGGGCAGTCTGCCCCTCGATGGAGATACCTTCGACGATCCGCCGCTGGCGCTCGGGCAGGCCGGCCAGCATCTGCCGCGTGTCGAGGGCGCTTCCCGCTTCCGCAGACGCAGGAGCGGCGAGCGTCTCGGAATGGTCGTCGATGTTGACGTGATCGGTGAAGCCGCGGCGGCGCAGATGGTCGACCAGCTTGTGGTGCGCGATCGCGCGCAGCCAGGGTTGCAGCGGCTGGGTCTCGTCCCATGTGTCGCGCTTCAGATGCATGGCCAGCAAAGTCTCCTGCACGATGTCTTCGCAATCCGCGTTCGGCCGACCGGCCGCCGCCAGCCCGCGCGACGCCACCGCGCGTAACCACGACGCGACGCGGAGCAGCAGGCGCCGGTACGCTTCGTCGTCCCCCTTCCGGGCCGCCCGCATCAGCGCGGAGAGATCTTCCGGATCGGACAACGGGCCTACTCTTCACGCATTCGTGTTGGATGGAGAGAACATTACAGGCGCTTTGGCGAAAAAAGAAAGTGGGGCGTCTGTAACGACGATGCACATACCTCCGAATGACCTCTTGCGAGCCGAGATTGGCTCAAGAGCCCGGAGGACTTCATGATCAATCGTACCACCACGGCAGCCCTTGCCGCCGCCGTCGCTGCTGCCGCCCTGATGTCGACCGGCGCCAGCGCCCAGACCGCCAACACCGACAAGGAGAAGTGCTACGGCGTCTCGATGGCGGGCAAGAACGATTGTGCGGCCACCGGCAACAATTCCTGCGCCGGCCAGTCCAAGGCCGACTTCGACGCCAAGGCCTGGAAGTACCTGGCCAAAGGCTCCTGCGCCACCATGGAGATCACCCTCAAGGACGGCATGAAGCGCAAGGGCGCCCTGACGCCCATGTAAGGGGCCTCGTCGTGACGGCGGATCGCCTGCTTCGTGCCGGTGCCGGGCTGAAGTCCGAACACCAGCGGCACATTCTCGAAGCCCGGCCCGATATCGGCTGGTTCGAGGTCCATGCCGAGAACTACATGGGAGCCGGCGGTCCGCCGCATCACTTCCTGGAGCGTGTCCGCGCGCTCTATCCGCTGTCGGTCCACGGCGTGGGTCTGTCGATCGGATCGGCCGACGGCATGGCGCCCGGCCATCTCGCCCGCCTGAAGACTGTGGTGGAGCGCTACCAGCCCGCCATCGTCTCGGAGCATCTCGCCTGGTCGACCCACGACGGGACCTTTCTCAACGATCTCCTGCCGCTTCCATACACGGAAGCCACCTTGTCTCTGGTGACACGCCATGTCGACGAGGCCCAGACGGTGCTCGGAAGGCGCCTCCTCATCGAAAATCCCTCGACCTATCTTCGCTTCGACGGGGAAGAAATGCCGGAGACGGATTTCCTGCGCGCGCTGGCCCGGCGCAGCGGCTGCGGATTGCTGCTCGACATCAACAACGTCGTGGTCTCCGCGGCCAATCACGGTTTCGATCCACACACCTATCTCGCAAGCTTTCCGCATGAGCATGTCGGCGAGATCCATCTCGCCGGTCACGCCGTACTCAAAAGCGGCGGCGAGACGCTGCTCGTGGATACGCACGATCGGACCGTCTCTCCGCAGGTCTGGTCCCTCTTTCGGGACGTGATCGCGCGCCGGGGCGCCCACCCCACGCTGATCGAGTGGGACTCCGACGTGCCCGCCTGGCCCGACCTCAAGGCCGAAGTCCGCCAGGCCCAGTCGCTTCTGCAGACCGCCGGAGGGCTCGATGCCCGAGCAGCCTGACGGCGCCGCTCTCGCCGACCTGCAGCACCGTTTTACCGGAGCCGTTCTGCAGAGCCGTCTTTCGGTGCCCGCTGGCATCCGACGCGAGGTCCGGTCCACTCACGAGCGGCGATTCGGCGTCTACCGCAACAACGTGAAGGCCAGTCTGGCCGCCGCCCTGGCGGCACGGTTTCCGGTAGTGGCACGTCTGGTCGGCGATGAATTCTTCACCGCCATGGCGCTGGTCTTCATCGAGCGCCATCCACCGCGCTCGCCCGTCCTCGCCGAGTATGGCGCCGCCTTCGCGACCTTTCTCGAGCGATTCGATCCGGCGGCCAGCCTGCCTTACTTGCCCGACATCGCCCGGCTGGAATGGGCGCGTCACGTCGCCTTTCACAGCGCCGACACTGATCCCGCCGACCTCGCCCAGCTCGCGGAGCTGCCTCCGGAAGCGCTGGGCTCCGTGAGGATCGGCCTGCATCCCGCCATGGCCGTCATCGCCTCGCCGTGGCCCATCGTCTCTGTCTGGACCACGAATACCTATGACGCGACGCCCGAGGCGCCGGCAGCCGACTGGACGGGTGAGACGGCGCTGGTGACGCGGCCCCATCTCGACGTTCTCGTCCAACGGCTTCCGCCGGGCACCGACCTGCTGGTGGCCGCACTGGCGCAGGAGATTGCGCTGGGCGCTGCCGCCGACGCGGTATCCCGCACCCAAGAGGGTTTCGATCTCGCCACGGCACTGTCGACTCTGTTCAGCGCCGGCGCCGTCGCAATCCTGTCCCAAGGATCGTCTTCATGATCGCTCTGCTCTGCCGTCTCGACTCGCTGCTGTCGCGCATCCCGCACGAGCTGCTGGCCCTCCTCGCCCGCCTCTCCGTCGGCACGATCTTCCTGCGCTCGGGCCTGCTGAAGCTCGACGGCTGGGCCGACGGCACCACTCTCACGCTGTTTCGTGAAGAGTACAGGCTACCGCTGCTTTCGCCCGAGCTCGCTTCCTATCTTGCGACGGGCGCGGAGCTCAGCCTGCCGATCCTGCTGTTCCTCGGCCTGTTCACGCGACCGGCGGCGCTGGCCCTGCTGTGCATGACCCTGGTGATCGAGGTCTTCGTCTATCCCAACGCCTTCGACTCGCATGGGGTCTGGGCGGTGGCGCTGCTCTATCTCGCCAAGTTCGGGCCGGGCAGGCTGGCGCTCGACCGCCTCCTCTTCGCGCGCGAGATGCCTAGCGCTTACGGACGGGCTTGAGATCGGAGACGATCGGATAGGCCGTCGTCGACTTCACGCGCTCCATGGAGAAGCGCGAGGTCACGTTCTTGAGCGGCATCGTGTCGATCAGCTTCTTGTAGAACAGATCGTAGGCCTGCATGTCGGGAACCGCGACGCGCAGCATGTAATCGATGTCGCCCGCCATGCGATGGAACTCCATGACCTCGGGCATCGCCGTGACCGTGCTGGCGAACTTGGAGAGCCAGGCCGAGGAATGGTCGCCGGTCTCGATCGAAACGAACACGGTCAATCCCACGCCGATCGACTCGGGCGAGATCAGCGCCACCCGCTTCAGGATGACGCCTGACTTCTCCAGCCGCTGGATGCGCTTCCAGCAGGGGCTTTGCGAAAGACCGACCCGATGGGCGATCTGCGCCAGCGAAAGGCTCGCATCCTCCTGGAGGAGCGCCACGATCTTTTTGTCGATGGCATCCATGTTCATCAATCCGTCAACGCGGTGTGGCCAGTCTAGACCGGAAGTGACTCCAGGCGCACCGGCGCGCCCAGCCGCTCGGAGAGCACGATGGCGATCGCCTCGACATCGCCATCCACGGGCCCTGCATAATTCACGAGCCGGGGCGGCGCCCCATCAAACCAGGACAGACGCCACGCGCCGGCCTCGCACATCAGCGTGCCCACGACGCGCCCCTGCGCGGAGATCGTCCAGAGGGCAGGCTCTTCGTAGGCCGCCTGGAGCAGGCGCGCCGCCCGAGCGACGAGGGTGCTGGCAAAGCTGAGCATGCCGGAACTCTACGGGCGCGTTCGCTACTGCAGCAATGAAACGGTCGGTCGAATCGGACGGCCGCAATGACAGGAACAGCTTCAGCACGCGTCCTTGGGAGAATATTTTCCCGGCATGGCCCCTTTCAGGGCCGAACGGCCGGCGTCTCCAGCTTCAGCCCCTTGGCCCGCTCCATCAGATAGAGCTCAAGGGCCGTGTATTCGGGCGAGTCGAGCGGCCAGGCTGCGGCGCGGATGCCGACGAGGCAGTTGCGCAGCCTCCGCTTGAGAGAGCCCAGCGCCTGCCACTCCAGCCGATAGATGGGATAGCCCGTGGGATGGGCCTCCGGAATGGCGATGCCTGCCAGCTTCTTGCCGGCATTGTCGTCGTGGCAGATCGCGCAGGAGAGATTGAGCTGGCCCTGGCGGCGGCGATAGATCTCCGCTCCCTGCGCGCGAAAGGCTTCGAGGCGCGGGTCGTCGGGCGGCGCGATGGGCAGGCCGCGCGACTGGTGCGCGACAAAGGCGGCGAGCGCCAGCAGGTCGCGGTTCTCGGGCGGCAGCGGCTCGGCCTTCTGATGCTCCATGCGGCAGAGGTTGATGCGGCCTTCGAGATCGACCGGCCGGTCGCCCCCTTGCGGGATCGCCGGATAGCGGGTGGCAGTGCCCTTCATGGTGGTGGCATCAACACCATGGCAGTCGGCACAGGATTTGTTCGAGACGCCCGCGGCCTTTGCCCAGAGCTGGCCACCGAGCTGAACGAACAGCATGCCGGGATTGGCCGTGTCGTCGTCCTGCATCTTCTGCAACGCCTCACTCATGTCCTGATAGCCAGACCTCCGTTTGTCGGCACCGGATTGGCTGCCGACCTGGGCCACCGCGTAGGAGGTCGCAAATACCAGGCCGAGCCCGATGACGAGGAATTGCCTCGTCATTCGACGGCGATGTCGACCCGATGCTCGGCGGCGAAGCCTTCGTCGCCGGTCCAGCGCAGGACAACCGTGCCGCTGTCGTTCGCCCGGGCAAAAAAAGACACGAAGGGATTGGCGGCGATCGCCGGCGACATGTCCATCGCGAAGATCTCGGCGCCGTTCCAGGTTGCGGTGAAACGCTCGATGATGTTGCGCGGGATGATGCGGCCGTTCGGGCCGGGCCGGAAGCCGGTCTCCATCGGATGCATGATCAGCGCCTTGATCTCGACGACGTCGCCACGCTTGGCGGTCTTCGGCGCGTTCACGAGGATGTTCGACATCAGGGCGACTCCTCGAGGCAGGCGGCCAGGGTCACGATCACGTCGGCGCCGGCGCTCCAGAACTTGCCGTCGCTGGTCTCGGCGATCGCCACGATCCGCTGGCTGTCGCCGAGCTTGATGCGCGTGCCCATGATCGCCTTGCCGTTGCGCGGGCCGAGACGCACGGAAAAGACATTGGGCTGCGGGTTCTTTTCGTTGAAGACATGGATCGCCTTCACATGGTCGGCTTCCGTCATCGGGCTTTCGACCGAAACGGTTAGCGACACGGTGCTGCCGTTCTCGACCAACGGCGGCACGTCGAGCTTGATCCTGCCTTCTGTCGGGGTGGCGTTCCCGATGACCTTCTTGATCGCCTCGGCCATGGCATCGGGCGTCGCGGCCGCGGGGCCGAGCGGCAGGACGACGATCGCGGCAGTGCCGGCAAGGAAAAGACGTCGATCCATTCAATCCTTCAGCGTGACGAGATAGGCCACGACATCCTCGACCTGTGTGGCGGTCAGGATCGTCTTGCCCTGGAAGTTGCGGGCGACCCGGTGCAGGCCCCGGGTCCGGTAATAGGCCGGCATGATCGTGTCGGCATTGAGACGCGACCCGTCGACGATCCGCAGGCGCAGCTGCCCTTCCGACCAGCGCGAGCCCGCGCCGGCGAGGCTGGGCGCGAGGTCGCCCTGGAAGCGCTCCTCGGCGATCGGACCGGAGTGGCAGAGCAGGCAGAGGCCGACGCTGCGGTTGGCGACGATCCCCCGGCCGCGCGCCGCATCGCCCGGCTGCCCCGTGAGCGAGTGCGGGATCGAATCGCCGACGATCTGGGGATCGACCTGTTGCGCCGTGGCAGGACAGGCCAGGAGCGCCAGAGCGAGGGCGACGAGGCTGCGCATCAGCCGAACGTCTCGGCGGTGAGGGTGCGGAACCAGCTCGACGCGTAGAGCGCCTCCTGGCCGCGCAGGCCGCCCACGGCCACGAGGGGACTGGTGCCGCCAGCGCCGGGAATGTCGATAAGCTGGCCCTTGTCGGGGCGATAGACGCCGGCGATCGAGATACCGTAGTCGGCCGCGACAAGACTGTAGCAGGTGTTGATCAGGATCGGATCCTGCGGCTTGTCGCCGGCCAGCAGCTTCACAATCGCAGCGGCGCAGACCTTGGCCTGGGCATTGGCCGCGAAGGCCGACTTGGGCATGCCGCCCATGATCGCCGCATCGCCCAGTACGTGGATATTGGGCCGCAGGGTCGATTCGAAGGCGACGGGCTCGACCGGGCACCAGCCGGTACGGTCGGCAACACCTGCCTGGGCTGCGATGGCGCCGGCCTTCTGCGGCGGGATCACGTTGGCCACCGTGGCCTTGTGCGCCCCGAACTCCGTCGTGAGCGTCAGGGTCGTGGGATCGACCGAAATTACTTTGCCGCCCTGGCTGAGCGGCACCCACTCGATCGTGCCCGGGTAGAGCTCGGCCCAGCCGTTCTGGAACAGGCGCTGCTTGGAGAAGGCATCCTTGGAATCGAGTAGCAACAGCTTGGATTTCGGCTTCCAGACCTTCAGCCAGTAGGCGATCAGGCTGGCGCGTTCGTAGGGCCCGGGAGGGCAGCGGAAAGGATTGGCCGGCGCCGACAGGACGACCAGCCCGCCATCGTCCATCGCCTGAAGCTGCCGCCGCAGAAGTACGGTTTGCGCCCCGGCCTTCCAGGCGTGTGGCATCTTCTCGGACGCAGCCTCGTCGTAGCCGGGAATGGCGTTCCAGTTGAAATCGATGCCGGGGGACATGATCAGCCGGTCGTAGGAAAGCTTGTTGCCGTCGGCCAGCGTTACCGTCTTGGCCTCCGGATCGACCACGGTTGCCCTTGTCTCGGCAACGGTGACGCCAGCGCTCTTGATGCCGTCGTACCGGAACTGCTGCTGGTCGATTTCGCGCAGGTTCGCGAGCACGGAATTGCTGAAGGGACAGGAGGTGTAGACGGGATTGGGCTCGACCAGGGTGACGTCGAGCGCCGGCTGCAGGACCTTCACCGTGCGCGCCGCGGTGGCGCCACCGAAGCCGCCGCCGATCACCACGACCCTGGCCTTGCGCTGCGCCGAGACGACGGCAGGCGCGAGCCCTGCCGCAGCGGTGATCTTCAGGAAATGACGGCGCGTCGCCATGCCTGCTGCGTCCCTATTCCGGCTGCGCGGCGAACCAGGCCGCGATGGCCTCGGTCTGCGCATCGTCGAAACCTTTGGCGATGCGGCCCATCACGCTCGAGGGCCAGGCGCCGCTGCGATATTCGCGCATGAAGGTGACGATGTCCTCGGTCTTGCGGCCGGCAATGCGCGGGATCACCGAATCCGCCACCTTCTTCGGGGCATGACAGCCAGTGCACGAGCTGGCGCCCGGCGGCGCATCAGCCGCCGTTGCCGGGCTGGCCAGCAGGATCATGCTGGCCAGGCCCGGCAGCAGCGCTCGATGCATCAGGCGCCCTTCTTCAGGTCATTGTTCATCAGCGGCAGGTTGCGCACCCGTTTGCCCGTCGCCTTGGCGATCGCGTTCAACACCGCGGGCGCCGCGACCGCGATGGTCGGCTCGCCGACGCCGCCCCAGAAGTCGTGGGTCGGCACCAGGACCGTCTCGACGTCGGGCATCTCGTCGATGCGCATCACGTTGTAGCTGTCGAAGTTGGTCTGCTCGACCGCGCCGTCCTTCACGGTGATCTCGCCGTACAAGGCTGCCGACAGGCCATAGACGAACGAGCCCGCGACCTGGCGGTCGATCTGCGCCGGATTGACCACATGGCCCGGGTTGGTGGCCGCCGTGATCTTGTGGATCTTGAGCTGGCCATCGGGACTCACCGAAACCTCGGCGACGCCGGCGACGTAGCTCCCATAGCCCATGACTTGCGAGATGCCATGGAAGCGGCCCTCGGGCAGCGGCTTGCCGTAGCCCGCTCTGTCGCAGGCGGCCTTCAGCACCGCCGCCCACTTGGGCTTCAGATACTTCAGGCGATAGGCCAGCGGATCCTGGCCCGCTGCCGCCGCCAGCTCGTCCATGAAGCATTCCATGTAGACGGCGTTCTGGTTCACGTTTACGCCGCGCCAGAAGCCCGCCGTGATGTGCGGATTGCGCATGGCATGATCGATCATGAGGTTCGGGATGTCGTAGCCGTAGGCCGCCTCGACACCGGACTGCATGAACCCCTGGAAAGTGGCGGGATCCATGCCGTTCACGAGGTTCTGCGGCAGCAGCGAGGCCAGGATCGACTGGCCCGAGATCCGGACGTGCAGGCCGACCAGGTTGCCCTGGGCGTCGAGCCCGGCCGTCATCTTGGCCATCGTCGTGGGATGGTACTGGCAGTGCGTCATGTCCTCTTCGCGCGACCAGATGAGCTTGATCGGCGTGCCGGGCATCTCCTTGGCCGCGAGCACGGCCTGCCGCACATAGTCGGAGCGACCGCGCCGGCCGAAGCCGCCACCCAGCATGAGCTTGTAGACCTCGCACTTGGCGATCGGCAGGCCGGCCGCTTCCGACGCCGCGGCGAGCGCGGCCTCGCCGTTCTGCGTGCCGCACCAGACCTCGCACTTCTCCGGCGTGAAGCGCGCCGTGGCGTTCATCGGCTCCATGGTGACATGGTGCTGGTAGGGGAAGCTGTAGACGGCCTCGACCTTCTTGGCGGCCCCCTCGATCGCCTTCTGGGCATCGCCCGCCTTGTTGCCGACGAAGGCTTCCTTGGCGTCGAGGCCCTCCTTCAGCGTGGCCTTGATCGTCTCGGTCGAGACCTTGCCGAGATCACCGACGTTCCAGTTCGTCGTGACGGCGTCGAGCGCCGTCTTGGCCTGCCAGTAGGTGTCGGCCACGACCACGACGGCGTCTCCGTCGATCGCGAAGATCTTCTTCACGCCCGGCATCTTCTCGGCCTTGCTGGCATCGAAGTCCTTGAGCTTGCCGCCGATCACCGGGCAGGCGCGCACGGTCGCGTTGAGCAGGCCCGGCATCGTGTAGTCCATGCCGTACATCTGCTTGCCCGTGACCTTGTCGACCGTGTCGAGCCGCTTGAGCGGCTTGCCGGCGATCTTCCAGTCCTTCGGATCCTTGAGCTTCACGTCCTTCGGCGGCTCGAGCTGCGCCGCTGCCGCCGCGACCGCGCCATAGGTCAGCGTCTTGCCCGACGCCTTGTGCGTGATGGTGCTGTTGGCCGCGCTGCATTCGGCGGCCGGCACGCTCCATTGCTTCGCCGCGGCGGCGATCAACATCTCTCGGGCAATGGCGCCGCCCTCGCGGACATATTGCTGGCTCTCGCGGATGCCGCGGCTGCCGCCGGTCGAGAAGTTCTTCCAGACGCGGTTGCGCTTCAGGTTCTCGCCGGGAGTCGGGTATTCCCAGGACACCTTGTTCCAGTCGCAGTCGAGTTCCTCGGCCACGAGCTGGCAGAGGCCGGTGAGTGTGCCCTGCCCCATCTCGGAGCGGGCGACGCGGATCACCACCTTGTCGTCGGGATGGATGACCACCCAGGCATTCAGCTCCTTGACGGACTGGGCATGCGCCACGTTTTCGTCGAAAGGCAAGTGGAAGCCGAGCGAGAAGCCACCGGCGACAGCAGCGCCGCTGATCAGGAAGCCGCGACGGCCGAGCGAAGTCTGGATCGTCATGATACGTCCCTCCCCTCAGGCCTTGGCGGCGGCGTGGATGGCGGCGCGGACCTGCTGGTAGGTGCCACAGCGGCAGATGTTGGTCATCGCCTCGTCGATGTCGGCATCGGTCGGGTTGGGCTTGGCGGCGAGCAGCGCCGTTGCCGCCATGACCATGCCGCTCTGGCAGTAGCCGCACTGGGGCACGTCGAGTTCGACCCAGGCTTTCTGGATCTTGTTCAGCATGCCGTTCTCAGCGACCGCTTCGATGGTGACGACCTTCTGCGTGCCGACGGCATTCACGGGAATGCTGCACGACCGGACGGGCGCCCCGTCGATATGGACCGTGCACGAGCCGCACTGCGCGATGCCGCAGCCATACTTGGTGCCGGTCAGCCCAAGTTGTTCGCGCAGCACCCAGAGAAGTGGCGTTTCCGGACCGGCAGTGTATTCGACCGCCTTGCCGTTGATGTTGAGGACAGCCATCCCAGCCTCCCGTTGTTCAGGAAATGTGGAAATAGCCTAGCCCAGCGCGCGCTCGACCGCCTGACAGACAAGCTGCATTCACGGAGGTGTGATGGCAGTCAGCCCACGCTGGCTTCGAACACGCGGCGGAAATTGCCGCCCAGCAGTTTTGCCGTCTCTTCTTCGTTGAATTTCGTGCGCAGGGCGGCTGCCAATTGGGGCAGATCGACATAGCTCGGCATCGCGCTCGCTCCGAGAAGGCCGAGCTGATCGGTGCCGAGGCCGACATGATCGATGCCGACGACATCGACCATCTTTGCGAAGCCATCGGTCGCATAGGTGACAATATTGGGGAAATAGCCGGCGACGGGCCAGATGCCGATGATCCCGCCCGTTGCGGCGACGGCCTTCGCGTGGTCCGGCAGAATCCGCCGCGTCCAGGCAGCGGGGCGAGTGGTGAGCGAAGTGTGCGAGAGGACGAGCGGTTTGGTCGTGGCCGCAGCCGCCTTCTTCACGCCCTCGAAGGTGGCGTGCGCGACATCGACCACGATACCCAGTGCATTACAGCGACGAATCACGTCGGCGCCAAATGCCGTTAGCCCGTCATGCACGCTGGGCTCGGTCTGGATGTCGCCGAGCTCGTTGGGCCGGTAGTGCGTGAGCTGCAGATGACGCAGCGCCCAGCGCTGATACGCTTCGTCGAGTCTTTCGATCCGGCCCTCGAGGAAATCGGCGCCCTCCGACGCGACGATCAGCGAAGGCCGGCCCGCCCGCGCCGTCCGCAGCTCTGCCGAGGTCCGGATGATCGGCATCCCCTGTTCGCGCGCCAGCGCATGGAGCGCCGGGAAGGCGCGTTGGCTGAATGCGTAGAGCTCGCCCGGATGAGGATTGCGACCGGGCCTGAGGCGCCCGCCAGTAAGTTTGATGATGGGTGAATCGGAAACGACGGCCAGCGATATGACCGACACGCCGCCCTGCCGCATCGGATCGGCGACGGCCGAGGAAAAACCGCGACCGAAACTCAACTGGATGAGGTTGCCGGCGTGACTGTGGAGGTCGACGGCCATGCCCTCCGTCGCCTGGGCCATCGCAGGCACTGGCAGGCAGAAGAGCGGGCTCGAGGCGATCAAGGCTCGGCGCGTTACGCCCTTCACCGGCTCAGCTTCATGCAACTGGAAGCGCCAGCCCTTGGCATCGGACGATACGTGCCACGTGCCGCTCAGCCGCAGCGCACCGTTGGCGATCTTCATCGGCTGTCGGGTGAGTACTTCGACGACCGCCAGCGGGTTGTTGGGCACACAACCCTGGCAGCAGCCAGGTTCCGCCATCATCAGGAAGCCAGCAGTGTCGCCCCACGCGCGCGAGCCGAGGGCGAAGCCCGTGATCTCGACGCGCTTGCCGTGTGCTCTGTCAGCGCGCGGCTTCCCGAGGTCGGTCCACGAGAGGCGCATCGGCGGCTCTACAGTTTGGCCGGCGGATAATAGGGGCGATCGCCAAGCGCCTGTACGCGCTTCCAGAACTCCGGACCCGAAGCCTTTCCGACCTCGTCGAGGTCGGCCGCCTGGCGCCACAGGCTCCACGATTCGGGATGCAGGCGGCTCGCCTGTGCCATTTGCAGGTCGCCTTCGGCCGCGCGGCCGTTCGCGCGCAGCCAAAGCCCCAGTCGGAAACGTGTCCGCGCTTCGGCGATTTCGACCGTGACCTTCGGCAGGCCCGCGCGCGCTTCGTCGGCCGGCAACGCATGCGCGCCGGTCGCGACCCAGGCGCGCACCGCGTCGAGATAGCCCTGCCGCGCCGCCAGGCGCTCGGCCTGATCCTCCGGAGTCATGGTGCGCGTCGTGAGATCCATGCGCCGGAAATGATCGGTCGAGCCCGCCGTCTCGGGCGGCCGTGCGATCCGGCCCTCCTCGTCGATCCAGATCGCCTGCGGCACGTTCACGAGATTGTAGAGATCCTCGAGCCGATGCTCGGTGTCGATCAACTGCCAGTAGGACGACTTCGCCTGCTCGATCCACGGACGCGCATGCTCGGCGCCGCGGCTTTCCTGCGCCACGGCCACGACCATGAACCCCTTGTCCTTCAGTTCTTCGTAGAGGGCCTGCCACACGGGCAAGTCAAAGCGGCAGCCTCACCAACTGGCCCAGGT
>Ga0182739_1003703_pt1 | contig 13144 bp, 12 predicted proteins | sample eDN5th30CBELigBY_FD_128873 | JGI IMG/M metagenome (GOLD analysis project Ga0182739, IMG submission 128873) | Enriched backyard soil microbial communities from Emeryville, California, USA - eDNA 5th pass 30_C BE-Lig BY (version 2) (version 2) | ecosystem: Environmental > Terrestrial > Soil >... | reverse complement strand
TCGGAACCCGTCTGGGGGTCTTCTGGTGATGTCAAACCTGTCTTTCTGTGACCAGGCTTCGTTTCATTGAGGGGAGTCCGAAAAGACCTGGCTCCAGTCTTTTTTCATATCGACCACAATCCAACCTCGTTGAGCGGCTTCGTTCAGAGCTTTGTCGAGACGCCCAATCTGTGAACTGCGGTCATAGGCGTATTCCCGTTCCGCATCGGTATGATGGACAATCAGCCCAAACCGTGGTCCCTCGGCCAGAGTCGTCCATTGCAGCATCTGCAAGTCTCCGTCCGAATTTCCGAAGGCCATGACCGGACGATGCCCAATGTGCAACTCGATGTTCTCGGGCTTTCCGGGACCATCGTCGATCGAATTGATCTCCGGCAGCCGGATCAGGACGGGTTTGTTCTCCCGTAACTCAAATTTCGTCTTGATGCTGCTGCCGATCACCTGTTCGGGAGGGATTCCATAGGTCTGCTCCGCAAACATCCGCATAAATTCCACACCGCCGCCGGAGACAATAAAGGTCTTGTATCCGTTCTCTCGCAGGTAAGCGAGAACCTCCAGCATCGGCCGATAGGTCATTTCCATATAGAGTTTTTTGGTCTTGGGGTGCCGGGCTGTGGTGATCCACTTCCGGACGATGGTGTTGAATTCGGCGGTGGTCATGCCCGCATGGGTGACTGCCACGATCTGGGCGATGCCTTTTTCCCCTTGTGCGGCGACTTCCTTCAAATCTTCCGCCAGAACGCTTTTGAATGGTTCGGTCTCTTTCCATTCGGGATGTTGCGGAGCAAGTTCCCTGATCCGATCCAATGCAAACAGAAGTTGGAAATAGGCAGGCTGTTCGCACCAGAGAGTGCCGTCATTGTCGAAGACGGCAATGCGATCTTTCTCCGGGATGAAATCACTTCGCCCTTCCGTGGTGGTCCGCTTGACGAATTCCAGGATCGCTGATTTCGATGCCCCGGCATTCCAGGATGGCAATGGATCAGCGGCTCGGGAAGAGCTGACCAGAACCAGGAATGTGGTGACTACGATGGCAGCCAAAGTGAGAGGGCGCATGAACGTCTTCCTGAATCGTGATGGAACCTGCTCCTGAAACAGCGGTACGAAAATACCACGAACCGCCTCTAGCGAAACGGTCCGTGATTGTTCAATTCGGCCGGAAGAAATCAGTTTCCTGATGGCAGCGGGATGCTGAATCCTTCTTTTTTCAAGTGTTCCCGGACATTCTGAACACGTTCATACTGCTGAATTGTGATCGGCCCTGTATAGACTTCGCTTTGCATTTTGCGGGGCGGATAATCGATATAGGATTTCATCAGCTTGGCGATTTCCGCATTGAACGTCACCAACGTCCAGGTCCGCTCCGTGTAGTTATTCATGAAGATGTCGTAGCGTTCCTGCGGGTCTTGCCAGAGATCGAAAATCTGGGGGACGGTGGCAACATACTTATCCGGGCCTTTCCAACCGAGATTGGAATCGACAGCCAATCCACCTGTCGCCTGTCCGTTGTCTCCTCGCAGATTGAAAACCGCTTTGTAGTTTCCAATGCGGACCGCTCCGGGGCTCAGTTCATTCTCCGTGAAGTATGCCCAGATTTTTCGGGCCGATTTCCCTGCTCCCGTTAAGACGGGAGTCATGTCAAAACTGTCAAAGATGATCGGTTCGCCATCACGATCCTTTTCGGGAAGTTTCACCCCGGCCACGGAAGCGAATGTCGCCATCAAGTCCAGACCCCCGACGACATCGTGATTACGAATACCCGGTTTGATTTTCCCGGGCCAGATGGCGATGGCGGGAACGCGATTGCCCCCTTCACGGACAGTCCCCTTGGTCCCACGGAACGGCGTATATCCCGCATCCGGATAAACATCCTGCCAGGCACCGTTATCGGTCGTGTAGAACACCAGGGTGTTCTTGTCCAAATCCAGTTCGCGGAGCTTGTCCATGATTCTTCCAATGCGGGTATCCAGTTCCACAACGGAATCCGCATACTTCGACTTCGAAAGGGATTTGTGCTCGAACTCCGGTGCGGGCAAGTTCGGCTGATGCACCTTCATGAAGTTGATGCTGATGAAGAACGGCTGTTCCTTGTTCCTGGCGACTTCATCCAGAAACTTGAGCCCGGCCGCTTCCACGTACTTGTCCATGAAAGGAATGCCGACGACCCCTTTGTCAGGCGTGTCAATATACTGACCGTTGACCTTCCAGTCCTCCTTGGCAGGTTGGCCTGCCACTCCGGAGAGAGAGCCTTTCGTGACGTCGTTGAACATCTTGCGGAGTTCCGGGTCCATGTCCGGAAACCAGGTGGGATCTCCGTAGGTGTAAGCATTGCAGTGATACAGGAAACAATGCTGCATCACGTCATAACCGTGAGCAATCGGAAGGGCATCATCGGCTTCGCCAAGATGCCACTTCCCAGTGAAGTAGGTCTTGTAACCAGCGGTTTTGAGGACGGAGCCCAAGGTCCATTCCGCTTTGGGCAATCCGCCCCCCTGTCCTTGAAACGCCACCGTGGTCATCCCGCTCCGGTTCGGAATGCGACCGGTAATCATTGCTGCTCGCCCAGGAGTACAACTGGGCTGGGCATAGAACGAGAAGAATGTCATTCCTTCCGCCGCCATCCGGTCGATGTTCGGCGTCGGCATCCCCCGACCCTCGCCTCCACCATACGGTCCCAGATCCCCATACCCGGTGTCGTCAGAGACGATGAAGAGGATGTTGGGTTTCTGGGTTTGGGCGTGTGCCAGACCACCGGAAACCGTGACGGCCAACCCCGCCAGCAACGGGAGACAGCATTTCATCATCAATTGAAGCCTTTTCATGGACAGTTCCTTTCGATGAGCCCGCCAGACGGGCCAGTGGCTGAAGGGGGCAGATGGGAAGACGATGAATGCGATTGTACCGTCAGACAGGCCGCCATATCATGTGACGGACGCGCTCATTTCAGCTCATTTTCCTGTCTCAGAAAATTGTCGCGATGCAGCTTGAACTCTTCGATGCCCAGATGCTGGCTCCGCTCGTGCAGTATCTGAATCGCAATGGAGCACGCTGCGAAGCATTCCTGGATCGGGCACGTATTCCGGGAGAAATCGTCGTCGACGGTGGATGGGTCACCAAGAAGCAGGCGTATAATTTTACTTACGATATTGTTCGACGCTTAGGATTTCCGGGAGCGATCTTTACTGCGTACCTGGACTTTCAATTTGATCACCTTGGCCCCGTGGCCCACGCCATGAGAGCCTGCAAGACGGTCAAGGAAGCACTGGACATTGGGACGCAACTCGCAAGCATGGCCTATGAGGGGAACCAATACTTCCTGGAGACAGAGGGGACGATGACCTGGTTTTGTTACCGGGACCCTAAAGTGATCGCGGACGGACAGACCTTTATCAATGACATGACGCTCACGGTCTATTATCAACTGATTCGGGCTGTCACAGAAGAAGATTGGCGACCGGAGCAGATGCGGATTCGGCGAGAGTGGATCGATCGCCATCGGACTGTCGAACGGTTTGAAGACTGTCAGGCCAGTCCCCATCCTGAATATTCGGCCATCGCCTTTCCCACGGAGTTCCTCTCGCGACGGTCTCCCTGGCAAGATCACTCTTCGGGCCAACAAAAAGTCTGGAGCTTCGGCCCAGAAGGAAGCGAACCCGTGATCGAACGGATCTCTCGTCTCCTCTCTTCTCAATTTCCCTATCGCAAGTTGCCCAAGCTCGAAGAAACATCCCTGATCTTCGATGTCAGTCCAGCCACTCTGAAACGAGAACTGAAGGCTGTTGGGACGACCTATCGTCAGTTGCTCGACCGGCTGCGTTTTGACATTGCGTGTGACATGCTCTCCGACCCGCAATTGACGATTCGGGAGATCGCTTTGGAACTGGGATACTCCGGCACAAACAACTTCGTCCGCAGCTTCCATCGCATGACCGGGCTGTCACCCGGAAGATACCGGCAACAATCACCACAGTCCCATGGAACGAGACAGCTTACCGTCGGTGTAGAAAGAGCCGGAAGAAACCGAGAAGTTGAGTCTCGGTGAGATTGGTGTAACACCATTTTTGAGGCGGCCTGATCAAAGGTCTTTTGAAAAGGCTGCATCGTCGTGTCAGCCGAAATCCTCACTCAATCTTGACGACGTCGTCCGGTTTCCACGTCTGATCGTAAAATTCGGTTTCCGTACCGTACAGCCGAAGGGCCACGAGGAAGGCTCGCCCGTCCACAGTCTGGATCCAGTTTGATTCCGGGGCGACTGCCGGCCTGGTAGGACCGAAATACAAATCAATCGAGCCGTCAGGGTTCGCTGCGACATTGTTGAACCCATTGATGGATGGCATCAGTTGCGGCGCAGCGACCATTGTCCCATCCGTGATGTTGTAGGCGGTCACCGCCCAGAACAGAGCGGCTGGCGGATCTTTGGGGAGATGCAACTTGTAGCTGTTCGAACCGCTGAGCAGGTTTCCGTCGGCATCACGCAAGGTAAATGGATACTTCGAGCCTGCATCGAGTGTCCGCATGACCATTGCGGGCGCGGAGGAATAGGCAATCTGAAAAAAGCTGGCTCGCTGATTCACATCCAGATAGGAATTCTGCATCCAATCCGCAGTCGCGCCGGCCCAGGAGTTTTCGTACTGGCGATCCGTGTAATACCTGTTGCGTCCGTCGGGACGCCCCAGCTGCCGCAAGGCCAGGATCATCTTCGGAGCGGTTTCGACCGCCTTTTTGAGAAGTTCCTCTTGCCCTGGTGAAGGCTCGAACGTCTGCCCTTTCACGATCCCGATCGAAGCCAAGACGCCGCGCACTTCTGGATCAATCGCGGACACCGGTTCGTAATCAACAAATTCTTTCAATTTCGTCCAGTAAGTGTTGTCCGTCGGGTACATCATGTTGATCCGTTTTCCGCTGCCATTGGGAAACTCCATCGGTTTGACGTCTTTTTCGGGCGTGAACAGCGGATAAACCCGAGTCTGTTGTGCCAGCGCTACGGCAGGGGCCGGATCCGGTCCACTCGTGCCTTTTTTCATGACCGTGCGGAAAAACAGAAAGACGTTGTAAGTTGATGACTTGAATGCAAAGTAGCTCTTGGGGACTTCACCGTCGTAATCAGGAGGCAGAAGCAGGTAGAGGCCGCCCCGGGCCCGATCGGGACCGACCGCTCCCACGTCGGTGATTGTTCGCTGAAAGAAATCAGTGAACATTCCGATGACATTGGGAGGCGCAGCGACCACCAGCGGTCCGGTCTGTTTCAAATCGAGATAGCTCATCGAATAAATGACATCTGCATTGGGAGTTGGCACCCAGCAGCGGCTGTCCATTCGATCCTTCCAGATCGGAAGCACGTTGTAACCGGCCCCGAACTCCTTCTCTGATCCATCCCGCATCCCGATCACATTGAGTGCAGGCAGCATGGTCATATAGGCATGAATGGCCCGTTGATAATACAGTTCGTCAACAAGGGCTCGGGCTTCGGAGTCAGCCAGCCAGTTTCCCCCGTTAACTTGATTGATTAACGGAGACGCATCCTGGGCCGAAACGGGACCGGCAAGTGCTACGATGATCGCGAACAGACAAGGAAGACATGTTTTCATCGGTATTCTCTCTCCGAAGTGAGCATTTCGAATGAAACCTTAGAATCTTGTCTTTGACAAGAGATTGATGAGGAATTGAGTTCTTCAGGGGAGCCTCTTGATCGCCGGGGGCGACCAGGTTCCATTCAGAATACTTGGCTTTCCCCAATAGGCACGGAGGTAGAGAGAGAACGCACCATCTGGTGCAGGCAGCCAGTTGCTTTCCTTGTCCGTTCCCGGTGATTTCGCGCCGGCGTAGAATGTCAACGAGCCATCCTCATTCCGTTTCAGGTTTTTGTTCTTTGTCCCGAGTGAATAGCGATTCAGCGGATTGGGATGAAACAGATGCTTGTCGTTATACAACGTCAGAGACCAGAACCCTTCGACAGGAGGCTCCTGTCCTTTGGCAAAGGTGATTTCATAGTTCGAGTTTCCATGCAGGACTGCCCCGGACGAATCAAAGTCGGTGTAGAAATATTGAGTCTCATTCGGTTTGTTGTCGAACATGTTCGAACGGGACGTGCCGGTCCGGTTGAAGTAATCCACGCCCCACTGAGCATTGTTCTTCGAACGGTTCCAGCCATTTTCGGCCGGCATGCCATTATATTTCCACTGGAAAAATTGAGATATCACGTCCTTTTCCGACTCAATCGCGGTTTCCACCAGAACCTTCTTGAGTTCAGGATTCTTGTCGGCAGCCTCCATCAACTGGCGAAACTGCGCATAGAGTGATTCCTCTCCCGGGAGCGGAGGAACTGTTTCGAGCACCGTTCCGAACTGATCGAAGAACTTCTCGGGAATCACCCATTTCGTCTCGCCACCATCTGACGACTTAGGTCCTGGAATCACTGGAGGGGAACTCCAGTCGATCGCTTTCATTTTGCCGTTGAATGCGCTGAGCGGGTAAGCGACGACCTGGTTGATCACCGGCTGGATTAACTTTCTGTCCTCCGGAGTATCATCCATGAAGATTCGTGGTATGGCATTGGCAAGTTCTGTCGTACTGCGAATGACCGCTGTGATTCCATGCGGTTTGTCACCTTTCCAGGCCGGGCCGACCAGGAGATAAAAACCTGGCTGGGTGTGATACGGCTTGCCCAGTTCCCCGAATTGATCGGTCCGTGCGTCATAAAGCGCATAAACCCAGAAGCGATCACCAAAATCGGGGACTTGGATGACGACCGGTTCCTGATCCAATGAGAAAAACCCCAGGCCATAGACCACATCTTGATTCGGACATGTGACAACTGCCTGTGTCACGGAGGATTGCGAGGAGATGATTCAGCGAATGGGAGCTGGGATGTTCAGCAGATTCTCGCATTGCCGGTCGATCTCCTGCCGCTGGTGATAGTCCCTCTGCCGTCCGTTGTTCTGGAGTCCGCAGCTGAAAATGCGGTGATTCCGATCGCATCGGGGTGGATGCTGCGCATTCGCTTCGAGTCTATCGTCTGCTAAAGCTCCACTTTGGAGCTCTCCTGCGGCATATGCTGAGTGCCGATCAGGATTGGACGTCACCTTGTGTAACGCGTCCGTCATTCGTCGTCTGACGCGATGAATGATCTCTTTAATGACAAACAAGGCTGGTATCGCATTGCGCTCCAGCATTCCTGCGCCGCAACCCTGCCGATTTCTTCTTATTTTTCGAAAGGATGCTCCCATGTCGACATGGATTTTCCGTTCTGTTCCCATCTGCGCCGTCATGATTGTCATCGCTGCCGCACTCTCTCCTGCAATGGCAGCCCCTCCTGCCGGGTCGACGCGAGCGGTTGTCACAGAAATGTGTGGCGGCTGCGTCAAAGGGATTACCGCCAAACTCCGTGAAATCCCGGAAGTGGATTCCATCCAGTGTGATGTGAAGACCAAGACCGTCACGATCGTTCCGAAAGGGAAAGCGACGCTTTCTCCCAAGCTGCTGTGGGAGACTCTGGAAGCTGCGGGCAAAACGCCGGTGAAACTCGTCACTCCACAAGGGACTTTCACCTCAAAGCCGAAGGCCTGATTCCGCTTCAAGCCAGCCCCTGTCCTCTTCGTTCCGAATCGATTGTCATGCTTCACCCACGACTGCTTCCCTGGGAATACGGCATCCGCAACTTGTTGCGGCGTCCCTCGCGGACCGCCTTGACGTTGCTGGCACTGACGCTCGTTGTGTTTCTGATCTTCGTGGTCGTGGCATTCATCCGGGGGCTGGAAAAGTCTCTGGCGGTGAGCGGAGACCGGAACGTCGTCCTGGTTTATGCAGTGAGTGCAGAAGCCAATATCGAAAACTCGTCCATTGCCGCCCGCGCTCCGGATCTGCTCGCTGCCAGTCTTCCGACCAGCAGCCGATTACCCGAAGACTATGCGACAAAAATCGAGAAAATCCCGGGAGTGAAAGATGTCATGCCAGTCCAGGTCTGGACGAACAACTGCCGGGCCAGCCTGGATATCATCGTCTTCAACGGCGCCCCGCCCCAGCAGTTGCAGCGATCCCGGAATCTGACATTGGTCTCAGGGGGCTGGAGCCAATTCGAATCGCAGACAGACGCCGCGATTGTCGGGCAGAAGATCGCCCAGCGACGTTCGCTGAAAGTGGGGGATCAGTTCTCGATTGGCGATATGAACGTCAGGGTGGCGGGAGTGTTTTCCTCCGTCGTTCCAGCCGAAGAGAACCTGATCTACACGAGCCTGAAGTTCCTGCAGTACATCCGCGACCTGGAAGCAGCAGGGACGGTCACACAGCATGAGGTGCATTTTGATTCCTCCGCCGATCCCGATGAAGTTGCCGCCAGAATCGATGAGGCGCTCAAAGCCGGTCCAGTCGCCACGACAGCCCGCCGGAAGGGGGCGTTTCAGATCAGCACGCTTTCGGATCTGGTCGATCTGATCAGTTTCGCACACTGGCTCGGCTATGCGAGCGTCGGCATGGTCCTGGCCCTGGTGGGAACGACAACACTGATGTCTGTGCAGGATCGCATCAAAGAGCATGCTGTGCTGCAGACGCTGGGAGTTCGTCCCACCCGTGTGTTTCGCCTGGTCCTCGGTGAAACGATACTGATCTGCATCCCCGGCGGACTGCTGGGAACCGGGCTGGCCCTCGCGATCCTGGCCTGGTCCGGCCTGGCAATCGGAGCGGAAGGAGTGACCATCGCATTTCAAGCCTCCTGGCAACTGGCTCTGACCGCTTTCGGGGTGACAGCGGCCGTCGGTGTCGCCGCAGGAATCATCCCCGCTTATCAGGCTGTCGTGACGCCGATAGTGACAGCATTACGTGAACACTGAAGTGCGTTAGACTGCAATCAGGCAAACGAAGGGGACGTTTTGAATTTTTCGGAGCCGATTCGTTCGACACTGAAGTGATTCCGTCGGTCAAGAAAGCTGATCTCAAAGACGAATCTGCACTGGAAGGAACATTCAGCCATCGCAACCGCTCTCATCGGTTCACGTTCTCGTCCTCATCTTCATGGTGGAGCCCCATTGCAGATCCAAGCCCCACTTCAAAGCCGCCTCCCAAGGCCATGCCACCACCGCCCATCCCACCATCTCCTTTGCTTCTCTTGCTGCCACCCACTTCGCCCCCTTTTCCTTTTCCACCCCCGGAACCACCATCCAATGTTCTTGACGGGCCTTGCCGGGGGATGGTGAGATCAGCCGGGACCGGTTCCAGGTCGAGTACCTCGCGGATGAAGTCTCGCAGCAACGCCACCAGTTCAGCGGTATGAACAGTCTTTCCGGCGACGAGATCGTTTGCAGCGGCTGCCTCCAGCCGCACCTGTTGCTCAGTGCCAAGTAGAATCAGATCAGAGAGAGCCCCTTCGACAACATCGCGGATCCATTTCAACAATGGACTTCAAGGTTGGGGTATTCGATTTCTGTGAGATCGGCGATCAGGCTTTTGACTTTCTGTTCGATCAGGTTGCGAACACCTCGAAATTCGTCCGGTGTCATGTCCCTGGGGTCTGGAATCTGCCAGTCCACCCGGCTTTTAGCCTGAACCAGCGGGCATTCATCGCCACATCCCATCGTGACGGCAACGTCCACTTTGGTGCCGTTGAACTCCTGCAAACCCTTCGACACATGTGTGGTCAGGTCGTACCCGATCTCCTGCATGGCTGCGATGGCCTTGGGATTGACCCGCCCCGATGGTCGAGAACCGGAACTGTGGGCCTCCACAAGACCGGCTCCATGGATGTGAGCGAAGGCTTCTGCCATCTGGCTGCGATTCGAGTTTTCGATGCAGACAAACAGAATTCGTTTCATGGTGATGACTTCCAGGTCAATGCGAACATAAGTCGGTATTAACAGCAACCGGGAGCACAGCAGGAGGAGGTCGGATTCTGTTCCATGGCCGTCAGATCAATGCCACAGAGGTCTGGGGCGAGGCAAGCGGTATGCTTGGTTCCCAGCTGTAAAACAATGCCGGATGGCTGGACCTCGACATCCTGCACCGGATATTGCGAGATCACACCGTTGTCATATTCCACTTCCAGCGGAATGGCTGTCGTCTCGAACAAATCCAGGCCTTTGTGAATGATTCTGGCCAGCTTGGTGGTCGCCAGGCGGTGTTCGATGTCATGGGCCACCCAGACTTGCAGAACACAGCTTTCGGACCTGCGAATCGTTCCACCGCAATCAATGAAATCCTTTTGCACCCGCCCCACTTCGGTGACATGGAAATGGGCGGGAACTGCAGTGCGATCTGGCAGCAGAAACTGAAGATTCACACCGGGATTTGCGGACAAGATGGGAAGAAACTCTCCAAGAGTCATCATTTTGCTTTCTCTGCTGGACTGCATTCTGTGAAGGGCAGTGCCCTATCTCTGTTTCCGATCTGTGACCTCTTCCATGAGGCACAGTGCCTGATCGAGCAGGGAGCGGACACACAGGTCCACGACTCGATAGAGAATGTTGTTGCCCTCTCGCCGTGAGGCCAGAATCCCCAGGTCGGAGAGCCGCTGCAGCTGATTCGACACTCCCTGAGGCTTCATTCCGATGGAAGCCGCCAGGTCTGTGACGCAGAGTTCATCCGCCCGGACCAGGGCGTGCAGGAGCCGGAGTCGGGTATCGTTCGCCAGCACCTTGAAGACCGCCGCCAGACCGCCTGCTTCGATAGGTGAGAGCAGAGAACGGTCTTTCAAATCCGGTTTGCCGCAACAACCGGCCATGTTCTCAGGACATTTCTTTTTCACACCTGCTCCTTGAATGACACGGATACACTACTACGTGTAATAGTGGCAGTCAAGGTCAGGAAAAGTGCGTGACGTTTCAAGCCTCAGCAGAGATAAGATTTCCCTGCTGAAATCATTTCTGCTTTTCTAGACATTCTTTCAAGACAATCACGCTGTTCCGCTCTTCATCACTGGTGGTATAGATGAAGGTGACCGTTCCCCCGGTGGTACGATGTCCAGGCAATGTGAGTCAGTCCTCCGCGTACATCGGCCCCGTTGCCAATGTGGATATTCCAGCTGATCGAGTTGTAGGCATTGAGTACGACAACCATTGGTTTCTTGTTGCTTGCAACTCGCACGTCTACAGGTTGGTTGTCCTTTGAGCGGTCCGTGAGGGCCAGTCGAAACGATGATCCTCATTGGTCGGATCATGGTCGATGGCGAGATTGATCAAGGATTCGTTTCGAACTTGATCGCTCCTAGCTCAGTCGGTTCCTGAGATGATCCGGTGGGGATTTCCGGGACAGTGAACCTGGTCTGGTAGATTCCCTCGCTGCTCTTTCTCAATTCTGCCGATGAGGGAGGAGAGCCCATCATGGAGCGGAGTTCGTATGTTCCGGAGGGGACGTCTTCCATCCGAAATCGACCATCCGGAGCAATTGTCGTGCGGAAGACCGGCAGTCGCTGGCGCATCGCCTCAGCGGCCTGATAGCGATTGCTCCAGTCTTGTCCGGCCGGGGTTTCGATCCACTCCTGGTATTTCTTTTGACTCGTCTGATCGTCATCCGCGGGATCAGATTGAAAGCCTGATGCAATCGCGGGTTGCGGAGGTGAGACGAACAGGCTCGTGAATTTCCAGAGAATGGCTGCTTGTTCCGGAGTCAGGCCATCGGGAACCTGCAGCCTACCGATGACAGGGCAACCGGTTCCTCCAATTTGAATGTCGATTGTTTTTCCCGCCGGGAATTCCACAAATTCTTTTCGAGACGACCCGACAGCAGTCGCCCCCTCATTGACCATCATCACCAGTTCCCGTCCGACTCTTCCTCTGCCGGGAATGACCCTTTCGAAATGAAAATGCCCTTCCCGATCAGTGGATGTTTCCTGTTGAAACCAAAGACTGGCGATTTCTGCCGTTGATCGCGGGTAATAGTTGATCGCCATGGGCAGATTTGTGCCCGGAGTCTGTCCAACCATGTAGGTCCCGTTGACTTGGCACCACGCTTCTAACTGAATGGACTTCAGGTCGTCGCCAGCGGCACCATCCACCTGGGCATAGCCTTGCGGGTGCGTGATAATGAGTTGATAGGGATCCGACTGGGCGGGGAAACGGACGCGGTCGTCGTCATCTGTTGTGCGGATCTCCGCATAGGTCGAACTGGTGAACTCGCCGTTCTTCAGCGCGATCTGCGTTCCTTCCAGGCCGAGTGCGACCTTCGCGCCCACGACCGGTTTCCCATCCGGAGCGAGGATGATGGGAGCGAGATCATTTCCCCGCTGGAGTTCAAACTTCAGTTCAATTTGCCCCTCATTGTCCGTAATGTTCCGGGAGAGCAACGGGAGATAACCGTCTGCGGACACTTTCAACTGCAGCGTCGAAAAGCCATCGTCGTTCTTGTACTCGAACTGCCCCTGACTGGCTTCAAATCCCTCTCTGGCTGACCAGAAGACATTGTCTCCCGGTGACCGGCTCACTCCGGGAAGAATATGAAACTTCGGGATTGGCTGTTGTGTGAGGGCATCGACGACACGACCAGTTACCAAAAGAGCAGGGGACGTGTGAAAGACATATTCTTCTTCGCGAGCCACGAGTGGACGCGCTGACAACTGCATTCCATGCGATGGACAGATATCGGCCGTGAATTCGTCGGCGGGTGCGTCTTTCCATTCCCAGATGCCATTCTCATCCGCGTACTGGTTCACCTTCCTGAAAGCGAAGTACGCCTGGGTGTTCCGCCAGCTCTGAAAGAAAATGCGTGCCTTGCGAGCGGGTTGGCCGTTGTGATCCAGGACGCGAACGCGAATGACATGGCCGGGTTCAAGCTGAAAATTGACGGGAGCGATGCCAGTGGCGATGTTGATATTCCGCATGTCGATGGCATGTCCACTGGCGGTGGCCACGAGAAACAAGCGTTCCAGTGATGCAGGAACTGTGGGACAGGTCCAGGCTCCTGAGGCGTCAGTTTTCAGGCTGAAACCGATTCCAAGCTGTTCATCATCGCCAACGCGTTTCTGGTAGCGAATTGACGGCCGGACCTGCACATCGGGAATGGGCTGGCCTTGATCGTCCACAATGATTCCTCCAACAGTGACAGCTGGCGATAGCTTCACCATGTAGGAGGCGGGAATCTCGACGGGATGCTTCCGACTATCCCATTCCAGTCAGAACGGCGCATAACCGTTCAGCCTGATGCCAAATGCCAGATATTTTCC
>Ga0182739_1003701_pt1 | contig 13148 bp, 10 predicted proteins | sample eDN5th30CBELigBY_FD_128873 | JGI IMG/M metagenome (GOLD analysis project Ga0182739, IMG submission 128873) | Enriched backyard soil microbial communities from Emeryville, California, USA - eDNA 5th pass 30_C BE-Lig BY (version 2) (version 2) | ecosystem: Environmental > Terrestrial > Soil >... | reverse complement strand
GGGCTGCCCGGGGTGCTGGCTCACCGCCTGACCCTGCTGGAGCGGGAAGGGCAGGGCGCGACGCCAGCCCCGGCGCCAAGGCGACCCGCATCCCGCGAGGGCCCATTCGCAAATCCAAGGGGCTGGTCGGCGTCGCCGCGCCGCCGGAGGGTGGAATGCACCGTCGCCTGGCGGAACCGCAACCGCAGGCTGGCCAAGGGCTTCGAGCGCGCCATTGCAGCCGCCAGAGCCATTCTCCAGGGCGCCTCCGTCATGCTCCTCGTCCGGCAGCGCGCGCGTCCCGCTTGCGTTTCCAGATGGCCTCTCGGGCTCTGCTGAGCCTAGCCACGCGCGACCTGCCTAGTTAATGTAGCCCTTCCTGGTTGCCCGCAGGTGCATCTGATCCCGGCCGGGCGCACCCGACAAAGCGTAGGAGCAGCAGAGACGGAGGGATGCGCGGTCTGATGCAGCAGGGGGGGCAAGTCCGCGCCGACCGTCGCACTCTCTGAGGGATGAGGATCATCACGCCGATAGTGCCTGACCAGGAAGCCTGCGATGCCGAAAGCTCCTTGTTTTATCTCTCGTCGCTCGATGCTCGCCGCCCTGGCTGGCGGCCTTTCCGCGCCTGCCCTGGCGGGGGATGGTGTCCGCATTCGTGACGCCTATGGCGAGATTCTGATCCCTAAACCACCGCGCCGCGTGGTTTCGCTGGGATTTACAGCGCATGACACGGTGCTGGCGCTCGGCGTCATGCCTGTCGCGATACGGCACTGGTTCGGCGATCAGCCGGGCGGCCTCTGGCCCTGGGCACGACCCCTCGTCAGCGGTTCGCAGCAGCCGCTCCTGCTGCCGCGGGACTTCTCGCTTGAGTCCGTCGCCATCCTGGAGCCCGACCTGATCATCGGCATCGGCTCCGGTATCCTGCCCGAGCAATATGCTACGCTCTCCCGCATCGCGCCGGTGCTGATGCAGCCCCATGGACGGCCTCCCTTCGGCACCGCCTGGCAGGAGATGCTGCAAAGCATCGGTCTCGCGCTGGGCCGGCAATCCCAAGCAGAGAAGCTCACCGCCGGCCTGCGCGAAACCTTCGCGGCAGTCCGTGCGCGCCACCCGGAATGGGCGGGGCGCAGCGCCGTGGCCGCATACAACCATGGTGGCGAGACCGGTGTCTTCATGCCGGAGGACAGCCGCAGCCGCTTCCTCGCGGAACTCGGATTCATCGCCCCGGCGGCACTGGAGCGCTTGAGCCACACGCAGGGGTTCTTCGCTCCCCTCTCGCCGGAAGATCTCTCGCCGCTCGACGCGGACCTTCTGCTCTGGGTTTCCTCTCTCGGGCCGGTGCCAGAGATCGTCTCACTGCCGTTGCGGCGCTTCCTGCGCGCGCATATCGAAGGACGCGAGGTGCTGACGAGCCCGCTTGGCGCCGCGGCGCTCTCCTTCGGCAGTGTCCTCTCCCTGCCTTTCGCCCTGGAGGCACTGGAGACTGAAATCGCTCTGGCGGCCGACGGCAACCCGGCGACGCCAGTGCCCTCCGCCGTGAGCAGCGGCCTCGCGCCGTAGCCGCGGCGAAGTTTCGACCCGCCGCGCACCCCCCCCCGCTCCAGCAGAATGAGGAAGCCGCCACCAGTTGGGTGGCGCGATGCACCTCCGCCGGCCTGACCTCGGCGCTGCCTTTCTGTGTCTCCCTTCACTGGAGGCTCTCCGGCCAGCTTGCGGCGCTAGTCCGCATCCCGGTGGCGCGGCCATGGAGTCTGTCCTTGGCTGGCTTCCGTCGGGCGAGGGGGGGGCGCATCTCCTGCGTGGTCCGGTAGGGGGGGTGGTGCACCGCTCCGCTGCCAGTGCCAGGAGCAAACCGCTCCCTGTCATCCGGCGCAGACACCTGCACGCACAGCTCCCACAGCGCCTCCCGCATGACATTCCAGGCGCCCGCAAGGGAGAGCGGCCGAGGTCTCGGAAGAGCGGAGGGCATAGCGCCACCTCCCTTGCCCGCTTCGCCATATTATGGATAATGACAATAAGTCGCATTTGCATTCAGTGCAGGCCCCTCGGCTTGGCGGGAGAGGACCCCCTCGAGCGCCAGAGCCGCACCAATAGGGCCGGTATCAGACAAAGGATGAGCACCGATGAACCGAACCCACGGCAAGGCTCAGTCGAGCCTGGCCGCTCCTCGTGGCGGCAGTACGTGCGATTCGAACGGTGTCACTGTTCCCCGCCTGAAACCGGGCGCCCTCTTCCGCGGCCTGGCAGGAACCGTCCTGGCCGGAGGCCTTTCACTCGCGCCGGTCGCCCGTGCCCAGCCAGCAGACGGCAAGCCTCCTGCGGACGGCGCCATCGTCCTACCGACCCTGGAGGTCACCGGCACTGCCGTCAGAGGAGCAGGTGAACTACCGCCGGCCTATCCCGGCGGCCAGGTTGCGCGCGGAGGGTCGCTCGGGCTGCTGGGCAGCAAAAGTCTGATGGACTCGCCGTTCAGCACGACCAGCTATACGTCCCAGGTGATCGAGGACCAGCAGGGGCGTACTGCCGCCGATACCCTGATCAACGATTCCTCTGTTCGCCTGACCACCGGCAGCAACGGCTTCGACGATACGTTTGCGATCCGCGGCTTTCAGGTCGGAAGCCAGGATGTGGGCCTGAATGGCCTGTATGGCCTGGTCTCCTCCAACCGTGCCCAGGCGCAGTACATCGAGCGGATCGAACTGCTGCGCGGCCCCGGTGCCCTGATCAATGGCATTGCGCCCGGGGGCAGCATTGGCGGCGGTATCAACATCATCACCAAGCGTGCCGGCGACCTACCCCTGACCCGCCTGACGCCGGTCTTTATGAGCGAGGGCAATCTCGGCATCCAGGCCGATGTGGCGCGCCGCTATGGGCCCAGCAACGAATGGGGCGTGCGCTTCAACGGCCTTTACCGCGACGGCGAGGCCTCGGTCGAGGACGGCAACCTGCGCAGCGGGATCGCCGCGCTCGGGCTGGACTATCGCGGCGACCGGCTGCGCTGGTCCGTCGACGGCATCTATCAGCGCGACGACACCAAGAATTTCCGCCCGCAGCTCACCCTGTCGGCCGCCATCCCCGACATCCCATCCCCACCGGACGCCCGCAGCAACTGGTATCCCGGGACCAATCTGCGCCAGCAGGACAGCACCATCGCCACCCGGGTCGAGTACGACGCGGCCGACTGGATGACCGCCTATGCCGCGATCGGCTACCGCGACGGCTGGAACGAGCAGACCTTCCCCGACTCCCGACCCGGAGGCGCCGATGCGCTCGGCAACTTCAGGGTTACCAACGCCTACTACGATTCCTATAGCGAGACGCTGAGCGGAACGGTCGGCGCGAACTTCCGGTTCAACACGCTGGGCATCGGCCACACCCTCAATATCGGCTATTCGGGCCTCCAGCAGGAGGCGGGTAACGCCTACGTCGCCTCGGCCATCAGCTATCCCTCGAATATCTACAACCCGTCCCCGCTCCCGCCCATCACCGCCCCGCGCACCGATCCGCGGCGGGCATCGCTGACGGAGTTCTCAAGCTTTGCCTTGGCCGATGCGCTGTCCTTCTTCGGCGACCGTGTGCTGCTGACGGGCGGCGTGCGGTTCCAGAACGTGGTGGTCAACAGCTACAACACGGCGACCCAGGCGCGGACCAGCCGCTACGACGCCGACGCGACGACGCCCGTGGCCGGCATCGTCGTCAAGCCCTGGGAGAACGTCTCCCTCTACGCGAACTACGCCCAGGGCCTGACGCGCGGCACTATCGTCGGGGCCGGCTACAGGAACACCGGCGAGGTCCTCGCCCCCTACAAGTCCGAGCAGTACGAGGCTGGCCTGCGGGTAGACTGGGGCTCGGTCACCACCACCGCCGCGGTGTTCCAGATCGCCCGGCCGAACTCCGTCCGCACGCCGGACAACGACCTCGCCTATGACGGCGAGCAACGGAACCGTGGGCTGGAACTCTCCGCCTTCGGCGAGGTCATGCCCGGCCTGCGCGCACTGGCCAGCGCAACTTTCCTGAAGCCTGAGCTGACCAGCCCCACCAACCCCGCGGAGCGAGGTAACGACGCCGCGGGCGTGCCGGACAAAACCTTCTCCGGCGCCCTTGACTGGGACGTGCCGTGGGTTCCCGGCCTCGCCCTCAACGGCCGCCTGATTTACACCTCTGGTGCCTACCTGGACACCGCCAACACGCTGCGCTTCGACGCCTGGACGCGCATAGACTTTGGGGCGCGGTACAGAACGGAAATAGCCAACAAGCCGGTCACGCTGCGGGCCAGCCTGGAGAACGCCTTCGGGGAGGACTACTGGCTGACCACCGGCAACTTTGTGACGGTCGGCTCGCCCCGCACCATCATCGTCTCTGCCACCTTCGATTTCTAATGTTATGCCTCCCTGGCCGTGATCGCCATGAGCAGCCCTTCACATCGCGCCGCACCGCATGGAACCTCTGATGCTCAGGCTTCGTGGAGGCGGATCGCCTGACATGATGGCCGGACCACGATGACCCGCTCGGAGAGTGTGCATTGAGCCTGCACGGTAATTCGCCCGCTGCGCCGGGCGAGGCTCTCATTGCCGGTGGAGGAGCCACATTCTCTCCGCACCTGCAGGAACGCTGGTCGGGAGACCAGCCACATGTCCCGGCCGAGGCGCCCGGGGCTTTCAGTCAATGACCTTATCAACTGGACGGCAGCACGCCATCGGCCCACTCCTCGCGCGCATCACGGCGGCCTTGTTTGGTGGCTACGCATTGGCTGCCCTCGCCAGCGTCGCGGCGCTCGCGCTGCCTGTCAGCAAACCGCAGGCCGTGCTCGGCGGCATGCTGGCGAGCTTCGCGATCTACGCGGGGGCGGCGATCTGGGCCTTTGCGGCGCGTAGTGCTTGGCGCGCCTGTGCGGGGCTGCTCCTGGCAGCCGCGCCGCTGCTGGCAGCGGCAGGGCTGACCTGGTGGCGATGACGCCCCGCATGCAGGCCGCGCCGACGAAACCTTCTTCAAGCCGCGGTCTTCGCCAGCGGATGTCCGAGCTCCACACCTGGGCCGGCCTGCTGTTCGGCTGGCTGCTCTACGCCATGTTCCTCACGGGAACTGTGGCCTATTTCAAGGACGAGTTGTCCCAATGGATGCGGCCTGAGCTACCGGCCCAGCATCAGGTGCCCGATCAAGCGCTGGTGGCCCAGCGCGTGGTCGATGAACTCGCAAGGCTCGTGCCCGGTAGCCCCCAATGGAGCTTCCGCCTGCCGGACGCGCGCAATAACAGTATCGACGCCTTCTGGCGCGCACCCGCATCCACGCCTGCCAGGCGTGCTTTCGACGGAGCTCGTTTCGATTCCTTTACTGGCCGCAAGCTGGACGCGCGTGACACGGTGGGCGGCGACTTCTTCTACCGCTTCCATTTCCAGTTCCACTACCTGCCGGTGCGGTGGGGGCGGTGGCTTGCCGGTGCGGCGGCGATGTTCATGCTGGTGGCCATCCTCAGCGGGATCATCACGCACAGGAAGATCTTTGTTGACTTCTTCACCTTCCGCTGGGGCAAAGGGCAGCGCTCATGGCTCGACGCACACAACGCTTTGTCGGTCCTTGGGCTGCCCTTTCATCTCATGATCACCTACACCGGCCTGGTCACGCTGATGGCGCTGTACATGCCCTGGGGCGAGCGCGCGGTGATCAGGACGCCGGCAGAGAGGCAGGAGTTGGCGGCGCAACTCAACGTCTTCATCCAGCCGGGCAGGTCTGCCGGCGAGCAGGCGCCGCTTGCCTCGGTCGCCGAGATGGTGCGGCAAGCAGAGGAACGGTGGGGCCGCGGCAATGCCGGCCGCGTCACCATCACTTATCCCGGTGACGCGGCGGCACGGGTGGCGGTTGCGCGCGGAGAGGCTGGCCGCATCTCCATGAGCCCGCAATACATGGAGTTCGCCGGTGCAACCGGCGCATTGTTGGAAGTTCGTGAAGGCGTGGGCGCCGCGGCCGAGACGCGCGGCGTTCTCTACGCACTGCATCTTGGCCGCTTCAGCGACACCGTGACACGCTGGCTATACTTCCTTGTTAGCCTGATGGGAACGGCGATGGTGGGCACAGGCTTGGTGCTCTGGACCGTGAAACGGCGGGCGAGGCTGCCTTGTCCGGAGCGGCCACATCTAGGCTTTCGTCTTGTCGAGCGGCTAAACATCGCCAGCATTGCCGGACTGTCAGTCGCCATGGCCGCGTTCCTGTTGGCCAACCGCCTGCTGCCGCCAGAACTGGCGGGGCGTGCCTCCTGGGAGATCCACGCGTTCTTTATCATCTGGGCTTTGGCGCTTGCACATGCCTTGCTTCGTCCTGCGAGGAGGGCCTGGGTTGAGCAGTTATGGACAGCGGCCGCGTTGCTGACGCTGGTGCCTGTCCTCAGCGCGGCGACTACGCAACGGCCGGTGTGGCACAGCTTGGCTCAGAGAGATTGGGTGTTCGTCGGAGTTGAACTCATGTGCTGGGTGCTGGCTGCGCTCCACGCAGCGATGGCGGTTGGCGTGTCTAGGCACCAGTCCAGACCTCGACCAGTGAAACGGACGCGTGCGATCAATTCCATTGAAGGCGAAAACAGCGCATGAGCCATCTCCCGGCTTTCCTGTTGTGCTTGGTGGGCTTCGCGACACTTTCCATGGCAATGGATCGTCAGCAGCGCGATCTGGCGAAGAGATCGTTATCGAAGTGCATCTCATACATCCTGCGCACCACCGGCACATGTGGCCTATTGTTGGCGCTGGGCATCCTTGTTAACCAGCAAGGTTGGGGCTTCGGCCTTGTAATGTTCAGCGGTCATGCAAGCCTGAGCGCCGGCATCGTGTACTGTATGCTTATTGGGCTCACGAGGTACATGTCGGCTGTCTCTCGCCGAGCATACTGACGCAACAGCGAGAGCGACGACGGTAAGGGTTGGCCCTGCAGTGATGTTCTCGTGGGATCCCTCAGCCAAGTGGGGCCCTACTTCGGGAGGGCGGGGATGAGAAGCGCAGCGGTCAGCCGGCCGCAGGAACTCTGGGCGCCGCCGCTGTGCAAGGTCAAGGCGCGCATACGACCGCTGCCTTTGCGGTCAGTAGACCCTCAAGACCCGATGACCAGGCCGGTGCTCGCGGCTGATAGGGCGCCTTCGTCCTGACGTCTGGCAACATCGCCGACATCGGCCTGGCTCTGCCGCGGCGTCTGATCACCGACAAAGCCTCTGACGCGGAGAACCTGCGCCGCTGGCTGGCGGCGCGCCACATCCAGGCCGTCCTCCCTTCCACCGCCCTGCCGGCTCGACGGGGGCACCGGCGCCGCTTAGCCGCCCGCTACGATCGGCTGGCCCAGACCTTTCTCACCGAATTCGTGCTGATCGCCGCTGTCACCAAGTGGATCTAGATGAAGCCCCAACCTGGGAGTGCACGGGACCCTCAACCGCCTGACGCTGGAGCGTAACAGAGATATGTTCTGAACGGTGGCTTGCGATGTGCCGACCAGTTACCAGCAAGCCCCCGCTTCGTACCTGCGCTGGCCCTTTACTCAGCGCCATATCGAGAACTCTCTTACCTGGCTCCGGCATGGATGAAGGCGCTCGGAGGGAGGAGCAGCCTCTTTCATCGACCTGGATCGGCGCGTTGTTCCGGCATGCCGCTTTGGCTAGGTTCGCGCTCCCTCTTGCTTGGATAGGATGCTACACTTGGCTGACAACCGCCGGCCTGCCGCGCCTCGGGCGGGGTACCCGATCGAGGCTGTGGAGCGTAGCCTCGCCATGCTTCGCCTGCTGGCGCGACGGGAGACGCCGACCTCCCTGCCGGACGCCGCGGCCGCTCTCGGCACCACGCGCAGCACTGCCTTCCGCCTGCTTTGGAATCTTGAGCAGGCGGGCTTCGTGCGCCGCGGTGACAATGGCGGCTATGCGCTCGGGCATGCCGTGCTCGATCTCGCTGCTGCCTACCACGCGCAGAACCCGGTCGAGCGCGTGGCCCGCACCCATATCGATCAGTTGCGTGACGAGACAGGCGAGACCTGCTGTCTGCTGTTGCGCGAAGGCGCCGAGCGCGTCTGCGTCTACACGGCCGAAAGCCGCGAGAAGGTACGGCGAATGATGCCGCTCGGCACGCTGGGCCCACTCTGGCGCGGTGCAGCAGGCCGCATCCTCTTCGCCTTTCTCGACCCCGCCACGCGTGCCGCGATCGTGGAAGGGCAACCGGATACTGCAGCGCTGGAGGGCGATGCGGCCGCCGTCCGTGAGGCGGGTGTCGCCGTCTCGGTTCGCGACACCGCGCCTGATGTCTGGTCAGTGGCCGCTCCAATCCGGGGGCATGCCGGCGAGGTCGTCGCGTCGATCGCGTGCACTGCTCCGATGCAACGATCGACCTCTGCGCATATGCGGCGCTGCCAGGCCCTGACTGTTGAAGCGGCGGCAGCGATCTCCGCCGCCCTGGGTGCCTGAACCGCCAGAGAAGCGACGCTCTCCAGATGGGTGGAAGGGGGAGGCGCTGACCTACTGACCGCGAGATCCTTCCCCCGCCTTAGAGGCAGGCTACTGACCAGCTGCGGGAATGGCTGGATCGCTGTGCGCGCCTCCCGCTACCACGGGATTGGAGGTGAAAGACCCTTGCGGCGAATGTCGCGGCGCTGATAGGGTTTTCTACAGAAAAACCAAAGTTTCATACAGTGAAACTAATAGGAGGAGCGTTTTGCAATTCCACCTGGGGCACAGCGCGCCGTGACCGCGCTTCACGGTGTCCGCGTGCTGGATCTTAGCCGTGTGCTGGCGGGGCCCTCCTGTGCCCAGCTGATGGCGGACATGGGCGCCGAGGTGCTCAAGATCGAGGACCGGCAGGGCGACGAGAATCGTCGCTGGATTCCTGTTGTCGAGGGCCGTGCGTCAAACTTTTGGTCGGTGAATCGTGGCAAGCGCGGCATCACCCTGAACCTGAAATCGGACCGGGGGCAGGAGATCCTGGCTGAGCTGGTGCGCCAGAGCGACGTGCTGATCGAGAACTTTCCCCCTGCCACCGCCAGCCGCCTTGGCCTTGCGCATGAGAGGCTGATCGCGATCAACCCGGACCTGATCCATGTTTCGGTGACCGGCTATGGCAGCCGCGGACCGCTTCGCGAGCGGCCAGGCTACGACAACATGCTGCAGGCCTTCACCGGCATGATGGCGATGACCGGCGAGGCCGATCGTGGCCCCGCACGCCTCGGGCCGTCCGTCATCGACCTTGCGACGGGGATGTTGGCCTTTGGTGGTGTCTGCGCGGCGCTCTTCGCCCGCGCCGAGGGCCGTGCCCGCGGCCAGCACATTGAGACATCGCTGCTGCAGAGCGGCATCGCGCTGCTCGGTTATCATCTCACCGCCTACACCATGGCCGGCGCCATTCCTGGACGTACCGGCTCGGCGGTGTGGCACATCGTGCCGTACCAGAATTTCCGCACCCGGGATGGATGGCTACTGGTCGGCGCCAACAATGACGGCGCCTGGCAGCGCCTCTGCGCGGTGCTCGAGGCGTCGGACCTAGCCGCCGATCCGGCCTATGCGACGGCTGCCGGCCGGGTCGCGCGGCGCGAGGAGCTGGTCGCCAAGCTGGAGCCGCTTTTTGCCCCGCGCCCCACGGCGGAGTGGGTCGAGCGGCTGGACGCGGTGCGCATCCCCTGCTCGCCGGTGCACGACATCGCTGAGGTGCTGGCCCATCCGCAACTTGAGGCGATGGGCCTGCTGCACCGTGTGGATGATGGGCATGGCGGCGAGGTGACGCTCTGTGGCACGCCCCTCGGCATGTCGGCGACGCCGCCTGTGCCCGGCGCACGGCCACCGGAACTCGGCGAGCACACCGAGGCCGTCCTGCGCGAGAGGCTCGGGCTTTCAGATGCCGAGATCGAAGACCTTCGGAGAGAGGAAGTGATATGAGCGGCACGCTTCGGGTCGAGCGTGGTGAGGATGGTGTCACCACCTTGTGGATCGACAACCCCTCCCACCGGAATGCGCTGAACGATGGCATCATCGCCGCCCTGATCGCGGCGCTGGAGGCGGCCGGGGAAGATGCCGGCTGCCGTGTCGTAATGCTGCGCGGGACGGAAGGCATCTTCTGCGCCGGGCGTGAACTGAACGACGTGCGCGCGCTCCAGGCCGCGGGCACCGAAGCTGCGGAAGCCGCCTACCGGACGCTGCTGCGGCTGAACGAGGCTCTGTACTACTGCCGCCGCCCCACCGTGGCTGTGCTGGAGCGCTATGCACTCGGCGCCGGCGCCGCGCTGGCCAGCTGGGCGGATCTCGCCCTGGCCGAGGCAGGCTGCAAGATTGGCTATCCCGAGGTGCTGGTCGGCCTCCCGCCTTCGCAGACCACGGTCAGCCTCATCCGCAACGTGCCGCGCAAGGTGGCGATGGATCTGCTGCTGACGGCGCGCAACGTGGAGGCGGAGGAGGCGCAGCGCATGGGCCTCGTCAGCCGTGTCGTGCCGGCTGTGGCGCTGGAGGAGGCGGTCGCTGCCATCACGGCGCAGCTGCTGCGTGCGAGCCCGGACGCCATCGCGCGCACCAAGCGAATGATCTGGAAGGTCGAGGACAGCGACTACCGCGCGGCGATGACCGGTGCGGCCGACACGATCACCGTCGCGGTGACCGGGCGGGAAGCGCGCGAAGGGATTGCCGCCTTCGTGGAGAAGCGGAAGCCGGCCTGGTAGGCGCGGCAACAGGGAGGAACGAGAGAACAATGAACCGACGCAGCTTGCTGGCGGCGGCCCTTGCGGCCGGCGCCCTGCCATGTGGCGCGGCCGCCGCCGCAGCCTATCCCGACCGCCCGGTCCGCCTGGTGGTGCCCTTTCCGCCGGGGGGGCCGGTCGATGCCGGCGCCCGGATCATGGCGAACGCGCTGACCGCAGAACTCGGCCAGAGCGTGGTGGTGGAGAACCGTGCCGGCGCCGGGGGCGTGGTCGGTGTTGATGCCGTCGTGAAGTCGGAACCTGACGGCTACACGCTGAGCTTCGCCAGCACCGGTGCGGTCGCCGTGAACCAGAGCCTGATTCCCAGCACGCCCTATGACTGCCGGCGCGACCTCGTGCCGATCGTCATCGTCTCGGCCATACCGATGTTGATGGTCGCGAAGGCCGGACTGCCGGTCGCCTCGCTGGCCGATCTGATCGCCCTGGCGAAGCGCAAGCCGCTGACCTACGGCACCTCCGGCCCCGGCGGCACGCCGCATCTTTCGGGCGAGCTGCTGAAGCAGCGGGCGGGCATCGAGCTGACGCACGTGCCCTATCGTGGCGCGGCGCCCGCCGTCACCGCCATTCTCGCTGGCGAGGTGGACACGGTCATCCTCGATCCGCTGGTGTTATTGCCGCATGTCCGCGAGGGCAAGGCGAGAGCGCTCGCCACGACGGGCCCCACGCGCAGCCCCGCCATGCCGGACATCCCGACCGTCGCTGAGGCGGGAGTGCCGGGTGTGGAGGTGGAGAACTGGTACGCCATGCTTGCCCCCACCGGCACGCCGCCGGAGCGCATCGCCCGCCTCTGGGAAATCTCGCGCACGGCGCTGCAGAAGGCGGCGGTGTCCCGCTCCTTCACCGACCAGGGCGGACGCATGGTGATCAGCGGCCCTGAGGAGAGCGCCAGCTTCATCAGCGCCGAGGTGACAAAGTGGGCGGAGGTGGTCCGCGCCGGTCACCTCCGCGCCGATTGAGCGGAGCGGGCAGAATGCAACGCCGAGATCTCATCATCGCGGGCACCGCTGGCCTTCTTGCCGCCGGCACCGGCAAGGCCCGGGCCGCCACCTACCCCGAGCGGCCGGTCCGCCTCATCGTGCCCTATCCGCCAGGTGGCCCGGCGGACTGGCCTGCGCGCCTTCTGGCACAAGGTATGACGGAGGAGCTGGCGCAATCCGTCGTGGTGGATAACCGTTCCGGCGCCGGCGGCGTCGTGGGTACCGATGCTGTCGCCAAGGCACCGCCGGATGGCTATACACTCTGCTTCGGCAGTACAGGCGGCGTTGTTGTATCGGTCAGCATTCTGCCCGATCCGCCCTTTGACCCGCGCCGTGACCTATCACCGATCACCATCGTCACCTCCTCGCCGCTGCTGCTGATGGCCAGCAACCGCTCCGGCATCCGCAGTGCACGCGAGCTGCTGGAGCGGTCGAAGCGGGGAGGAGGGTTGAATTTCGGCTCTTCCGGCCCCGGCGCGACGACCCACTTGGCTGGTGAGATGCTGCGGATGGAGGCCGGCCTGGCCTTCACCCATGTGCCCTATCGCGGGGCCGCGCCGGCACTGACGGCCGTACTTGCGGGAGAAGTGGACTTCGCCATCCTCGATCCCTCGGCGCTTCTGGTGCAGGCGCGGGAAGGTGCGCTACGGCCTCTCGCCATAGCGAGCCATGCGCGGATGGCGGCATTGCCCGAGGTGCCGACTTTCGCGGAGGCTGGGCTGCCAGACCTGGCAATCGAGAACTGGTACGCCCTGCTCGCGCCTGCGGGCACGCCAGCCGACCGCATCAACCTTCTGTACAACACGACGCTGAAGGTGTTGCGGCGGCCCTCTGTCTCCCGGCAGTTCGCTGAGCAAGGAGCACGGATCGGCGGCGACACACCGGACAAGACCGCTGCCTTCATGCAGGAAGAGGTCGATCGCTGGGCGAAGGTGGTGAAGGCATCGGGTGCACGTATGGAGTGAACTGGGCCGATACGTGGCTGCATGATTGCCTGCACCCGAACATCATGTGGCGGCGCAGGAGCCTGCAGCCAGGAGTTAACGTCTATCGATATAAGGCTCATGCTAAGAGCCTCCCTCGGAGGCTGGCTGGCTCGGTCTGCTGCCAGCAGATTGTTGAGACCAGGTTGGAGTGCGGGATGTGAACCCTGGCCAGCCGCGTGAAGCGTGGCTGGGTCGGGCCTGGCTGCGCGTCGCCATTGCGGCGGTGCCGCAGCCCTGACGGATTTGGAAAGGGCGGTGGTGGCGCCGGACTTGGCTGCCCCGGCTGGTGCTGGAGGGCATCGCCTTTGTTCTGCACGGCGGTTGCTCCTGGCGCCGGCTGACGGCGTGGTTCCCGCCGCGGCCCATCCGTCCATGGCGCCTCCCCGCTCGGGCGCGACAAAGGGCTGCCCGGGGTGCTGGCTCACCGCCTGACCCTGCTGGAGCGGGAAGGGCAGGGCGCGACGCCAGCCCCGGCGCCAAGGCGACCCGCATCCCGCGAGGGCCCATT
>Ga0182739_1003699_pt1 | contig 13153 bp, 8 predicted proteins | sample eDN5th30CBELigBY_FD_128873 | JGI IMG/M metagenome (GOLD analysis project Ga0182739, IMG submission 128873) | Enriched backyard soil microbial communities from Emeryville, California, USA - eDNA 5th pass 30_C BE-Lig BY (version 2) (version 2) | ecosystem: Environmental > Terrestrial > Soil >... | reverse complement strand
CTCGGAATACGACGTGGATCGCCACATCGAAGTCGCGGTCGCTGACCGGTTCTTGCACGTCCTCGGCGATCGTGCCCACCGAGAATGAGAGGACGCCATCATGACCGGTCAGGTATGTCTTACAGGCGTCGATCATCTTCATTCGCGACGCCTGAGAGTGATCTTTCAGCGTGAAGAAGACCACGTGAGCCAAGGCGCCCCCGGCCTCATCGGCCGCTCGCGCCGGAACTCCGACGGCCGTCAGAAGTGCAAACGCCAGGGCCATTCCGATCCGCCGTGGAAACGATCCGGTCATAAGAATCTCCTTGTGAATGCATGCGTGTTCGGTCCACGAAAGCCGTGCGACATCTTGGTCGAAGGGGGCGGGGTTGACAAGCGGTGGCGGAGCCGGGTCGGGAAGATTCCAGGCCCTGGACGGGGGAATGGACGCAACCGCGGCCCGGGACCGAGCCGCGGGCCGGGTTTTTCGCCGGCCGCTCGGTCCGTTACAATGGTCCTCGACCTTGACCTCAACCTCGAACGGAGAGGCCACGGTGGCTGGAAAGTGAGCCAGGGAGGCATGCGTGACGAAGCCGACGAAACTGCAGGAGCGGGCCTGTGAGCGACTGGCCGAGGCCCTCTTGGTGGTGGCCGAGGCCGCCAGGCTGGATGGCAACCGAGCGTTCGCACTGGCCGATTTCGAGGACCTGGCCCGGCGACTGGCTCGGGTTTCGTCGGCCTTCGACCTCGACGCCATTGTCGCCCGCGCTCTCGAATCACGCGGCCGAGCGCTGGGCCGGCGTGCTGGCACGGCCGAGCTTCTGACCCTCCTGGAGGGGGACGTCACTCCGCTGGCGGCCCTCCTGCTGCCCGACGACGCGTTCCACGAGCAGCTCGATGCGCTCGATGCCGAGCTGGGTGAGGTGTAATCGGCGGAAGTGGATTCCGGCGACCCTCGGGGAGAGGTAGTCTAGGGCCAACCGTCTGCCGGCCCACGTCGCGCCGGGGACGATCAGGCGGGCGTGTGGAACCTCGCGAACCACCCCAAGGTCGCTTCTCGTACGGGAACCGTTTTCATGTGGCAGATCGCCTTGCTCCTGGGCTGTATCACGGTCGCCCTGGCGGAAACTCAGGGATCGACCACCGTCGATCCTTCGGCCCTGTCCAAGATTCGCGTTTATGTCGGGACCTATACCGACGGTAAGGGCCAGGGAATCGTGTTGCTCGATCTCGACCCGGCTTCGGGCAACCTGACCTACCACGGCCTCGCGGCCGAGGCGACGAGTCCCTCGTTCCTCGCGATCGACCCGACCCGTCGGCGTCTCTATGCCGTCAATGAGGTCGCCGAGAGCAACGGCAAGAAGAGCGGCGGGGTGAGCGCCTTCGCCATCAATCCCAAGGATGGCACCTTGACGTTCCTGAACACTGAGTCGTCCGAGGGGGCCGGTCCGTGCCACCTGGTCGTCGACCGGGCCGGCAAGAACGTGCTGGTGGCCAACTATGGCGGGGGAACCGTGGCGGTGCTGCCGATCCGGCCCGACGGCCGGCTCGGGGCCGCGACGGCGGCGATCGAGCACACCGGGACCGTGGCCGACCCCAAGCGTCAGGGAAAGCCGCATGCCCACTCGATCAACCTTGACGCGGCCAACCGGTTCGCCATTGCCGCCGACCTCGGACTCGACAAGCTGTTCGTCTACAAGTTCGACTCGGCCAAGGGCACTCTGGTCCCCAACGATCCCCCCGCCACTTCCACGGCCCGACGCGCCGGGCCCCGCCACTTTGCGTTTCACCCCGACGGCCAGCACGCCTATGTCATCAATGAGATCGACTGCACGGTCACGGCCCTCGATTACGACGCCGCGCACGGCGTCTTGAAGCCGACTCAGACCGTCCCCACGCTTCCCCAGGGCGTCGAGGTCAAGCCCAGTGACTCGACCGCCGAGGTTGTGGTTCACCCCTCGGGCAAGTTCCTCTACGGCTCGAACCGGGGCCACGACAGCATCGCGATCTTCGCGATCGACGCCACCACCGGTCAGCTCACCGCGGTCGGTCACGAGCCCACCCAGGGGATGACCCCGCGCAACTTTGCCATCGACCCGACCGGCCGGTTCCTCCTGGCGGCCAATCAGAACTCGGGGACCATCGTCGTCTTCCGGATCGATCCGGCCACCGGCAAGCTTGAGCCGACGGGGAACAAGGTTGAGGTCAAGTCTCCCGTCTGCCTGAAGTTCATTCCGATCGCGAAGTAAGCCGGATCGGTCCCCTCGTGGACGAGGCCCCGAAGCCGTCTCCCGCGACCGCGCTTCGGGGGTGGTTACAGAACTCACGAGCCACCCACTCGTCCACGCCCAAACCCGCCCGATTGCCTCCTTGGAAGACCCACTCATGAGTCGACCTGCTTTCGTCAATACCTTGTTTTCAATGGCCACGCTGGCGTGCCTTGCCGGTTCGGCACCTGTCCTGGGGGGAGAGCTCAAGCTGAACGGCCGGACGTTCCTCCTGGCCGACGGCTTCGAGATGGAACTGGTCGCCGGGCCCCCCCTGGTCGACCGGCCCATCACGGCCGACTTCGACGAGCAGGGCCGGCTCTATGTTTCCGACTCGTCCGGCTCCAACGACCCAGTCGCCAAACAGGTGGTTGACCGGACCCACCGCATCTTGCGGCTCGAGGACAGCGATGGCGACGGCAAGTACGACCGTCGCACCGTGTTCGCCGACCGGATGATGTTCCCCGAGGGGACGCTCTGGTACGACGGCTCGCTCTACGTCGCCGCACCTCCGAGCCTCTGGAAGCTCACCGATACCGACGGCGACGGCGTGGCCGACGAACGCACGGAGTGGTTCCAGGGCAAGACGCTCACCGGCTGCGCCAACGACCTGCACGGCCCTTACCTTGGCCTCGACGGTTGGATCTACTGGTGCAAGGGAGCGTTCGCCGAACAGACCTACGAGCGGCCCGGCCGCTCTCCGTTCGTGACGAAGGCGGCTCATATCTTCCGCCGTCGCCCGGAAGGAACACTGATCGAGCCGGTGATGACCGGCGGCATGGACAACCCGGTCGACACGATCTTCACCCGGGGCGGCGAGCGGATCTTCACCACCACGTTTCTTCAGATCCCCGGCGGAGGGCGTCGCGACGGCCTGATCCATGCGATCTACGGCGGGGTCTACGGCAAGGTTCACGACGCGGTGCTCGACGGGCACCCGAGGACCGGTCCCGACCTGATGCCGCCGTTGACCCATCTCGGGGCCGCTGCCCCTAGTGGCCTGACGCGCTACGAGTCGGAAGCGTTCGGGCCGGGCTATCGCGAGAACCTGTTCGCCGCGCTGTTCAACCTTCAGAAGGTGACGAGGCACGTGCTCGAACCGAGCGGGGCGACCTTCACCACGCGCGACGAGGACTTCCTGGTTTCGCCCGACGCCGACCATGACTTCCACCCCACCGACGTTCGCGACGACGCCGACGGCAGCCTGCTCGTGATCGATACCGGGGGCTGGTACAAGCTCTGCTGCCCGACCTCGCAGATCGGCAAGCCGGCCGTGCTCGGGGCGATCTACCGGGTGCGCCGGAGCGGGGCGCCTCGGGTCGAGGATCCACGCGGGCTGAAGCTCGGGTGGGACCGGCCGACCGCGGATGAACTGGTCAAGCGGCTGGGTGACTCACGCCCGGCGGTTCGCCATCGCGCGATGCATTTGCTGGGCAAGCTCGGCGAGAATGCGGTCCCCGCGGTCAAAACGGCGATTCGCCAAGGGGCGACGGCCGAGGTTCGGCTCAACGCCGTCTGGGCGGCGACTCGAGTTGATCATCCCGAGGCCCGCGCGGCGGTTCGGCCGGCGCTGGCCGACGCCGACGAGACGGTCCGCCAGGCGGCCGCGCACTCGGCCAGCGTCTGGCGTGATCGCGACGCCGCGGCCTCGTTGCTCAAGGTCCTCGAGAACGGCCCCGCCCCCCTCCGTCGCGCCGCGGCCGAAGCGCTCGGGCGGATCGGCGGGGCCGGCGTCGTGCCCGCCTTGCTGGCGGCGGCCGGGGCGCCTGCGGATCGGGCGCTCGAGCACTCGCTGACCTACGCCCTGATCGAGATCGCCGACCCGGCCGGCACGGCAGCCGGTCTCCAGAGCTCGAACGTTCGGACCCGACGCGCCGCCCTGATCGCGCTCGACCAAATGGAAGGGGGGAAACTCAAGAGCGGCGATGTCGCCCCCGGCCTCGCCTCGACCGATCCCTTGGTCCGGGAGACGGCCTCCTGGATCGTCGGGCGGCATCCGGAATGGGCCGCCGATCTCGTCGGCTCGTTCCGTCAGCGGCTCGCCGAACCGGGACGGACTCCGGCCGACGCCGACGAGCTCAGTCGTCAGTTGGCCCGGTTCGCCCGCTCAGCGCCAATTCAGGAACTGCTGGGCGAGCGGCTGCGCGACCCGGCGGCCTCGGCTGAGTCGAAGCAGGTGATGCTGCGGGCGATGACCGGCTCGGGCCTGCGTGAGGTCCCGGCGCTGTGGCAAACGGCCCTGATTTCGACGCTTGCGGGGGACAACCTCGCGCTCGCCCAGCAGGCGATCGCGACGATTCGGTCGTTGCAGACTCCCAAGACCAGTACGCCGGCGTTCACGCCGACCTTGCTCCAGGTGGCGAGTCGGAAATCGACCCCGGCCGACCTCCGGCTCGAGGCGTTGGCGGCGGTACCGGGCGGTCTGACCGAGGTTGACGCCGAGCTCTTCACGTTCCTTCGCGAGGAACTGGCCCCCGACCGTACCGTCGCGATCCGGAGCGCCGCGGCCGATGTGCTTTCCAGGGCTCGGTTGACGGCCGAGCAGCTCACCGCCTTGACCGATTCGATCAAGGCGGCCGGCCCGCTTGAGATCGACCGGCTGCTCACCGCATTCGAGCGGAGCCGGGACGAGGGGGTCGGCCTCAAGCTGGTCGAGACGCTCGGGCAATCCCCCGCCCGCGGTACGCTCCGGGTGGAGACGCTCAAGCCGCGCCTGGCGAAGTATCCCGGCCCGGTGCAGGCGAAGGCCGAGGCGCTGTACGCGGAGCTGAATGCCGACACGGCCGCTCAGAAGACGCGACTCGAGAGCTTCTTGTCGTCGATCGACGGGGGCGACGTGAAGCGGGGCCAGGCCGTGTTCAACAGCACCCGCGCGGCCTGCGTTTCCTGTCACGCCATCGGCTACCTGGGGGGCAAGGTCGGTCCCGACCTCACCCATGTCGGGAAGATCCGGACGGAGCGCGACCTGCTCGAGGCGATCCTCTTCCCGAGCGCCAGCTTCGTGAGGAGTTACGAGCCGCTGAGCATTGCCACGAACGACGGCAAGGTCTACAACGGCCTGCCGCGGAAGGATGCGGCCGATGAGATCATCCTCGCCACCGGTCCGGACCAGGAAGTCCGGATCGCCCGAGACGAGATCGACGAGATTCGCCCCGGTGCGGTCTCGGTGATGCCGGCCGGGCTCGACCAGCAACTCTCCAAGAAAGAGCTGGCCGACCTGATCGCGTTCCTTAAAGCGTGCCAATGAGTTGATTGATTGGGCCCCCTCGTCGGTATCGAGCTCCGTTGGGTTGGCGAGGGGGGCTCATCTTCTTTGAAGCCGGAGCGATCCAGTCGTCATGGCGATCGAGCTCGAGAGTTCGAATCCGAATCCCGGCCCCGTCGGTCCGTCGCCGGAACCGATCTGGGACCGCCCCTATCGGCCGGCCTGGATGCGTCTGCTCAACGGGGTCGGTGGCGTCCTCAGACGGGTCGGGGTTTCCCAGCCTCGGCTCGACCCGGAGGCGTTGCTCGCGGCGGCCGAGCGGCGGACCCGCCTCTCCGATTGGGGGGACGATCGGTTCCGCGAGGGCCTGCACGCTCTGGTCGGTTCGTTCGAGACGCAGAACAACGCCACCACCTTCGGCCGGATCTTCTTTCGGGAGTACTGTGTCGCCGCCCTGGCGAACCGGCTCCGGATCCAGGACGAGCTGAAGCGACACCCCGAGATCCTCGAGACTCCAATTCCCCGCCCCTTGTTCATCACCGGGCTCCCCCGGAGTGGCACGACATTTCTTCATCGCCTGATGTGTGAGGATCCGAACGGGCGTCCGCTCCTGTTCTGGGAGACCTTCGAGCCGGTCCCGTCGCCGCGCGCCGAGATGCGATTGACCGATCCCCGGATCGCTCGGGCTCGCCGGTCGGTGGAGATGCTCAATGCGCTGGCCCCCAGAGTCCGGGCCGCCCACCTGTTCGATGCCGATAGCCCTGAAGAGTGCAATAACCTGTTTGCCCACGGGTTCATCGCGGGCATCAACGGGTTCCTGTTCGACGTGCCCCAGTACGTCGAGTGGATGAACGAGCAGGACTTGGTCGAGCCGTATCGCTACCTGCGGCAGCAGCTTCAGCTCCTGTCATGGAAGTGGCGAGGAGACCATTGGCTCCTCAAGGCGCCCGCTCACCTCTTCGGGCTCGACGCGCTTCTGACGGTCTTCCCCGACGCCTGTATTGTCCAGATCCATCGCGACCCGCTCCAGGTGCTTCCTTCCCTCTGTAGCCTGGCGGCCGCCATTCGTGGGATCAGCTCCGATCAGGTCGACCTGCGGCGTCTGGGGGCGGAGTTCACCGAGGCGATGGCACGGGGGACCGAACGCGCGTTGGATGTTCGAGCCACGGCCGATCCGGCCCGATTCTTCGACGTTTCCTATCCGCGTCTGTTGGCCGACCCGGTCGGGACGGTCCGCGCCGTCCGTGCCTACTTCGGCTATTCGTATGATGATCCGCTTGAGTCAAGGATGAAGAGCTGGCTCGCTGAGAACCCGCAGCACAAGCATGGCGTCCACCGTTACACCCTCGACCAGTTCGGCCTCGACCCGGGCGAGGTCAATCGCTGGTTTGCGCGGAACAACGCATGGGTCGCTGCCAACGTCCCTTCAACCGCCCCCTAAACGTCAAGAGGCGGCTCGGCGGACCGGGCCAGCAAGAGCCGCCGGGCAGAGTCCTGCTCAGCCCTTTTTCTGAAAGACGGCGATCTTGCCGAACCCTGCCGCGACCAGAAGGCCCGCTGCCGCATCGAACGAGGTGTCGTGGATGTGCATCGGCACTCTTTGCTGGGCGAGGATGGCGTTCGAGTCGAGGTCGAGAAGCAACAGGAAGCCGGCGTTGTCGCCGCCGGCGGCGATCAGCCAGTCACCGTTGGGGGGGAACTCGAGTCGTTCGACGAGTCCTTTGACCTTATCGTCGAGGAAAACGTGGGTCCGTTCGCCCTGGCGCCAGTCGAAGATTTCGACCCGTGCGTTGCCATCGAGGGAGTCGACGTTGTTGATCTTGCCGATGCCGCCGACCGCCAGTCGCTGGCCGTCGGGCGAGAACGCCAACGAGCGGACCGCACCCCTGGATGGGCGCCGTTGGCCGGTGCCCCATCGGTCCATCCCGAGCGAGTGGAGCGCGACCACCGATCGGCCCGAGGCGACGTCCCAGACCACCACTCGGCCCCCTTTCTCAGCCGTGGCGAGGTGGCGGCCGTCGGGCGTGAAGGCGCAGGCGAGGAGGAGGGGAGGGGACTGTGGTGGGCGGTCCTCGGTCTGGTCGTGGAGCTCGAGGAGTTGTTCTCCGGTCGTGGCGTCCCAGAGTCGACAGACCATGTCGTCGGCGACGCTGGCGATCGTCGTGCCGTCCCGGGCGGCCTCGACTCCGCGGATCCAGCGAGTGTGGGCCTCGACCGAGCGCCGTTGCGTCCCCGATTCGAGGTCCCACCAGATCAAGCGGCCGTCATAGCTCCCGGAGACTGCAGCCCCGCTGGCCAGGGCGATTCCGGTGACGTAACTGTGGTGGCTTCCCAACTCGCGGGCCTCGAACGTTTCGCCTCCACCGGCCGCCAGGTCGAGTTCGTAAACCTTGAAATCGGAGCCGCCGAAGACGAACCGGCGCGTGTCGGGGACGAGCTCGAGGGCGAACACGACCTCGTGACGTGGCAGTTCCTGAACGAGCTTGAACGTTTCGGGGTTCGTCTTGCTGGTCATCAGAATCAACGCCCTCTTCTCGGGTGGGCACCTCCCACCGCCAGGTTTCGTCTCCGTTGTGGAACGTACCAACTCCCACCAAGTCCTCATCGCTCCAGGACGGCTCAGAGCCCATCCCGGACGCCTCCATCGAGCCGTCAATGGGTCCCGGGTGGCCGGAACAGACCGTCGCCGTCGTCCGTTGGCCATCCCCCAATCCCGTCGAGCACAGGGCCGCATCGTCGCGAGATCGGCTCGGGGTCGGGCTCGGTCCGTGGCCAGAGCGCGAATGAACATCGTAATTCTTTTGCGGACCGATGCCGACGGTCCTGTCCTCAGGTGGTGAACCGATCCGGTCGAGAATCCTGGGCGGTTGGGAGCCCCACGCCAGTCCATCTCGCGGGGGCGAGCTCGGACGGCCGAGACGGCGCTGGGCGGAATGCACGCCTGAGACCGGTAGCCCATTCCGTTTGACAGCGGTTCTCGATCGAATGGCCTTCGTTGGGTGGTTGGGGGCGGTCTTCGGCTCCCGACCTTTTGGCCTGGGCGCCGGAGTCTCGAAGACGCGACCCCAGCCAACCCAACGATCAAGACCTCCAAAAGTACCGTGTCCAGCCGCTTTAAGAGGAGTGTCCCGGCCGGTGAGGTTCGCCGGTCCCTTGAGAATTGTTCACTGGTCGTCGCATCGGTGGCGATTCGGCTCCTTGGTTTTGATCCTGGCTCTCGTCTGGTGCTCCACGGTTGGCTCTGTAACATGGGCAACGTGGTAACGATGTCGGTGTCCCACGACTCGAGAATGGGAGTGATACCCAATGACCGATGCGCCGAGCGTGGTCGAGAAGGGCCGGCTGGGGCCGGTCGTCGCCGCCTTTGCGATCGCCATGGCGATTTCGGCGGCCGGAGCCGGATTTCCCGACGTGTCGCAACTACCGTCTCAGCCTGGCCTTCCCGACCCGCTGGTCATGCTCGAGGGCCGTCGGGTGGCCGACCCTCAGGAGTGGCGTGAGCGGCGTCGACCGGAGCTGAAGGCCCTCTTTCAGCACTACATGTACGGCGAGATGCCCCCCGCGCCCGAGAAGATTTCCACGACCGTGGCGCGGGTGAACCCCAAGGCGTTTGGCGGTAAGGCGACGAAGCAAGAGGTCGCCATCGCATTCGGGCCGCCGGGTACCCCGGAGATTGCCCTGCTCCTGGTCGTGCCGAACCGCAGGCCTGGGCCGGCTCCGGTGTTTCTCGGGATCAACTTCTGCGGTAACCATACCTTGATCGATGACCCGAGCGTCCCATTGCCGGAGTCGTGGATGCCGAATCGCTGTCCCGGCTGCAAGGAGAATCGGGCGACCGAGACCGGGCGTGGCTCCCAGGTCAAGGTCTGGTCGATCGAGGAGGTGATCGACCGGGGCTACGCCGTGGCGACCTTTTACAGCGGCGACGTTGCCCCTGACCATCCCGGCTTCAGCGACGGGGTGATTCCGCATTACTTCAAGCCGGGCCAGACGAAGCCCGGTCCGCACGACTGGGCGACGATCGCCGCCTGGGCCTGGGGACTCCACCGAGCGGTCGACTACCTGGTCACCCATCCCGAGATCGACAAGTCACGGATTGCTGTCGTCGGCCATTCCAGGCTCGGCAAGGCCGCGCTCGTCTCCGCCGCGTTTGATGAGCGGATCGCCCTGGCCATCCCCCACGAGGCGGGCTGTGGCGGCACGGCGCCCAGCCGCGGGACGGTCGGCGAGTCGGTGAAACGGATCAACACGGCGTTTCCTCACTGGTTCAATGAGACGTTCAAGGCGTTCAACGACCAGCCAGACCGGCTCCCCTTCGACCAGAACGGTTTGGTCGCCCTGGTCGCTCCTCGTCCGGTTCTCTTCACCAACGCGGTCGACGATACCTGGGCCAACCCCGAGGGGCAGTTCGAGGTCCTCAAGGCGGCCGACCCCGTTTACCGGTTCCTCGGTGTCCAGGGACTCGAAGCCGATCGGATGCCGGAACCGAATCGGCTGATCGACAGCCGGCTGGGCTATCATATCCGGCCGGGCAAGCACTCGATGGGGCCGGAGGACTGGCAGGTCTTCCTCGATTTTGCGGACAAACAGCTCGGAAAACCCGGCGTTACCAAGTGACCGTTGAGTAGGGAATCCATGGCTCAGACTTCACCGTCTCCCGCGGCCGGCGATCGGCCTGCGAGCGTTTCCAGGGCTCCGGGCAGTTCCCCTGTCCCCTCGTCGCCCTCCTTGCCCCCGTCGCCAGCGCTGTCACCGCCGCGTGGTCGCCTTGCCTCGATCGACGCCTACCGCGGTCTCGTGATGTTCTTGCTGCTGGCGGAGTTCATCAAGCTCTCCGAGATGGCGAAGCGGTTTCCCAAGAGTGAGTTCTGGGCCTTGCTGAGCCACCACCAGAAGCATGTCGAGTGGATCGGGTGCTCGCTGCACGACCTGATCCAGCCTTCCTTCTCGTTTCTGGTCGGGGTGGCGCTGCCGTATTCGATCGCCAGTCGCCGGGCGCGAGGGCAGTCGTTGTGGACGATGTCGCTCCACGCGTTCTGGCGAGCCCTGGTCCTGGTGCTGCTGGGAATCTTCCTTCGCTCGATGGGCAAGGACCAGACGAACTTCACCTTCGAGGACACGCTGACCCAGATCGGGCTCGGCTACGGCTTCCTGTTCCTGCTCGGCCTTCGGCCACCGCGAGACCAGTGGATCGTCCTGGTGGTCATCTTGCTGGGTTACTGGGGGGCGTTTGCCCTCTATCCCGCGCCTACGACGGATTTCGACTATGCCCGCGTCAACGTTCCGAACGACTGGCCGCACCACCTAAGCGGGTTCGCGGCGCACTGGGACAAGAACAGCAACCTCGCCTGGGCCTTCGATACCTGGTTCCTCAACCTCTTTCCCCGCAAGACCCCGTTCGTCGCCAACAGCGGGGGCTACGCCACCCTGAGCTTCATCCCGACGCTCGGCACGATGATCCTCGGCCTGATGGCCGGAGGAGTGCTCCGCGAGGATCGCAAGGCCTGGTACAAGCTGGGGTGGTTGACCGCTGCTGGTATTCTCGGCCTTTTCCTCGGCGCGGCGATCGGCGAGCTCGACTTTTGCCCCGTGGTCAAGCGAATCTGGACTCCGAGCTGGGTCCTCTTCAGCGGCGGCTGGTGCTTCCTGATCCTGGCGCTCTTCTACGCCGTCGTCGACGTGGCCGGCCTCTGGCTCCTGGCGTTCCCCTTGATCGTCATCGGGACGAACTCGATCGCCGCCTACTGCCTCCACTGGGTGGCCGAGGGGTTTGTCACCGCCAACCTCAAGACCCATTTCGGCCGGGAAATCTTCAAAGTCTTCGGGGCGGACTACGAACCCCTCGTCCGAGGCGGGGCCGTCATGCTGGTGCTCTGGCTGCTCCTCCTCTGGATGTACCGACGAAAGATCTTCTTGAAGATCTAAACATGCGTGTCCATAAGAGGTGAGCGGGGGCCGCCAGCGACGTGGACTGGGCGTGGCCGTTGGGACGCCCGCCCGAGGGGCCTCTCTCCCAGGTGGAGGGAGGCTTATCCTTCGAGGTCGCTGTTCCCGGCGCTGTCGAGGATCGTGCCTCCGTCTGCGTTCAGAACGCCGCTCCCGTTCCAGATGATGGCGTCCAGTTCCTCGGCCAGTCCAAAGATGCAGTCGAAATGCCCGGCCTTCTCGTCGAAACTCGGCTCAGCGACGACTCCGATGGCCAGCATGAGGTCCCCCACCTTCTCGAGCACCATCGACTTGATCGCGTCGTGCTCCGTTTCGACGTCGTCGAAGTACGACCACATTCCTCCTTTCAAGCGGCCGAATTCGTCACCCGGCTGCTTGAACACAAGGCGGTTCAGAGTCAGGGTGGCGCCGTCGCCTTCGATGGTGAGGCTCGACCAGTCCTCGTTTGCGCCTTCGACGGTGACGTGCCCCAGGCCGTCGAGGAGGCGACGGACCGATGAAAGGATCCGTGCCGGCTCATCGGTGGGGCAAAGTATCGTGCAGTTCTGCAGCATCCTGGTGGTCCTTGGGCCGCGCCTCGGTTCTTGTGCCATCCGTTGAGGGACGCCGGGGGAGTATGACCCGCGCCCGGGCCTTGTGCAATGCGCGCAATCGTGTGATGATTTCGAGGTGAGAGAAACGAGAAACGGGCGTGGTGACGGCCAGTTTGGGCCGTCACCACCCCCGTTGTCAGGTTCGCTTGGCGATCTGTCTCGTCGTGTGGCTCAGGCGCTGACGAACTGATTGTAGAAGTCGTTCGATGAGAGGATGTCGATGACGACCTCGTTGACGAACCCGCCACGGTTCAGCAGTCCCACCGAGCGGGCCGATTGCTGGGAGGTGGGCGGGGCGCCGAAGAACTGCTGGTAGAGGAAGCCGACGAAGGCGGTCTTGCCCGGCTGGCTGAGCACCAGCGACTTGGCCAGCGACGACCTCGAAGTGCCCTGTCGGAGCTGTCGGGTCAGCCGATTCTGGGCGGATTCGGTGATCGGCGTTCCCAGCACGTCCTGGTAGAGCGCGGTCACGAAGCCCTGGTTTGTGCCCCCGCCCTGAGTCTGGAAATACTCCCGCGAGCCGAGGACCTGGATCTCGACGGCAAAGCCCTGGGTTTTGCGCGTCTGGCTCAGGCCCCTGAGCATCTCGCGGAACGTGGCTTCCCGACGGAGGAAGGTTCGATAGACGGTTTGCACCGCATGGGACTGACCTTCGACGGTATTGACGATCCGGGACACGACACGTCGCCGCGGGATGCCGAGCTCCAACTGGGTGCGGTAGAAGTCGAGCTCTTCGAGGGTGGCCTGGCGGCCGACGGCATTCACGTACACCTGGTTGAGGAACTGCTCGGTCTGGGTCCCGACGTTGATTTCCAGGTTGGCCGATTGGGACGGCGTGAAGTTAGTGTCGCCGCTATAGACCGCCGTGACGATGTTGTCGCCGATCGCCAGTGACGTGGTGACCAGGGTGGCGACGCCGTTGGTCAGGGTGCCGGTTCCGAGGTGGCGGCCGTTGCTGAAGAAATCTACGGTGCCGGTCGGGGCTCCGGTTCCTCCTCCAGCGGCGGAGACATTGGCCGTCAGCGTCACTGCCTGGTAGGCGACCAGATCCGTGGGCGTGGCGGTCAGGTTAACGGTCGCCTGCGACGATGTGACCGTGGCGTTGACCGCCGGCGAGGTGACGCCGAGGTAGTTCGCGTCTCCCTTGTAGACCGCGGTGACGG